>Ga0080004_1146876_pt1 | contig 23111 bp, 22 predicted proteins | sample WasSprMetagenome_FD_69207 | JGI IMG/M metagenome (GOLD analysis project Ga0080004, IMG submission 69207) | Sulfidic aquatic microbial communities from Washburn Spring, Yellowstone National Park, USA - WS (SPADES assembly) (version 2) | ecosystem: Environmental > Aquatic > Thermal springs > Hot...
TTCCCCTTTTAGGAAGCCTTTCAGCCTGTTGGCGTGTAGCCGAGTACAGTGGGACAGATTTGTCTCCATGAAGGTAGCGTTGAAAATTCTCGTATTCCCGTTTAAGAAGCCTCTTCCTTGCCCTTACGAAGCTCAAGAATCTTAGCCTTAATAGTTTTCTTAACCTTCATGAGCGACTCGCTCAACATGAAATCATCCTAAGCCATACATTATCGACAATTCATCCCACGGTTAAAACCGTAGGCTTTCTTGTCGAGCTTTTCTGTAACTTATGCGGAGTCGCAATAATGCCTTATAGCGATAGCCACTTAAAATGGTTAGAAACTCCAGAAACAGTCTGTGTCTAAAACAGCCAAAAATATTAAAAGTTCTGCTTTATCACGTTTATTAAATCGGAGGAATTTGTTTGGAAAATCTTTGTGTTGAATGGCCCTACCCAGTAGATTATGAGAAAATCAACGAGATTGAAACTGACATTCTTGTTATAGGCGGTGGAATTGCCGGTTCTTGGGCTGCGATAACTGCTGCAAAAATGGGTGGGAAAGTGGCCGTGGTTGAACAAATGGACGTTTTCTCCGCTGGACCGGCTGGAGTTGACCACTGGCATAACGCCTTTGACAATCCAGCATGTAAAGTTAAGCCTGATGAAGCCATAGAGATCATGGAACGATACGTTACTGAAAGGGGGCTTCCATTCAATCCTATAGGCCGCTACATAACATATAACGAGTCCTATAAGACGCTTCTAGAACTTGAGAAAATGGGTGCAAAAATTAGGGATACAGAAGACGAGTTTAAGGGCGCACCGTTCAGGGACGAGGAAACAAAACTCCTCTACGCATATGACTACGACGTGAAATGCACCATCAGAGTTTGGGGACAAACTTTTAGGCAGGCCCTATATGCCGAACTCCTCAGACTAAGAGTCCCATTATACAGTAGAATAATAGTTACAAGCCTTCTAACTGAAAACGGCCAGCCTGGGAGACGCGTTATAGGCGCTACGGGCGTCCATACGCGGACCGGAGAATTTTACATATTCAAGTCTAAAGCAACCGTGCTTTGCACAGGGATGTTTGACGGCGGCCTCAGAATCTTTGGCTATCTTGGATACGGCTTTTACTCGCTGCATTCTCCATCTATTGTGGGAATCGGACACGCAGCAGCTTGGAAGGCTGGCGCAGAATTTGTAGGTTCTGACGCCCGCTTTAGAAGGGGCACAGGCCATGGAAGCATGCCATCCTATGCTACGGGTAATCCAAGCAACACCTGGCATCCGGCCACGATGGTTGACGCTAATGGAAAGGTGATCCCATGGATTGACCCCTTAACTTCAAAGATGCTTTCAACATTTGAGGAACGTGTTAACTCGAGCCTAAGAGGATATAAAGCCCTAGGCGGCCCGCCAAGCTGGCCTGAAACTGTGCCTATTTCTCACGCTTTCTTTATGCCAAGCGTTTTCCAAGAATTTCTGGAAAGCTTGAAAAAGGGAGAGTTTAGCCTGCCATTATACGCTGATTTAACCGAAATGCTTGAACATGAACGAAGGGTGATCTTCGGGTTAATGGTTGCGCAGGAAGGCAAAACATGGATTGTTTACCGCAACTTAACCCAAGCAGGCTTCGATCCGGATAAGGATATGCTTCAATCCTACTTTCTAGGTGCTCATGGCCGCCATCTAGACCCTTTGGGCAACTTGTTTACTTCTGCTGGCGGAGGCCTTCTACATGACTGGGACTTTAAAACAAACCTTGAAGGCCTTTTTATTGCAGGCGACATATGCTTCTACGGTTTGGAACATGCTGGTGCATCTGTTTCAGGACGCTGGGCGGGCGCCAAGGCTGTCGAGTACGCTAAAAAAGCCTCTTTTGGAAAAATTGATTGGGATCAGGTTGAACGGGAGCGGGAAAGGGTTTACACACCTACCAAAAACAAGTACGGAATCGACTGGAGGGAGCTTAACGTTGCAATATGTACTGTTATGCGGACGTATATTAACGATTTGTCAAATGAGGAAATGGTTAAAATCGCATTAAAATGGCTTGACGAGCTCGAAAATGGGGAGGCCAAAAAGTTGGTGGCAAGAAATCCACATGAGCTGACAAGAAGCTTGGAAACTTTAAACGCGTTGGAAAACGCGAAACTAACCGCGATTTACACGCTTGAAAGAATGCGTAGAGGTAAGATTGAGGGTATGCTGACTATGCGGCTTAAAAGTGACGGCCAAATAGAGTTTAGAGAGCTTCCGCCCCGTTGGTGGCTTATGCCGCCTTATGAGCCAACTTATAGGGCTAATTATGAAAAGCATAAGCCTTGGTGAAAGCTATGATCGAAACCAAGAAGTATTATGCTCCCATAACCCCAAGCCTAATTGTGGAGTTTGACCCGAACGTTTGTGATGGTTGTTACCCCACATTTCGTGAACCCTTGTGTGTTAAGGCCTGCAGAATGGATATTTTGTTGCCTAATCCAGACAGGTCTAAGCCTCCTATACTTATTTATCCTGATGAGTGCTGTGAGTGTGGCTGCTGCGTCCACGCATGCCCAAAAAGCCTAAAAGGAGCAATAAAAATGAACTGGCCAACGCATAAGCAGCCAAGATGGAAACGAAAAACAACAGGCGAACACTTCCGCGTAGGAATGCCCAACCCGCCGCCACCAAACCCAAAACCACCAGCAGGAGGATGGTACCCAGAAGTAAAAAGGCAAGCCAGTAATGAATGTTGAGAACCCCTTTTTCATTTATCGTTATAAAGTTTAAGCGTTGCACCGTCAATAACATGTGTTAAAACAAGGTTTTTAGAGATGCTTCAGATAATCTGTATTGATTCATATTTTCTTTTCATAACAAAATTTGATAAGGAAAATGATGGGGAAAGTGTAGGCTGTTAAGTTTCTTTGACGAGTAAGTTTCGATATTTGGCAATCAATTTGTCCCAGTTAGGCGGAAGTTCTATTTTTTCCGTCACTAGCCGTGTAACGCTTGGTCCAGCTATGGAAAGCCATCTTCCCGGCCCGCCGGTCACTACGATGTCTATCAGGCTTTCTCTAGGCGGTGTGGGCGGTCTTGGCGTTGGTGGGGGGCTGCCAGGCAACGGTGGTGATGGCAGTGGAGGCGGAGGCCCACGTATCTGAAGGCCTTCGGTAATTGCACGCTTGAATTCCTGTTTGGTCCATCCTGCCTTAGCTAGGTCTCTCGCATTTTCAGGGCTTAGCAGAATTACGTTGTTGGGCATCATTTGAAGGGACAAGCGTTCCCGCAATGAAGCGATTAACTCTTGAGGCGTGGTTGCTATGAATTGAATGAATGCGTTAGGCGCCGCAAAACTGACAGTACTATCGCCTTCGCTGAAGCTTTTTTCGACGTGTAACGGCGGCCATGGGCTCTCCTCTTCATTCTCACCTACCACAAATGTGTATTTGAATGGACTGCCCAACGTGCCCATGTCGTGGATTCCAGGTCGTGCTCCACCCGTATTTTGAATTATTAGGCCGAGGGCCCGTCCAATGGTGCTGTTCGATAGCCAGCCCGGTCCAAGCGCACCCGTGCTGCAGTTGATGTTTAGGTCCTTCCTTATCGACCCGTTTATCAGCCATAGTCTGCTCCATGAACCTGTGCTCGCAGTAACCACCATGTATACCGTTTTTAAGAACGCCTTCATGGCCGCTATTAGTACCGGCATGTGAATGGGTAGGCATCCCGCCATCACGGCATTTACAGCGATTGTTTCAACTGTGAGGATACCTCCCCTTGGCTCCATTTCGCCAAGCTCGGTTTCCGGCGGCAGATCAGTTCCCTGAAGCATTTCTTCAACGGCTTCTTTAGTGGGCGGAATTATGGGGAGGCCGTCGGTCCACCAATTCTTATAAAAGTATTGGTTTATTTCCTTAAATGTGCCTCGAAATACGCGTTCCTCCGGCTCTTTGATGAGGCCTCTTGGGACTATATGTTGAGGCTTTGTTAACGCGTCAATAATTGCATCTACAACTTCATCTGTCATGGCGGACCGGATGATCTCAATTTCAGTGGTAAAAGAGCCAGCGGGTATGATAACACATGGAAGAGCTCTTCCACTACGCATGTAAGAGTTATTTTCGTAATCTAGGTCGAATCCGGGGGTAACTAATCCTACAGTTGGTATGCCTAAATCTTCAATGCACGAAAGTTCCCATGCCAGGAACTTCGTGCATGCGCCTCAGTCTCCCATTGCACCGATGGCAGCATCGATTTTTTCGTTTAAAGCCCAATTCTTAACATTCTCATAGTCTCTATCTGTAAGTACAAACGTAGGTGTCTTGAAATATGTAAACGTTATGTTTGGGAATCGGCTGCTTAACTTTTCTTTGACAACTTCCAATGTTGGCGAGGCCATGCTTTTACTGTTGTTGACCAAGCCAATTTTTTTGCCTCTAAGTGTGTCAACACGGGGGGCATATGGCGCAGCTGCCTTTCCCTCCACTTCAACCTTTTTCCTTTTTGCCAGCGGAATAACTACCTCAAATATTTCCATCATAGTCTGTCACAATAAGGCTTAATTATGCACGAAATATTTAAAAATTATCGCGTATCTGAGAAAAGCTTGTTTCCATTTTTTGGCAGAATTTCCAGAAGAATTCACATGTTTTATTCAGTTCCTTCTTTTGGCGTAGAAGGTAAAGTTTTCGTATAGTTTTTGCGTTGCTTATTTTTACGGTTTTTATGAGTCCGCTTTTTTCTGCTTTTCGAGCTGCGATTGAAGATATGATGCTTATCCCCTTACCTTCTGAAACAGCAGTAATAACTGCTTGTGTACTACCTAGTTCCAACACGACATTAAGTTTTTGGGGTGGAATTTTGGCTTCCAGTAAAATCCTTTCCGTTTCTTTTCTTGTACCGGATGCCTCCTCCCTATTTATGTAAGGATACTTCAATATTTCATTCAGCTTCACTGTTTGTTTCTTCCCTAACCCATGATTTTTTGGCACTATCAGGACGAGTTCTTCCTCTCCAAGTTCAAGCTTTTCAAAATCGTTTTCGCATCCTATTAAGCTTCCAACAGCAGCGAAATCTACTGTGTCATTTTTAAGACAGGACAATGCGTTTCCAGTATCCATAATTCTCACTTCAAACTTTGCCATTGGATGCTCTTTTTTGAATTCTGCTATGATGGATGGGAGAAGATGTTCACCCGGTATCGTGCTTGCGGCAATTCTGACAAGTTCGACGGTTCTGCCCTTCAAAATTGATATTTGACTTTTGGCTTTCTCGATTTCGCCTAAAATTTTTTCAGCGCTCACCTTGAGAATTTTTCCAGCCTCTGTTAATTCTGCGCCTTTAACTGTCCTATCAAACAATTTAGCTTCGAAAAAATTTTCCAGAATGGCAACGTGATTAGTTACTGTTGCCTGGCTTACTCCTAATTTTTTGGCTGCAGCGAGAAATCCGCCTGTTTCTAGGACGGTAAGAAATGTTTTTAAATAATCGAGTCTCAAGAGATATTCTGCTCCTGCTTGTTTTTCATGTAACAGTGAATGTTTTCCGCGTGAAATAACGATTTTGCTGGTTTACATCTCTAAAAGTTGGGTATCAGAAAAGTTAATAGTATTATCAAAATTTTTAAGTATCTGTTGAGGTGTACCTAGACGTTTAAGCGAAAAGGGGAGCATGATCCCTATGCGTATTACCCCCGCTTTAGCCGGCTTCTTAATTGGTGCCATGGCTGCACTTTGGCAAGTCCTATTCCGTGTATACCCTCCACCCGCATATGGAATATGTATTGCTTGTCACTCACGTGATTTAGTAAACTGGCTAGTTAACTTTTCGGCAGGTCTAAACCTCGGCGTTGCGCCCGTTTCGCTTGAAGCTCCCGTGTTAACAACTGTTGGCGTAATACTTGGCGCTTTGGTTTCATCCTTTTCCATGGGGGAATTCAAATTTAAAGTTACTGAAAACCCAGTTAAGTGCGCTTTCTATGGTTTTATGGTGATGATTTCTGCTTTATTGCTTGGCGCTTGCCCTATAAGAACGCTTTTGCGAGTGGCATATGGAGATGTATTAGCGGTTTTTGGCTGGCTTTCGATAATGCTTGGCGTAATTGTCGGTGCAGAAATCATCAAGTGGGATGCTCGAAAAGACCTAAGAATTGAGGAACGTGGAGAAAATGCAGTTTGAAACGCTTTTAGCCACATTAATAGGAGGCTTCGTCATTGGCTTTTTGGCTCAGAGAACACGCACATGCTTTATTGGAGGCGTTCGCGACTACTACCTTGTCAGGGACAGCTATTTAATGAAAGGCGCCATAAGCTTTCTTTTATCCGCATTAATGGCTTTTCTCATTTTACGGCTCTCCATAGGAGTCCCAAATTGGCCATGGATATTTTCTAAGGCGCTTTTGCCGATTCCAGGATCGCCCCTCTCAAGCATGGACATCGCTGGAAAAGTGCCGCTTCACATTCACTTAGCCCTAGCGATGATCGGCGGCTTTGGAATAGGCTTGTTCTCAGTCTTGGCTGGTGGCTGTCCGCTTAGACAGCATGTTATGGCTTCCGAGGGAAACAAGAGTTCAATGGCGTATTTGCTTGGATTTTACGTCGCCGCGATAGCTTTTCACGCGTTTATGCTCCCCATAATAAGTCAAGTTTTAGGCTGGTGAAAGGAGATGGATCGTCTAATCTTGGATGCGAGGGGAAAAATGTGTCCTTGGCCGGTTCTTTTAACCAGTGAGAAGCTAAAGACCATAGATTCCGGAGCTTTAATAGAGGTGATTGTGGATTACCCGCCAGCTAAAGAAAACGTGGTTAGGTTTGCCAAAATGAAAGGTCACGTTGTTGTGGATGTTAAAGAAGAAAATGGTCAGTGGCGCATAATAATTAAGAAGAGTTAAGGGCGATGTCATGCACGAAAACAATGTTGAGAAGGGCTTAATAATTCTAAGTAATGTCCGAGAAACCATTAAAGCTGAGGAAGCCTTGAAGAGGGCTGGATTCAGCGTAAAAACCGTTGCGCCTCCACCAGAAATTCGAGTTGGATGCGATCTGGCAATAGAATTCAACATTATTGACCGGCTCGGCGTTGAACAGGCGCTCAGCCGAATCGGCGTTAAGCCGCTGGACATAATTCCTTTAAGGGATCCAAAACTAAAGCCTCTTGAAATTTTTAAGGAAACCCAGTTTGGAGAATATTTGATGGTTAAGGCGGGATACATGAAATTAACATTTCATCTTAAAAGCGGAGAAATCGTGAATATTTCTGGTGGTGGATGTCCAGACGTTCCTTATCTCGCTTTAAATCTCGTCGGCAAAAGGTTGGGGAAGGTTGAAGCTCCTGGAAGGCTTGGGTGTACTCTTTGCGCCTATATGCTGGATAAAGCCTACAAGCGGGCGCTTGAACTCTTTAACGAGGGAAAATGAATTGCTTGTGTTTATAGGCACAGTTCCAGTTAAAAACTTGCCATTAACATTTGGATTCTGCAAATTCGAAAAAGGCAAATTAACAGTGGAAGGCTGTGAGCTGCCCATCATCAATGGAACTAGCGCCGCATTGGCGGCTGCTTACGTCACATGTGAAACACTTAATTTACCGTCGCCATACGCTGTCATTGCTGGTGACACAGGTCTAGGCGACGGAAGCCTACAAATCTACAAATTCCTGGAAAGCTCTTTTACTCCTCCTTCATCAAACATCGTAATTGCCATGCATTACTTGAAGCCAAACATTTTCCACTTTAGGGAAAGCCTCAAAGCCCTAAAGAAGCATGATCCAATCCTTGTGGCGGATGCAGGTTCAATGTATGTGGCCAAAGCGGCGGGAACTGCGAAAAACTTTGACCTTTTCACCCCAGACCCAGGCGAAATGGCGTTTCTCGCAGATCCAGAAGCTGTACATCCTGCTTATGTTCGCCACTACATATTCGAGTTGGTTGAGGAGGTTCCACAGCTGATAAGGCAAGCCTACGAGTTTTCCAACGCTTCAAGGGTGTTGTTAGTTAAAGGAGTCGTGGATTATATAGCTAAGAATGGAGAAATAATTGAGACCGTAAAGGAACCATGCATTCCCGCTTTGGAAGTGATAGGTGGAACTGGCGACACCCTAACTGGAACCGTTTCCGCCTTAATCTCTTGTGGATATGAAGTGGTTGAAGCCGCCATTAAGGCAGCTAAAATCAACCGTCTCATGGGCATGCTTCACGGGCCAAGCCCAGCAACAAAGGTTTGGGAAATGATTCCACTAATTAAGGATGCAATAAAAATGCTAGAAATTAAAGGAGGCAGATAAATGGAGGAGTATAAGCTTACCAAGGCTGCTCCCGTGTATGGTTGATCATGCAAACTCCCAAGGGACCGGCTGGAGCGGTTGCTTCACGAGGCCGGCGTAACTATGGGGCCGAAGGGAGAACTGCTTTCGGGTCCCTGGGAGGATGCAAGCGTATACAAAATAAGCGAAGACGTTGCCCTAGTGGAAAATATAGACTTTTTTACGCCCATAGTTGATGAGCCCACAATTCAGGGAGAAATAGCCGCATGCAATGTGACCAACGACGTATACGCTATGGCTTCCACAAAAATACTCTACGCTCTGGCAATTTTAGGCGTGCCGTCCAATATGCCTCAGGAAATAGCCATAGGCATACTCAAAGGTTTTTCAGGCTTTTTGAACCGTTTGGGAGTAAGCGTGGCGGGCGGCCAAACCATACTTAATGCATGGCCAATTGTTGGAGGATGCGCCGTAAGCATTTGTCATCCTCAAAAGATCGTGTATATCCATGGCGCCAAACCTGGAGACATGCTGGTTTTAACCAAACCATTAGGCATACAGCCTGCCATGGCTGCCTACAGGCTTAGAAAAGAGGAAGCGGGTAGGAAATATCTTCAAAAGCTTCCAGAGGGGCTGGTTGAAAATGCAATTAGAAAGGCTATTGAGGTTATGACAACTTCAAATATGCCGGTTGCGGAGGTTATGCAGCAAGTCCCCGTGAACGCGGCGACGGATGTCACTGGCTTCGGTCTTAGAGGCCACGCTAAAAACATGGCTGAGGCCAGCCGCGTGGACATCGAGATTACGCGAATGGTTTTTATCGAGGGTACATTGGCATTATCAAAATTATTGGGGTATCCGCTTTTGACGGGTGAAGCTTCGGAAACGGCTGGCGGAATGTTAATTTCCATATCCAAAAGAGACTTGGACGAATTAATGGATAAGCTGGAGAAAAGGGGTGTTAAAGCATACGTTGTTGGAACTGTTAAGCGTGGATCTGGAAACGTTACTCTAAAAAAGGATTTAGAGACTATTGAAGTATAAACGCTTTCGCGACAAGCGCCACAAGCATAATCACTCAGTCCAATGTTTATATAGTCCCTCTTTATTTGCAGAGGGAATGGTGGCTAAGCTGTGGCTACAACTAAATCCTTTCTGTTAATATTCTGTGGCATTCCAAGCTCCGGAAAAAGCGAGTTAGCCAAAAAAGTGGCGAAAATTCTGGAAAAAAGGTTTAATAAGCCTGTTTTGGTCGTCGGCACAGATGCGTTCAGAGAAATGATGCCTATATCCGCTGAAGATTTTAAGCCTGAACGGGAAATTTTCCTTAAAATGCTGGTGTTCAGCGCTATTTCTCTAGGTTTACAGAACGGTTACATCGTCATAAGCGACGACCTAAACTATTACACTTCAATGAGGAAGGATCTGGGCGACCTAGCGAAAAACAAGGGCGCCGGGTTCGGAGTTGTCTATGTAAAAACACCTTTGAATGTTGCTTTGGAATGGAACCGTAAACGCGATAAGCCTGTCCCAGACGAACTTATCGAAGAGGTGCACGCAAAACTTGAAGAGCCTAGGAGAAAATATCGTTGGGACAATCCAATAGTCACCGTGAATCTTGCTAAAGAAGACTTAAATGCGGCTGCGGAACGTGTAGCCGAAGAAACCGTAAAATGCATGGAGAAATGGGGGAAACCCATACGTGTTTCTCCGCTCACTCAGCATGCAAATGAGATTGAAAAGGCTACGCGTAGAGCTTTAGGCGAAATTATGAAACGTCTAAAAGTAGGTAATATGGTAGATGAACTATCCAACCTACGTAGAAACGTGGTTCAGTACGCTTTAAGCAGGAACCTTTCCGTCGAGGAATCAGTTAAGCTACTTTTTGAAGAAGCTGAAAAAATGGTGTCTGCGAAAATAACGGAAAAACCGCAAGGAATAATGTTTCACGTGGGATTATTTGGCCATGTAGACCATGGAAAAACTTCTTTGGCTCGATGTCTCACGGAGAAGCCTTCAACCGCGGCTCTGGATAAGCATCCGGAGGCGCAGAGAAGAGGAATGACCATTGACATGGGCTTCTCATCGTTTAAACTAGACGGAAACATAGTCACCCTCGTAGATTTGCCTGGGCATCACTCTTTCCTTGAACAAGCAGCGGCGGGGGCCCACATAATAGATTTGGCATTGCTTGTAGTGGCCGCAAATGAAGGGACAATGCCTCAGACAATGGAACATTTAAAGATGCTTGAAAGCCTCGAAGTGAAAAGCCTAATATGCGTCGTGACAAAAAGCGATTTGGTCTCGGCAGAGAAGCTTGAAAAAGTTAAGGCTGAAATCCAAAGTTTGCTGAAAGACTCAAAATTTGAAGGCTCCCGCATAGTTTTTACTTCAGCCTTGTCTGGAATGGGAATTGACGACTTAAAGAAATGTATAGGTGAATCATTAAGGCTTACCGTTAGGAATTGGACGGGGCCCTTTAGGATGCCATGCGATCACGCCTTCTTCATCAAGGGCGTAGGAACCGTAGTTACAGGTACAATAATGCGCGGAGCCATACATGTAGGCGACGAGGTTGAGGTGCAACCAGCCGGAGTAAGAGGAAAGGTGCGGTCGATTCAGAGTTTCGGGGAAAATCTGAAAGAGGCCCATGCCGGCGACCGTGTAGGAATCGCTGTTTCAGGGATAAAGCCGTCGGATGCATCCCGTGGGAGCGAACTATGTCAGCCAAATTCTGTTAAGCCTGCAACAGCTCTTATAGTTAAGATGAAGGTAGATGAAAGCTTTAAATATGTATTGAGGAAAGCGTCAAAAGTTCATCTAAACATAGGCTTGGAAACCATTATGGCAAATTTTGTTCCATTCATGCAGGAATTCGTAGACGCCGCAAGGAAAGTTAACGTAGTTTTAAATGAGGTAAAGGCCGGAGACGAATGCTTCGCTTTCCTAACGACCAGTAAGGCTTTTCCAGCCGAGGTTGGCGACAAAGTCTTGATTTTCAAGCTGGATTTGCCTCCAAAAATCTCTAGAATCGTGGGCGTAGGCACGGTTACGGATATACCTGCAGACCATGTGGAGCTCGTGAAAAAGAAGGTTAAAAAGGGAACTGCAATAAAGAAACGAGCACAATGCATGTTTATCATTCAAGGAATGTTTAAGTCTAAGGAAGCCGTGGAAAAATATGTTGGTCAAACGTTAACTTCAGACTCGGGAATAAAAGGGAGAATAGTCTCGCCTGTTGGGACGGAAGGCTTGTTGCTTGCTGAATTTGAAAATGAAATTAGGGAGGGCGAAAGCTGCTATTTAACCATTTATAGGAGGATAAAAAGCCATAAACCTGGAGGAACACCTTAAGGTAGGCTTACCAGCCTCCGTCATTAAACGCGGCCTCATAACTCTGAAGGAGCGATATAAACCCATAAAATTGCTCTTGGAACAGCAAAAAATTCCAGCGGAAGGATTGCCAGACGACGTGTTAAAAGCTTTCATTTATTTCTTGTCTTCAATGGATGCTGACAAGGATCCCAAGGCGGCAAGAGTTGGCGAAAGGGAGGCTAGAACCGCTTCAAAACTTCTAATGGAGCTTTCAGGTGGATTTATTCATGGCGTTGGGCGGTCCGGCAGTCTGACTTCTCCTCAGCCTAAGGCCTCTGGGGGCTCATTAATGTATCATCTTGCAAATAGGCTGGCTCTCGACGCTTTAAGGAATTTTGGGGTTCCAAACATTAGGGGTGCAATCGTTTTGCCCGTAGCGACGGGCATGGCGTTGGCGTTAGCCTTAAGTGTCGTCAGAGAGAAGACGGGTAAAAATTTGGTTGTTTATCCACGGGTTGATCATAAGTCCCCCTTAAAGGCCATTAAGCTTGTTGGGATGAAAGCGAACGTTCTGGAGGGCGAGGTGATAGATGATGCAGTTAAAGTCCCTATAGAAGCCGTCGAGAAGGCTGTCTCCAACAATACAGCCGCCATAGTTTCGACGACCACTTTCTTCCCACCCCGTGCAGTCGACGATGTGGTGGAAATTGCAAAAATAGCCGAGAAATACGGCGTGTTCCATGTGATAAATAATGCTTATGGGGTTCAAAGCAGAGAAATCATGAAGCTTGTTCGAAAAGCCATTGACAAGGGCCGCGTAGACGCTTTCATTCAAAGCACCGACAAAAATTTTTTGACGCCTGTTGGCGGAAGCATAGTTGCCTCGCCAAACGAAGAATTCATCACGGAAGTGTCATCCGCCTATCCGGGCCGCGCCTCAGCTGCACCAATACTACACTTTATGGTTGCAATCCTCTCACTTGGAATAGAAGGCTATGAAAAGCTCAGGGACAATCAGGAAGAATGCAAAAGGCTGTTGGAGCATGAGCTTGAGGCGGTTGCTCGAAAGCATGGAGAAAGAATCTTGAATGTCTGGAACCCTACGGCGGTGGCCATGACATTGAACAATAAAGAGTCTCCTGAAAAAGTTGGGCACCATCTCTACACGTTAAGGGTGACCGGTGCAAGAGTTTTAAAGCCTAAAGATTTTGGAGTTTGCTGTAAAGAATACAAGTTTCCTTACATCACTATGAGTGCTGCAATTGGATGTGAGAAAGAGGAAATATTAATGGCTGTTGAAAGGCTTGATGAAGTTTTAAGCTCTGTTTAAAAGTTGGCGGCGCCCAAGGGGAATCGAACCCCCGGTCCTCAACGGACCGCTCGGGTTTGAAGCCCGAGGCCAGGACCACCTGGGCTGTTGGGCGCCCCACTAACGATATTCAATTAGGGGATTACATTTAAACGTAACGCAAACTGTCCTCGCGTTTAAAAAGAAGGGAGGAACTTGTTTAAAGCTTCCAAGGTTCCCTTCTTCTAAATGGGTACACGTATCTTGGAACTTTCCCGCTTTCCTCTAAGTATTGTATGCATGCTTCCATGCATCCTGTTGCGCCTCGAAAGACGTAGGCTGGACCTCCCAAATGACGCTTCATCATTCTATAGCAGTCAACGAGGCTATCAATGATTTCTCTTGGAGATGGCTGTGGCTGGAGTGGAGGGGGTCTACGCATTGCCAAGGAGGGAGCCAGCTGCGAAGGCGGGCGGGCTGCTAGTTCCCTGTAAAGGGCGTTAATGTGCTCTTTTAAAGAAGGTGAACGTTCCATCTCCCTTCGAATGAAGGGAGAATGTTCTGTAAGCCTTATGCAGTCTGGAACGCACCTGGTTAGGTCTAAATCTGAAAACTCTATTGTTTTTCCGGCAACGTTCACTGTTTTTTTGCGATTTTTAGGGACGGCTCCGTTGGGGCATTCATAAACGCAGCGGTACCCGCAGTCCTCTGGATCGCAAAGTTTACCCTCAAAAAGCGGGTCAGGCTCAAGCTCCGCCTCAGTGGCAATTATTCCAAATCGCACTCTAGGACCAAACTGCGGCGTGATAAAGACGTTATGCCATCCTATTTGGCCAAGGCCAGCGGCGAAGGCTGCAATTCTAAAGTGTAAGCCTAGACCTTGAGTTGGAACGGCCTCATATCCATACGATTCCAAAAATCTTGCAACTTCATAGTCCAACCTAATCATGTAATATCGGTGCTGTTGAAAGAAATACCCGTAAAAGGCATACGTGGTGAAGTTTGTTCCTTCAAGGTTGCCGCGGTAGCATCCTCTGGGTATTCTCTTTGCTACTGCGACTACCGATTTTGTCGTCGGAAGCAAGGTTTTTGCAGGATGAAGATGAGGCGGTGCCCCTTCAAACCTATCTATAGAGGCGATGCCAACAAGATCGGCGCCTTTTTTCCTGGCGAACTCTTTAACCTTTTCGGCGGTTAAATCCTCCGTAGAACTCAGTCCCCCCTCTAGATTAGAGTGCCGTCAAACCCAAATATTTGTGGTGGCCTACGTCTGAATGGGCTCTTAAATTTCCTTTTTAATGCACCCTTTTCCTCCAGGTGTGCAATACACGTGCGGGTACATAGTGCAGCTAACCGATCAGGTTTACCCGCATCATGGAACCGGTTAGGTCGAGCTCCATTGGGACATTTATTGCAGATGTCGTAGTCTATGAAGCCAACCTGCATTTTTTTCCCAGCAATATTAATTTCGAACTTTTTGTCTTTGCTTATTGCCTTGAATGGACATATATCCGCGCACTTCATGCATAAATCGCATATTTTTCCGTTAAATAGTGGGTCGGGTTCAAGGGGCATATCTGTAATTATTAGTTGGAGTCTCTGTCTCGGTCCAAATTCCGGGGTTAGGAGAACGCCGTTGTAGCTTATCTCGCCTAACCCTGCGGCTACAGCGGCATATTCTGGGTCTGGATGCACATTTGGCGCAACTTTTCCCGGTGCGATGCTTACACCTTGAGGCCAAGCCTCAGGAGGGTATGGAAAAACGGGAACGGCCTCCCAACCATCATCTTCAATTGCGCAGGAAAGCTCATACACAACTGTAGCTAAGACAACGTCTTCAACATGCACTCTAGCGAATCTTTCATAGTCGCTTATTGGAACCCTTCCAACATCGTATCCGCTGATCGGAAGGCTGTCTTCTATGCCACGTAACGCCCCCCGAACAACTTGATACCCAACAACAACCACCGACCGACACTCTGGAAGTATTGAGCTTGGATGCTGCTGCGGTGGAACACCATTAAATCTATCGATGGAGGCTATGCCTACAAGATCTGCACCAAAATTTCGGGCTAAATTTTTAACATCATTCGAGTTCAAGAAAATGCCTCCAGCGTTTTTGGGAATATTTTGCGCATATAAAGGTTTTGTCTGGAAGATAATAAAAATAATTTTCGCTGGCGCCCGTCCGCTTGAAGAAGTTTATGTGGTCGGAGAAGCTGGACCAATTCTGTGAAAGTTAAAATTGAAAACGTTAGGGTTTTATATCCAACAGCTACTTCACCCATCCGAAAATTATTTTTACAGGATGTATATCTAAATGAAAATACCGTTTTATAGTGTAGTTGCTGAGATGTGGAATGACAACAATTAATCGATTAAAGATCATGGTCATATCCATTTTTCTATTAACGCTGACGGCGTGGCTTTTAGAAGGATTAATCACTACCGAACAAATAGTTTTTCCAACGGTTAACCTTCCAGATTTAACTGCCATGGCAATTGAGTTTTTCAGATATTTATTTATTCTACTATTTTTCGCTTTATCCGCTGGCATTCTGCTAATTCTAATTATTGAACGTCGATTATTTATTGAGTTGTTTAAGGGCGTACTCTCCAAGGATAGAAACCTCAAAGATGAGAGATTCCTCAAAAATATTATGAGTTTTCTGGGCTTTGCCACTTTCATTCTGTTTTTATGGTGGGTGATGGGAAGCGGAACAATTAATCTAGGTTTTAACGTCGTTAATGATCAAACAGCTCAGAATCACGAAACTATACCCTCACCTCCAAGTGGAGATAACATCTCCGAACCGTTGGGTGTCCCCCCATTATTTATTGTTGTACCCACTGTTCTAATTGTTGCAGCGTCAGCCGTTTTCAGTATAATTTTCATCCAAGCCTTGAGAGAAACCCGAAAAGAAAAGATTGAAGAATGGAAACTGGCTTCTGCACAACTGGAAGAAGATAACAAGATGCTTGAAGAGGCAGCGGAGGTTGTAGCGGAGTCTGTTTCTAAAATGCAGGCTTCAAGCGAAAACACGAGCTATAGGTCTATTATAATAGACTGTTATGAAAGACTGTGTGAATTGTTAGCTCGATACAACTGTAAAATTCAGAAGCATCAAACGGTTCAAGAATTTAGAGCTGCAGCCTCACAACTCCTTAAACTGCCAAATGAGCCCTTAACAAGACTCTGCAACCTTTTTGAAGAGGCAAGATACAGCCTTCACGAAATTGACGAGATCAAAAAGAATATGGCCATAAAATGTTTGAAAGAAATAAGCGATTACTTGATTGGTGAACGAAAAAATGGCAGCGTTAAAGAAGATAATTAACTGTATACTTTTGTATTTTGTATTAACGTTTTTCTCCATCTGGATTGGCTTAAAGGATGAGTCGGCAGGATACTATATCTTTTTATTGTCTTCGCTTTTTACAGTAACATTTGTCGTCTTCACAGTTTGGAAAGAATCTAAGCCCATGAAGGAGATAGAATATCCAGCTAAACTCAACGTTCATAGTCAAAATGATCTTTACATGGCGATTCAGAACGCGTTATCTGGAAATTTGCCCCTCAACCAGATTTTAGCTCGTTTGAGGTTTCTGGTGTTAAAAAGGATAAGTTGGCGTTTAAACATATCTGAGAGAGAGGCTGAAACGTTCCTCAAAGAGCCTGAAAAGCTTGCAGAGCTCGGCTTGAAGGAAACAGCCTCTGTCCTATGCGGTAAAAGCTCGTTTTCTTGGACGTCGAAAAAGGCAAAGACAAAAATTTTGGAGACAATTTTAAGGGAGCTTGAGGAAATATAAATGAAAGCTGGAGCACAAATAATATCTGAAATAATGAATGAAATAAGCAAGGTTATAGTTGGAAAAGAAGACGTCATAAAAATGGTCATGCTTGGCATATTATCTGACGGCCACATTCTAATAGAAGACTATCCAGGACTAGCTAAGACGCTGATTGCAAAAAGCTTCGCCATGTGCCTGGGCTGCGACTTTAAAAGGGTTCAATTCACACCTGACCTGCTCCCAGCAGACATTACGGGAACATACGTTTTCGATCAGAAATCCGCCGAGTTCTTTTTTAGGCCAGGCCCAATATTTACGAACATTCTATTGGCAGATGAGGTTAATCGGGCTCCACCGAAAACCCAAGCAGCACTGCTGGAAGCCATGCAGGAAAAGCAGGTTACGCTTGAAGGAAAGACCTACCCTTTAAAGAGTCCCTTCATAGTTGTTGCAACGCAAAATCCAATAGAGCTTGAAGGAACATATCCGTTGCCAGAGGCACAGCTAGACAGGTTCCTGATGAAGATAAAGGTTGGATATCCCACGGTTGATCAAGAAACCGAGATATTAAGGAGACGACTGTTTAGGAAGCGAGACGACGTAGACCTTAGACAGATGGCAGATCCAGAAAAAGTTGTTAGTCTTCAAAAGGCAGTTGAGGATGTTTATGTTGATGACGATATATTGCGCTATATTTCTGAAATAACTCATGCCACCAGGAGGCATCCAAAGATTGAGGTGGGTGCCAGTCCAAGAGGCTCATTGGCAATTCTCAAACTTGCCAGAGCTCACGCCCTTTTCAGTGGAAGGGACTATGTCACTCCCGACGACGTTAAAAACGTAGCTGTCCCAGCCCTCTGCCACAGAATCATCTTTAAAACTGAATACTGGTTTAGAGGGACAACGACCGAAGCCGTCATAGAACAGATCTTAAGCGAAATCCCTGTTCCAAGGTAGAACGTAATGCTTAGCAGACGGGTTCCTTTACTGGCAGCTTTTTCAGCCATGCTGTTACTTCTCAGCATAGGCCTAAAAGATTGGCATCCATCCACACTTATAATGGCAATAGCCTCTTTGTTGACGTTGACGAACATCCTGGCAAGTACGGGACATTTAAAAGTAGACGTCAAAAAGGAAATTATGCAGGATAGTGCGGAAGCAGGGGAAACAGTCACGGTGACCATAAGTATAACAAATAATGGAAACGAAAAAATTGATTTTTTAGAGATATATGATGCGCTTCCAGCTGAACTGCCACTTAGCAAAGGTTCAAATCATCTAATCATTTCCCTTGAAAAGGGGGAAACCGCGAAGCTCAGCTACGAAATTTTATGTGAGAGGAGAGGCGTATATGAAATAGGCCCCACTTTTTTGAGGACGCGGGATCCCTTCGCTTTCAGCTTCAATGAAATAATTAAACAAACAACGCTTACTTTACGAGTTCTGCCTAAAATTGAAAAGATTAAGGCAAGCGACCTTCCATTTAAGCAGACTGGACAATGGCCGGGAGTAATTCACTCAAGCAGGAGGGGGTCGGGGACAGAATTTTATGGGCTTAGGGAATATGTTTCCGGCGACGAGTTAAGAAGGATTTCATGGAAAGCCTCAGCTAGAATGGGCAGGCTGATGAGCATCGAAAATGAAAGTGAACGCAGCACAAACATCGTCATAATTCTTGATGCCAGCACTGATCTAAAATTGCCTATTGATTCACAAGATACAATTCTTGAATATTGTATTAGAGCCGCAGGCTCCCTTGCAGCGCTTTTTCTGATTCTTGGAAATGAAGTAAGCATCATAAATCACTGCCTTAACAGGGCTTGGCTTCCTGGAGGTTTCGGAAAAAGACAAATCAAAAGGGTTCTAGATCATTTAGCAACGGTTAAGGCTGGAGAACCCTCTGTGCCAATAGGTTTTGGGCTGGAACGCATATTTAAGACTAAGCCTCAAGTGATAATTGTTTCTCCACTTTTATCCGCAAAGATTGTGGATGAGGTTAAAGACGTGCTGGCTGAAGGATACAGTTTAATTATAATTTCTCCGTCGCCTCCAAAGTTTACATCTAAAGGAAAGGATAAATCTGATGAGATAGCATCTAGAATTTTAATTTTGGAACGTAAAAATGCGATAGCAGAGCTTAGCGGCTACTGCACGGTTATCGATTGGAACCCTCTTCTCCCTCTTAAAGCCGCCATTAAAGGGGTTAAGCATGGCGCATTCAAAATGGGATCTTAAAGCGTATCAGCGTTTTCTTAACGCTTTTTCATTGGTTCTTGCGTTAACCGTTGCTTTATGGGTTGGCTTTTCGCAGTTAAACTTTGCAATTCTGATTCTTTGTATAGGGTTAGGCCTAACCGCCATTTTAGGACTTGCCAAGATGAAGCGAACCTTGTTTACGTTTCCCTTCTTTATTTTTGCCATAATCATCCTGTATGATGTGGTGAATGAGTCTTCGAAGGAGTTAATCGCGCAAACAACCTTGACGCTCCAGTTTTTAACCATCATGTATGTTTTAGAACTTGGAAATTCAACAATACAGTTTAACAAAATATTCAAGAGAATGAGGGAGCCAGCATATATGCAAACTTTAATGGTGAAGGCTTTAAGGAAATATTTCATCAACCTCTCGACACTGGCTGTTACCTCCTCAATTATGTCCATTTCATTACTGACTTTGGGAAGCGTGGCTCCCTTTAAGCCAGGCTCAATCTTTGCAGCTGCAGCTCTTATCATAGTAATAATTGCAACGCTTTTTTTAACGGTAAACATGCACAGACATAGTTCTCCATGATGGGACCTCTGAAAACTTTATTAATCCCTCATGATGTTTAATAAACAATTTCTGCGAGGTATTTAGGTTGAGGTCCTTAAGACGATTTGATTATTATAATGCTAGAAGCATTAATGAAGCATCTCAAATTCTAGCCAAGTTTAAAGGTAAAGCGTGGCCTATTGCAGGCGGCACCGACATCCTAACAATCATGCGTTTTCAGCCCTTACCCGAAGAACGTTATCCTGAAGCCCTTGTAAATTTGAAGTCAATATCGCCAAGCCTAGAGTATATCAAAGAGGAGGACGGCGTACTTAAAATAGGCGCCTTAACAAGGTTAGAAGATATTGCTCACCACCCGATTGTAAGGGAGAAATACACTGCTGTAGCCGAAGCTTGCAGCAGGGCAGCATCTCCGCATTTGAGGGAAATGGGAACTATAGGCGGAAACATCTGCCAAATTAACAGGTGCTGGTACTTCAGAAAGGAGGACAACCGATTTTACTGTTTAAGGAAAGGCGCTGGTGGAAAGGCTTGGGCATTGATGGGCGACAACAGATACCACTCAATTTTTGGATGCGTAAAACTGGATACTCCTGAACCGTGCGTTTACGGCTGCCCAAACGGCACAGCAATTCCGTCAATAATGAGTAGGATAAAGAACGGCGACTTCGAAGGCGCTGCAGAAATCCTGCTGAATTTTAATCCTATCCCATACATAACTGGAAGGGTTTGCCCCCACAAATGTGAAGAACAATGCAGCAGAAACATTCTTGACGAGTCGTTGGCTATAAGGGCCGTGGAACGTTTACTTGGCGACTACATACTCGAAAACGTTGATAGGCTGATTAAGACTCCTGAGGCAGGCACAGAGAAAAAAATTGCCGTGGTTGGAAGCGGTCCGGCTGGGCTTAGCGCGGCCTACTTTTTGAGAAGGCGAGGCTACAAAGTCACGGTGTTCGAGAAGGAAGACACGGCTGGAGGCGTGTTAAGATATGGCATTCCACCCTTCAGGCTTCCCAAGAAACTAGTCGAGAAAACGGTTGAAATCTTTCAGAATAAGCTGGGAATAGAGTTTAGGTTTAACACTGAAATAGGCAGAGACTTAACACTTAAAGATTTAATGGATCGTTATGACGCGGTTTTCCTTGCAACTGGAGCGTGGAAAGAAGCCAGTATGCAGATCCCCGGCGAAGAGCTCATGGAGAACGGCCTTGACTTCTTGAAGAGGGTCAATAAAGGCGAAACGAAAACGCTGTGGAAAAAAGTTGTTGTTGTAGGAGGTGGAAACGTCGCCATAGACGTGGCGCGGGTTTTACTCAGGCTGGGCGTTGAACCAATAATAGTGTACAGGCGTACAGAAAAGGAAATGCCCGCATTAAAAGAGGAGGTGCAGGTCGCGAAGGAGGAAGGCGTCAAATTCGAATTCTTAACGCAGCCTGTGAAAGCTGAAAAGGTAGGCGAAAAAATTGTTCTAACATGTGTTAAAATGAAGCTTGGGCCGCTTGATGAAACGGGGAGGCCTAAGCCTGTTCCAATTGAAGGCTCAGAGTTTACGATGGAATGTGACGCGGTAATAAAGGCGATAGGCGAAAGACCCGACCTCTCCTTTATACCCGCTGAATTTGTAGAAGCTGATAGACTTAAATGTGACGTTTCAGGCTTCATCGGCAGAAACCTTTTCGCCGGAGGAGACGCCGTTACTGGGCCAGCTACAGTTGTTGAAGCCATAGCAGCCGGCAGAAAAGCAGCCGAATCAATCAACGTGTACCTTACATCCAAGAAGAAGGAAGCTCCACCTGTTAAACGGGAGATGAGGCTGGAAAAAGTTGACGTTTCCTGTCTGAAAAAAATGAATAGGGTTGAGGTGCCGGAGCTTTCGCCTAAGGACCGAATCCACAGTTTAGAAACTGAAGATGTTATTGGGATAAGCTGGGAAGATGCAAAGTATGAGGCTGGAAGATGCTTAAACTGTGGATGTGTAATGGCTCATCCATCCGACGTTGCGCCTGCACTAATAGCGCTTAACGCCGAAGTTGTCACAAACAAAAGAACAATCCCCGCAGAGGAGTTCTTCTGCCCAGGAGGATTGTCGACAACGGTGCTGGAGCCAGACGAGCTAGTTGTTGAGATTAGGGTGCCGACGCCAAAACCGGGAACAAAAAGCAAGTTCATGAAGTTTTCCATCAGAAGCTCTATCGACTTTCCAGTAGTGAACTGCGCCACTGCAATAAGGAGCCAGAACGGCGTAGTGGAAGAGGCAAAAATATGTTTAAATGCCGTCGCACCCCTCCCCTACCGTGTAAGAAAAGCAGAGGAATACATTAAAGGAAAACCCCTCACGGAACAAACAGTTGAGGAGGCAGCAGAAAAGATAATGGAAGATGTAAACCCGCTGCCCTACAACACCTATAAGGTGTCAATAGCCAAAGCGTTGATAAAAAGAACAATGCTCGCATGCAAATGAGTTCAACCTTCAAAACTTTTATGATAACTGTGTGCTCTATGATCCTGAAGCTGCTGCTTATTGCACGGCTTGGTGTGCTTGGTGCCTCATGGCCCCCACGTTCGCTAATCCTGCATGCTGGTTATGCATAGGTTGCATAAGCGTTTATGCTATAGGATGCTATTTAGCTTGTTGCTGGTGAAGGTTTCATGGAAAGTTTCGAAAAACCGTTTATTGAGACCTTTGGTTTCTACCCAATAGTGGTTATACCACTTTCTTTTTATCTCTTTTTACTGTTTGTGGCGATTAGCGTCCAGCATTTTGGCGGCATCATATTCTTTGGGCTGTCTTCGTTTTTGTTCTTGACTGGTAGCATAGCCAGAATTAAGATTTTAAGAGATGGGGTTGTCATAGAAAAGCTGGTGTTTGGAAAGTCCTACTGGAGTTTCTCGGAAGTTAAGCTTAGGGCAGGTGGCAGAATCTTAGATTACGGCGGAATGTTCGGCGGCTCAATTATCACACTGAAATGGAGGGAGTGCGCCCAAACCATTAGTAGCCTAAAAACCGAGGTTGTCCCTATAAGAGAAAAACCGATAAGCAAAGTTCTCCCATTTCTTTATCTTTTCTTCCCTACAACGGTAATGTTTATAGCTACAATTATTGCCAAGTACTTCTACCTACTTATCCCTCCCCTCGTTTGGGCATCAGCATGGGCGATATGCATAACATTTTCATTTATAGCCTACATAAATTCGTCACCCGTTCAAATTAAAATAGGAAGATTTAGCCAAAAACAATCCTCCATTACCATAGGATTAATATGGAAGTAATAATGTTCCTTTCAATACTCGCTATAACACAATGAAACAGCATATTTACAATAAACCTAATAATCATCACAGCAGTTTAACTCGCTTAGAAACAGCAGACCCTTCTAATTAAAAGACTTGGACATGTTCTTTTAGTGTCTCCTAACTGAAAATAAAATGTTATCATTTAACAAGAGAGGTTTGTAGTGAGAAATTTTATGTATTAAATGATGTTTGTAAGTGTGTAAGAGCCCAGCCGTGGAGTTATTCAGCCAGAATGGATGTGGGATTGATGGCTGTTCAGAATTTAGAAGGGTTCAGTATCGGCGAAATTTCAGGCTGGGCTCTTCCAAGCACTGAAGAGATTTTAACTCTGCCAGTTGAAGAGCTTCTTAAGCGTCTGAACACTTCTTTGGCTGGGCTTTCTTCCGGAGATGTGGAAGAGCGTCTTAAGGTGT
>Ga0080004_1088484_pt1 | contig 23103 bp, 19 predicted proteins | sample WasSprMetagenome_FD_69207 | JGI IMG/M metagenome (GOLD analysis project Ga0080004, IMG submission 69207) | Sulfidic aquatic microbial communities from Washburn Spring, Yellowstone National Park, USA - WS (SPADES assembly) (version 2) | ecosystem: Environmental > Aquatic > Thermal springs > Hot...
AACAGTGTTTACACAAAATATTATATGATATTTAAAAAAGGTTATAAAAGATTTAAATCGATGTATAAAGAGATTGCATCAGTGAGCTGATATGACTTCTTCTGGGAAAGAAATAAGATTGTCAAGACTATTTGATAAAACTTCTAGACGAGTTGTGATAATCACCATGGACCATGCCATAGCACACGGTGTTTTGCCGGGGATAAGAAATGCTAGAGAAACAATACAAAAGATCGTTGCTGGAAAACCAAATGCTCTCACAATACATAAAGGTCTTGCATCAAAATACTATCCACTTCTAATAGAAAGTGGAACATGCCTAATATGTAAGTTAAGTGGTTTCTCACCATATAATCCATCCTATGATACGCAGTTTACTGAAGTTAAGGAGGCTGTAAAGTTTGGTGCCGACGCTGTAGCCTACGGTGCCTCAGTCGGAGACACAAGACAAGATGAAATGTTAAAGACCATAGGCCATCTTGCAAAAGAATGTGAAGAATACGGGATGCCCTTAACAGTACACATATACCCGAAAGGGAACCTGATAAAAAAGGAAGACTACTACAAGGTTGAAAATATAATGTATGCTGCAAGGGCTGCGGCTGAACTTGGAGCAGATATCGTTAAAACCTGGTATACAGGCTCGCCGGAAACATTTAGGCAGGTGGTAGAAGCATGTCCAGTACCAGTTGTTATCGCAGGCGGCCCACACACAGAGAACGTTAGACAATTTCTTTCTATGGTAAAGGGTGCAGTTGAAGGTGGAGCAAGCGGTGTTGCTATTGGAAGAAATGTGTGGGGTCACAGAGACCCAACTTCGATGGTTAAGGCGCTAAAGATGATTGTGCACGAAAACAAGTCTGTAGACGAAGTCATGAGCACGCTGGCTCTCGAATAGGCAGATCTAAATGAAGGCTGTAGTCTTCCATTCTCTTGGCAAGATTTCAGTTGATGGAGTTGAAACTCCATCAATCTTAGAGGATTCGATTGTTGTTAGGGTTAAGGCTGCCGCAATATGTGCAACAGACTTAAGGATATACAAAGGAGAACGGTCGGCTAAAGAAAATGTGATCATGGGACACGAATTTTCGGGTGAAGTTGTAAACGTAGGCTCAAACGTTAAAGACTTTGAAGTAGGTGACAAGGTAGCCGTATACCCTATATTAGCTGATGGAAAATGCGATTTTTGTTTAAAAGGGTTTAGGAACAGATGTGTTAATAGGAAAACCTTAGGAATAGATGTTAACGGCGGCTTCTCAGAATACTTTCAACCCCCTCCAGAAATGGTTAAACTAGGTCATATCATGAAATTGCCAGAAAATGTGTCGTTTGAGGAGGCAGCTCTTCTAGAGCCGATTTCAACTGTCGTAAACTCTTTAGAAAGACTTAATGTCGGGTTAGGCGACAATATTTTGGTCGTAGGCGCTGGCCCAATGGGCTTAATTCATGTCATGTTGGCCAAATATAAGGGTGCATCAAACATTATTGTCTCAGACTATGTCGATGAAAGATTGAATGTGGCTAGAGAATTGGGTGCAGACTACACGATTAATCCGGGGAAAGAGGATTTCACCTTAAAGGTTAGAGAACTTTCTAAAGTTTTTGGAGGAATAAATAAGGCTATTTTAACAGTCGGTGTTGCAGGAGTTGTGGAACAGTTGCTTGACATTGTACAGCCTCAGGGTATGATAAGCTTGTTCGCTGGAGGTGGAAAAACTTTTTCCTCGAACATAGACCTAAATAAGATTCATTACAAGGAACTGGTTTTGACTGCATCACAAAATGCTACTCCTGAACAGTTTAAGAAAGCCATACAACTTCTTTCGACTGGACGCTTTAATGTTGGAAAGCTTATTACACACAAGTTTCCCTTAGAAGAAGCATTAGATGCCTTTAATTTGAGGAGCGAACTTAAAGCTTTAAAGGTTCTTCTGCTACCATAATGTTAATATGAGTGACTACGTTTTAGCAGTCGATTTTGGAACCAGCTCACTTAAACTTGGCCTATTTGATGAAAAACTTGAAAAAAAGTATACTGCACCAGGAAGGTACTCGTATAAGACCTTTAGTAAGAAGATAGGCTGGGTTGAACAGGACCCTAGGGGATGGTGGATAGCGTTTAAAAGGGCAGTAAGGGATGTGATGAAAAAGTATGGCATCAAAAGGGAGGAGATTGTTTCAATAAATGTTGGCGCACACATGGGGCTAATTTGCATAGATAGGAATGGGAAACCTTTAAGGCCATCAATACTCTTCTTTGATCAAAGGAGTGTAACTCAGTGTGAAAAACTTTCCAAGCAAGTGTGCGGTGACGATGTTTTCAAAATATGCGGTAACCGTATTTCAACAGTACAGACTGTAACACAAATAATGTGGCTTAAAGAGAATGAGCCAGAAGTTTATGAAAAAACTTTCAAGTTTATGATAGCACCAGGATATATAGCATACCTGTTAACAGGAGAATTTTCATACGACTGGACTCACGCCTCATGGTCTCTCCTCTTTGATATAAGAAAACGTAGTTGGTCTGAAAAAATGTTTAACCTATTCAATATATCTAGGGAAAAGTTTCCTGAAACAATGCCATCTTATAAGGTGCTGGGAAACTTAACTCAAAATGCTGCAAAAGAGACTGGATTAAATCCTGGCACACCTGTTATGGTAGGCGGCTCTGACACTCCACTAGCCGCTTTAGCTGAAAATGTTGTGGACAGAAATCGTGCACTGATAACGGCTGGCTCAGTCTCAAGTGTGATAACATGCACTGACATGCCAAACTTTTCATCAACACTATTAAATCGATGTCATGTAGTTCCAGACCGCTGGCTGATGCAGGGTGCTATGAACGCTCACAGCAATGTCTTCGAATGGCTTATTAGAGAACTTTATCTTAAAGAAGGTGAAAGTTTAAGCTCTGAAGTCTTTGAGAAGGTTGAAGAAGAAATCAAGAGTTCTCCTGTGGGTTCAAATAATCTAATATTCCTACCATATCTTGCAGGTGAAAGAAGCCCTATTTGGGACCCTTACGCTCGCGGTGTCATATTTGGACTATCATTTCATCATAGTAGAGGTGATATAATGAGGGCATCATATGAGGGGACAGCTTACGCAGCAAGACATAATCTGGAAATAATAGAGTCAATGGGTGCTAAAATAGATTCTTTCAGAATTGTAGGCGGAGGTGCAAAGAGTAGGATTTGGAATCAGATAAAGGCTGACATATTGGGGAAAAAGATTGTTGTTGGAAAAAATTCGGCTGACGCGTCAATGATAGGCAGTGCCATTTTAGCCGCATACGGTATAGGTTGGGTAAAAAACCTTTTTGAAATCAAATTGGATGATGAAAATGTTACAGTCTTCCGGCCGAGAAAAAGTGCTTGGCAAAAGTATACAAAACTTTTTGAATTATATAAGAGCCTTTACTTGAGCTTAAAGGACAATTTTTACAAATTAAGCCAGATATGATCCAATAAAATATTTTCAAAAAATTAATCTTTTTCTCATAAAACAATAAAATTTATAAACTTGTCTAATCCGCCTCAAAAGTAAACTTATGGATAACGAAACACAGGAACTTCGACTATGGAAACGTAGGATGTGGTATATTAACATAGTTACATTACTCTTTTCAATACTTTTCCAAGGTATTTCAACAATATTGAGCCAGTATGCAGTAATAAAATTTGGTGCAAGCCCGATACAGGTTGGTTTAGTCTGGTCAACCTTTTACCTCACATCTATTATTACCAGGCCTTTGACAGGATTAGCTTTCGACCAAGGCTATAGGTTCAGGCTTCTGATTCTGGGCTCAATAACATTCTTTATATCATCCTTTATCTACCTTTTCTCATCCAACATTATACATCTTGTTATAGCTAGACTTTTGCAGGGCCTAAGTCAAGGCGTTTTCATGACTACATCATTCTCTCTCGTAGCATATGAGGCATCAGAACATATGAAATATTTTGAGGAAAGTATCGCTTGGCGAAGTACAATGTTAGGTTTGGGTGTAATTATAGGCCCTGCTTTAGGTGGCTATCTAATATCATTTTACGGCTTCACAGAAACATTCATTTTCATGATACTTTTGGCTGCGATCATTCCAATAATAGTATACTATACTGCAAAATCGACCAAGGTTGACGAAAAACTTCTAAACTACAGTTTAAAGGTCCATCTAGCCTCAACCTTGAAAAAAGATTTGAAGATTATTGTAAAAAACTTTATTGAATTAATGCACATAGAAAGTTTTAAAGCTGCAATCTTCTCCCTCATACTCTATACTCTAGGATATGTTACAATAACTTCACTTCTCCCAGCATATTATGCTACACTATTTGGAAAGGATGCTGGCGTTATAGTTGGAAATTGTCTAGCATTAATCGGAATGTCAAGCATATTTCCAAGAATATTTACGGGAAAGATTTCAAAACATTTTAGTGTAAAGAAAATTGCTACAGCAGGACTTTTTGTGCTAGCTGTTTCAATTGCGCTTATAGGTGTATACTCTTACCCGCCAACCGTATACATATTCTGCTTTTTAGCAGGCTTAGGTCTAGGGTTTGTTATACCAAGCCTCCAAATCATGGCATTAATTGATACAGGAAATTCGAAAAAGGGTATAGCAACAGGATTCTACATAATAGGATTTGACCTATCGAACCTCATTTCTCCAATAATATTCGGAGGCTTAGGAAACATTTTCGGATACAAGTTTGTTGTGGAAGTAACATTTCTGCCCGTTCTAATCGCCTCAATATTTCTTGCGTTAAAAAAATTTTAGAAGACAAATTTTTTATAATATAAAGCCATTAGTGAACGCGTATGTATCATCCTTCACGGATATTAAACTATGATAAACTTTCTTCGCACGGGAATGTTGAAGGCCGCAAAATTGTTCTAGAGATCCTTGAAGCAGGATTGAGGGCTGCTGACCCATACTATAGCATTCTAAGGCTTGTTAGAAGAGTTGATAACAAGCTTATAGTGGGATGCAGGGAGTTTGAGCCACCCGGTGACCCTAAAAGTGGAGACCTTATAATAGAATTGGATAAAGTTGGTTCAATATATGTTGTGGGTGCAGCAAAAGGCGTTCAGTCGGCTGCCAAGGCGCTTGAAGAAATTTTAGGTGACAGGCTAACAGACGGGCATGTTATAGCAAAAAAGGGTGATGAAAAGATATTGAATAGGATAAAGGTGACTTTCGGAGCACACCCTGTTCCAGACGAAGACTGTGTTAGGGGTGCTCAAGCAATATACGAGATAGCTAAAAAGGTTAGAAAGGGCGATGTTGTTTTCACATTAAGTGGGAACGGGGGCTCATCGCTTCTAACACTACCTCCTCCCGGAATACCTGTTGAAGATGTGCGTGAACTAACGTATATGATGCAAGTGGAAAGAGGTGTTCCCACAGAAGACTTGAATGTTATAAGAAATCATATTGATCTTCTTAAGGTTGGAAGAATGTCCATATTAATGAAAGACGCCCTACAGATACACATACTTTTATGGGATGCAGGAGATCCGCTGCCATCAAAAACAGGCATGTCAAGTTACGAGAGACTGCTAACACAAAATCGTTGGCTTCACGCACTACCAGACTCTACAACCTTCAAAGACGCATACAATGTGCTCAAGAAATGGAATGTGCTGGATAAGATTCCACCATCCATAAGAAAGCACATTGAAGAAGCCGACCCAAAATATGAGACTCCAAAAATAGAAGATTTTAGGGACATAAACTTTAGAGTATTCGGAGTACTGCCTCGAAGAGGTCCAATAACTGAAGCAAGCAAGAGGGCTGAAGCTCTAGGCTATACACCAATCATATTAACAGAATGGTTACAGGCTGAAGCTAGAGAGGCTGGAAAGGTTATAGCATGCATTGCCAAAAACATAGAAGTTTCAGAGAAACCGTTCAAACCACCCTGTGTCCTGTTAACAACAGGAGAACTTATCGTTACAGTAGGCAACAGTCGAGGTGTTGGTGGAAGAAACCAAGAGTTCACACTTTCAGCCGCACTCCAAATCAGGGGAAGCAAGAAGGTTGTTATCGGCGCTGTCGATACAGACGGAACTGACGGCCCTGGAACACAGTTTGTTAAAGAATATGGGCAAATACCATGTCTAGCAGGAGGACTAGTTGACGGATATACGGCTGAAGAGGCTGAAAAGCGAGGCATAAACATATTCGAGGAGCTTAAAAACCACAATTCAACAATACCATTACTAAAACTTGATGACGGCATAATTACAACCCAAGGCGTAAGTTTAGGCGACCTAGGAATAACACTTATATTAAAATAGTATAAAAAGATTGGATGGTGAAACAATGAGTACAAGAATAAAAAGTGTCTACGCGCGGGAAATAATTTCAATAAGAGGTCATCCTGGTATAGAGACGACAGTAGAGCTTGAGGACGGTTCAAAGGGTACAGCAATCGTTACAGCAGGAGTCTCCGTTGGAGAAAATGAAGTCTTCTTCCTGCACGATGGTGGCCAAAGGTTTAAGGGTCTAGGCCTAAAGAAGGCTGTAGAAATTGTTAACACAATAATTGGCCCGAATGTGAAAGGCATGGACGCAACAAACCAGAATGCAATAGACGACCTAATGATAAAGCTTGATGGAACACCAAACAAGTCCAAATTAGGTGGAAACTCTATAGCAAGCGTTTCCGCAGCAGTATTAAAAGCAGCGGCAAACAGCCTAAAGATACCACTATACCAGCACATAGGAGGCGTATACGCACGCGTTTTACCAGTTCCAGGAGTAATCTCATTCGTTGGACAAGATAGGTATGGTGGAGGAGAAAGGTCAGGTGACAAGCCAAGCTACTCCTTCCTAGCATACGGTTTCAAAAGCTTTTCAGAAGCATCCTACGCATGCTGGGAAATTAGAAACGAGTTCCTAAAAATAGTGAAGGAAAGACTAGGCTTCAGAACACATCCAACACCATACTCCCACCTTGTGATAACACAGCATCCAAAGATAGTGCATGATGAGCAGCTTTGGCAGATGATGATGGACGCAGTAGAAAACCTAGGCTATAGGAATAGGGTGGGCTTCCAAGTCGATGTTGCAGCAACAACATACTTTGACAAGAAAAAGAACAAGTTCATAGGACTATTTTCAAGAGAAGAAAAGACGAAAGAAGACCTAATAGAATTGTACAAGAAGATGGTTAAAGATTATCCGTTCATAGTCATAGAAGATCCTCTTGAAGAAAATGATGTAGAAGGACATGCGCTATTAACCAAAGAATTGGGGATACAAATAGTAGGAGACGACTTTTTCACAACAAACATAGAAAGAGTTAAAAGAGGCATTGAAGCGAAAGCCTGCAATGCTGTACTGTTAAAGGTTAATCAGATCGGAACAATAACAGAAGCCCTAGAAATGGTCGAATACGCGTACAGACACGGTTACGCAATAATGCCATGCAGTAGCAGAGGAGAAGGTGCAGACATAGCGGACTATGCAGTAGGACTAAATACAGGACAAATGAGAGAAGGAGGAGTAGACGATACAGCAAACAGGCTTCTAAAAATTGAAGAAGAACTAGGAAGTAGAGCTAAATTTCTTGGAAAAGGCGCTTACAAATTGAAGTAAGTGGGAAAACTAACATTTATTATCAGACACTTTTATATTCCATCCTATGGTAGAAAGAAGCTTAGATTGGCTGAAGCAGGCTAAAAGAGACTTAGAGAATGCAGAATATGAAATTAAAGGTGGATTTTATGAATATGCATGCTTTTTAGCTCAGCAAGCCTCTGAAAAAGCTGTTAAAGCCGTTTTTCAAAGGATAGGTGTGGAAGCCTTCGGCAATTCGGTTGCCGGTTTAATTAAAAGGCTTTCTGAACATTTTAATTTTGATACCGAACTTATAAGGTTCGCTAAGGAACTGGATAAGGCTTATATCCCAACACGCTATCCAAACGCTCATCCTGAAGGCGCTCCATATGAATTATATACTAGAGAGGAAGCTGAAAGGTTGGTTGAATATGGAAGAAGAATCGTCGGATTCTGTGAAGATCTATTATCCAAGATTTGATAGAAAAAAAGTAGTAGAATATTTAAGGACAAAGTTGCCGGAATTAAAGGAAAAAATTCCATTAGTTAAGCTCATCCTTTTTGGATCATACGCCAAAAACAGGCATACTGCAGCAAGTGACATCGACCTTCTAATAATCTACAATGGTAATAAGTTAAAGGACGACTATCATATAGTCTGGGACATTCTACAGTTGCCTGAAGTTCAACTTCACATATACACGTTAGACGAATTCGAGAAACTAAAATCTTCCGGCAACAGCTTTCCAAAAGAAGCTGAAAAAGGCATCATATTATATGATAATGGATAGATTACCGAACTCTCAAATTGTTACAGAGTTGACAAGAATACCTACGGTTTTTAACCGTGAAATTGACTGTCAATAGGAAAGAAGCGTAAATGTTCAAAAAAGAAATCATCTAGCACATGTTTGCAGACGCTTAAACGAAAACCATTCCAATCTCACTAGAGTTCGAAAAATTAAGGCAACTCACAAGAAGAGAAGCAAACACTAACTATATCAAAACAGAGAGCATTATATAAAAAATATTGCAAAAAATTTACTTTAATTAAAAAATTGCATACGATTGGATTAAAGGATCTGCGGAAAAATATCCTACAAAGTGGTCAGGCCTAATACAAGAACAAATAGCATCAAATGCGACGCCTGAATTATTATATTATACTAAATATGATGTTGACGTTTACAAGGCAGCGGATCCTTGGTGGCATAAAGCTTATCGAGGAGAAATTTCAGTAGAGGAAGCTTGCAATATCGGATAATATAGAATCGGCGATGTAGTGGCTCTTTCGAACGAGGTAAGAATTGGCTAGGGTGAAGGCTAACCGATGCCATAAACAATTTGTATAACAACCTAAAACTTTTTAAAAGATTGTTATATAAATAACTGCTGATGAAACTGGTAACAAAGTACATTCTTTCAAACTTTGGTGGAAGGGTAGCGAATAAGGAGGAGGTGGAGAGGGTATGCGATAAATTTGGAGTAGACTTAGGGCGCACAATAAATTACATGATAAATTACGGGTTCTTTGTGAGAATTTTAAGAGGCTTGTATTATGTTAAAACCATAGAAGAGTTTAAGCTCAAAAAGGCCTTGGATGCTTACAGATTGATTTCGCTTGGAATGGAAAAGCTGAAAGTTGACTGGTATTTTGGGCTTTATACTTCTTTAAGGCTGAATGGCTTAACGCATGAATTTTTTGGCACAATCTTTGTGGTGAACGACGAAATTTTCAGGCCTAAGGAGATAGGGATTTCGGGTGAGAAGGTCAAGTTTATCAAGCTGAAAAGCAAGCTTTTTGGATTTGGAATAGTTGACAAGAATGGGATTAAGTTTTCAGACCCAGAAAAAACCATTCTGGATTTAATTTATGTTTTCAGGTACAGGAACGTCGCTGAAGAAAGGATAATTTCAACAGTTGAGGATTATTCTAGAAAATTAGAAAGGAAAAAGCTTAGGGAATATCTGAAATTTTATCCAAAAAGCGTTTCAAGGGTTGTCGAGAATGCCAAGCTTATCTGAATTCGTTTCCTTCGTTTCTGAGAAGTCTGGAATCAAAAGCTTAGAGTTAATAGACAAGAACATAGGCTTGCATAAAATTTTGAATGAAATCTGCTACTCAAATGTAGGGCAAAACTATTTGTTTAAAGGGGGGCTGTCTAGTAAAATGTTATTTTGGCTATTACAGGTTTAGCGTGGATTTGGATTTCACTTGGAAAGATCAAGAAGTTTGGAAGGGCTTGGGAAAGAAGAAGCTGAGAAAGGAGCTTCTCAACAGAATAAGCGAATTTGGCTTTATCTTAGAGAAAGCTTGCAAGCAGATTAATCTGGATTTTAAGCTCACGCTCAAGGATAAAAGATTCTTGGAGTTTGGAGGCGGTGGAAGGATGGCAACCTTTAAACTATGGAAGGACTCAGAGCTCGTAAAAATTCAAGTTAACTATGTTGAAAAAATTTTGTTTGAGCCAAAGAAATTGAATGTAAAAACATTACTTAATAGGATAGACCTTAGCGAGGATGAGAAAGTGTATTTTGGGGAATTTTTAGACTTTTACAAATCATTCAGCGTGCTCGCCTATGATGAAAGAGAAATCTTGTGCGAAAAGGTGAGAGCGATTCTAACAAGAAAGGCTCAAAAGCTCAGGGATTTTTACGATTTATTCATCCTTCAAAAGCATGGGCTTGAAGTAAGAGATTTGGAAAATGAAATTCTGGAGAAAATAAGAGCATGCCTGTACTACAGAAAGTACAGAGCTGCTTTAAAAAGGAACAGGGAAAAATTCGAAATAGGGCAAATTCTTGCAGACCCCTTTGAAAGGAACCTTTTTGTTGAAAAGCCAGGAAAGGAGTTTGAGGATTTCATGGACTCGATTGCAGAAACAATTAGAAAAATTGCAACCAAGTTTCATTTATAAACAGTCACTCACTCCAAGCTTTGTTTAAAAACAGTTTGGACTAATCACATCTATTCCTTCTCTCTTCAAAAAGAAAAATGAAATAACATCATCTTCTTGAATTTTTAGGAGACATTCAAGCATTTTTTGAAGTTAAAATTCAAAGCCATACCCTCTTTAGCGTAGCTGTGCATAAGCTGCTTCTGCCTCTCTAAGTCATCCTTTTGGGCTGTAGAAGAGGCCCTGGCATAGCCAACTACAGCCTCTCCTCCTGCCAAAGAATCCGCTTAATTTCGCTTTCAGGTATCCTCATCCTGCCACCGACTGTCCTAACAACCCTTATCTTCCCCCCTCCCTATCCCAACGCTGAATAGTTCTCGTAGTAACACCCAGCAGCTTTTTAGCCTCTTTAAGCGTATAAAGCCTCTCCATCAACAGAAAAAAATACTGCTTACGCCTATTTAAGTTACATAAAATCGACAGGAATGCCTACGTTTTTTAGCTGTGGGATGAGTTGTCGGTAGGCTTATATATATCTGCCCTAAAATTTTATGTTGAGCATGTTGCTCGCGGATGTGGTCCGGATGTCCGAAGGCTCGAGTAAGGCTCTGGACCGAATTGGGTGGAGAGGGTTCGAGCGTAGGAATTGAGTCCTCGTATGGGGGCAATAAATATAGGCTGCCTCGACTGAGGCAGCGTTAACTGGGTGGTGGCACATCCATTGCAGATAGTCTCGGAACCATGAAGGGGGTGAACGCTAGCACGCATGTGCTCCAGAGCGTTGAAGGGACTGTGTGCAAAAATCTCCCAACTTTAAGCCGTGGAGAGTGTCAAATCGGTAAGATAAATCCTATTGTATTTTATACCTTTACACCATATCCCGTTTGAGAATTTTTTCATCACACTGTATCTCTGCATTAGGTAAAACCAGCACCCTTGGAGTGTGCGAGAGCGTGTTCTTTATTTCCTCTACAACCTCCATCCAATTGTCAAGCCAGACCATGCTTGAAGGCTCCGCTATGGGTAGAAATGGGTCCGGAACCTTATACTCTGAAAAGATTATCAGTTTCTTGAAAGGCGGTTTCGATGGAACACTATGTCCTGGAGCGTACTCGTTTACTCCAAACTTTCCATACAAGTAGTGTGTGCTCTGTCCTTCTGGCGCTTGAGCTATTATAACCATGACGCCATCCTCCTTAACCTTATCCTTCCAGTTAGAATAAGCTAAAGTAGCCTCGTTCGCTTTAGCGTAAGTGTTCGCTACTATGACATCCACCTTCTCAGGAACACCTTTCGTTGAATAATGTTCTCTTGCAACTTTGACGGCTTCCGTGAACTCCATCTGAAGGTCTCCTGCAAATACATCTGTACTGTCTCCCACACCATTCAAAAGAACGTCCACCTTCATGTCCATTCCAGCAATCTTGCCGGCTTCATCGATGTCTGCTCTCGTCTGGTTTCCCTTAAGAAAGCCCCAGTACGATTCAGCTGGAGGATTCTGTCTATGCACAACCATATGGTTATAGAATATCATGTTATAGGATGCTATTCCTGGAAGAATTATCTTCGCGCCACCACCATATCCTGTCATAGGATGTGGTACAACACTACCTATACCTATCCTCAAATCGCATGAATGGTATTCCGAATTTATTTCAACCGGTGTCCCCCTACTAGTTTTCCCAACATATGTGCAGTTTGCAAAAGGATTATGGTTGTATACTGGATAATTTCTAACTATGTCCTCACCCAATTTTTTTGAGAAATCATCCCTATACCATGCCCCATGTAGGCCTCCTCCCATAATGAACCTTACATGTTCGTCGGAAATTCCAGCCTCCTTTAGTTCCTGCATGATATAAGGTATAATCTGATACGCTCTTGTAACCCTAGTCATGTCGTCTACAACAATAACGGCCTCCCTTTTACCTGCAGCAAGCTTTTTAAGTGGTTTTGTTCCAATAGGCTCTCTGAGCGCTCTAACAATTTCATCGCTTCCAACTAGGGGTTTATTATAGCCTTCCATGGGCAAAAATGATACATGCCATTCTTCTGGAAATTGTAGTTCCTGCATTTTTTGTCCATACCAAGCCAACGTTGGAACCTCGAACCTTTTATACAAATTAAGATTCATCTCCGTATATACTCTATGCCATTAGCCTAAAAACTTTTATCATAATTCAATTTTAAATTTTAAAATTCTTCTTAATCCTATATTCAAAAACAAAGATTAGATATATTATAACCATAGCTATAGCGACTAGGACTATTAAGTAGATTATCGTATTAGAAACTTTTCCATTTTCTCTAATTTCACTTTCATATGCTAAAATTGTTATTGTATGCTCTCCTTCAATACCTTCTAATAGAATCGCCTTAACGTTTTCGTTTCCCAATAATGTTAAATTACCTTTTCTTCCATCCAAAAGCAAATCTATACCACTGTATCCTTTTCCCTCTTCTATGAAAAGATTTAGAAAGGTCTCAAAATTTGAGGAAAAACCCAAATCTATTTTTAAAACTCCATCCTTATAGTTAAAATTCATTTTATCAATTTTTCCAGCAGTAAATCCACTAACATTAATCTTGTATGCCTCAATATTTAAGTTGAAAATGGCATCGCTTACCAGCATTTCAGGACATATTGACATTTTTCCTTCATCAGGATAGCCAAGTGACTCCCACAAACCCTTGTAATCATAATCAATGACTCCAATCCTCTCAACATGTGAAACCCACTTATCGGATGGTGTGCCCAGAAAACCTAGAGCTTTAGCTCTGGGATGAGATGATGTTGAGTTAAGAACAAAAATAGATTTTAATTTGCCTGTCTGCTCTCTTTGGTATGGAGTTGGATGCGATAGATCAAATCATCTTGAATAGGATGTATGGTGCGCCAGACGTCATGGAGCTGGTGGTTAGGGTGGGTTTCGCTAGGGCTACGGTCCTGAAGCACCTAAACAGGCTTCAGAAGGAGGGGCTTGTGGTGAGGGAGAAGGTGCTTCCTAAAGGAAAGGGGGAGACCCAGATTCATCTATAGATTGAAGACCCCTGCCCTACAGGGCACAGCCCCCGTCGAAATAGTCAGCCTCACCTTCCAAAAGCTCAAGCACGCCCGCAGGTTCGAAAAGGGAGGATGGTGCAGGGAATCGAGAAAGACCTGTTCATCAGAAAACTGCCCCCTAATCGTCAAATAGAATAAAATCTATTATTGTCCTCAACTCAACATCATTAAAAGAAGATAATGTCGGGTACGCTGTTGAGAAATATTTAATTGTATATGGCTATGAATGTTAACAATTATTTTATTTTGAATTCCATGTTTAAATTATATAGAAATCTATAGAATGTTTCCCAGTTTTGCTTTTTTATTCGATATTCTACTTTTTATTTTAAAGGCTTCATGCTCATGTTTCAAGTCAATAATCCAGTGAAGTACAGCAAAGCTACAACAATCTTATTCCTCAAGGAAAGTAAAAGCACAGGTAACATGAAACTAACTTAATGTCGTTGAGGGATATCAGGAATTTTTAAAAGATATATATTAGAATATAATGATAGATAAATATGGGAGAGGAAACAAGAGAATGTCAGAATTAGAGATAAAAAAAAGGATAATGGCCGTCTTTAAGAAAGAGGGACCAGACAAAATTCCTTGGATGCCTAGAATAGAGCACTGGTATAATGTGAACAAAGTGTTAGGAACATTACCACAAGAGTTCAAGGGATCGAGTCTCATTGATGTTTACAGAAGATTGAATGCTGCAATGAGACTATATATATCTGTAGATAATGTATATGGTTTTCATGCTCCTCCTTATGGTTCTGACATAGTTCCATTCCCTTTAAAAACGGTTTCTGGGATGAGCCCTTGGTTAAGCATTAAGGATGAGGAATCTAACATCGTAGTTAAGAAGCAAAGAGTTGAAAATAATATAGTTACAATTTATGTAACACCTATTGGAAAATTGAGGACTATTGAACGCTTGACAGAACATGGTCTTTCAAGATATTTTACAGAATATCCATTAAAGAACACAGAAGACTTTAAAGTCTTAGAATATATGCTAGAAAGAACACAGTACACGTTTGATGCGAATGCATATAAAGAATTAGAAAATTTGTTGGGTGGTCAAGGTATGATATGGTGTAATGCACCCAGATCGCCCTTGCAAAGGCTTATAATAGAGTATATGGGTGTTGAAAGGACGTTTATAAACCTATATAAAAATAAGAGTAAGGTGGAAGAGATTATGGATGTAATAAAACAATCAAATGAAAGGTTTTACGATATGATAATTGATTCTCCTGTCAAAGTGGTAAATTTGGCAGACAACCTAGATTGTAGGATAGTATCTCCAAAATTATTCAAGGAATACTATATACCATATTATCAAGAAATATGTGATAGATTGCATAAAGCTGGTAAATATGCAATTACACATGCAGATGGCTATGTCAAAGCATTACTTCCACTCTTTAGAGACACAGGTTTGGATGGTGTGGAGGCTGTCACTTTCAAGCCCGCAGGTGATGTAGGAATAGAAGAGGTGAAAGAGGCATTTAAAGAAGATCTAATCTTAGTGGATGGCATACCTTATTGGCACTTTTTACCGGAAGTGAATATAGAAGAATTTGATAACATAACAAAAAAGGTAGTAAAAGTATTTGATGATAAATTAATCTTAGGAATATCTGATGAAATGCCACCGAGAGGAGAGGCTGACAGATTAGCAAGAGTTCCAAAAATAATATGTGAGAAAAATTCTTGATGATATTTACTTTTTGGTCCATATTAGTAGCTTTTCCTAAAAATTGGTTTATCTTAACATAATCTTAAGGATGTGGTTAAGATAAGTCTTGGAAGGTGCATCTAGTTGTAGATGGCTATGAACGATTGTAAGAACTTTGCCAATGAGCCCAGATTTGAACGGTTGGGAGAGTTGTTGTAGAATGTTTGAGATTGGCTTTTAGTATTCCGAACCACCTCTCTATCCTGTTCCTCATCTTGAAGGTTTCACGCCCCCTACGGGGTTTCGTGCCTGTACTCTGGCCCTAGCCTTTCGAACGCATCCCTGTACCATGGAACATTGTCCACGAGGAATAGTGGCTTATTCTCACAGCACTCGAGCACCTGCTTCAGGAACATTTCAGCGTCCAGTGAAGATCTTGTGAAGCTTGCCCTGAACGCTAGAACCTCCTTCGTGTCCACGTCCCTCGCAGCCCAGAGGAACAGGTATAAGGGTTCACCCTTGCGCTCTACCTTCACCTTCGTCTCGTCTACAGCTACACACCTACGACACCTCCTCTCTGGCTTCGGAAGACCCCTAAGGGCTGTGAAGGCCCTATACACAAGCCCATAGGATATACCCCCAACAGCCTTCGCCACACCCCTATAGGATAGGCCTGCAAAGCATAGCATGGCCGCGAGAACCTTCACCTCCAAAGAAGTCTTATCCCTCTTGAAGACCCCAGCCCTCTTCACCACATCCACAAGAAGCTGAAAACTGGACATAAGATAACCAGAGAGACACACAATACAGCCTAAAAGACAAAAACATTAGACAACTTACTAAAATCTTATCATAACATCATCTTCTTAAAAGCCTGCTTTGTTGCAAAATGTAATTGTCTAATAATTTATTTTAGTATCTAATTCAAAAAATTCTTTATAAAAACGGCTTAGATTTTTAAAGTTATGAGGTTAGCGTAGAGTTTTGCAACAAAGCATAAAAGCCAAAAAATTTATATAATAAGATAAGAAAATATTTTAGTAATGTCAAGCAAAAGGAGAATCTGGGCGATAGGCTCTTATGATAAATCGTTTTTTGAGTTTGCAATTGCAGGAAAACCTGAGAACTATTCAAAAGTTTTTCCCTTTGACGTAAATTTTATAATTGGTAAAAGTGAGGCCGACAAGAATTGGCCGTATATTCATCCCGGTCCTACAGATTGGGCTGGCAATAGAACTCATCCATTCAAAATAATCTTTGAACTTAATGAGAGAGTAGAAGGTGAAGCAGAGTTAAATATAGCATATATAGATGTGGTTAGACATATGTGGGGGAGGCCTTATCTTGATGATGGACCATTATATACTGTAAATGTAAATGGTTTCACACTAGAGACATACTTTCCTCCCGGTTCCGGTTCCAATAAAACCGAATCACTATGGGATGATAAAAAGGGGAAATATGGAATACTTAAGATACCCTTTTCATCATCGTTGTTAAAGCTTGGTCAAAATTGTATAACATTAACTGTTGAAGAGGAAGGTTGGCTAATTTACGATGCACTCTGGCTTGAAGTTGATGAAAGTAAAAGGTATGTAAACTTTATTAAAGAAGTTGATGTTAAGGATACTCCACTTTTTAAGAAAGAAGACGGAATCCTTAAGCAAGCCATTGAAGTTACAATATACAATTCGGGTTTTCCTCAGAAGGGGAAAATAACTTTAGAACTTGATAATCTAAAGGTAGAGTTAAACGAAGAGATAAAATTTGGTAATACAATTAGATATGTACTTGTTCCTGAACTAAAAGATGAAAAGAGGGGAGTAGTGGAAGTTGAAATAGAGGGTCAGAAAATTGAAAAAGAATTCATTGTTGGTCCTAGAAAAAAGTGGCTACTCTTTTTAGCGCCAGCATCTCATACTGATATAGGGTACACAACCATTCAGCCTCATGTTGCAGAAGTACATAGCAGAAATATAGATATTGCTTTAGAAGCCTGTAAATCGACTACTAGCTTTAAATGGAATATTGAAGTTTCATGGCACTTGCGAGACTTTATGAAGAAAAGGAAAGAAAAAATGAACGATCTTACCAGATTTATGAAAGAAGGAAGGATAGGCCTTCAGGCTTTATATACAAATCTTTTAACTGGTCTGTGTTCCCATGAGGCATTAAATAGGGCCTGCTATTTCTCGAATTCAGTTAGCAAAAAGTACGGTATCCCATTAAACTCTGCTATGCTTACAGATATTCCATCCGCTATCTGGACGTTACCCATGGTGTTAGCAAATTCAGGTATAAAATATTATGCTCAAGGTATAAATCAAGAGAGGGGGCCGTTCTTTAGATATTCTGATATAAAATCACCTTTTTACTGGGAAGGGCCTGATGGCAGCAAAGTTCTAACGTGGTTTGCTTTGCATTATGGCATCAGACAAGCAGCTAAGACGGGTTTACTTGAAGGATACAGACAAACTTTAAGAAGAATACAGCAATTCGTATCAAACTTTGAAAAAGATTATCCTTATAACGCCATATTAGTTTATGGAACCTTTGCCGATAACCATCCACTAGACGCCAAATTTGCTATGGTCGCAGAAGAATGGAACAAAAATTGGGAATATCCTAAAGTTATTGTGGCAACTTTAGATGAATTTTTCAGATATATAGAAAAGGAATTTAAGGATCGTATACCAACTTATAGAGGGAATCCGGGAAGCTATTGGGAAGATGGTGTAGCATCTACAGCCTTTGAAACTGCATTACATAGGGAAAATCAGAGAGATATAATTTTAGTAGAAAAAATAAATTCATTAGTTGCCAGCTTAATAAGTTTATCAAAATATCCAAAGCCTATGCTGGATCTCGCTTGGGAAATGATCCATCTTTATAATGAGCACACGTGGGGGGACGCTTATAGCGGGTACAGGCCAGATGGTAGAGTTGTTAACGAACAATGGAAAATAAAGAAATCCTTTGCGCATTCTGGCAAATTGATGATAGAGAGAATGTTAGAGGATAGCCTATGCTCATTAGCTTCTTTAGTAAGGGGAAGTAGACATTATTCTATTCTATTCTTTAATCCCCATTCTTGGAGAAGGGATGATGTTGTTGATATTATAGTCTCAAGCCCCCCCTTTGTTATGTTTGGACAAAACTTTAAGATCCTAGATTGCAGAAACAACAAGCTAATTTCTTATCAGATTGTTGAAGAAGGAGCAGGAACTTTATTCCGTACACCAAATTATGTAATGAACAGAGTTATAAGCCTATTTTTAGAGGACGTGCCCTCAGTAGGATATGTATGCGTAGATATCATACCGTTTTCCGAAGAGTATACGGTGGAACCATCTGTTTCCTTCTTCGAATGGGGGATGGAGAATCAATACTATAAGATAGAAATAGACACGCAAACCGGAGCAATAAAGAGTATATATGATAAAGAAATTGGTGAGGAACTTGTTGATAAAAATAGCCAATTTAAGCTTAACCAGTACCTATACTTAGCTGGTGGCGAAGGAACTCAAGCCGTCAGTTCGGAGCAATCCTTACCAAAGCCAGAATTTAAAGTGTATACAAACAAGAATGTGAGAATTAGTAAAGGTTCCAATGGGCCTATATTTGGCTCGATCATAATTGAATCGGATTCCTACAATACACCGTTAATAAGAACAGAAATTAGACTTTATTCGAAAATAAAAAGGATAAGCATCATCAATAAGGTTGTAAAAAATGAAACTTTGGAAAAGGAAGGAATATACTTTTCCTTCCCATTCGCCATAGAAAATCCGGAGATAAGATTTGAGATACCAAATGGTTTTACTAGACCAGAAAAAGAGCAACTAAAGGGAGGGTGTAAAGATTGGTATGCAATACAAGATTGGGTATCAATTTCTAATAACGATTTTACAATCATATGGAATAGCGTCGATGCCCCTCTAGTATCAATTGGAGATATCAATGTTGGAAAGTGGCTAGAGAAATTGGAGATCAGAAAGGGACACTTATTTGCATACGTTATGAATAATTATTGGTATACAAATTATAAGGCAAGCCAAGGAGGAGAATTCGAGTTTAAATTTAATATAACAAGCTACAAGGGGGAAAGTGATAATGTTAAAAATACGAAATTTGGATGGGATGCATCTAGGCCATTAGCTTATACATTTTTAATTCCAAATAAAGATGGTATTTTGCCACATGGAGAACTCTCATTCCTAAAAGTTGATAAAGAAAATGTTGCCTTATTGGCTTTTAAGCCGGCTGAAGATGATGAGGGCTTCATTATTAGATTAATAGAAACTGAAAGGAAAGACACAACTGCCAGGCTAACTTTTCCCTTTCACGAATTGAAAGAGGCCTATAAATGTAATTTAGTAGAGGAAAGGATTAGTAAGCTTGAAATTGTGGAAAACGGTGTAGATGTGCCTCTTAAGGGAGGAGGGGTGACAACGATAATGGTTAAATTGGTTAAAAGGGATTAACCTTTTACAGCCCCTCTTATCATGCCTTCAACAAATAGCTTCTGGAAGAGCAGAAAGAGTATTAGAGGGGGTGCTATAGCAAGCACAGTAAAGGCAGCAAATTTGCCCCAAAATATTTCAAATCCTGATGCAAAAAACCCCCAAACTGAAAGTGGGGCAGTCTGTGTAGATAGTGAACTTGTGAATATGAATGGTATCCAGAATTCGTTCCAGCTGACTACAAAAGTGTAAATGGCCGCAGAACATACACCGTTTACAGCCAAAGGCATGGTTATTCTAAGTAATACACCAATTTTAGAGCAACCGTCAATTAATGCACTCTCTTCAACTTCTATAGGTATTCTTTCAAAAAAACCTTCAAGTATCCATACCGCTATTGGCAACTGCCATACCGAAATTAGAAATATTACTGAGTAAAGAGTGTTGATAAGGCCGATCATTGCCATTAAAGCATAAAGAGGAATTAATACTATTACTCCGCTTAGAAGAAGTGGAGTAATCAATGCAAAAGATAAAGTTTCTTTATGCTTAAAGTTACCTCTTGCTAGTCCATAAGCTGCAGGAATTCCAAAGAGCAATGTAAGTAAAGTTGTAAAGGATGAAACTATGAAGCTATTCATTAAACTAATTTGAGTGGAAGGCCTTTCTGTCAAAACAAATATCCAATGTTCTAATGTTATATTAACTGGGAAGTATATAGGTGGAAACTTTATTATATCACTTTCATGTTTAAAAGAAGTTATAATATCCCAATATACCGGGAATAGAAAAAAACCAATGGAAAATGCTACGAACACAATAATTAATGATGTCTCAATTTTTGATAGCCTCATACTATCTCCTTCCTCTATATATCCTAATGTAGCCTAACCCAATTACCAAATTTAGTGCAAACAAGAAGATGCTTATGGCAGACGCCCTACCCCAAGCAAAATACTCGAATGCCTCCCTATAAAGCCTGAGAGATAGTGTTTCAGTACTTAAGAATGGTCCTCCTCCAGTTAAGGCAAGAGGTATTTCTGTTGCATAAAAGGAATATATGGTTAAGAGGAGCAGAACGGTTAGTAATGTTGTTTTTAGCAAAGGTAAAGTTATGTAACGGAATTGTTGCAATCTGCTAGCACCATCCACTTTGGCTGACTCATAATATTCCCTTTCAATGGACTTTAAGCCAGCCCAAAGTAATATTGTTGCAAACGGTGTATACCTCCATACAGCCGTCACTATCATTGCCTGCAAAGCCGATATAGGGCTTAACAGAAGGTTCACCTTTGGAAAACCCATAAAATATAATATTCCATTTATGGCTCCAGCAAAAAAGTCGAAAGCCAGCCTCCACATCATTGCAGCAGCTATACCCATAATAACCCAAGCTAGAAGGATGAGAGTCCTTGCAAGGGAGGACAGCTTACCACCTCTTTGGAGAGCCAGGGCTAAAGCCACAGATAGTGCAAGGGTTATAATTACGGTTTCCGCAACAAAGATGAGGGTAACCCTAAGATTATTCAAGAATCTGTCTTCAACTAATAAACTTATGAAATTCTCTAGACCTACCGGTTTATCAAAGCTTATTCTAGCAGTGGTTTCATAAAAGCTAAGAAGTACTATTATACTTATCGGAAAAAGTTTGACCCCGAATATTAAAAAAAAGGTGGGAAGAATTAAGAGAAGGTAGAACTTTGATTTCACAGTCTACCTACCCATCTTCATAGTTTCATTTTGAAGTTAGGGGTAAAACTTTTCATTAAACGCATTCGCAGCCTTTTCTAACCTACTCGCTATCTCCTTCTCATCTGTAATTTTTTCGGCAACTATTTTCTGTAATACCGGACCTAAAGTGTCTAACAATCCAGCATAATGTTCATGCTTAATAGCCTTAGCATTCTTCTCTGCAACATCCTTTAATATATTAAAGTAGTAGCCAGTGGTTCCAGTCTTCAATTCAGGTCTCTCTAATGCACTGTACGTTGTTGGTATTGCAGCACCATAGGTAGCTGCAAAGTCCGGCATCATATCTATAACCCAGTGTTTTATAAACATCCAAGAGGCGTCTTTTCTATCTTGAGGAATTATTGGTGACATGCCTATGCTCCATGAATTAGTAAAAACTTTTGTGGGAAGTTTAAAGATGCCTAAAGTTTTCTCATCCATTCCTTGACTTCTATAATAGGGAAGCGCATAGTTTCCATCGATGAACATCGCCAACCTACCATCCACGAGTTGTTTCCTTGTTGTTGGCGCATCAGTTGTCAGCATGTCCATTGGTGTAAGTTCTTCTGAGAACCAGGTTACTACGTACTTGGTTGCTTTAATAGGCGCATCTCCTTTATGCCAACTAGCCTTTCCGGTAGGAGATTCATAAAGTTCTCCTCCATAATACCATAGGAAAGGTGCCCAGTACAACTCCACTAAACCACGCACATCATAATAGTGTAGCAAACCAGGGAACATTTCTCCACCTGTCACAGGATTCTTGCCCTTTGATTCTTTCTTTATAGTCCTCGCTACATTTAATAAATCGTCTAAATCACTTACACCTTTAGTTTCAAGTTTGTTAACTAGGTCAGTCAACCCTACTGCCTCAAGTAAATTCCGTCTATAGAAGATAGCTCTTGTGTGTATCTCAAAAGGTAAGCCTATTATCTTTCCATCAAAAGTGTGGTACCCGTCTATCACACTTTTAGCTAATCCTAAATCTTCTTTTTCCTTAGAAGTTAATGTATCAAGATATTCATTTAACGGTTGCAAGGAGCCTGCTCTCCAATGAACCGGTTGATATTGGGGGGAGATGAGCGATAGCTCAGGCATCGTTCTAGCCTCAAAATCAGCAATCCACTTAACATCAAGTTTATCATAAGGAAGCCGTTCTACAGTTACATCCACGCCATACTTCTGTTTAAAAGTGCTAAGTACTAAATTATAAGCGGTCGCTCTATTGTCTTTAAGAGTGAGATCATAAAAATGTCTTAACCTAAGTTCTTTAACAGTAGGTGGCATAGTAATAGTTCGGCTTGTTGTCGGTGTTCCTGTTACTGTTGTTGTAACGGTTTTTGTTGTTGTTACTGTTGTTCCTGGCGCTGTTACTGTTGTGACACCTTTTGGTACTGCAAAATATGTTGCTGCTCCAACTATAACTCCTGTAACTACAACCGCTATGGCGTAGTTGAGAAAAGTTCTTCTACCAACCTTTTTAGGTTCAGACATATCCTTTCGAGTTATAGGTATTGGTGATGCTTGTTTATATACTTTTTCTTCTTAAGTCTAGCAATTTTTTAATGAAAGTTAAAATTTTTGCAACATTTTTTATATAATGTTCTTTGTTGTGATATAGTTGGTGTTTGCCTTTCTTCCTGTAAGCTGCCTTGATTTTGAACTCTGGTGAGATTGAAATGGTTTTCGTTTAAGCGTCTGTCAACATG
>Ga0080004_1110730_pt1 | contig 23084 bp, 20 predicted proteins | sample WasSprMetagenome_FD_69207 | JGI IMG/M metagenome (GOLD analysis project Ga0080004, IMG submission 69207) | Sulfidic aquatic microbial communities from Washburn Spring, Yellowstone National Park, USA - WS (SPADES assembly) (version 2) | ecosystem: Environmental > Aquatic > Thermal springs > Hot...
TGATTGAGCACCACACTTTGCGGGAGCAAAACATCTTCTACCCACTGTTGGACGAGAAAGTTGACGCCGACGAAAAAGAGCGCATCAAAGCAGCGCTGCAAAATGCCATACCACCTGATTTTCAGAAATGAGAGGTGACGGGGAATGCCGAAAGGGTGCATCACTGTTGACCCTAAAGTTCACTTCGGTCAACCATGCGTTGCTGGAACGCGCATTCCCGTTTACGCTGTCTTGGAATTGGTCCGCGAGGGCATCCCTTTTGACGAAATCGTGCGGGACTACTACCCTGACTTGACGGTGGAGGATGTTCAGGCATGTGTGGATTATGCAGTTCAACTGATCAAACAAAAGCCGTAACGGCATCGTATCCGAAGGAGAGGTGGGTGAAAATTGCTCGTCAAGGCAAAGCGCGTTTATGACCCGCCGTCGCCTGAAGATGGCGTTCGGATTTTGGTCATGCGGTTCTACCCGCGTGGCGTTAAGCGGGAAACATTCCACGAGTGGCGCAAGGAATTGGGCACCGACCCTGAATTGATTCAGGCGTGGAAGTCGGGCGCTATCTCGTGGGATGAGTTTGCCCGCCGCTACGAAGCCCAAATTTCCGCCGACCAGAAAGCACAAGCGTCGCTGAACGAATTGGCACAACGGGCACGCAAAGAGACCTTGACACTCCTTTGCGCCTGCGAGGACGAAGCCCATTGCCATCGCACTTTGCTGAAGGCGATGATTGAGCGTCGCATCAAGCGAGCAAGAAATCGCTTTAGTGTGAAAAGGCAGATAAAACTTTCGGGACGCGCCCACAAAAAGCGTGGAGGTGAGTGAGTCGTGACCTTGAGGCGAGCCCTTGTCGGTTTTGTGGCGGCAGGTTGTTTTAGTTAGAAGCCTGAAACTGAGGAAGGTTAACAGGTTCGCCAGTCATCTTCGGCTGCAAATTGTGTCAAGGAGTAGGTGAATGAAGTCTGCGGCAAGGACGCCTGCAAAGAAACTGAGCCAATTTTGTCCAATGGGAAAGTTAAACTGCAAGCGGTAACCGAGGGCATCAAAAAGCCACAAGCCCAAACCTGCTAGTGCAGCCAAGTAAAGAGCCCTTGTGAGCGCACCCAAGAGCGGGCGATGTGATAGACCGCGATGTGAGAAAAGCCAAGCGTATGGCAGCCAAATCACACGCAAAATGCCCCAACGGCGCGAAGGGCGGCTCGCTGCCAAATCCAAATCGGGCGTCAACCAAAATGTGCCAACCAGATACCCGACGGCAAAAGGAAGTTTGGGCAAAGACTCCGGCAAGAAATACAAAGTTGGTGGCAACGCTAACAAGTTCACGGTCTCATGGACTCGCCCTGACGGCACTCCTGTCACCCCTGACTGATGAGCGGAAAGTTTCAAGCAGCGAAAGGAAAAACACTCCACCAAAGCAAACCAACGCCATCCCGACGACTTCCATCCCACTGTCGTTCAAGACCAAGCCAGCCAATGAGCCGATAAAAACGGCATCAAAAGTTGGCTTCAATTGGTCGAACAAATTGCTTTGCTTAACCAACTTTGCCGCAGCAGTTTGGAAGGCGACAAAGACCGAAAGCGCAAAAAAGTTTAGCGGCGTCCGAACGAAGAATTCCCACAGCAGTGTCAATTTCCGAAGAACCATCTCCACCAACGCTCCACCCCCAACACTGCGCATTCGTTGGAGCAGTGCCCCAAAGTGTGCCTGTTGGTCAGCGGGGACGAAACTTTCGGCAACAATGAGGGCAAAGAGAGTCAAGACCGATGCTGCCAGACTCAAGGCAGCGACTTTACCCCACGATGGCTTTGGATTGCCGATGAGTTCCCAAGCAGCGGCAAAACCAATTGCCAAAGTCAGAGCGCCGCCGAAATTTGCGCCCCAAAGTGAAAAGCCCATCAGCAAAGGCGAAGCGAGCAACCAAACCGAAACGAAACGCTTAGGAAGCGCCAACAAACTCCAAGCGAAAATCGTCCCCGCAAGGACTACGCCCACTCCTGAGTTGGTGATGCCGAAATATCGCCAGCCACTGGTCGGATAATGTCCCAAAGGTGTCGCCCAGTAAAGCGGGACACCAAACAGTGCGACTATCGCCGAGAAAGCACAAATCAAACCCGCCGCCTTCAGCGAAGTAGGGAAAGGTGTAGCGCTAAGTTTTTTCGCCAGCAACAAAGCGAGCAACCCCAACAGACTGACTGTTGCCAACATTTGAAAAGCACTTGCGACACCGCTTCGGTGAGGCAATTGAGCGACAAGGAACAACGATGCTGGAATTGACATCCCAGAGATGACAAAGAAAGTTGCAGCGGGAGAGACAAGGTCGCTCAGCCCTTGCCGACTTGCAAGCAAGGAGAAAGCGGATGCCAAGGCAGTTAAAGCGACGGCGATAACGACGAAAGTTGCGATGGTGAAGGAAAGGGCAGGTAAATCCTGCAAGGGCTTCACGCTTCTTTCATCAAGCCAATGCAAGTAAGCCAATCGGTCATTGACGGATGTGTCAATTTGCATCACCCTACCCGTCACTTCGGCGGGAATAGGGATTGACAATTGAGCCAGCAGTGTGGGGGCAAAGTCAACGGACGAGACCAAACCGATGTACCGAGTTGTCGTTGAGGTTAAAAGCCCTGAAGGGACATTTTTGCCGAAAACCAAAATCGGCGTCAATCTTCGGTTCATCCAGTCAGTCCGAGACGAATTGGGCACTAAAATCCACAAACACGCTTCTTCGGTCAATTGGACGAGAAGTTCACGGGCAACGGTTGGCAGTTGACTTTTGGTGGCGGAAACGAATATGACCTGCGGAGTTCGGTTGGGATTTGGGGAAGCCCGCACTTCACCGAGAATTGCCTTTAGAAAACCATTGCCGTGCAGGGCAACCGAAACATTTCTTTGACTCAGCCATTCGCCCAATTTTGCTCGCTCGTTTGCCTTTGCTCTTTTCCCGCTTCCTAAAGTCACCAACACACCTTTTCCGCCGGCTAATTCAGCCGATGCTCCGCTGAGCAAACCGATGGCGCTTTCCCTCAACAAAGTGGTGATTGGCTCATCCATCTGCTCCAAATCCCGCAACTCAACTCCTTCACAAACGATGACAAAAATCCGCTGAGCCTTTGGCAAGGATTTTAAGCCCTGCGTGCCGCAAGCGGTTGAGACGAGAAAAAGACCAACGACAATTGTCAACCCAAGCCGTAACATAACTCCCATCACCAAACCAAGTTTGCCGAACCATTGGAGAAGGCGACACAGCAAGTTTGAACCGAGGTCATCGCGATTTTGCCTTGCCATCACCGACAAGGTTCAATCCCACCGCCTCCGTCAGTGCAGCAAGATGAAACGACAGAATCAAGCACTTTTGCTTGGCAATGAGTTTTTGTGCCATCATGTTTGCTGGGGCTTTCGGTCAACTATGCGACTTCTGCCGATGGTGGAAGGAGGCGATGGGAGATGAACTTGATCGTCATTTGCTTGGACAGTTTTCGGCAAGATCATGTGAGTTTCTATCACGGTGGGCAACCCGTTTTTGATGATGTGCCCCCATGCCAGACACCCAACATTGACGCCTTCGCTCAACGCTGCGTCGTCTTTGAGAACGCTTATCCGTGCGGATTGCCGACCATTCCTGTTCGCTACGAATTGATGACGGGCATGTTCAGTTTGCCTTATCGCGGATGGGAACCCCTTACCCCTTACGACAAACCCATAGCCGAAATCCTTCGTTCGGAGGGTTACATTTGCGGCATCATCAGCGATACTTACCACTACTTTCGCCCTTACTTGCGCACCGCCAGCATGAACTACCATCGCGGCTTCCACAGTTACCTTTGGGTTCGAGGACAGGAGTTTGATGCTTACGCTTCAAACCCGCCTCGCCGAAAGGTTGACGACTATGTGAACGAGCATTATCCGCCCGAATGGCGCGAACGGGTTGCCCAGTTTTTGGCTAACACCGACGGTTTCACTGAGGAGCGCCACTACTTCCCCGCCCAAGTTGTGGAGTTGGCGATTGATTGGCTCAAAAAGAACCGCTCTCATCGCAAGATTTTTCTGTGGGTGGATAGTTTTGACCCGCACGAACCTTGGGACCCGCCGCCCCGCTTTGACACCTACACTGACCCCGCCTACGAAGGTCCGCGTTTGATTCTGCCGATGGGTGGCAACGCTACCGATTGGGCGACACCCGAACAAATTCGCTTCATTCGTGGCTTGTATGCGGGCGAATGCGCTTTTGTGGATCACTGCCTCGGTTGGCTCTTCGATGCCCTAAACGATTTGGGCTACTTGGACAACAGCATCATCGTCTTACTCGCCGATCACGGACATCCTCTCGCCGATCATGGCAAGTTCCTTAAGGGCGGTGATCGCCTCTACTCCGAGTTGCTCAAAGTGCCCTTCATGATTTATGCACCTAACCTAACGCCGAGACGAACGAAAGCATTGGTGCAGTTTCCTGACTTGTTACCGACACTGCTGGAGTTGCTGGGCATGGGGAGCCTGACGGACCTTTGCACGGGCAAATCTTTTACGCCAGTGTTGCGTGGTGAGACAGATACCCATCGTCGTGTTGTCATTTGTGGTTACCATGAAGCCATTGACCGCTGTATTCGTGATGAGACTTGGAGTTACATCATTCGTCCCGATGGTCAGCCCGACGAACTCTACAACCTCGCCGAAGACCCGAAGGAGACCCGCAACCTCATTGACGAACATCCTGAAGAAGCCCAGCGCCTTGCCCGCCAGTTTGGTCGCCTTTGGTTCCGCCGCCCTATCGTAGGTGTCAAGGGTGTTCAGGGGCGTTATGAATTGCTGTGATCGTCCCTTGACTTGACGCGCAAAAAAAAGTTCTAAAATGTTAGCGGTGCAAAATTTTGCCCCCTTGAAGGGGGAGAGAGGAGGGAACGAAGAATGAAAGAAAAGGAACGCTTTGAAGTTCTTCGTGGGAGGCAACATTCAACCCTCGTTCGTGGAGTTTCCCTTATGCTGCCTTATCGTGTAGGCTTTACCCTCATTGAACTGCTCGTGGTGATAGCGATAATCGCTATTCTGGCAGCAATTCTGTTTCCAGTTTTCAGCAGAGCAAGGGAAAAGGCAAGACAAACTTCTTGTCTGAGCAACCTCAGGCAATCTGCGACAGCAGTCGGACAGTATGTCCAAGACTACGATGAAGCGTTTCCGATGAGCGTCTATTTGGCACTTAACGCTTCCGGTCCATGCGCCTTAACCATGCTTGGCGCAATTGAACCCTATATCAAGAACCGATCAAATCTATCAATGTCCGTCTGAGCCGCGAGCATTAAATGTTGATGCTGCCTTCCGAACTTTGGGCTTGCCCGGTGGTGAGTGCGGAGGTTTTGACTATGGTAGTTATGTGTTCAACTTTGCCGTTTTTGTAGATGGGAATTTGCCGCCAGTTATGGTAGCAATGTCTCCAATCCGTCTGCCCGAAATTCAATTCCCAACAGAAACGGGAATGATTTGCGACGGCAACCTTACAACTGGACCTCCGATCGCTTCAAATACTTGTGGTTTTACTCTCTTTGATGCTCCCGTTCAAGGGAGGCACATGGAGTTTGCGAATGTGAACTTCGTTGACGGGCACGCTAAGGTCTACAAAGTTCGGGAATCTGGTTGTTCTGGTTTGAACATCAACGGTCAGACTATTCGGCAATGGTGTGTGGTTCAGGCAGGACCTTACCAACGACGCTGTGGCAACCCTAACCCATGGACTTGCTACGATGAAATTGAGGGCGTTGCAATGCAAGACCAATATGGCTGGTGCGCAAGATTCCTACGATAAAATTGTAGAAGCATTCAAGACCGATGTGCCCCATCATCTTTGGCAAGTGGTATTCATCGCTTTAGGCAAGGACCAATCGTTAAAAACTTCGGTAAGGCAAACTCAAAAGTTACTCTTGCCAGACACGGACAGGTGCCCCCCACGACTCTAAATCGGTGGCTACCAAAACGAAGCCTGATAAAACGGGTTGACAAAAACCGGAGGACATATCACCTAATTTGCCGATGTTTTTCAAGTTGGGCAGGAAACTCACTCTCCAACAAGATCAGCACGAAGGGCAAGGCAAGGAGGGATGTCAGATGTTAGGAAGGAACGGACTTTGGTCGGCTCAGCAAGAAATCTGCCACAAGTATCCTCGTGTTGGCTTCATGCTGACTGAATTTCTTGTGATGGTCGTAATTATTGCGATTCTTGCTACAATTCTGTTCCTAATCTTTTGTCAAGCATAAGGGAAGACAGCACAAATTCAATATGTTAGCAATAACGAGCAAATTGGTAGTAACTTTGTATACACTTCACCGCCGTTAACCTATGTCCAACGCATAAATCTTTTCAAACAACTGGAATCTCAATGGGAGCGGATTCGTCAAAGACATGAATCACTTAGCAGTCGCGAAATTTTCTCGTTTGTTTTAAGGTGCGCTGAGACTAACCTGTTGTCAGACAGACAGTGGTTAGAGAGGGTTGATGAGGCGCTTACTACAGCTGAAGAGATGCAGGATCGTGACCTGATCAGTCCTTCCTTTGGTAATTTCCGCTGGTATTACAAGGCTGAGAAAGTAGAGGATTTCAACGCTGTTGAATTTTCCATGGAAGATGCCACATTGATTTGGATGAGACATGGCGAAAAGTTGCCAAGTAGGTTAAGGGAAAGATTGCTTAGGTTGATGCAATTTGGTGCTGAAGGTGTCAAACGACACAGGGTAAGACCGGGCTACACGAACATTTACTTGAAAAAGACTTGGAACTGCTTAGCACTCGGCATCTGCCTTGGAGATAAAGGTTTGATTGACTTGGGCAAGGGAATGCTTGACAACTGGCTACTTTTTACATGGGAAAACGGCATCTCCGAGTATTTGAGCCCAACATACTATGGGGTTAATTTGGACGCATTATTGCTAATTGCTCAACTTTTCCCACAAATAGATGTGCGCAAAAAAGCAGAAGGAGCACTGAATCTTTTCTGGACTGACATTGCAGCAAACTGGTTTGAACCTTGCAAACGCCTCAGTGGCGCTCACAGCCGTGACTACGATTATATTGGTGGGCGTGGTTACCTTGACGAACACCTTCGTTTCGCAGGGTGGCTTGATGCGCCAGATGGATGGATACCGCAAGCTAAATTGCTAATATGCGGGTGGAAGCCTTCCGAAAACTTGCGCAACTTGTCCATCCAGAATCGCCCGAGGTTTATCTATCAACGCTGGGGAAAAGATACGAATGCACATTGGGCATCGCACTACAACGGGAAGAAAATCAGCCTTGGAGTAGCGGGTGCTTGTTATGGTCCAGAGGATAAGGTTTTGACTTTTCAATTTGCAAACGGTGTGAATGCGCCGATGGGTTACTTTGTCATGGACGCAAGGGACGATCCATATGGCAAGAAACGAGAAATCACTCCGGGAGGGCACGCAAAATCTTGGCATCCAGAGCCGTTTGTAGCAAGCATTCACAGCGAAAGGGAAGCCGTCTTACTTGCAGCACTTGACCCAACGGAACAACGCTTCAAACTGCGCATACCTAAACCCACATCCTTGCGCTCTCATTTTGTGATTCCGAGGGAAGGCGTCGAAATTTGGGTCGGTGAGAAGACGCACATGCCAGCTGAAAGCGTCACCAATCTCGAGATACCCCTGAATATGCCCATTATTGCTCGCTACAAGGACACAGCCATTGGGATACGCATAATCTACGCTACAGACTTGGACGGCAATACGCCCCCAATAACCCTTGTAAATGACAAGAACGAGTATGGCGTTATAAGGCTCACAGTAACGCATTCTCCCGGTGTGCCGACGCATGGCACGGCATGCACTGTCGCATGGCTTCGTGTTGCAGAGGATTTGGACGATGAAGCATTTGCTCGGTTTGTAAAGGCATTCGCAAATGCCACTGCGACTGTGCACACCAACGGCGGGGAGATTGAAGTAAAGGCAATGGGCGAGAAAGGCTTGCTTCACATGAAAGCAAACATATACACCAGGGAACGCCTATTGCGCGCTGATGGTTTAGAGGGGCATCGCAAGTGTTTGCTTTGCATTAACGGGCGGGATGTAGGTAGGGAGTTGCTGAGCAAGATTGAGCCAATCGCAACGCTGTCGAGATTGCTTCATGACCCGAGCGTTGCTAAGCGAGTAAACGAAGTTTTTGAAGCTGAAGCATCTCCGCTCATCATCCCGCCATTTGAAATCGGGGAGGACAAAGGAGCTTCAGGTGGTAAATTCATTTGGGTCTCTGGTGAAGAAGGAGGCAGAGGAAGTGCACCAGAGGCGCGCATGTTCGTTTCCGTGCGAATACCGAAGGCTGGGAAATACTTCATCAAAGCACGCGTCCGAACTCCAACGCCCGAAGATGATTCATTCTTCATTCGCATCTTGCGCGGTGAAGATGTGCTGTTGGAGCAAACGGAATGGCACACTGGCGTTCATAAGGATTGGGAGTGGGTAACATTGTGCGGTAAGGATGCAAAGCCAATAGGACTGAATTTGCCTGCTGGCGTTGTCGTGATTGAAATCTCGTGTCGTGAAGATGGCGCAATGCTTGATTGCCTTAAGGTGACTGATTCGCCGTAGCCGAGTTAGGACTCATGTAGTTACTTGTGTTGGGGCACTTCTTTGTTCAAACGCTGCCAATTCCTCTTGACACGCAAAAAGGTGCTAAGATGTAAGAGGCTTAGGGATCGTCCTCCCATTGAGGGATGGAACGATGCTGAAGAGAAGCAGAGGCGTTTCTGGGTCTTTCGAGGGAATAGGGGGGAAATGCATGAGAAGGAGAGAGGCGATCAAAGCACTTGTTGGAGCACCGCTTATAGCGATGGTGGATGTTCGGCAAGCGAGAGGGGTGAGTCAGAAAGTGGTTGATGAAGCGAGGGAACGGCGAATAAAGTGGTTCCGCGAGGCTAAGTTCGGGATGTTCATCCACTGGGGACTTTACGCCATACCTGCAGGAATCTGGAAGGGAAAAGAAATCCCGGGAATTGGCGAGTGGATTATGTTCCGAGCCAGAATTCCTGTCAAGGAGTATGCTCAACTCGCCAAGCAGTTCAATCCCACCAAATTCAATGCGGACGAATGGGTTCAATTGGCAAAAGAGGCTGGGCAACGATACCTCGTCATCACCGCAAAGCATCATGATGGGTTCGCTATGTATGACTCCAAAGTCACTGACTACGACATAGTTGACGCCACTCCCTTTGGGCGAGATCCGATGAAGGAACTTTCTGAGACTTGTCGCAAACACGGAATTCGCTTCTGCTTCTACTACTCTCATGTCCAAGACTGGCACCATCCTGACGCTGTGGGCAATGACTGGGATTATGACCCGTCGCAGAAAAATTTCGCTCGTTATTGGGAGGAGAAAGCAAAACCTCAAATCAGGGAACTTTTGACCCAATATGGACCTTTGGGGCTGATCTGGTTTGACACGCCCCGAAACATAAGTTATGAACACGCACTTGAAGCAGTTCAGTTGGTCCGATCCCTTCAACCCGACTGTCTTGTCAATGGGCGAGTGGGACACAACCTGGGCGATTACAGAGAAATGGGCGACAACCGAATTCCAGAGGATGTGGTTGAGGAAGATTGGGAAGTCCCAGCAACCATCAACAACACTTGGGGCTACAAAGTCACGGATAACAACTGGAAGCCGGTGGAGCGGTTGATTTTCAACCTCGTGGACATCGTAAGCAAAGGGGGCAATTACCTGTTGAATGTCGGACCAACTGCTGAAGGTGTTATCCCTGAGCCAAGTGTTGAAAGATTGTTAGCAATGGGAAGATGGTTAAAAGTCAATGGGGAAGCAATCTATGGGGCAGGTCGTTCCCCCTTCCGACCAGTCAACAAATACCCTTGGAGGTGCACGACTAAGCCAGGCAAACTTTTCGTCACTTTGTTCCAATGGAGCGACACTTTGGAATTGCCTTCAATCTCTCAACGGGTCACTCATGCTTACTTGCTTGCCGACGGCACTTCACTGAAGTTCAACCAAACGCCCGAGAAAGTCGTCGTGAAGTTACCGAGTTCCGCTCCAGACCCGATAGCGTCGGTGGTGGTTTTAGAAATCGATTAGGTGTCAGTTCAGACACTTGTCATCTTTTCCAATTGCCGTAACTCATCCAAGTTCGCTTTGATTTTCGCACAAGCGTCCAAAATGGCTTGACAATTTTTCCTGTCAAGGAGCACATGGTTGCTCAAAGTGATTTGCTCGTGAGCGCAAATCCTTTCGGCATTTGGGCAAGGCAGGACTCGGTGAGGGACACCGCTTTGAGTGTAACTTGGGTTTTTGTAAACGGGAACTCCGTAGCCGGCAAAGGCAGGGATGCCCTCAGCTCTCAACGCTTTCAAAAACACATCGCGGTGGACGCCACCGAACTCGGCAGGGTTGTAGCGAATGACGAAAAAGTAGTAGCCACGCTGAGTTATTCGCTCGTCGGGTTTAAGTGTCTTCAACCCCAACTGTGCCAACTGCTTTGCCAACCATGTCCCATTCTCCATTCGTCGCTTAGTTTGCTCTGGAAGCCGTTTTAACTGTGCCCGCAAAATCGCACCTTGCCATTCGCTTAACCTAAAGTTGCCACCAATGATGTGATGTTCGTATCGCCCAACGCCTTTGGGGCGACCACAGTTGTGAAAAGCCCAGATGAGTTCAGCGAGGTCAGGGTCATCAGTGACAATCGCTCCGCCTTCCCCTGCTGTCAAACTTTTGCTCTGTTGGAAACTGAAACAACCGCAAGTGATGTGAGCACCAACTTTGCGACCACGCCACTCAGTCCCTTGAGCGTGGGCGCAATCTTCCACGACGGGTAAGCCATGTTTTTGGGCGATGGCTTTTACCCTGTCAAGGTCACAAGGATAGCCAGCGTAGTGAACCACACAGATCGCTTTCGTCTTTTCCGTAATCGCCGCTTCAATTGCCTCGGAGTCAATCTGGTAGGTCTCAGGGTCAATGTCAACGAAGACGGGGACACCGCCACAAAGCACAACAGCATCTGAAGTTGCTATGAAAGTAACTGCTGGCACAATCACTTCATCGCCGTGCTTGATCCCCAATGCCCAGAAGGCAACCATTAAAGCAACCGTTCCATTACACACAGCGACGCAATAACGAGCATCGTGGTAGTTAGCCCATTCCTTTTCAAACTGAGCGACCTCACTTTCTTCTTCTGGAACGCCGAAACGCCACCATTCGCCCCTTTCAAGGACTCTCAAAATCGCCTGTCGTTCTTCTTCGCCAAATTCGGGCCAGACCACTTTCAACCCCTCTGGCGCCACAGGTGTGCCACCTAACGCCGCCAAATTAGCCATCACTGACACCTCCCAAACTTCGAGTGCTTGCTGCCTTTAAGCCCGCAACTTCAAGGTCGGATGAAAATTGGTTCGGCAGTTATGGTGAGAGTTATTTGCCCTTTTGTGGGGTAAACTGTTCGGGTGTTGCCCATCAGGTCAGTAACTGTAACGGGTTTTGACGGAACGGAAAAGTTCACTTTCCGCTCTTTGTCGTCGGATGACCACAAAGCCCAAACCTCTCCGTCACCGCCGCTGAAAACGAGGCAGACAACTCCGTCGGCGATTTCAACTTGACGGGCAAACTGTTTGCGGTGGAGCATCCTGACCATCGTGTTGAAAGCGGCGTAACCGACTTTGGGCGAACTATCAAATCGTATTAACCCGAAATTGAACTCGTTGTAAGTTGGGTCTTCGCCATCATCTTGGAAGTCATAGACGAACAAGCGCTCAATGAAAGGCAAAGTCAAAGCCCAAAGAAATGTCCTGACGATGTAAGCAGCAGAGAGCCACTGTGGCGTTCCGCCGGTGATGTGGGTCGGATAGCCAAACTCTGTGAGCCAAACTTTCAAGTGCCCAACACCATACTTGTCAAGCAGTTCTTTGAGCCGCTTCATCTCGTCAACAAAACCTGTCGCCTCGGGCGAACGGGGATAACGGTAGGGGTGAACTGAAATTGCATCCATGAACTTGCCCCCACCGCGCTTCAGCACTTCCTCAATGAACCTGAAATCCGTTCCAGCAGTGCAAACTCCAACAACTTTCGCTTTCGGGTCAACCTTTTTGACGGTTTCGTAAACGGTTTTGAGCAAGTTCGTGTAATCTTCGGGGTTCGGTTTCGGTTGCCAGAAGCCGATGTTGGGTTCGTTCCAAACTTCCCAGTGCTGACAAATTTGCCCGTATCGGTTCATCAATTCCACGCAATACCTCGCGAAAGCCTGTCGCCCCTCTTCAGTGTGCGGTGCGAGACCGTTGTCATAGTGCCGATTTGCGTAGTTGAAGATAATGAGAGGGCGAATGCCCAACTCGCCTGCTGCTTTCATGTAGGCGTCGTAGTATTCGGGAAACTGGAACTTGTTCCTCTCCCGCTCAATGTTGCTCCAGTAAAGTTCGTCACGAATCCAAGTTGCGCCCATCCGCTTGATTAGTTCCAAAGTTTCAGGGACTTTGTGCTTGAATTGCCCAAAGTGCGTGCAGACGCCAAATGGGCTTTCGTCCCAAGTCGGTGCGGGCTCGGGCAACCAGCAAATTGAGGTTCGGCTCACGGAAGGCGGAAAGTTTTCCGCCTTGACTTCAACATCAACGAAGTAAACCCCAAAGCGAACCAAAGGCAACGAAATTGAGCGCTCAAAAGGCTTTGCGGGCGACAGGGAGACCTTGCCTTTCCAAAGTTGCCGAATAGGTTCTTCACGGTGGTTGAGCAGTTGGACGGAAACCTCAACCGTTAACGCTTGACTTCCTGTGCAGGTCAACTTCAACTTGCCTGACGGGATGTCCTTTTTGCTCCAGAAGTAGCCCCATTGGTTTGCCGGCTCAAATTTCGCTTCAACGGGGATTTTCTGTTCCTCACCGTAGTAAGCGGTTACGGCATCAAAAGCGACGATACCTTCGGAAGGGCGAACAAGGCTGTCAAGGACTATGCTGAAGAAGGTGATGGGAAAATCCAAGCGACCGTTGCCGTCCCCGCCCCAGTGACCGTGGGGCGTGTCAAGGTGCGTCCAAAGAACTTTCCAACCGCGAAAGTGAAGCACACCCAAATCGTATTGATGCCACTCACCATTGGCATCAACGAACCTCATGCGGACGATATTGCCAGAACCATCGCCCCGGACGGCGACGCTGATTCTGCGGGGCTTTTCTGTCAACTTGTGGGGTGCGATGACTTCGAGATATTGAAGACCGCTGATTTGTTCAAACTTGTAACGCAACTCGGCACACCTTTTGCCTTCAAAGGCATCTTTTTCGCTCAAGCGCAGTTGAGATTGAGGGTGGATTTGCATTCCGCCCAATCGTAACTCTGCAGGTTGCTCAAAACTTTCCACAACGATTGCACTTTGCGGTGAACCCGAAATTAACAGAAACGCTAACGGCAAAATCATGGTCCATTCCCCCTCAGCACCGTCCATTGTGTCGTTCAACTCTCAACTCAATTCCCGCACACCGGGCAATTTGGTCTGCGGCGCAACCTAACGGCGTGGAAGGTCATAGTCAAGCCATCGTAGATCAGGTAGCGGTTGAACAGCGGCTGACCGACGCCAAGTATCAACTTCAAAACTTCAGTGGCTTGAACCATCGCAATTAGCCCGGGAGTTGTCCCAACGACAGGGAAAGTCCCGGGTGGCGGTCCCTCCTCAAAAATGCACGCAAGGCATGCCGTTTCGTAAGGCAGGATTGTAGTTGCCCTCCCCTCCCAGCCGTAAATCGCCCCGTGCACTAAAGGCTTTCGTGTTTTGACGGCGTAGCGGTTCAACATTAGTCGCGTCGGGAAGTTGTCCAAAGCGTCAACGATGATGTCCGCGTCCTTCAGCCACTCTTCCACCGTCTCTTCTGTCAAGCGCCCATGGATTGGGATAACAGTGACTTGAGGGTTGAACTGCCGCAATTTCTCCGCAGCCGATTGAACTTTCGGTTTGCCGATATCGCTTGACCAATGAAGGATTTGTCGGTTCAAGTTCGTTTCCTCAACGACATCGGCGTCAACGATGGTGATTTTTCCGACTCCTGCTGCTGCCAAGTAGAGGTCAATTGGGCATCCCAGTCCTCCAACCCCTACAACTGCCACATGGGCATTCGCCAACTTTTGCTGCCCGACTTCTCCCCACCCGTCTAAAAGCATCTGTCGGTGATAGCGCAACCATTGCTCTGCCTTCACTCATTGAGCCCTCCTTCCTCACGAACCTTTCACATTTCGGACGACCTCAACACACCTTGCGCACAGGTCTGGATATTCCTTGTCCTGCCCCACACTTTCCTGTCGCTGCCAACATCTGGCGCATTTCTCTCCCGGCGCCAATTCTACGGCAATGGACAGGTTCGGAAATTCCTCAGCAGGGACAGCGTTCGGGTGCGTCCCATCGGTTTGCACTGCGACTTGCGAAACGATGAAGACTTCGCTGAGGGAGACATTGAACCCGCTCAGGAAATCGGCTAAAGCCTTGTTGGTCAAAAGAGTAACCTTTGCCTCCAACGGGTTAAGGACACGGCGTTCGTTCTTGGCTAATTCAAGTGCTCTCTTGACCTCATCCCTAATTCGCAACAATTGCTCCCATCGTTCTGCCAACCTTTCATTTCGCCACTCATCAGGGACTTGAATCCAATCGGTCAGCGCAACGCTTTCAGGTTTACCTTGCCAGTTGGGCAGATGTTGCCATGCTTCTTCCGCAGTGTGGCTGATTATTGGGAAGAGCATGATGCAAAGGGCTTTCGCGATTTCAAAGATGACTGTTTGGGAACTGCGTCGCTTCGGGTCATTCGCAGCCTCGCAGTAAAGTCGGTCTTTGAGCACATCAAAGTAGAACGCTGACAGGTCAACAGCACAAAACCGCTGAAGTGTCTGGAAGGCGCGAGGGTAATCAAATTCCTCGTAGGCTCCCGTAACTTCATCCACGATTTCCGCAAGCCGATGTAGCATGAATTTGTCAAGTTCGGTCAACTGCTCATAAGGGACAACATGCTTTTCGGGCTCAAAGTCAAATAGGTTGCCCAAAGCGAACCTGATGGTGTTTCGAAAGCGGAAATAAGCGTCAGCGAGTCGCTTCAAAATTTCCGGACCGAGTCTGACATCTTGGGAGTAGTCAGAAGCGCAAACCCACAGCCTCAGGACATCGGCGCCGTATTGGCTAATGACTTCCTCAGGAGCGACCACATTGCCGAGGCTTTTGTGCATTGCCCGCCCTTGTTCGTCAACGACGAAACCATGAGTTAGGACAATGCGATAGGGGGCATCGCCTTTCGTGGCAACTGCAACCATCAGCGACGAATTGAACCAACCTCTGTGTTGGTCACTACCCTCGAGATACATGTCGGCAGGCCAACGCAAGTCAGGATGGTTCTCCAAAACTGCCCGATGCGTGCAACCACTGTCAAACCAAACATCAAGCACATCCGTCTCCTTCGTGAATTCGCTTCCGCCGCAGTTAGGGCACTTGAAATCGACAGGCAAAAGTTCCTTAACGCTTCGTTCAAACCAAGCATCTGAACCCTCCCTGCGAATCCAATCGGCAACGCTCTTGATCGTCTCGCGGGTCACTACTGGTTGCCCGCAATTCTGGCAGTAAAAGACGGGAATACCAACTCCCCATGCCCTTTGCCTGCTCAGACACCAGTCGGGTCGGTTTTGCACCATAGCGGTGATTCTGCTTTTGCCTTCCTCGGGAATCCATTTGACCCGTTCAATCGCTTCCAAACATTTTTGCCTGTGCCCGTTGTGGTCAATGCTCATGAACCATTGGGTTGTCGCCCGGAAAATCACTGGATTTCGGCACCGCCAGCAGTGCGGATAGTTGTGCCGTATCGTTGACGCTTTGAGCAAAGCCCCTACTTCTTCAAGCCACTCCATTACTGCCCTGTTGCCTTCGGTGTGAACGAAAAGCCCTCGCAAGCGCTCGCCAGCATCGTGGTTAAACCTACCCCGCTCGTCGACTGGGCTTAAAATCGGCAATCCCTCTCGGATGCCGACTTCGTAGTCTTCGGGACCGTGACCAGGGGCAGTGTGGACTAAGCCCGAACCTTGCTCGAGGGTGACAAACTCTGCAGTCACGATGGGAGAAGGGCGGTCGTATAGCGGATGCGAAAAGACTAAGCCCCTCAGTTGTTCGCCGACAAACCTCTTCGCCACCAAGTAGTTATTCCAGCCGAGTTCATCGGCAACTATCGGCAGCAGTCCTTCAGCAACAAGGTAAGCGTCGTGTCCCACTACGGCGACAACATAGTCAAATTCGGGGTGAACCATGATGCCCGTGTTACCCGGAATCGTCCACGGGGTCGTCGTCCAAATCAAAGCGTAAGGGTTGGCGTCAACACCGGCGAAAATTCCTTTGGGGTCGTCGCGGAGTTTGAAGCGAGCCCAAATGCTCGGCGACTCCTTCTCGTGGTATTCAAGTTCCGCTTCCGCCAACGCCGTCACGCAGTGATAGCACCAATGGACAGTTTTGTAGCCGCGATACAAATAGCCCTTTTCGTAAAGTTCGCCGAAGATTTCCACGAGCCGAGCCTCAAACTCATAGTCCATCGTGAAGTATGGGTGTTCCCAGTCACCGAAAACACCGAGCCTTTGGAATTGCTCATTTTGCCGCCACGACCAAAACTCCGCAAACTTCCTACACCGCTGCCTCAATTCGCGTTTGATTTCGTCGCTCATGGGTTCGCCCGGCGACCATTTCCCCTCGGCAATCAGTTCCTCTTGAACTCGGTGTTCTATCGGCAAACCGTGATTGTCCCAGCCAGGAACATAAGGCGTGAAGTAGCCTTTCAAAGCGTGAAACTTGACAACGATGTCTTTCAGGATTTTGTTGAGAGCGTGCCCGATGTGGATGTCGCCGTTGGAGTAAGGCGGACCATCGTGCAAGATGAAGGTCGGCGCATTTTGAGCCTTCCGGCGTTCAAGCATCTTTTCGTAAATCCGACGCTCCTTCCACCAACGCTGCACCTCGGGTTCGCGCACGGGCAAGTTAGCTTTTTGCGGAAAGTCGGTTTTAGGCAAATTGAGCGTGTGGCTGTAGCCCGATTTTTTAGCCGTTTCCATCTCGACTCATCCCTCCATCGCGCTTTGGGAAATTTCGTCAAAGTCGTGGGTTGAGCAGAGAACACTTGCAGCAAAAATTTTGCCACATCAAAACCGAAGGCAGTTTCGCTCCAGCAGCCTTCACGGAGTCAAAACATACTTCCACCCAATTCGCCAACTTGCCATCGGGAGCAAAACCTTCCGCTTTAAAACCACCATTTCCCCCTGTCCGTCGCTAAGTCAACCCCACATGCGCTTTGATGCGTTCAACTTCGGAACGCAGCGAACGCACCTCGCTGAGCAAATCCTTCATCTCCTCCGCCCTCAACTGCGTGAATTGGACGATCATGGTCGTGAGCGAATCAATGCGGTTGTGTATGCTCCTCGTTTCTGCAAACAAATCCTCCCTCCACATCGCTTGCAATCTCGGAAGCCAAACTTCTTCAAACAGCCGTTGCATCTCAGTTCGGAAGTCTTCAATCCACATTGACCTCAACTTCGGCAACCAAACTTCCTCAAACTGCCGCTGCATTCCTGTTTGGAAATCTTCAGTCCACATTGCTCTCAACTTTGGCAGCCATACCTCTTCAAACTGCCGTTGCGTTTCCGCTCGGAAGTCTTCAATCCACATTGCTCTCAATCTCGGCAACCAGACCTCTTCAAACTGCTGCCTCATTTCTTCGCGGACGATTACCCTCATGCGCGTTTCAAGTTGTGGCATCAAAACTTCCGTTGCTGCCTGAGCCAAAGCGTTTTTGAGCAAGTTGGTCAGCCATCCCATTTTCTGAGCACCTCTTGTCGCTATGGTCTTCATCAAATTTTGCAGCGATTTCCTCGTCAAGACACCGAAGCCCTGCTCACGACATTGAGTGTTGGGCGGTGAAGCGAGCCATACGCTCACTTTTTGGAACGAGCGAACTCTGCCGCTTTCCGTCCAAGTTCGTATGCTTGCTTGACAACCTCTCGGTCTTTCAAAGCAGTCCCGCGACTTCCGCCGGGACCGAGAACAAAGCCGAGGAAAACTTGCTCCAAGAACTCAAATGACCATTGCATACAACCGAGCAGATGGCGAGCCCTTTCAGGGTCTTGCTCTTCCTGAACGGCTATCAGGGCAGCACCTTTACCCTTCATCCGCTCAACGAAGCGGACTTCAGGATGCCAACTGATATAGCAAAAGAACCTATCAAGCAGAACCTTGACTAAGCCACTGACCGTATACCAGTAAACTGGCGACGCCCAGATGTGGACATCGGCATTAAGCAACTTCTCAATCACGATTGGCGAGTCATCTTCGTTAACGCACTTTCCCTGCTGGCGGCATACTTTGCAATCGGCGATGTGGTTGATGCGGTAATCTGCCAAAACGAGTTTTTCAACCTCAGCCCCTGCTTCGGCAGCCCCTTTCAAGGCAACCTCAAGCAAATCGTTTGTGTTGCCATCCCTTCGCGAACTCCCCATGATGCCCAAAACCTTCATGCCCCATCACCTCTCACAAAGTTGAAATCTCACGCACGACCGCACCTTTCCTTAATTCGCTCAAGCAACTGCTTTGCCTCGTCAATGTTTGATGCCGAGATGTTGAACAAAAAGCGAGTGTCAGGTTGAGCCATCTCAAGCAATGCATAAATTTGAGCCTCTGTGGCTCCAACCACCATCAAAACTGTCCGACCGGAGAAAGTGTCGATGGTCAATTTGACATCGGTGGCTTTGAGGTCACGGTTGAGACCGCGAAGGTTAGGGATTTTCAGGAAGTTGCTGTATTGGTGGTCAGCATAAGCGCAACAGTGCACGAACAAGCCACCGAATGTCTCGCTCAGGTCAACCAAAAAGGGTAAGCAGAATTTCTCAAACATGCGGGCGGAAATGCATCCCGCTTCGTCTTCGGAAAGCCAACAACCTGCCTCTGGCGGTGCCCATGCGAACGGGTAATGGCACATGTTCACTTCGCCAAATCGTCGCTTGAACTCTACCAGAAAGTTCTTCAGCAAGATATGGCACTTTTCAACCAGCCGCAAAACCGCATCAGGGTGCTCAACCAGTGCCTCGTAGAAATGCTCCTTGCTCCAGATGAGAGCAGCGATGTCAAATGGGCTTTGAATGTCGGGGACACTGATTGGCACCTCAGGACCAACCTGTTCGCGAATTAACTCCGCCAACTCAAAGAACCGGGAAATCGGTGGAGTGTCAAGATCGGGGATTGGCAGCCTATCAGCCTCTTGGGGTGAGAAAACTATTGGACGAGCAGCCGCTTGAGAGCCTTCAAATTGATGGAGCGGGCAACCGAAAGCGGCAGCGAAAAGACCTGTTGTCGTCGTCAAGGGAACATAAGGGACACTATCGTCGTCCAAAGCCTCATGCCATTCCCGCATCAGTTCGTAGTTCCTAACAGCCCATGAAACCCACTTTTTGACCGGCTCTTTTGAGACAGCGTAATCACCTGCCTGAACCGAAGAGACGAGTGGTGGGATGCAAATGACAGCATGACCGCTAAACTCCCCACAAAACAATTTCGTCAAGAAAAGCCTGTTGCGCTCCTCCTTCGCCGTCATCTCATTTGCCCCCTCGTCCCCAACGAGGTTCTCCCGTCGCACAATTGTGAAGCAAAATGTAAAAGGCGCTATATCAGGCTTACGGCAAGAAGTTGTAGGCAGGTCGCTTCTGCCAGCATCCCCAGAGAGACCAAAAACTGCCCATCAAATAGTCGCCGATGACCAAGCCCATGAAAAAGGGCATCGCCTGCCGATGCATTGCCAACCCACCCCAGCGGATAAGCGACGCTTTTAATAGCCACGCCACGAATAACGACACCCAGAACAAATTCATGCTCCAACTTCCCGAAACGACAAAGCCAGCAGGATGGAGTGGGAAATTGAAGCGGTTGTGCAATGTCGCTAAGAGCGCCGTTTGCGCCCCTCCCCATAAAATCGCCACTAAGGATGCTAAACCGAAGGAGGTCGGTGCGTGCAAGTAAGTGTCAAGTTGGCGGAAAACTTCCATGCCATACCAAGGTCGCCCACCAAACTGAAACGATGCCCGCAGCAACGCCCAAACACCCAAAGTGTAACCGAGCAGCCAGCCCCACCCGCTTGCCCTCGCTACCCATGTCACCGCCATTGCATCCTCGCCCCTCGTCCCCCGTCCCTCGTCCCGAAGTTTCTTCGCCATCCACATCCCTTCCAGCATGTGAGGCATCGGGTGACCGCGATATGCCCGATTGAATCCACCAAAGATGGTCAAAAAGCAAAGGTCTCGCTTTGACAAGTTCTTGCTGCCGAAAACAAACAGCAACATCCTGTCAGGTCCGGCGAAGTGCAAATCGTGGACGGGCGAACCAAGTTGCGCTCGGATGCGGGTGATGCCAACGGAAATCAGGAAATAGCCCGCAAAGAACATTAACGCAAGCCACCAACTCATCCCTTGCCAAACGCATAAAGCCACCAAACCGATGAAGCAAAGGAGAAATCCGAGGACGGCGAAATTTTCGTCGGAAGGGGCAAATCGGCTAAATGGCGAGTTCACTGCGGCTAATTGCTGAACGGCACTCTCTTGCAAATACCCTTGTACCCTTTCACCCTTACACGCCTGCACCCTTACACGCTTTAACGCTTCCATGCCTGCACTTAATTTCGGCATCAGCGCCAACAAAGCCCAACAAGCGTAAGCGCCAAATTGTTGCTCTTCGGCATAAGGGAATCGTGGCAACCCCCACCATCCCGTCATCGCAGCCAAAACCCGTTCCGCTTTCCAAACGAGGTAAAAGACCCAGCAAGAAAGTGTCAAGTCAACGGGCATCAGGAAGCCAAGCCCGACGCCGAAGGGCAAAAGGGTAATGGGTGTCCAACCGATAGCGCTCAAGGGAAGGTTCGGGAAGAACGGGCTTAGGTCAAACAGCCAACCTCCCATGCTGGGAATGTTCGGGTAGAGAAAATGCAAGCCATTGAGCAAGTTCATGAAGGCTGCAAGGGAAAACCCTGCCCAGAAAACTTTTTGCCGAAGCAAAGGCAATCGCGGGGTCAAAAGTTCCAGTGGGATTTGGGCGATGGGGTAACTCAATCGGGCTCTTTCAGTCCAATCGCGCAAAAACAGGAGACACAAACTCAACATAGCGAAGCCCAACAAAAGCAGAAACGCTCCCCACCAAAGGAGCGCAGGCATCCATCCCCTCAAAACATCCCAGCGCTCAAAAGTCGCCAATCCAGTATAAAAGCCTCGCAAAGCGTCTTTGTCCCAAACAATGGGCAACTTCGGCAGGTGAGGCAAAATGGTGACATCCCAATCGTTCCCTTGTCCAGCAAACCAAACGGGATGGGCGATGACAGAAAGCAAGGGTTGAAGTAAGTCAAGTCCGAAAACTGCTGAAGCGACGGAAAGGCTAACAGTCAGAAAAAGCAAAGTGTCCGATGAAAGGGCACGGCGAAAGAAGCGTCGGGTAGTTTCGTTGAGCACGGCGATGACGAAAAGTGTGGCGACGACATTGACGAAAAGGGAGACAGTGGACGGGCGCATCTGTCCCGTCATCAACCCATAAGCGTCCCAAAGGGCGTTGAGGGCAATGAGGACGAAAGCGAGCAAAATCGCCAAGACCGTTTCGCTACCCCTTTAGGCGAGCAATCTATCAGCGGACAGGTTTCGCTGGCGGCGCAATGTCACTGCCTTTTGGCAGCCGTTAGTATTTTAGCGTTGAGGGTGAACAACTGTTCGTCCCGCAGATTTGGTGCGCTCCTGAAAGTTCTTATTTTCCCAAAGTGCCCAAGCCAGGCTGGTCAATGGCTCGTCGGCCGCGCATTTTTTGCTGGATTTCTTGGATGTTTACATCCCGCCGCTCCACGACCCTTGAGCGGCTTTTGAAGGCTTGGAAAGCGATGGCTCCCACAGCAACGACGATAAGAACGACGAGAAGAATAGTGTAAGTTCGCATGGCGCATTCCCTCCTAACGCTAATCGCTATTTCTGCCATCCCGCCACCAGTTGCGTGGCTTAGAAGTGCTCCATTTCCACCACTTAGCATGTCCGTCGTAGAAGAAAACATTGAAGCCTTTAGAATGACGGTCAGAAACATCTGTCGTGGTGACACTGTAATCCCGCTGTTGAATCGCCCACAGTTCAGGGCAAGGTTCTACCCAAGCGTTGGTCCATCCTGGGTAGTCAATCCTTTCTTCCACCCAAGTGCCTGATTGCCAGACCCGTTGGGGATCATCAGGGAAATTGGTGTCCCAATAGGCACGAACCCCATCTAAGCCGGTAAATAACTCGCTGGGGAGTTGGATAGCCGAATCGTGTGCCAGATTGGTGCCCCATTGGGGGTGACCGACAGAAGCCGCTTGATTATTGATGCGATAACCCGCTCCACCGACCAGGCAGCCATGCCATCCAATATACCAAAGGGTTGGACCAGCAATACCCTTGCTTGGGGGACGACCGCTGGGGCAAATCCATGCGTTGTTGGTGCGGGCATAAGGATAAATCAGTTCAATCCAGTAGTGAGGGGCTAAAGTTCCATCCGCATGGTAAAAATAAAGCCAGACAGGGGTGCTAACTCCGTCGTAATCTTGCCGATACATGGAAAAGGCTAAGCCCATTTGACGGACATAAGTCAAGCACGCTGCCTGCCTTGCCTTTTCCCTCGCTTGGCTGAACACAGGGAAAAGGATGGCAGCCAGAATGGCAATTATCGCAATGACCACCAGCAACTCAATCAGCGTGAAACCGAACCGAGCAAATCGCAAATGGCGTCGCATGTTCATCGCCCTCCTTTTAGCATGTGAGGTCATGCGCAACTCAAGGATGAGCGTTGAGGATAAGGATTTGTCAGTCTGCGATTGACCGTAAGGCGGTTAATTTTGACCTGACCCCAGACCCTCAAAACTGGTGCGGAACGAGCCTTTTTCTGGCGGCGGATAGCGCTCGGGGTTTTGCCATACGCCCGTTGGAAAAGCCGTTGGAAGTTCCTGAGGTCATTAAACCCAGCCAAGAAAGCGACATCGGCGACGCTGAGTCCTGTTTCCTGAAGCAAGTAATGGGCAACTTGAAGCCTGAGTCGCTCCAAGTATCTCCAAGGTGTCACACCCAAAT
>Ga0080004_1088197_pt1 | contig 23082 bp, 12 predicted proteins | sample WasSprMetagenome_FD_69207 | JGI IMG/M metagenome (GOLD analysis project Ga0080004, IMG submission 69207) | Sulfidic aquatic microbial communities from Washburn Spring, Yellowstone National Park, USA - WS (SPADES assembly) (version 2) | ecosystem: Environmental > Aquatic > Thermal springs > Hot...
TGTCAGGTGTTGCTGGATTGGTTTAGAAGCATCAGCACGAACTTGACTTAGAAGGTTGCGATCAAATTTCAAGAAGGTGGAAATGAAAGGTGATGGCTGAATGGGCGCTCGTTCTGACTGTAGGGACTACCGCAGACCTGCTTAAGAAGGCAGTTGAGGAGGCGAAGGGGGAGAGCGCATCCCTCTTTGTTTTGCTCCTTTACGGTCGTCCACTGCCTAACCAGGACCGTGACCCATTTCAAGTCGCTGCTGAAGTGAGACAAAAGTGAGACAACATGCCGAAAACTTAGGGATGGTGGATAGGTGTTAAGCTGCTAAGACAGAAATAAGGCAATCTGTTAACACAGCATGACATGGAGATGTGGAAACTTCTATGTAGATCAATCAGCCATCAATCAGTTCGTTCAAGAGTTGCAATGGGTTATCCCAAAGCCTGACATAATTTATTGAGGGCATCCGTTCCATCCCAAGCCCATTCGGTCTGGTCTCAGGAGTTCAAATTCTCGGCATCACTGCGGAGGTTCGGTGATAGCAAGCATTGAGGGGGTGCGAAAGTGCAAAGTGCAGAATGCAAAGTTGTGTGGGTGATGGTTTTGCCGTGTGTGCTACTGACTTTTTGTGGTTGCGCTGTAAAGGCATTTGCCGAAGATGAGGGGGTGAGGGTTGTGGAGTATGGTGTTGGGAGTTGGGCTGTTGCTGGGCGTGGTAACCACCGGGCTTTGGTGAAGGTTGACGAACATTGTGATGCTGTCTGGGTCCGCATTCCTTGGCGAAGGCGTGACCCAAACCCTGAGGAAAAAGGCATTCGAGTTTACGACGCACAAACGGGAAGTCGCATCACCAATGTCGTTGTCGTCATAGTCACCCAAGAGTTTGGTGAGTTGGTTTTTCAACCGACATCGGGAGCGGGCATTTACGAGGTCTATTACCTGCCTTATGAGCCGCCAAAAGCGCCAATGCCCGGAAGTTGGTGGCGAGAGTGGTATCTCAAACCCGAGGAAACCGCTGACCCGGGATGGCTGAAGCGAAACGGCTTGACTTTGGAGCAACTAAAATTAGGCGCATATCGTGATAAACTCCCGCAAGCGAAAGTCGTTGCAATTCAAGCCCGAACCGAATTTGACAGATTTGACCCGATGGAAATCATCGCAACGAAAGACGAAGTTTCGCAATTGCTGGCACGACATCCAAACCGTTCCTACTTGGTTTTCCCTGAAGACCGTCGCTTTCCCATCCGAATGTTTGAACATTTACCTTACCATTGGGTTGAGAAGGGACCAAGCGAGAAGTTCGTTGGGCAAGCGCAGCCAAACGAGTTCTATGTCTTCCAACTTGGCATATTTGCGGCACGCAAACCGATTACGGATTTGCAACTGGAATTCAGTGATTTGAAAGGCAGCGGAGGCAAGCGCATCCCTGCGTCGGCATTTCGTTGCTTCAACTTGGGTGGAACTGATTGGCTTGGGCGACCTATACGAAAAACCTTTTCCGTCGCCGTCGGAAGGGTAAGACCGTTGTGGATTGGAATTCAAGTGCCTAAGGACGCAAAAGGCAAGTATGTCGGCACAATCAAAGTGAAGCCGAAGGGACTTGAAGAAACAACAGTGACAGTGGAGTTGACAGTTTCTGGCGAAGTGCTTGAAGATTGCGGCGATAGCGATAACTGGCGGCTTTCTCGGCTTCGCTGGCTCGATTCGACCCTTGGCTTAGAAGATGAAGTTGTCCCGCCGTTCACTCCCTTGAAAGTCAGAGGCGACACGATTGAGTGTCTTGGCAGAAAGGTTAAATTCGGAGCAATTGGGTTGCCGGAAAGCATTCAAAGCAACGGCAGGGAAATTCTCGCATCGCCCGTTCGGTTCGTCGTGGAGACTGAAAACGGGCAAGTTGCCTTCAAACCTTCAAAGCGAAAATGGCTTAAGCGCAACGAGGCTGTAGCCGAGTGGCAAGTTGTAGCGATGAACGAAGCTATCAACTTGACCGTTCACACTAAGATGGAATTTGATGGCTGCATCATGCACAGCGTGGAAGTGCAGGCAAAACGGGATTTGAGTATCAAAGACATTCGGCTTGAAGTTCCTATCCGAAAAGAAGTGGCGGTTTACATGATGGGAATGGGTTATCGTGGTGGCAAACGACCTAAGGAATGGCAATGGCAGTGGGGCAAATTCCCAACAAATATGGTCTGGATCGGAGATTGGAATGCAGGGTTGCAAATCAAGTTGGCGGAAGCGCTGGATGTCTGGCACTGTCAAGTCATTGACTTCAAGCCACCAAAGTCTTGGCACAACGAAGGCAAAGGTGGCTGTCACATCTTTGAGGCAAGGGGCAAGGATGGTGAAATCTTTCTCGTTCGTGCCTTTTCTGGCGAAAGGAGGATGGTGAATGGGGAAAGGCTTGAGTTACTGTTTCGCTTCCTTATCACTCCCTTCAAGCCACTTGACACGAAGAACCGTTGGAGTTGGCGGTATGGTGTTGGCGGCAACATCGTTCACTTGCACCACGGTAGCAAACCTGCCAACCCATACATCAACTATCCGCTTCTGACATGGCGGGAGTTGGCTGAGTTTGTGCGAGAAGCAAAGCAACAGGTCGTGCTTCGCCGTCAAGGGATGCTGCTTTATCCTGCTGAGGGAAACATTGACCTTGCGAAAGGTTCGCTTCACATTTGGGTTCGCATCAATTTTGACCCGAAAGCAGGCAAGGCAGGTGACCCACGGTTCAACCAAAGCCTATTCAGCGTGCAATTTCCAAACGAAGATCAAATCGGCTTCTATTGGAACATTGATGACCGAGGGATGCGTGCTTATGTGCGCAAAGGTTCGCCTTTGCTGAACCAATATCCCGTGCTTATCGGCAGCCATCAACCAGATTGGAAGAAGGGCGACACTCACATCGTCACACTCTCGTGGGGAAAGCGGTTCGCCATCTTCGTTGACAGCAAATTGGCAGCGCAAGCCAATTATCAGGGCACGCTCAACACATCGCTTAAAGGGACAGTGATGCGCATTGAAGGTAGTGGATTTGCCATAAGAGCCATCAAGATCAGCCAAAGCGAATATGAGGAAGGGATGCCCATTGAGTTTGTGCCTGACGACGATTGCTTGTTCCTTGACACATTCTCCAAAGTCAGCGGCGGTCAGACATATCCAGAGAAGTGGGGCAAGGGACAGGGGACATGGGACAGGGAAATGGCGTCAAGTAGGTTTGGAATTTTACTCGGTCGCTTTGAAATTCGGCACGGAGATGGTTGGCATGAAATTTTGCTAACGGGTGAACAGATGCCCGTCGGTGTCAACATTTACTACACCGTGCGGGAACTGACGAACCATGCGCCTGAAATTTGGGCGCTGCGCAGTTTGGGCGACGAAATTTTTGAGACTGGTGGCATTGACATTTACAACGACCTACAAGCGCCAGAGAAGGGACCGAAAGTCGGACATCCTTGGTTGCACGAACATCTCGTTGCTGGTTATGTTCCTGCTTGGATGCATCCTTTTGATGAGACCGATGTTTGCAGCGCCATCGCCATGAAAGGGCTTTCACGGTGGCACAACTTCTATGTGGAAGGATTGCGATTTTTGATGGAAAGAACGGGAATTGATGGGCTGTATCTTGACGGCATAGGCTACGACCGAGAGGTCATGAAACGGGTTTGGCGTGTCATGAAGCGAATCAACCCTGAAAGCCGAATTGACTTTCACTCTGGTGACAACTGGGCTCCGCCTTGGGAACCTGAACCGCCAAAGATAAGCCCAGCCAACCAATACATGGAGCACTTCCCGTTCATTGACACCCTTTGGTTTGGCGAACTGTTTGACTACGACATGCCGCCAGACTATTGGCTTGTTGAGATTTCGGGAATCCCGTTCGGGCTTATGGGCGACATGCTGCATTACGAGACAGGAGGGAATTTGTATCGTGGCATGATTTACGTGATGACAGCGAGACTTGGGAGGGCTTCGCTTTCTATGCCAGATTTGTGGAGGGTGCTTGACGGTTTTGGCATTGAGGATGCCGAGATGCTTGGCTACTGGCGTCAAGACTGCCCTGTGAGGACTGATTCTCCCGATGTTTTGGTGACGGTTTACCGAAAGAAAGGCAAATCGCTTCTCGCCATCGCCAGTTGGGCGAAGGAGAAAGTCTATGTGCGCTTGCAAATTGACTGGAAAGCGTTAGGCATCAATCCTGAGAGAGCACACCTTTTCGCACCGCCGATTTACCTTTTTCAGCCACCTGCCAAATTTTCACCATCAGAACCTATCCCTGTTGAGCAAGGCAAAGGTTGGCTTTTGGTTTTAGAGGAGCGACGGAGGTGAGATGTGTGAGAGTGCAACGCCTTCACAGCAAACGAGGGTTTTCGCCTGGAATGACATGGACATTCGGGCAGGTGTTCCCAACGGGATAGCACACATCACTCCCGCAGGGACTGGAGGTTATCCCGCTGATGATCGGTGGCAAAAATGGTGAAGTCAAGACCTCTGGGCAAAGTGAATCTACTCTCTGCCAGGGGAGGAAAAATCAATGCCCATCAACAGCGGTAATCAGTGGATTAGTTTCGCTGCTTTGACGCTTATCGGCTTGCCTCTGATTTCAATTTCAGCCTTTAGTCGTGATGGTGTCGGGGGTATTTCTGTTGATGCAGCGTTTTACAGACCTGACCGAGGCACTACCTTCGCTTGGTTTGAGATGGCGAAAGGAATTGAAAACTTCCATCGGGAGCACTATCGCGCTGGTGGCTTGGTGGAGGTTTACCTGCGGAACGACGGGAAAGAACCTGTAAGCGTTGAGCGGATTTTCGTGAACGGGAAGGATGTGACTGAGCCAGAGAAGGGTGGTGATGTCGTTTGGTGGCGTTTGAGACCGAACCCAATCCCTGCCGAAGGGTTCGGTGAGTTGTTGATTCGGTTGAGGGAAGCGCCAAAAGAACCCATCGCCCTTGAAGTTCAAACCAGCACCAAAGAAACATTGCGCCTGAAAATTCAACCTGCGCTAACTCCCATCCGAATGGAAGGTCTGGCTTTTGACGAAAAAGGCGAGCGAATTTTCGCTTTCGTTGAGTTGGTCGGTGAAGGGAAGCAAAGGATAACGAGGGTCTGGCTTGACGGCGAGGATGTCACCAAGCAAACACTTATCCTATCGCCGAACTTTTGGTTCAATGTCTGCCCAATCGTCGTCCGCTCTCCCAAAAGGCTTACCTTCGGCAGTTTTCACTACTTGCGCGTTGACACCGATAAAGGCACGAAAGCAGCGGTTTTGTTTCGCGCCCGCGACGACTTTTTCCCTTTGGGCTCTTACGGCTATGTCACGCCGAAAGAGTATGCTTCCAACAACTGCAACCTTTATGTTTGCTTCGGCGCGATGAGAACCCATGAACTGGATGCTTTGAAAAGTTATGGCTTGAAAGGAGTTTCGGCACTGGTCGGCGAAGGGGAGCCGAGGAAGGAAACGATGGGCCACAAAGCCCTTTGGGCATACTACCTGATGGACGAACCTGATGTCGGCGATTACTATGTTGAGGGTCTGTCCCACGAGAAACGAGTCAGCTCTAATGCGATGGCGATGGTGAAGCGCGATTGGCGATGCTATACTGCCGACCCGTCAGTTTTGACCTTCCTTACCGTTGACCTGACCTACAAACCTGCCAACTGATTCACTTACGGTCGCATCCCCGATGTTCTTAACACCGACCCATACGCACTTCATATCGGTTGGGAGATGAGGAGCGTCTTTGAAGTTGCTGAGACAGCCCGTCTCGCTTGTGCCCCGAACATGATGACCATCACTTACCAAGCCTTCTTCCACGAACCCGTCGGCAAGCAGCATGAGGGCAAGTTTCCGAGAATGCCCTTCCCTGAAGAAGTGCGGGCTATGATGCACTACGCATTGGCGGGAGGTGCGAAAGGACTTATCGCCTACATTCACTGCACGGAAAGGAGCGGCGATATCATCTCTTGGGGCGCTCAAGACTACCCTGATGTCTGGTTTGAGATCGGGCGAGTTTATCGTGAGTTGGAACTCGTTGCTCCTGTTCTGTCTCGGTCTCATCCGATGGACATTGCGAAATCGTTAACGCAAGGGATATTCGTGAGGGCGCTTGTCGCACCTGATGCTATCGCCATCGTTTGCGTTAATGAGCGCATCAAATCGCTGCCTGAAAAGTTTGTCAGCGCCACTTTAACCGACGCCGAAATTGAAGTTTCGCTCCCACCTTGGTTGGCGGTGAAGGTTGCCGCAGTGGTTGGAGAAGGCAAGTTCGTTGCATTGCCCGTAAAGTTGACCGATAGAGAAGTTCGCATCAAGTTGCCTGAGTTGAAAGTTGCCAACATCATCCTGCTGGCTTCTGACCGTGAACTCTTGAAGCAACTCAGCGATCGCTACGAACGGCTACAATTGTCAAGGTCATCGGCTTTTCTTGCCGGCATCCGAAAGGAGCAGGAACAACAAGCGAGGCGTTTCGGGCTTGTGCGGAAGATTCCCGCAATCTTTCGGGAATATGCCGTCGCATCTGAGGCTCAAGGCTGTTACGGTGTGGAGCGAAAGTCAATGTGGAATCCGAGCAAGGAGAAGTGGAACGCTTGGGAGTGGTATGACCCTGAAGGCAAGGGCGAACACTCGGTGACTTGGCAAGCGAAGGTGACTGAACCGGGCGATTTCGTCCTTTACATCTGTGCCAACTTCTTCGGCAACGAGATGAACCTGCTCGTCCTTGACGAAAGAGGGCAGTTGAAAGGCAAATCTTTAATCCGAGCGGATGTGGAAGATGTTTATGCTTTAAGGCTTCGTTTTGAAGCGCCGGGCAATTACAAACTCGTCATTACCCCGCCAGACGGGAAAGGTGGGATGGGAGTCGTTGCAAAGTTCGCCTTTCTCGTGCCATCGGATGAACGAACGGAAGAGAAGTGAGTGGCGAGTTTGAGGCGAAGGAGGCTTGAAAAGCCTTGAGGCAAACCAAACCGTTAGAGATTTGCGTCATCGTCCTGCTGTTTATGTTTTTCTTCGCAACGGCTTTTGCTTCGCCTTTCAATCTTGCCGATGGGCTTTGCTTTTACTTGCCTTTTGATGGCGATGCCAATGCTTTGGTGGCAAAGGGCAACCCGACGGAGATGGCGGAAGGGATTGATGCCGTTTTCGTGGAAGGCAAAGTCGGCAAAGCAGTTCATTGCGGTGAGGGCGGAAAGCATCGCTATCTTTCTTATCTGACCGTTTCACCTAACTTCGCTCCTAACATTCGCCCTGAGGCAGGCACATTAACTTTTTGGGTCAGACCCGACTGGGACGGCAATGAACCCGTTGAGCGCTACCGACATTTCCTTTCCATTCGCAGCGGTCTCTTTTACCTTTACTGGCATCGCGGTGGGCTTGTCTTCTCGTCCACGAGGCGGAAGATGGCTCGCCACCTTTATGCGCCCAGCATCAGCATAAAGCATTGGCGCAAAGGCGAATGGCATCACATCGCCATCTCTTGGCAAGTTACCGACCCGAAAGAGCGAAAGGGTTTCAAGCGTTTGTATGTTGATGGGCAAAAAGTTGCTGAGGTGAGCGATGTCCTTTTGGACTTTGAACTGACGGGAGCGCTCATCGTCGGTGGCATTGACGGTGAGTTGCAACGGATTGCTGATGCTGCCATTGACGAACTCGCCATCTGGGAACAAACCTTGACGGACGAAGAAATTCAGCAGGTTTGGAAGTTGGGCGATGAGGGAACGGCTCTTTCCCAATTGCCCGCCGTCCGAAAGTTGGCTCAACAAACTCGGCAACGAGTTCAATTTGCTATCCCGCCACAAAAAGGGAACTTGCTTGCCAACTCAAGTTTTGAAGTCGGAAGCCTTCACCCTTGGCGGGCATCCAACATGACTTTGAAGCCCGACGAAACCGAGAAGGTTCACGGCAATCGTTCGGCTCGCTTCGTCGTTCGTGGGCGAACGATTTTGACCTGCGGTTTGTTTGTCGCACGACCGCAAGTGGCTCACACCCTTAGCCTTTGGCTCAAAGCCGAAAGAGATGGCGTTCGTGTTCGCTTCAGCGTGAACAGCGCTTATGTCGCAGGAACTCAACCTTACGCACCAATCTTTCGTGGCATTGAAGGGCAAGGGATTTTGACGACCGATTGGCAACGCTACACCGTGACGGGCATCCTGCCACCGTCGCCCAACGGCTTTTATTTCGTCCGTGCTGTCTTTGAAGCCGACAAACCGACAACCGTTTGGGTTGATGCGGTGCAACTTGAAGAGGGCGAAAAGGCAACGCCGTTCAAATTACGACGAGATTTAGAAGCAGGGTTGGCGACCGACAAACTTTTCAACTTGTTCCATCCCGACGAACCCGTCAATGTGAGATTGGAGGTTTTCAGCGAAAGAAAGCAACAACGAACCCTGCAAATCGTCGTCCACGATATTTGGGAGCACAAAGTTTTGAGCCGTCAGGTCAGGGCGCAATTGAAAGTGGGCTTGACAGTTTTGCCACTTTCCTTCCGACTTCCACTTGGTTCATTTCGCATCGCCGTCGCCGACGAAGATGGCAAAGTGATGGATGAGTTGGTGGTGGCTGTTCTGCCACGCTTTGAAAGACTTGATGAGCGGATGGGCATTCATGTCGGAGCGGATGAAATGGGAGTGATGTTGGCGAGGGTTTTGGGATGCGGTTGGGTTCGGTTGCTGGATGCCTGTGGTGTGACCCATTGGGATGTCGTTGAGCCTGAAAAAGGCAAGTGGGCATGGGAGCGAACGAACTGGTTGGACGAAGCCGTTGAGACTTACCGAAGTGCTGGCTTGAAAATTTTGGGTTTGCTTTTTCGCACACCCCTTTGGGCTTCCAGCGGAGACAGCGTGAACCATCCGCCAAAAGATTTGGATGCTTGGCGAACTTATGTCCGCTCGGTTGCCCAGCGTTTTAAGGGTCGCATCGACGCTTACGAGGTCTGGAACGAACCCTATGGATTGGGCTTGTTCGCTGGCAAGGAAGAACTTTACCTGCAAATGACACGCATCGCCTTTGAGGAACTGCGAAAGGTTGACCCGCAAGTTAAGGTAGTAGCGCCTTGCACTTATTGGTCGCTGGATGACATCGTTCGCTGGACTGAAGGGTTGCTGCAAATAGGGCTGCTCAAGTTCGTTGATGTCTTCTCCTTTCACGGCTATGAGGGCTATCGCCCAACCGATTTTGAACGGGTAAAGCAGTGGAGTGGATTTGACGGAAAGCAACGACCAATCTGGAACACGGAGCAAGGGCTTGTGTCGGAAAGTTTCTACCGATTTTTGCCCGACGCTTACGACGACCCTTACACCCGCTGGATTGCCACCAAACCTTTTTCGGCAAGAGAAGCAGCATCGTCTATGGTCAAAGCCTTCGTTTCCACGCTGATGTTGGGCGAAGACGCAAAGTTCTTCCAGTATTGGGCTGTGCCTGAAGACACGATGTTGCCGAGGCTAAAGAGCATGTCGCTTTTGGAGTTTGACAACACTTTGCGACCGAAAGCGGTTGCTTTTGCGATTGCAGGTTGGTTGCTCAGGGACAGCAAGCCTTTGGGTTTTGAACGGCGCAACGGGCTTTGGCTTTTGCATTTCATCAAAGCCAATCAACGCATCACCGTCGCATGGAGTGATGAAGGGACGCAAACTTTGACTTTGCCCGACGGCGCTGAAGTTTTGACGATGATGGGCAACGCTATCAAGTTCGCAGGTGGCAAAATCGCCGTCGGCGTTGAACCTGTTTTCGTTCGGCAACGAAGGTAGGTGGAAAAGGGCAATGAAACGGCTTAGGGCTGTTTGGATGCTGATGGCGCTTGCGATGGAGGGGCAGAATGTGAGTGGGCAGTTGCTTTTCGTCAGCCAAACGCCTGACGATTTTAAGCGTTGGTTCGTTTGGGACACAGTGCCCGACCGTCCCGGTCTGGTTCTCCGCTTTGATGTCGCCACTTATATTGGCAAGCCCGTCTGTTCCGTTGAAGACAATTCCGTCAGCCACGACCCAAGATTTGTCTCACCGACCTTCCAAATCCCGCAAGACCGATGGCTTCGCATTACAGCGACAGTCGCCAGCGACAACCCACATCACTTCTTCACGCTGGCTTTTGAGTATCAACAGCGAGAAGGCGATCGGGTTGTCGCCAGAGTTTCCTTTCCTTTCACTGTTTTTGCTTCCGACCGATGGCGGACAGCGAGTTTGCTCGTTCCACCCGCTTCCGTCGTCGCACCCAAAGCCAATTACAACCAAGCCCAATTGCAAATCCGTCCCGTCCTTTACGGTCAATATTTCGGGCAATGTCACGCATGGCATATCAAGACTGGACGAGTTCACCTTGCCCGCATCCAAGTTGAGGCGTTGCCAGCGAACTTTGAACCGCCCCGCGATGACCGAAGCCGTTGGTTTGAATTCGCCACCCAACTTTTGCCCAAAAATGTCCAGCCGTTGGCGTCCTTTGAATTCCTGCACGAACGACCTGCTGGCAGGAAAGGCTTCGTCCGACTTCATCCTGATGGCTATCTCGTTTTTGAAGACGGAACGCCTGTTCGGCTTTGGGGCGTCGCTTGGCACGAAAACTACTTTTTGGTGCAAGAGGGGAAACAGAAAGAAGTTCGTGACGAGGAACATTTGCGGGCAGCGAAAACCTTGTCAGTTTTGGGCGTCAATTTCGTCCGCTGGCACGGGCTCGGGCGCGGTCTTTGGGACGAAAAGAGGGGCGAATTGCACCAACAAAGATGGCAAGAAGTCGTTGACCCGCTATTGGCTTTGTTGACAGAACACGGCATCTATCACCAAACCACCCTTTGGTTCTTCTCCCACTTGCTCATGCCCCGCGAAAAGTTGCCACCAGAAATTCGCGACGACGATGACTGGTGGAAGGCTTATCCCACCTACGCCGATTACCACACGCAAAAATGGGCGATTTTTGTTTCCAGCCGATGCTGCGACGGATGCTGGACATTCAAGAGCAAATCATGGCTCATTTCAACCCGCACCGAAATTTGAGGTATGCCGACGACCCTGCCATCGTTGTCGTCCAACCCATCAATGAAGTGAGTTTGATGCAGCGGTCACCGACGGAAACGCCGCTCCTTTGGAATCCGCAGGAACAAGATATCCGCCGACAACGGGCTTTGCCTGTCGGAGTTTATCATGCCTTCACTGCCGAATGGAACGAATGGCTGAGGCAGCGTTTCGGTTCGCGGGAAAAGTTGCTAACTGAGTTTCCAGAGTTGGCGAAAGAGTGGGAGGCAATGGGCATCGTTGACGCCGACCCTGCAAAAGGCAATGTGCCACTACCGCCGACGAGGAGTTTGATGAGGGCGAAAACGGGACGGGAAGACGGTTGGTGGCATCGGCTTTATCTGGATTTGCGATGGAACGGGAAAGACGACTTTACAGTGAGTTTGCCCAACGGATGCGCAAGTTGGGCTACCGTAACGCCATCGCGGGCGACGCAGGTGGCGAGTGGCGACAATATCTCGTCTCTCAAGCAGACTTGGATGTTGGCTACGACATCCATCACCCTTACACCGACTATGGTGACGCCCGCGAGGATTTTCAGTTTGCCCTTAACAACCCGTTCCCTTTGCAGTCAGCGGAGTTGATTTATGAGTGTCAAGGGGTGCACATGTGGGGCAAAGCAACGGTCATCTCTGAGTGGGGTGCTGGGACTGTCAACGAGTGGCGGGCGATGCTGCCCATTTTGGTGGCAGTGGACAGCGCTATGCAACAGCGTTCCGCCATCGCCGAACACACTTTCGGCTACCCTTTCATGCGTCCCGACCATTTTCTGGGCGTCAGCGCAGGCTTTGGCAACTTGTTGGGCGACCCTGGGCGAATCGCCACCTACCCTGTCGCCGCCACTCTCTTTTGCATCCCTGAAGCCATTCAGCCACCGAAACTGACCGCTTGCCAACTTTTCACCGACGAAGACTTAGCGACTCCCGTGCAAGGGTTGCAAGGTTCGGAAAACGCAGGTCAGTTTTTCGGCATCTCTTATCTCGTCCATGTGGCACGGGTTCGTTGGGCACGATGGGATGGTCAAAGCGGAAATGTTCCCAACGCCGATTTGCTTTACTTTCCCATCACCAGTGGCGTCGGCAACTTGAAGGCGTTGCCTATTGACAAAAAGTTGTTCATCGTCGTCCCGCCCGAAGTGACCCATTCGGGTTGGCGCATCGTCAAGCCTTACGAACGCATCCTGTCGCTTTATCCCGACCTTCGCTTCCGTCGGGGGCGCTTCCGATTGGAAGTGAAGTTGCCCAACGGTTACGAAGGGGTGCGGGATGTGGAGGGGCGATTTTTGGAAGTGGCGAGTTTGCCCGAAGGCGCTGTGCCCATCGGCGTGGACGGACAAAAGCAAGTTTGCTGGGCTTTTTACGACAAGCGGTCTTTGGTCATCGCTGACCCGTCGGTGCTTCAAGAATTCGTCCCTGCAGCGTTGGACACGGCGTTGAAGGATTGGGGACTTTTGCCCAAAGACAGGGGTTTGGTTAGCCGATGGGAGTTGGTCAGCAGCACTGGTCAAGTGAGGCGAAACTGGAAGGATGGCTGGATCACCATTGACAGTGACTACGGGCAAGCCATCATGGGCGATTTGAGCAAAGCGCTGATGACGCGATTTTTGGCTGTCAAAGGCAAACCGCAATTTGGTGTTGTCGCCCTTGTCCCGTTGGAACGGAAACCGATAAACGAAGCGAACCGATGGTTTCTCGTGGCTGTTGGGCGAGTTGCCAATAGGGACTACGACGCCGTTTACAACGAACCGATGGGCGTTTATCGGCTCAGCGGCGTGAGGCTAAAGATTGGACAAGGACCGCCCGTTTGTGAACCGCTGGAAGCGACAGCGACTTTGAGAAAGTTAGGCATCAAAAAGGCGAGAGTCGTTGCCCTTACACCGCAACTGACGGAGAAGCAAGAAATTCGCCCTACAATTTTTGGCGGTTCTGTCAGCATCCCGTTGGCAAACGCCCAAAGCATTTGGTTGGTCATTGAGAGGAAGGAGTAGCAAAACGGGACACGGGCGGAACGACAGCGGATGGCAAGGTAGCCAGTGGCGAACAACTGACTTCAGTCGGTGGAAAACTGGAAGAGCGAAGTTTTTGCTGAGCCAAGTATTCGGTGGAGGTGAAAAGCGATGGCTGCGGGATTGGTGTCGCTGAGTTTGGCAGTGATTTTGGTCTTGGTGCTGGTGGCAAGTGTCAACCCGCAAGAGGTGGTGACAGGTCCAGTGAAAATCTACGACACCGTTTACGAAAAAGTTGACCCAGGTCCGCCTTTCACCGAAGCGCCACGAAGCGTTGAAGATTGGCAGCCACCTGAACCTACTGACGAGGAACGTAAGAGCGGTTTCATCGTCTTCACCCGACCTGAACCTTTTGACATCAAGCCTTGGAGTCGCCCGAAGCCTGAAGAGCGAGTGAGCCAATTGAGTTGCTTTGCTGCTAAAGGTAAAACGACTTCCCTTTGGCTTGCTGTCTATGCCCTTGAGCCTTTGAGCCGATTTGAGTTGACCGTTCAAAACTGTTCACGCAAAAAACCTGTGCCAGAAGTGACGCCACTTTATGCCCACTTTTGGGCACAGCGAACCGATTGGCGTGGGCGAACATATTACATCACGCCAGAACTTCTGCTGCCAATGGGACGAGGGGCGAGAAAAGGTGAAGCCATGTTCCCAGCGAGAGGCGGAACGCTTGAGTGGAGACCCCTTGACATCCCTGAAGGCGAAACGAGGCTGTTTTGGCTGACCGTGAGAGTGCCGAAAGATGCCGACGCTGGCGAATACAACTTCACACTCGCTTTGAAGGGAAGCGATAAAGCGCCGTTGCGACTGACCTTGACAGTTCGCGTTTTGCCCTTCCGCCTACTCAAGCCACCAGAGAAGCGATGGTTGCTTTACAGCGACAGTTGGCTTTGGGGACGATTGCCCGATGAAAAGGTCCTTTCCATTTTGCGGGACATCGCTGATCACGGCATTGATGGGCTGACCGAATTGCCCTTCGGCAAACTGGACTTGAGCCAGTTGAAAGAGGGCATCGTCCGTTACGACCCTGAACCGCTGTTGCGCATGCATTGGCTGATGGAGCAGGTTGGCTTGAAAGGACCGCACACTATCGGCGTCTTCATAGAATCGGAAGCAGCAAGGGCTTTGAATTTGCAAGTTGACTTGAACAAGGAATGGGACGAGCGCCTGAAGGAGGCGGTGCGACTTATCGCCAGAACAGTCGTTGAAACTTTGAAGCCGCACAAAATTGACTGGCTGTTTTACGGTTGGGACGAGCCGGGACCTGAGAACTTGCAAGCGCTGCAGCAGTATCGTTGCTGGCACGAGGGCGGTGCGAAAACTTATGTGACCTTCTATCAACGGGCAACTTACGATGTGGCAGGTCAATGGATGACGACTCCTTGCTTTTCCGTCGGTCTCGTCAATCGCAAGGAAACTGCTGAGTGGGCACGAAAGGCTTGCGATGAGAGGGGACAGAAGTTTTTCTGGTATGGTTCGGGTTGCTATTTGGGACAGGAAGGGCGAATGTTCCCGAACCGCTACTTGACAGGATGGCTGTTTTGGAAGACGAAGGCGGATGCGCAAGTTTCGTGGACTTTCGTCCGACCCCACGAAGACCCATTTAACGATTTTGATGGTAGCCAAGCCAACCAAGTTGAGCCAAAAGACCAATGCACTGCCTACCCGCATTTTGAGCGACCTAACGACTACAACAGCATGGTGGGCATCATCCCGACAATTCAGTGGGAAGCCATCAGAGAAGGCATCTCCGATTACTGCTACGCCTACACCCTGCAGAACCTGATTGAATATGCCCGAAGGTTGGTCAAGGGAGACGAGGGACGAGGGGCGGAGGAAGCGGGCAAGGGGCTGAAAAGGCGGAAGAGTCGTTGGGCAATGAGGTTGCAGGAAATCGCTGATGAATCGGAAAAGTTGCTGGCAACGGTTGAGGAGAGTGTCCCATGGGGCAATGAGGTCAGGCAGCGTGGCTACACCAACGCCGATTTACAGCAAGTGCGGGCGTTGATTGCAAAGCAAATTGAGCGGTTGGTGATGGCAATTAGCGGTGAGAAATTGGCTGGAACTCAAAAACCACGAAGGCTGGCTTTGCACTTCCGCTTCCTTCCGCCAGAAAGTTCACCCATTGCCAGAAATGTCCCTTTGCCCGTCGTGAGCGTTCCGAGGATGAAATCGCCACCGAAAATTGACGGTTTGGTGGGTGAAGAAGAATGGCAAGATGCTGGCATCGCCCATCCCTTCTACGAGCATCAAACGGGAGCGATAATGCCCGACGAGATTGATACGAAGGCGTTCGTTGGCTACGATGACCGTGCCCTTTACATCGCCTTCATCTGCCGTGAACCGAGTCTGGAACGCATAAAGGCTGCGAAGTGGGCGAGGGATAGCGACGGCGTTTGGCGAGACGAAAGCGTTGAGGTCTTCATCGCTGACCCTGAGAACCCGAACCGATACGCCCATGTCATTGTCAATGCTGCGGGAGCAGTTTACGACGAACTGGTTTTTGACACATCTTGGAACGCCGAATTACAAGTTGCAACGCATGTGGTCAAGCGGGAATGGAGTTGTGAGATGGCTATTTCGTGGGACTCGCTGCCTTTTGAGGCGAAACAGGTTCTCAAAGGCAAAGGGCTTCGCCTCAACTTCTGTCGCAACCGAAACTTGATTGGCGAAAACCCAAGCCATTGGGCTTGGTCACCAACTTTCGGGTGGTTCCACACGCCTGAGCGATTTGGTTTCGGGAGGTTGGAAGACACCGATGTCTTCGTCGCAGCCATTACGCCACCGAGGCTTTTTGGCGAAAAGGAGTTGGCTGTCCAGTTGCGAAATAGAAGTCAAGAGACAGTGACGGTGCAGGTAGATGGACAGAAAGTGACCGTCCCTTCGGGCAGCACGAAGACGGTGCATGTCCCTGTGGACGCTTCCGTTGGCGAACACGAACGCATTTTGCGTTTGCGCATCGGAAACGAGGAACAAGTTTGGCGAATCCCTTACGCCATCCCTGAGCCCATCAAACTCGTTTCTCCGACCGTAGTAGCGAACGAACGGGGCGAAGCCACATTAACAGTGATCGTGAACTTGTCGGAAAAGTTGCGGGTGAAAAGCACTTTGAAAGTGGAAGCAGCAGGTAGCCAATTTTCCGTCCCCTTGCGTGAGGAAAGGACAACCGCATTGCTGTCCGTTTCGCAACCTTTGCTTGCCGTCAAAATCTCACTCGCCGATGCTTCAACGAAGCCTTTAAGCGCAACCGTTTTCGTCCCTTGACTTTTTTGATTTGCAGTAAAAGTTTGAGAGTGTTCTAAAATTACCCATGCCACTGGCTTAAGCCAGTGGTTGATGACGAATTTTCCTGAGCGCCGAATTCATTCGGCGTTTAGGTTCAGCAAAGCCTTACACTCTCAATTTTCCGCCGACTAAAGTCGGTGCTCAGTTTTTTCGTCATCAACTACGGACTGAAGTCCGTAGCATGAATGGCTTTGGTTGCGTCATCTACGAGCTAAAGCCTGTGGCATAGGAAGGGGGAATTTTGACTTTTAGAACACTCTCTAAAAGTTCTGACGGCGAGGTGATTGGCGATGACGCGAAGGCAGTTTCTGCTACAGTGGGTTGTTTTGATAGCATTTGAAGCATTAGCCATAGATTTGTCCATGTGCGATAAATGGTGGGAAAGTTATCAGGTGGTAGCGTCCGGTGAAGTAGCGGTGAAAAACTTCAAAGCAATTGAACCCGATGTGGTTCGTGGTGGCTACTACGGGGGCTGGTATGGGTTTTGGTATCTGGACGATCAAGAGCGCATGGGATACGCTGGTCGGGTGTGGAAACAATTAAAGCAATCGGGCATAAAGCCTTTACTCTACTACGATGTTGGTGAGGTTGGCGATTATGTCGGTTTCTTCGGGACGGATGGAAAGATGCGATACAATGGTTGGAGCATCCCTTTTTGGAGATTTGATGAACCTTTGATTGCACGGTGGTTTGGGCTATTTGCATTCATGCAAAATCCAGACTGGTCGCCTTTTCCTACTGCTAAGGACTACGGACTTGATGCGTTCACTTCGCCAGATGGGAAACCAATCCAAGAGAGCCCAGAGATTTTTTACTCCGTCCTTTCGTGCCGTGACATCAAAGGTGAATGGTCGTTTGATTACTTTAGCAACGAGAAAATCACCGATGAGATCGCGCATAATAGCAGTTTGGCGAAGATAAGTTGGCAACAGCAAGGTAAACCCGATGTCCGAGGCAAATCTGGTTGGGTAACAGTGCGTTTAGTTCATGTTGATTTTGCAAACCCGCAACTGCTTGAATATCAAAGCCGAGAGATTGAACGGCTCATCCGCAGGTTGCGACCGATCGGTTTCCACATGGACAACTTTGGCGATTTGAGGGTGGTGCGTGCGGATGCTTCCGGTTTTGGGGTTTGGTCAACACACCGCTTCCGTGAATTTCTGAGGAAGCGATGTAGTCAGGAAGAGCTATCTACCTTTGGAATTGCAGATTTAAAGGCTTTTGACATCGCTAATTACATACGGACGAAAGGATTGAGGCTACAAGACCCCAAATGGACGCATGACCCTCTTTGGTTACGCTACTTGGTTTTCAAAGTGGAGACTGGCTTGCAGTATCATCGTCGCTTATATGATATCGTTAAGCAAACTGGCAAAGAAATTGGCTATGACATTCTGGTCAGTGGCAACTTGATACCTCTTTCGCCGGGCTCAGCGATGATGAAAGGTTGGTGTGATATCGCTCATTTTGAGTGGAGCACGACAAAGGGATGGTGGGGGATGAAAGCAATGGGACTGCCACCGGATGGGCGAAGTGGCTATGTTGTTCGCCTCGGTAAGGCTATCAGTAACGCAGGCTACTGCTGGGTGAGCCTGTATGTGCCAAGGCACTTGTCGGGCGAAGGACACGAGAACCTGCACAAGGTTTTAGCCTTTGATTGCTTTGTTAACGGTGGCTTGCTTGACTTTGGACATTGGTTCCTTGACGGTTATTCACCCGGAACACCCGAAAGCGCTGGTTTCATCAACCGCTTTTTGCATCGTCTGCCAAACTTTGCCCGTCAACCCCGTCAATTTGCCGCCGATGTAGCAGTCGTTCACTCGCCATGGTCAGAAATTGCCTCCTTGACCCCGTTCCACCCTGTCACTGAGATGTTCATTGACGAATATTCAGGCTGGTGCAAATTTCTCAGCGACTATCACTGGCAATGGGATGTAATCCCTGCTGGTGACATCAAGTTAGCAAACCTGAGAAAGTTTCCTATCGTCATCCTGCCTTCGGTAACCGTCCTTACTGATGAACAAGTTGAGGAACTGCGTAGATATGTGCAATCTGGGGGCAGGCTTGTAATAACAGGTGCAACAGGCTCTCGTTATGGTCCTGAGAAGTTTCTTGCATTGCGTGAGGTCAACGCTATCAATCGTCTCCCTAAGACTCCTGCTGTGAGAATCGTTGCTGACACTCCCGGAGTGGCATATTGGCGTAAAGGTGACGCTCAATCTTCCCAGCAGATGCTTGATTTGCTGAGATGGGAAGGCTTTCGCCGTCGTGTTGAGATCAATGCTCCTGCCACCCTCGGAGTTACCCTCTCGTTTCCTAAAAATCTCAACGAAGAGGTGATGTTACTTGAGTTCAATAACCTCAACATCTCCGTTGAGACCGATGTAATTCATCCTGCGCCCAGTTGCTGGGTTTCTATTCGTCTGCCCGAAGGGTGGCGTGGGAAGGGCTTAGACATCGGTTACATGCTCCCTGAATTGAACAGCAAGGAGATGCTTCGCTTCCCTCAGGGTGATATCAGGCTTGATCACGAACTGAATGTGCTCAGCATAAAAACGCCGCCATTTACGACATACCTCATCGTTTTTATCCGTAAGGTTTTGTGATGCGAGGGGTAAAGAGGACATCACGACTTTCGTTCTTTGCGCCGGTTGCATCATTTGAGGTGAACTGGGATGGCAACGAGGAGGCAGTTCATTAGTGCAACTTTAGGGTTCGGTCTTGAGGTGTTGACCCGAAGAGACGAAACTCTATCAAGGAATCAAACCAGAGCCACAGGAAGGGGAGAGGTGATGAGGATGAAGCGCTACAATCCCATCTTGCCCGGGTTTAACCCCGACCCTGCCATCTGTCGCAGGGGCGATGACTTTTACATCGCCACATCCAGTTTCCAATGGTGGCCTGGCATTCCCATCTACCACAGCCGAGATTTGTGCAATTGGGAGTTAATTGGATATGCCTTGACTGATCCATCTCATGCTGACTTGCGGCGCATCGGAGATGGTGCAGGCATTTGGGCACCAAGCCTCACTTACGCCGATGGCTTGTTTTGGTTAGTCTTCACGATTGCCTCAGGTAGCCGACAGCACACTTACGAATGCCACAACTTCCTCACCACCGCACCCGACCCAAGAGGACCTTGGAGTGAACCAATTTACTTGAACTCAACGGGCAATGATCCGTCACTATTCCACGACGATGACGGGCGCAAATGGCTTGTCAATACAGAGTTTGTTTGGTCGCCGGGTTATCCTGTCCACCGAGGCATTTTGTTGCAGGAGTATTCAGTCTCGGAAAAACGACTCGTAGGACCGGTGCGCAACATCTTTCGCGGGACCGAACTTGGCATACCAGAAGGCGCTAAGTTGTATAAGCACAATGGCTGGTATTACCTGATGATAGCTGAAGGTGGAACAGGCTACGGACACGCCGTGACGATGGCTCGCTCACGCAACATCTGGGGACCGTATGAGGTTCATCCAGAAAACCCCATCCTGACGGCAAGAGATGACCCACAAAATCCTATCCAGCGTGCTGGACATGCTGACTTGGTAACAGTTTCAGGTAACCGTGTTGCTGTGGTTTACTTAGCCAGCCGTCCTATCAAGCGAAGGAGCATTTTAGGGCGTGAGACATTCTTAGCTTCAGCACGCTGGGATGAAGACGGCTGGCTACGGTTGGATTCAAAGAGACCGCAAATTGAACTGCCTGACTTCGGTCTGGAGGAAGTGCCTGTGAAAGGTTTCCCTGAACGGGACGATTTTGATTCTCCAGAATTGGGGCTTTGGTGGACGAGCCTTCGCCAACCTATCGGAGAACTCGCTGACTTGCGTTCCCGTCCTGGTTGGCTAATTCTTCGGGGCACGCCGAGCCCACCTGACAGTTTCATTCGCCCAAGCATCATTGCCCGCCGTATACAGCATCATTCCTTCTCCGCCGAAACTTTGCTTGAGTTCGCACCACAGGAGATGCAACAATGGGCTGGTCTAATCTGCTACTACGACACTCGGCATTGGTATTTCCTGCACCGACAATTTGATGAGAAACTTGGAGCTTGTATTGCGCTCTATGCTCGCTTTCGCCCGATCCCTCGCTATGAAAGATTGGCACAGGTGGCAATTCCCAATGTTCCAGTGGTTCGCTTGGGTGTTGACTGTGATGGTCATTTCTTTAGGTTTCGCTTCGCCTTAGGAGAGAGAGGTGATTGGCAGACGATAGGCGAGCCACAAGATGCGTTGGTGCTGAGCGACGAATTCGTAGAAGAACACGACCCAGTTCCAAACTTTGGCTTCACAGGTGCACATGTTGGTCTGTGCAGTTATGATATTACAGGGCGAGCAAAACCACCAGCATTTGATTGGTTTGAATATCGGGGCTACGAGAGGTGGCTTGAGATAATCAAAGAAAGGAGTGATGGGCGATGACAAGAAGGCAGTTTTTACAAGCATCAATCGGGTTAGGTGCAACGGTCTCAGTGAAGGCAACGCTAAATGCGTCACAGCAACCTTCTCCCTTCCTTCGCCGTGAAGGATTTCAGTTGCTTCTCGGCGGTCAGCCGTTTAGAACGCTTGGCGTCAACAAGCACGAGTTGCTTTCCCTTTACCTTGCCGACTTGCTTGGTCGTGACCGAAATGAAGCGCTCACATCGGCGAGGAAGTCTCTTGACGCTTTGGCGCAAACTGGCATGGTCGCCCTTCGGGTTAACGCTTTGCCTTTCTGGCCGGCAGAAATTGAGCGCACTTACTTTGAAGCCCGCGATGTTTTCTGGAAGCGCTTTGAGGAGATGGTCTCAGATTGCCGTCAACGAGGCTTGAAACTAATTCCCGTTTTGATGTGGCACATCGCCTTTCCTGACCTTGCCAGCGAGAGTTTGCAAGACTTTATCAACCATCCTCGTTCAAAGAGCCGTAAGCTATTTGAGTCTTGGGTTGAAGACATCGTTACTCGCTACCGTGATGACCCGACAATCCTGTTTTGGGAACTGACCAACGAGGCGAACTCGACCGTTGACTTGAAGCCCATGTCCCCGCAGGGAGTTATCCCACCCCGAGACTTGACCAAACCTTACAAGCACCTCGTCCGTAATCCTGCACCTCGCAACGAACGAAACAACTGGAGTGCCGACGAGTTGGCTTCATTCGTTCGTGAGACAACTTTTCTCATCAAATCCCTTGATCCCAACCATCTCGTTGGGACAGGCTTTACGCTGCCGAGACCTTCTGCTTGGCATTTATGGCTTGGTTCTTTGCGTCGGGCAAAGAAGATGGACTGGACGAAGGACAGCGAAGAGGAGCAAGCCAACTTCATTCGCCTCATCAATCCTGAACCCATTGACCTCATCAGTTTCCATTTCTACCTTGATGCCGACGAGACGCTTGACCAAATTTTAGTGCTGAAGCAGGTTGCCGATGAACTGGACAAGCCAATTTACGCTGGCGAACTGGGCGTTTCAACAAAAGCGGTTCCGCAGGGATATTCGCACCCTGCAGGGCGAGAGGGTTTGAGGTGTGTATTGGAAATGATGGAAGCGTTGGATGTGCCGATGGGTTTAATTTGGTCGTGGGACGATTACTGCAAGCCCCCTCATGAACCCACTGTTTACTCGGACAAGCACTTAGAAGTTGTGGCAATGTTGAAAGAATTTCAGGAACGATGGCGAAAAAACTTACAACCTTTGACTCGTGGCATTTCCGAGGCGGCTCGCCATCGCCTTCAAGCGCTCCTTCAACGCTGGCATAAAGTTTCGCAGGGTGGAGAGTGAATTCCAAAGTTCCACACACCATAGACCTTCCTTCGCCAAAGCACTAAACTTTCCTGCCGTGCAAAAACATTTAGGTCGCAAGGGAGGCACGAAAGATGGTTCTTGAGTATCGCAGCCTTGATTGGGACAGGTATGTGATGAATTACCGAGAGCCGTTCAGACAACTTGAACCTTTGGAACGGGAAATTCGGGTTGTTGATGAGGCACTTACTGCCTTGAAGCATGCTGGCATCTTGCCTCACACTGACTATGACCTCGAGAAGTTTCTGGCGCATCGGAGGGAAGTTGCCGAAAAGTTTGAAATCCCTTGGACAGCAATTACACCGCGAATGCACAGGCTAATTTACGCAATCAACGCAATTCTTCAGCCAAAAGTCATGGTCGCAGCGGGCATCTTTTGCGGTTTCACTTTCATCTGCAACGCTGGCGCTGCTGTAGGGCAAGGGAAGTGCTATGACGCTAAAAGGTTGGTCGGCATCGAAATCAAGCCCGAAGAAGCGGCAAGGGCTGAGAGGAATGTCAGGAGTTTGACAGATGACCCTTCAGTTGAAATCGTCGCTGACGATGCAGTGGAAGTGTTGGCGAACTTTGACGACACCATTGATTTGCTCTATCTCGATGCCGACGGGGCGGGCAGAGGTGGCAAAGGAGTTTATTTGGACATCCTTTTGGCTGCTTGGGACAAATTACGCTCAGGAAGCGTCATCCTCGCCCACAACAGTGTGAATTTGGCTCATCAGTTGAGGCAATACCTTGAGTTCGTCCGAAACCCGAAAAATTGCCGAGCGAGTGTAAATGTGATTATTGACGGTGAAGGATTGGAAGTGTCAGCGAAGTAAATCGTTTGTTGTCTCGCAACAACTCTGTGCATAATGGCTTGCTGAAAAACCACAACAACTATCTGCCAAATCGCTTTCATCTCTGGGCGAACAAGCGGCTGTGCCTCAGTTCCCTCAAAACCAACTGATAGTCAAGTTCGCCTGCCTCAATTTTATCGCCCTTTTCCTCCAAGTCACGGGTCAGGGCTTCGTCGGCGAACTCCGGGAAA
>Ga0080004_1114991_pt1 | contig 23081 bp, 33 predicted proteins | sample WasSprMetagenome_FD_69207 | JGI IMG/M metagenome (GOLD analysis project Ga0080004, IMG submission 69207) | Sulfidic aquatic microbial communities from Washburn Spring, Yellowstone National Park, USA - WS (SPADES assembly) (version 2) | ecosystem: Environmental > Aquatic > Thermal springs > Hot...
AGATTCGAATTGCCCGCTAACAAGCGTTGTATCGGTAGAGCCTTTTTCTTTCAATTCTCTTTATGAGATTCAAAACTATACTGTTTTTCAAAAAAATGAATTTTGGGGTCTCTTTCAATTCTCTTTATGAGATTCTAGTTATTAAAATACCGAAAGGTTTATATATCACTATATATGAAATAATTATTAGGGAAGTGATTAAAATGGAAAGTATAAATAATAATGAAATAGATAAGGAAGTTAAGGGATATATTATCCCTTATGATCTTCCTAGTGAAAACTTCCTTTTTTTAAAAAATAGTAAATTAGTAGCTAAAATTAGGAATGAAAGAATAAGAGCTATTTATTACTTGCATAACTTAGGCGTTTTAGCTACTAATAGCGTTGTTCTTGTGCCTACAAGTAAAGTTGATAAAATAGATGAAGTTATCGATAAAGTAAATGAAATATACAATAGCTTAAACGCTGAAGTAAAGAAAGAGCTAAACAAGGAATTAGGAAAACCAATAATTAAAAAAATACCTATTGTTTATAGCCAATTTTTAAGCTTTAAAGAGCTAGCTGAGAAACAACTGAAAGAGCGTTTAGATAATAAAATCGAAAGTTTAAGCAAGCTGGTAAATGAAATAAATAATATATTAGATGAGGAAAAAAGGAAAAGAATAGCTAATAATTTGTATAAAACTGAAAGGGAAATAAATGAATTAAAGAAAATAGCTGAAGAGCTAGGTTTAGAAAGTAATCATAAGTTTAGCTTAATTAGTGAGCTTATAGCTCAAGCTCTTAAAGAATTAGAGGAAGGGATTTAAAAAATGAGAGATAAACTTTTAAAAACTAAAACATTATTAAAAACCGTGATTGTGGATATAATGCAAACGATGTTACTAATGTTTTAAAGATTATAGGTAATGTTGTTGATGTTTTCTTTACAAATGAAGGTTATGTTTTAAGTGTATATTTCTTGTTTTTACCTGTGGAGCTGTATGGTTGTATTTGTTTGACACAGTCTGTGGCAGTAAGGAGGGTGAAGAGAGGGTGAAGTTCTGATGCGTTTTTTTGCTGTGTTTTAAGCATTTACACATGTATATTTAAGTGTTTAAATGTTTAAAATTAAGCTTATTTTTTACATGTGGAGAGGTTAAAATATAGGGTTTAAACGTAGATCAAAGAACACCTAAGGGGTTGGACGGGAGTGATCGGGTAGCTTCCAAATTTTCGAGTTCGAGTTTCGAGAAACATATTAAGTTATTGCATGTGTAGGTTTAAATAGTTAAATAAACAAAAGTTTATATATTAGTTTAGTTAATATAGTAATTGAAAAAAGAATTAAAAGGAGGTGATAAGGAGAATGAAGATGATAGGTAGTGATAAACTGTTTGTTGGAACTCATGAGTGGGCGTGGAGTCTAAGAACTCAAGGTTTCCCAATATTTGCCATTTCTAAAGATGGTAAGGTAAGGGATGTTGGACTAACGGAAAAGAAAGCAAGAATCTATAAAATACCAGAGGACACTATTGCGTTGATAAGGCACTATGTCAGCAATTCGGGAAGGCGGACATGGTTCATTTATACCATCCCTGACTTGAAAGAATTTAGAGTTGGGGATGGCAATGATTGGGATGTAAGTGAGTTACCAAACGGAATAAAACAAGTTATCGAGAAAATAAAAAAGATTAAGGAGATGAAGTAAAAAGTTGGATGAAACTGATGTTGTTGCACTGATTTGTATTTTTACTTTTTGGGGTATAGCGTTTTTCATATGTAGATGACGTAAAATTTAAATATTAGTTACTGAAGGTTTATTTAAGTAAAAAAAAGTTGTGGAGGGGGGGTTTGTGATTAATTTAAATGAGGTTATTGAAAAAAATTTTTCTAAATATTTTTCTGTTAAAGGAATATGTCAAAGATGCGGTAGGTATTCATATTTAAATAAAAATCGCTACTGTGTTAGCTGTTGGTTAGAGGTTAAAGAAAAAGCAGGTAAATCAATTTGTTTTTTATGTGGTAAAATAACTCATAAAAAAATTTCAATAGATATGCATATGGTTAAAATTTGTGATGAATGCAGAAAATCTCTTTTTAAAAAAGTGATTAATGACCCTAAAATTCAAGAGTTAAAAAAGAATTTTCCAAAAGACATATGGATAAAAGATGAAAACATTATAAGAAATAAAATAATTGAGTTTCTTAAAGATGGTGAAAAATCAAAATATAGTTTAAGACAATATTTTTTTAAAGAAGGAATAAGCTCAACTTTTGCTTTTCAAATTTTAAATAAAATGATAGCTGAAGGAATAATTAAAAACAAAACTATCCAAAAAAACATAGCAGGTAGAGCAAAAAAAAGAATAAAATATTCTCTTGTAAACCCATAAAAATTTTTACCTCCCCTACCTCCCCTACTTCCCCTCCTATAAAAATGTTAAAAACAATATAAATGAATTCTATTGTCTCAATTATAATTTATAAGTATTTTGACATGTTCATGTTAAAATTTGTAATACATATAGGACAAAAAAATTAACATGAATTTGTCAAAATTAATATAAATGAAGTTCTTTGTCTCAACTATAGTTTATAAGTATTTTAACACTATTATGAGAGGGGAGGTAGGGGAAGTAGGGGAGGTAAAATTTAAAATCGCCATACAAAATACCCTTTTTCAAAAGAAATATAATATATAATATATAATATAATAGGTTCTTTAATGAAATAATAATTGTAATCTACACATGAAATAAAACAACAAAAAACTATACAATTCAAAATAGAATGATAAATAAAAAAATTTATTAAGCGAATCAAACAATTACTTATTATCAACAGAGGTTTTCTTTATGGTTTGGAAAATACCGAAAGATATGAAGGAATTACGTGTCGCCATTCCAAAAACAATTAAAGAAAACTTCAAAAAATTTTGTGTTTTATCAAATAAGACAATGGCTCAAGCAGTTTATGAAGCAATTTCAGAATATTTGGCTAATCATCAATATGAAGTTAGAAGCAACATTACAATAAACATAAATACAATGAGTGTAAACATATATGTTAAAGCTAAAGTTACTGAAAATAAAGCTGAATTAAAACGATTATTAACTATAGTTAAAAACATTAAAGATCCACAAGCTAGAACAGATTTTCTTGTTGAATTAGCTAAAAGAATACAAAAAGCATATGAAGTTTATGAAAAAACAAAAGATCGTGAACTTGGTGAACTCTTAAAAGAATGTGAAAAATACCTTTAAGTAAAAAATTACTTTTCAGCGGAGGAAAAATAAATCATTTTTTTAGCTTCATTTATTTCTTTAAGTTTTCATCATCATTTTTAAAATATTTTATTTGTTTTTATAAACTTTCTATTATTAAATAAAAAAATAGCGAAAAACTTATATACTACTTTAAACACTTTATTATTTAGAGGTGAATTAAATGACTGAAGAAACAACCGAAAAAAAAGAAACATCATATTTTTGTGATTCCACATTGTATAGAGGAGCAAAAGACTATTTAACATGGCATGTTCCAAAACATCTTGTAAACCTTCTAAACCTTAAAATGGGAACTAAAGTAGCTGTATATGTTAATCATGATAAAAAAGAAATAATATTAAAAATAAAAGAAAGTGAAACAAATGGTTAACACTACATATGAAGAAATGATGATTAACTATCTCCCATTCCTATACATTACAAAAAACAAAAGAAAAAGGAGCAAAAAGAAACATTGAAGAAAACAGTTTTAGCAAATGAACCATTTGAAATAGCAAGAACCTTATGCAATTTAGCCTCTAAATATAGAGAAATAAAAATAGAAAAAATAAATGAAAAAGAACTTTTAATAACAGCTAGAAAAAAAAGAAAGCAACCTGTTGAAGTATCACTATTCAAATTTTTAGATAAATAACTTTAAAATTTTATAGTTTTAAAACCCCTTTTCTCTTTAGTTAAAATTAAAGCTTCAACACTCCATAACCCATTAAAATCCTTTAGCTCAGAATATTCCTTTTTAAGATAATCTTCAGAAACTTTTCTCTTCAATTTCTTAACTTGAATAAGCTGAATCTTTTTTTCTTTAGGGAAAAAAGCAATTAAATCAATTAAACCATGACTACCAGTTGATCTAACTACATATGAAGAACCTAATTGCTTCAAATATTCTATCGCTTTATACTCAGCTAATCTTCCTTTAGCGTATCTATTCATTTTTAATCACTGAATTTAAAGTTAATTAAACTAATATTTAAAGTTTTTTACTTCTTAATAGCGAAAAATTTATATACTACTTTAGCTAAAATAATATATGGAGGCGAAAATAAAATGCCTTTAAAACTAATGAAAATTGGAGAAGACTTTGAAATAATAATCCAATCATACTCTAAAGATCCAAAATATAAAACATTCAGAAAAATCGTTTTACTACAAAACAAAATAAACATTTCAAAAAAGAAACTAACAAAAACAATAGAAGAATTAAAAAAGAAATATCCAGACAAAGGCTTTTTCCTAAAAGAAAGAAAAATAAACCATGAAGGAAAAAAAATTAAATTCTATATTTTCGGAAGAAAACAAGAAAAAATGTCTGGAATACCAATATACTATTCAACTAAACTAAAAGCTTTATTTGTTCCATCAACATATGTAAAAAGAAAATATAAATTAACCTGCACATCAATACTTTACAGATTAAGAGATTTAAATGTAAAATTCAGACTTGAATACGCATAGGAGAATAAAAAAAACATGATTAAACTTATTTCAGAAATATTTTATAAAACTTTACTATTATGTTTCTCATTAATACTTCTAGTTGTATTCACATGGATTATAACAATACTCATTAAATTATACCTTCAATTAAAAAACTATTAAATTAAGTAACAGAACCTCAAACCTCTTAAAGAAATGGTGCTTCCGCCTCAATTTTTTCATCTCTCCAAAATATCTTTACTTTTATTTCAATCGGTTCTACAAAGCTATATCGCCTTAGATTCGTCTTCATTTCTACTTTGTATTCAAGCAAAAAACTAAAAATATATTTAAGCGCTCTTTTTGCCACTTCATAAGCTCTTATATACTTCTCTCTTTCTTCAAACGTTAATTCTTCATCTTTATACTCTCTTATTTCCATTCGTTTACTCTCCCCACCTCAGGTAAGGTGAGCTCACTACACCTCAGAATTACTGTTTATTCTCATGTAAAAATATAATATAAACTTTGCGTAAAACCAAACTCAAAATTAAAAAGGAGGCAAAAAATAAATGCCATATCGTGATGAAACTATAAGAACTAGAAAGTATTCATTAGCAGTCCTTCCAGATGTAGTTTCAAGTAAATTTGCCAGCTTAAAACCACTCATGGTTGAACAGCAACAAGCTAGACAAGCCGAAATCGTAACCTTTGAAACTGCTGTAAGAGAGAAACTTGATGATTACGGTATTATAGGAAACTTTAGAGTCATGTATCTAAACTTTGCTAGAGCAATTTATAGAGCCTCTGGACACAACTCTGGAATCGCATTAAAGAAGATAGTTACTGCAGAGAAAGCTAAATTCACTCAATACGGACTTGATCCTGCCATTTTAGATGAAGTTGCCGCTTGCGTAATCGGTGCAAAAGCTTATTAAAATAGTTAATACTTAATAAAAACGTTTATAAACCTCTCCATTCTTTTTTTTTATTTATGAAAATTGTAATCAGTCCTCTTACTGCGGTTTCTGTAATTAATCAAGCTGAGTTAATCAAGAAACTATTAATACAAAAAGGCTACGACGTAGTATATAAAAATACGATAAGCATTTATGATATTAATGATGAAAGGAATAAAGCATTTCTTTGGTTTACCTTAGCAACAGTTACATTTCTTGGAGATGCAGTATTCCCATATTTATATTGTTCAAAACCTAAAGCAGTTTATGTTACTATTGAGGGAATACCAACTAAAGCAAACATTCTTTGTTCAAACATTCCAAGACTTGATCTTATAGCAGTTAGCAATTTTGCTAAAGAATGTCTTACACAAGCAGGGCTTAAAGTCATAGATGTAATCCATCACGCAATAGATTGGAAAAAGTGTCAAAAACTAAGAGAAGAAAGTAAAACATTAGAAAAAAAATGGAGAGGAGAGTTTAAAGACAGAACAATATTCCTTTATGTTGGAAGAAATGATCCACGTAAGGGTTTAGATAGGCTAGCAAAAGCTATTTCAATAGCAAATGCAGAATTAAAAGATCAAACCGTATATTTAATTTATAGTGAAGGGGAACTATCAGCATTAGAAGACCTTCCAAACGTAATTAGAATAGGAAACTTTGGAAGCATGGATTACGATCAAGTATTACGAATGATTGGAGCTTGCGATTATTTATTATTTCCAAGTGTATGCGAAGGATTCGGTTTGCCACTTCTTGAAGCAAATGCCTTAGGTCGCCCCGTCATTCATGCATGGTTCCCTCCTTTTGATGAATTTTCAAGTAAAGAATTCAATTTTACCTTTGGCTATCAAAGAAAAGTTTTAGTAAATCAAGGAAATGCACAATATTGGGTATTTCATGAATATAGACCTGAGCTTTTAGCTGAAATGATTAAATTTGCAGTCATCACACATCAAGAAAATAGAGATGAATACAATGAATATTGCCAAAAAGCTATCGAACATACAAAAAATTGGGACTACAAGCTTATCTATCCAAAATTGTTAAAATACTTAGGAGTTGAATGATATGTCTTCTAGATTATCAAGAGATATACTTCAAAGAAAACTAGCTTATTTAGCTAATTTAGCTAGTCCAGAAGCAATATTTACAATAGGTGACAAATGGCTTAATTTTCTAAAGGATATTCAATCAGAAATAAGTTACGAATATGTTTGGAGAACTCTTGAAGGGTTATACCTAACCCTCAACATGGCTATTGATTGGTCACAAATGGACTTCAATTGGATGCCTCCAGATTGGACATATCCAGATGATTTAGGAAATATAACTATACCAGAAAGTGAAAGGACAGAGAAAGGTTATTATGATGTAGGGTATTATGATAAATGTTATTACGACCCCCCTCAAGTAGTTTACAAAGATATAGAACGTTTTGCATGGGATACAAGATACAAAATTAGTGAGAAAGATATATTAGAATACAAAAAAATGAGTAAGAGTCTTAAAACACTTATCGAAGCATTAAAGGATTCATTAAAGAAAACTGAGGTAGCATCTTACATTCCAGATATTATAGAATCAACATTAGCAATGGTGGAAGGAAGAATACTTAGAGGTTCATACGTAGGTTTTACAATTGTTGGTTTTTCACGTGTAAGTAAAAGACATCAACCTTGGATGAAGTATAAAGCTCCATGCCCTACAAGATACCCTAAAGATTGGAAAACCGTTGTAGATACTGAAAGCGTATTATCTTGGGAAAGTGTAGTCGGTTTTTCACATGTAGGATATGCAAGAGTAGGAGCTTGGTATATGTTTTTAAACAAAGAAATAGTCGACGCTATGATCCAACGTATAAATGAAGGATGGCTTAAAACAGGCTTAGTAGAACAAGAATTTCTAAGTCCTTATGGTGGAATTGCATACTATGCATATCCACCTGCTAAGCTTAAAACGCTATGGGCTAGAATTTTCATGCTTCAAAGAGTGGATCAATACCATTATGAAGGGGGAAAACATCAACTTAAAATGCAGATTGATATAAAAAAAGTAAAAAAAATTTTGGATGATCATGGAGTAATTTCTCCTTTAAAACCTGCTTATATATGTTTTGCTAATGAATTAAAATATATGGATTATGAAGGACATAGATTACGTAAACAATGGAAAAAATTAATAACGGAGGAAGATTTAATAGATAAATATAAAAGGATGGGTTTAGATGAAAATATATTGATTGAAATAAAAAAGGTGGTGAAACCATGAGTGAAGAACAAACCTCCCCTACTATGCAACTTCAATCCACTCCAACCATTAAAAAACCCACTCCAGAACAGGAAAAATATCTTGAATTAGTCAGACAACTAACAGATGCTTCAGCAATTCTTGTAGTAAAGGTAGCAACTTGCACATGTAATAATAAAGATGAATGCAAAGTCTTTCAACAAGCACAAAAAATAGCAACAATAATAGATGCAATTCAAGATACTCGTTTTGAAGGCATAAAGAAGGAAGGTGAAGAACATGCCGTTCGTAGGGGAAGAATACGAGAGAAATAAAACTAAAATAAAAGTTGAAAGTGTAGAAGTTAGGTTTGATGCTTCAGGAAAGAGAAGCTATATCATAGGGTATCGAATTATAGACGGTCATTATACAAGTCCCATAGGCTACATTTGGGTTGATGAAAGAGAATCATACCATAAACTATTCGATGAAATAATAGATAGATATAGAGAAGTTGTAGATTACATAACAAAGATGTGAGGTAAACTAAAAATGATCGAAATAGGACAAGAAAAACAATTCAATAATATAACGTTTAGAATAGTTGAGGTAGTTCATTATGTTTCTGGAACAGGGCAAAGAGAAATATTAGTAGGTTATAGAATAAAAGTTGGGGATTGGGAAAGCCCTACAGGTCATTTTTGGATGCCTGTATATGCAGACATAAACAAAAAAATAATTGAAACAATCATACATAATACTAAAGCTTCTGCTGAGTTAAGAAGTAGAATTGATAATGAAACGTTAAATAAACTTCAAAAGATGCTTGAGGAGGAAGAAGAAAAAAAATCAATAAAGGTTGAAAAAAGATGAATGAAGAAATAAGTAATGTTGTTATTGAAATTATTGATGAACACTTCAAAATTGGAGAATTAAGTTTAGAGCAAATACCAGAAGAATTAACAAAAACTGAAATTGGCAACATCAGCGATCCAATAGGGCAAATAGCTGGGTGGTTTTGGAATAACATTAAACCAGCAATTGAAGCTGTAGGAACCTTCATATGGAGTAAATTAATAACCATTAGGGACACTTATCTCTCCCCAATTTTTGATAAAATAATTTCTGTGGGAAAAGCAATTTCAGAAGTTATTAAACCTCTTTTAGATCGTTTATCATCAACTCTTCTTTCTGTCTACGATTATGTTAAAAGAATTCCATCTAATATAGGGGATATATTTGGATTTATAAGAGATGGTATAACTAGGATAGGAACAGATATAATCTCAATTGGAAGGTATTTATTGGAGATTGTTGGAAGAGTAAGAGAAATACCAACAGCAATTATAAATCTTGGAAAGGAAATTTACAACCGTCTAACTGATTTTGGCACCAGAATTTCAAATCTTTTTAGCGATTTTGCCAAAAGGATTACTGACGCATTTTCCATATTAAGAGAAAGATTAACAGACATGACAAAAAGAATAACAGAAGGCTTTAGTAATTTTTACACTTACCTGAAAGAAGGTTTTACAAATATAATAGAAAAAGTAACTAACAGTTTAAAAGAAACTTATGATTATTTGAAAGGAAGCTTAACGAAAATAATAGAAACAATGTCATCTTCTTTCCAAAAAGTTTATGATACTTTTAAGGACTTGGGAAAATATATAACCGATGGATTGAAAAAAACATACGATTTCTTATCTGGTATTGGAAAGGATTTAGGTTCATTCTTTTCTACCGCCATTTCACAATTGAAAAGTTTTGGAGGAATGCTTTGGGATGCAGTTAAAAGTCTAAGAGATTGGCTTGAAAAAGGAATTAAAGCGATAACATCAGGCATTGTTACGTTTTCAACAGAAATAATGACATTTCTCAAAAAGATTCCTAATATATTTAAGGATTTATGGAATTGGCTTGCAGAACAATGGGGAAAATTCCGTCAAGGTTTAGGAGAATGGTGGCATGCGGCAAGTGAATGGTGGTCACAAAGAATATACGACATTCAAAACTCTATGGGAAGAATATCTACTGCATTCATGGGTTTCATAAATCCACTAATTACTATATCAAACCTATTTAAACCACTTGCAGAAGCAATAACAAATGGATTTAAAAGACTACCAGAATTCATTAATAAAATTATAGACTTCTTTACACCAATCGGTGAATTCATCCTTTATCCAGGAGAAAGGATTAAAGTATTAGGCGAAAAGGTTATTGCTGGTATAACATGGGTAGGAGAAAAAATAGTTGATGGAGCAGAATGGCTATTTAGCAAAATAGCTTCTGGTGCTATGAAACTAGGTAATATGATTATAAGTGGATTAAAAGAAATAGGAGCACTATTTATTGAGTTCATCATGAAAGCCTTCTCAGGTTGGATGCAAGCTTTTACAGCACCTGTAAAGCTGTTTGAAAGTATATTGAAAGAAATAATTGAACCAATGTTCAAAGGAACAGTTAAGAAAATTGGAGAAATATGCGAAGCAAACGTAAAAGATATAGCAACAGAAAAGGGACAATATGGTGTAATTGAAGTTAATTTACCTACATGGCTAGAAGGACTTTTCGGAGGAATAGAAACTTTAGGCACATTATTGGTTGGATTCTTTACAACACAAATTCTTGCAAGATATATACAATGGACAATAAAAGGATTAGCTAAAACTTTTCCAAAAATATCTCCAGCGTTAAAGGCAATCCTTAGACCTTTTGGAATAGGAGCTCAAAGCGACTTCAATATAGATATTGCTATACCCGCCGCCTTAATTGAAATGGGAGATGAAGTTAGAGATTGGCAAATAGAGTTATATAGAGGGTTAGTTTATGGTCTATCAATATGGATGTGGCAACCACTTTCAAGAATAATTACAAGCCACATGAGAAACATCCTTCCTATTCAACTCCCAGAAACAGGGCTATTGATAGAAGCAACAAGGCGTGCAATGCCTTCGGAAAAATTCAAAGAAAGATACGATGTATTCAGATACTATTCAGCGTTATATGGATTTAGCGACAATATAACAGCATGGATCCTTGAACCTGAGGATAAAAGTAATGTGCCTATTACAGATAGATTTAAGGTTGTAAGAAAATTACCAATATCACTTATGTATGATTTACCTAGTATGAGCGATTTCGCAAGAATGATGGTTCATGATATTTTCTATTCTATTGAAGATTTTACTAAAGCTATGCAATTAAGAGGAGTTAATAAGGACACAGCATATATGTATTATTTGCTTCATTTTAGATATCCAACCCCAGAAAACTTATGGAACTTCTATTGCAGAAGTAAAGCAGGGCTACTTTGGTATAAACCTACAATAACCAAAATACCAGAAGTTGAAGCAGGAATAGGTAAACCACCTGTAGCTCCAGCAGATTTAAACAAAAAGGAAAATGTAGTTATATCTGCTATTGAAAACTATATGAAATGGCATGATTACGCTCCATTCTCATGGCTTGATGGATTTACAAGTGATAGATGGTTAATGATGGATTTAATGGCAGACATTCCAACAAGAATAGATGTTAGATGGATGTATAAATGGGGTATAGCTGATGATGAATATGTTAAAAATATAGTGATTGCTAGGGGCTTACATCCAAATTATGTTGATGATGTTGCTACTGCGGAAATGATGAATGCCCTAACTGAAGAACGATCATATGCAAGAACAGGAGTAACAAACGTATATACTGCTGGTTATCTTACATATGAAAATGCAGATAAAATACTTCAAAACTTAACTACTATTAAAATGCTTGGGGTAGATAGACCAATAAAGTTTCTTGAAGGGGAAAGAAAATTAATATTGCTTAGAAGCTTGTATGATAGAGCTTATAAAGTAATAGATTCAGGATGGGATATTTTAGTTAGAGGCTACTATGAAAATGCATGGGATAAAGATAAAGTAATTGCTGAACTAAAAAAGATAATTGAGAATGTAAACAAGAGTTTAGGCTTAAACTTAAGCTTGGACGAATCCTTTATTCAAAGCTGGTTAAGTTCCTATGATTATAGATATGATTTAGAGGTTATTGAGAGAATAAGGCGTTGGATGTGGACTTTTGTTCGTAGAGTAGGAGATTTAGCTCAAGCTGGAAAAAACGTTGATAAACTTATAGAAGATTATGCAAAAGAAGCAAGTTTAACAGAAAAAGAAAAAGAGTTAATAAAAGAATTTGTTGATTTATTCAAGGAAACTTATTTAGTTGAATTAAAAACTAGCGCAATTTTAGGAAAGCTTAGACGTGGAGAAATAACAAGAGAACAAGCAGAAGCACAATTAAAAGAAATAATAGACTATCCAGAGATTATTGATGCTTTAATTGAAAGAGACTTAAGGGAAATTACACGTGAATATATAATAAGCCTTTCAAGTCTTTTAAGCTATGCTACAATAATTGCTATACCTGAAGACTTTATAGCTAAACGCTTAGAAGCTTTGAGAGTTCCTAAACCTGATGCAGATATAATAATGCAAGTTTTCAAAGTTAAACCAATTAAGGATGAATTAGCAATAGCAGTTAGAGAAGTTTTAGATGATTTTGAGAATGGATACCGAACTGAAGAGGAAACAGTAAAAGCACTTACTGCACTCATGAAGAAACCAGAAGAAATAGCAATATTGATAACTGCAGGTAAAATTGAAAAAGATGCAAAGAAAAAGAAACTTAAAGTTGATGCGATATTAAATAAAATTAAAAGAGGAGCTTTGCCTTTAGATAAAGCAAAAGAAGAATTATTGGCTTTAATCAAGGATGCAGAACTTGTTGACGCTTTAATAGAAGCAAAGGCAAAAATTAGAACGGTCAGCACAGATAAATTAATTTCAATGATGGAATATATTCCAATTGACACCAAAAAACTAAAAGAAAAAATGGATGCAGAGGGAGTTCCACCAGATGAACAAGCATTATATATGAGTTATTCAGTAGGAACTGAAATAGCTGAGGAAGTTCACAGTATAAAAACTGAATTAGTAAACGATTATGTAGATGGGGTAATATCTGAAGCTGAATTAAAAAAAGCTTTAGATGATCTAGCAACTTTGGGTGGATGGGTTAAAGAAAATCTAGGAGTTGATTGGTTGATTTTAAGTCCAACTGAAAGAACATTAATTATTAATTTAGCTAAATTAAGAAGAGCAAGAAAAGAAGCAAAAGCAAAGAGGTGATTTAAGAAATGCCAACCCTTGATGAATTAAGGCTTAAAACAGGACAACTAATAACTGAAGATTGGTTCGATAAATTAGTTGATTTCCTTGAAGAGGTAGGCTACGGTGGTGTAATTACTGTTTATGGTTACGTTTCAAAAGATTTAGTTCCTGTTGAAGACTTACTAATTAACTTAGGCATTCCATTAAAAAACTTCAAAGAACTTCATGTTGGTTATGGTTACTTCAAGTATGATGCTTGGATTGAAGGAAAGAAAATCTTAAAAGATGGTGATCCAATAACCGTTGAAGATTTAGGTTCACCAGCACAAACAAAGATAACTACAGCAATAGATAATTCAACACAGCTTGCAGGAATAAAAGGCGATACCGCACATTTAGATATAAACATATCTGCTTTTAGAGATGCAATAACAGGTAAACTTGATGTAATAGCATCTAAACAAGATCAATCATATTCAAAATTAACGGATATAGATAATCATTTACTTGGACAATCATTTATATTCAAACCAATATTGCTTGATAAAGTGATTAACCAGATAGCACCAGATATGGCAGATATATTTCCAACCGATTTGATAGTTCCATATGCAGGAAGAATAAGATTTAAGTTTATGGCAGGATACGAAATTTATGCATATGTAAAACATAGACCAAGTGGAACAACAACTGATTTAATAGCTATGTTGAATGCAGGAGCATCAATACCTCCCGCATGTTGGCACGAATTCGACTTTACAGTCATGAATAACGATAAAATAAACTTCAGAATAACTCCATCAACAACAATAAGTTTATTCATTTACAACATTCCAAACACTTAAGGTTTTACAAATATGAATCCAATTTATTATATTTATCCAAGATTTAGCCAAGTAAGCTTTTCTAAAATTTCTAGAGAGCATATTAAACACTTAAGTAAAAAAGTAAAAATTTATGAAATTGATGAGGGAGTTTTAGATGGATTAATGTGGATTGACCAACGAACCATTTTACTGCATCCAATCCTTTACCCAATGATAGGAGACAATCCAAACATGTTTAAACAAAGACAAGAAAGGTTAAAAAGATTATTAAAAGTTAAAGGGAAATTAGGAGGATTTGAAACAAGCGATAGTGATAGAATAAGCGAAATAGCTGTATTAACATTGAACCAATTTGATTTAATATTTTTACCAAGTAATTGGGCAAAAGAAATATTTCAAAAAAGTGGGGTTAAATCTCCAATAGAAGTTATACCACATGGATTAAATGAAACCTTCATATCTAACGATAAAAGTATAACGGATGAAACTGTGAAAAGAATACAAAAGATAAAAGAAAGAGATGGAGCTATATTAGTTTTATTCTTTCTAATGCATAGCGATTATAGAAAAGGTGCTGATTTAGTTTATGAAGCTATGAAAGACATTCAATTAGTATATCCAAACATTTACTTAGTAGTTAAACATTCTTCAAATAAACAACAAATTGAAGATAAATTTAAGAAATTGAAACTTATAGAAGTTAGTGGATGGATGGAAGAAAATCAATTAAGACAGCTATACGATGTATGCGATATGTTGTTATGTCCATCAAGAGGAGGAGGATTTGAACTAAATGCTTTAGAAGGTATAGCAAGAGGTTTACCAACACTAGTTCCTGAAGCTGGTTGTTTTATGGACTATATCGAATATGCAATTCCTTTAGCTGTGAGAAACCATCCAAAAGTATTTCCAGATAACCCAATACATATAGGAAATGGATGGGAAACAAGCGCAGAAGATTTATTTCAAACAATAGAAAAAGTTTATTTCAACTTATCATACTATAAAGAGAAGGCAAAAGAATATAGTCAACATGTGAAAGAAAAATACAATTGGCAAATTATTTGCGAAAAATTATATAAAGTTCTTAAAGAATATAAGTTTTGTGATTAAAAATGATAGTAAATAATGCAATAAAACTTTTAGTTCAAAAACTTTCCACTCTTAGTTATCAAATAGCAATAGGAACAGGCACCACTCCACCTTGGGTGGACAATTTAACGTTAGAAAAAGAATACGCAAGAGCAGATGCAACAGTAGAAATAGAAACAACTAAAATTACGGGTGATACACTCAAATTATCAGCAACATTCACTTTAAGTGAAGCTGTATCTATAAGTGAGTTTGGAGTATTTGAAAAAGAAACGGGAATAATGATTTGCAGACAAGTTATTGCTCCCGTAGAATTACCCGTATCAACTTCATTAAATGTTATATTTCATATACAAGCAATTAGAACGTAAATAAGGTGGATTTAAAAGTGATAAATTACATAATAGGTAAGATAAGGTGATTTAGAATATGCCCGATCAGGAATTACCACCTGAACAGAGACCTTCATGGTCTCGCTACCTTATGTTATATACATATTGGATTGGGAGATGGATAAGAGGAGACGATCCCACATATTGTAAAACTTGGAAAATATCCGATTATGTGATAGACTTCGGTTTTGAAGATTGGAACGACTTCGACTATAACGACTTCATATTGAGAACGGAAGACTTGGGAGATGGAAGGCTTAAGATAACCATGTTATCAATTGATGCATCGGCGACAGCTGACCTATATTGGAAAGATCAATTAGTAGCATCCGATCTACTTAACAAAGTTGGTTTAAGTTGGACTGTAACAGGCATACCTCCCAGAGCTAAAATAATCGAATTTACAGAAACGCTTAAATGTGCAGATAAAATTATAGAACCTCCTGATGTTGGAGGTTATTGGATTTTGGGCTTCTGGGTTAGAAAAGTAAGGGCAATATACGATAAAGTTAAAGCCGACGATCATAATATTCCTGTGTTTGTATTGAGAAAAGCTAGAGATATAATAGGTGAATCACTTTGACAGAATTTAGTGAAGTCAGCGCATATGTGAATATGCTTACATTTGTAAATTCACAAGCTCCGATATATACTTTTGAATTTCAACAATTGGTTGATGCAATTAGAAAATTCAGGGATTTTTTTGATACTGTAAAAACTAAATACGGCATTCCACAATCAAAAATAGATGAATTAGATTCATACCTTGCTTTATTACCCTCTCCAGAGAAACCACTCAAATATATGGATGTAATAAGAGCTAAAGATCAAAATAATTTAGTAGAAGCTTTAAGAGTGGTAGGAGAGCTAGTTCCTTATATTGAAGTTCTGTTATATCAAGGTGTGTATTATATTTCTCCAACGGTTAAAACATATTATGTTTCATATTATTCAGGATACAAAGATAATTGGTATTATGGCGATACCATTTCTTACTTTGCCCCTCATATATGGTGTCATAAAACACTAGACCATATCGGAGCACCTCGTACAATGTCTTGTTTTGAGGTTTGGTTTAATGTTGATAAAAGATATGAAAAAGCTAAAGTGCATATAACTGCAAAAATATACAAAGCTAAGCCTAATGAAAAAGCAATTTCAGTTTATTTTTTAAGTTCTGGAGAACCACTTCCCCGCTCCACAACATTTATAGAAGGTGGATTAAGTATAAAAGATAGAACTGATGTAAGTAAAGTAGCTGAAGTAGGCATAACATATCAATCTGGAATAAGAAATTATGATGAAGTAATGTATGCCGATGTTTATACTCATTGCCCATATATAGTCGTTGCAATGCATGATTATTGGCTAGATACTACGGTGGATATGCAAATATCACGTCTTGCTATATCTTCTGCAACTTAAATCAACTTCATAAATAAGGTGTAAACACATGAAGTTAAATTTAGGATGCGGATTAGATAAAAAACAAGGATACATAAACATTGACATTAGAAAAGAAGTTAATCCAGATTTAATTTGGAACTTAGAAAACATCCCCTATCCATTTGAAACTAATAGTGTAGAAGAAATAATAGCTAAAGATGTTTTAGAACATTTTCCATTCAGAAAAGTTGAAAACATATTAAAAGAATGGTTTAGAATACTTAAACCTCAAGGAAAACTATACATTCAAACACCAGATTTAATTGCAATCGCAATCAAAGTTATTTTAAACAATAAATACACATGGAAAGACATTTCATATTGGGTTTACGGCGGACAAGATTACAACGAAAACTTTCATAAATCTGGATTTACAATTCCAACATTAAAAAAACTACTAGAATCAATAGGGTTCAAAATAGAAAAAATAGTAAACGATGGAGGAACAAATTTAATGTGTTATTGTATAAAACCATAAAAAATATAAGATAGAAACAATTTATAAGTTAATCAAAAACATAAATATTGATGGAGATTAAAATGAATATAAAAACAATTGATATAGAAGATGCATTTAACGATAAACCATTCTTCGGGCTCCATTACAGAGACTTATTTTATAAAGGTCAATATAGAGATGAATTAGCTAAACTAGGAATTTACGTTCCAGATTTAGCTTTAGACCGAAAAAAGAAACATAACAGCATAAACGCTTTAGTTTGCGTAGTAAACAAATATGCTTCAACATATTTCTTAATAACAAACAATACAGGTCAAAACATAACAAACATAACCTTATACTTTACATATGACACTTCAACAATTATAGGAGCTTACGGAACTCAATACGCAGATAACATAACCATTCCAAGACTAGAAAATGGAGAATCAATTTTAGTTCCATATCAATTTCAAGCAGGTGCTACAGCTGGTAGAATAATAGGAAAACCAATAAAAGTAACATATACAGATGCAAACGGTGTCCAACAAACAGCATACACAACAAACCCAATATTCATCATATGCAACGCTCAACCAAAAATAAGAGCTTACGAAGCATGGATACAAAACTTTTACAGAGTAACAATAAGAACAAACACTTTTGATAGAGCATTAGATTTAAGACGTTTCATACCCTTCATGGAGGTAGCACCATTCAACACTCTTTTTGAAGGCATGTATATTTCAAGACTATCTGGCATAGATACATCAATTGATGTAAATACTATAAACACTTGGTTAAGCGGATCATCAAGCAGATGGGCAACAATAATGTGTTTCGAGAATTCTGGTTTGTGGTATGGTTATAGTTCTCATTATGGTCAAAATTTAATAAATAAACTTGATCCAGCAACTGAGCTTGGAGCTAAACCCATGACTTTAAACGAAACAGTTACAACTGCTACTTTAAATACTTGTGCTACAGATAGGATGCCAAGCACAGATTACGATTTAGCTTTAGAACTTAGCCCAGATACAACTTACTATGCAATAGGAATTAAAAAAGCTAGCCCATGGTTAGCCCTATGGTATGGACATCCTGATATAGGTAATTTCCCCAACACATACTTTAAAGATTACGCTTTCTTCGCTTACCTCATAACAGTTCCTTTAAGACGTTTAGGCTTTTACTCAACAGAATACTCAGCTTAAGGGATTTAAATGTCAAATTATATTCCACCTCAAGGAAGAAAAAAAAGAGATTATGGAATTTACCCCCCTCAAGGAGTAAAAATAAAAATACCTGTTATTCCACCCCCACCCCCCCCTCCTCCACCACCAGCAGAAGTTTATATAGATGTATATGATTCAGCATCAGGAATTGAATTAATTGAAGTTGTTCAAGTAGTTGTTCAAGTAGCCTTTGATGTTGAGCATAACCTTGTAACTATGGAGCTTACAACTCAATCATTTGATGTTGAGCATAACCTTGTAACTATGGAGCTTACAACTCAATCATTTGATGTTGAGCATAACTTAGTAAATAATGAATTAATACTCACCACTCCAGAAGTTGAACATAACCTTGTAACTATGGAGCTTAGTTTTCCAGCTTAAATTTAGAGGTGTATTAATTGGAGTTAAAAGATAAAGCTAAAGGAAAAACAATTTGGCAAATACATAAATTTTATGATCCAGACGGTTTAATAGCTAAATTATCTCAACAAGGAGCTTCAATACAAGAACTTATCGAAAAATTTAAAGATAGATTTATTGGAGAAGAAAAATTTGAAGGCAACATATTCTTAAATGAAGGAATAAACCTAATATGGACTTTAGTATGCGGAGGATCAGGGACACCATTCAATAATGCAAACAGCTATTTAGGAGTTGGCAATGGATCTACATCTGAAGATGCATCTCAAACAGGATTACAAGGCACATCTAAACTATATAAAAAAGTGGATGTCGGATACCCTCAATATGGCACAGATCAAAAAGCAGTTTGGAGAGCCACCTTCGGTGGGACGGAGGCTAACTTCGCATGGAATGAATTTACAGTAGCTAACGGTTCAAGCGATACAGCAATAAACCTAAACAGAAAAGTAGTTTCAAAAGGAACTAAAACTTCAGGTTCAACATGGATTTTAACTTTAACTTTAACACTTTCATAATTGTATAGAAAACTTTAAATATAAAAAACTTTTATTTAATAGTTTAAGAGGTGACCGTTTTTGGTGGAAAAATTTGGTAAAAAATTTGGTTTAGGAGTTAAAGATACAGTAGCTTCAGCTTTAATAGCTCAAGGAATTGTATGGTGGAATCAGGGAGATGCTTTGCTTGGTTCAGTTTTTATGGTTGTAGGAGGTATATTGTTTATCGTTGATTACTTTGCTGGTGAGTGAGTTTGGAAAGCTTAGCACAAAAAAAAGAAAGAGCAATAAAAAATCTCCAAAATTTTATGGGAAGAATGAATTTCGGATACAGAAAAACATATATTATAGGAGGCAAGAAAACAGAGTTTACATTTGAAGAAATACTTAAGGAAATAGAAAATGAAACAGAAATTGGAAAAACATTCATTGAAATATGGTCGATTAACATTGAGGAGGAAAAAGAAAAAGCTAGAAAAGCCATCAGTTCTAGTCATTAGACCCAATTTCGAAGTTGCTACACAATATGGATGGTATTACCAAAACCTCTATAACATTCAAAAATGCCAAGAATTAAATATTCCATATGTAGATTTACAAGGAAATAAAGCTGTTAAAAAATATTTTGTTGATGCAATAAAAAATTATAACCCAATATTAATAGTTGGAACAGGACACGGTAACCCAACAATATTTACAGGTCAAAACTATAACGTTTTATTAACTAAATTCAATCTTAACGATGCTGAATTAATTAAAGGAAGATGGTTAAGCCTATTATCATGTGAATTCGGGCAATCATTCGATTGGTGGGTAGCTCAAGGAGTTAAAGGCATATACGGATATAACAGAACATTTGTATTTTCAGGAGATCAATACCCAAATAGTGTAGCACGCTTGTTTTTCGATGCACATCATCAATTTGATTTAGCTCTATTCAACTTGCTTTCCGCTAAGCAAGCTTGGGATATTTCAACTCAAGTATGGAATAAATATATAACTGAAGCACCTGAAGATGTAGCTCGATATTTAGTTTGGGATAGAGATTCACGTGTCTTCATGGGAGATTGGAATGGAAACCCATTTAAACCACACCCCACTCCAACAGAGAAAAAATATAAAATAATACTTGTTGGAGTAGATAAAGCAAGATTATGGGACAAAATAAAAGGAAAAGTAGAAATAGAAGGCGAATGCACTCTAACAGAAATAACCTAATTTAACTTGAAGATTCCCTCTCTAAAACCTCTAACATCCTCTTTTTCGTTTCTTCAGAGAACATCTCTGGATTAGGCATATAAACACCTTCCTTAACTCTTACACATGGAGTTAAACCTCTCTCCCAAAACTTACCGTCAACAGTTTCTCGTAAACGTCTTTCAATTGTTTCTCGACTAGGCAAACGCTCAATTTTATCTTTCATTCCATCTTGGATAAACTTTCTAAGAACAAACTCGACAACTCTATCGTAATTAACAGGTTTATTAAAACTATGCCAAAAAGCATAAACTGCTCTAACACAATAATCTCTTATAAGCTTATGATATTCTTCATCACTAATCCATTTTTTAGACTTAAAAAACTCACTAAATTTTTCATATGCAGACTTATATTCAACCTTCATATTTTTCCACCCCCCCTCTTCATATGTAAAAATATGTTTTTTAATTTCTTAATTCAAAATATATAATTAAGAAATTATCTAAGAAATCTACTATTTGCTGATATCGCTTAAGTAATTCATCTATTAAAATATTTGATTTACCTGAGATAGAACATAAATATGCTTCAAAAATTCTTTCAATTAATTTATCATTTAATTTAAATTTTTCTTTAATCTCCATCAATATTTTCTCTTTATTTTTAATTTTAACATTACCCCATCCTGTTTCATTATACCAAATATAAATCATTTTCACTTCATTTTTTATCTTTTTTCATTTGTTATTAAATCTTTCCATTCTTTTTCTATGCCTAAAAGTTTAGTTAGTTCTTCTATGTGTTCACTTGCAACTTTAAGTTTTGTTACAACTTCATGTAACTGATCAAAATTTGAAGGATAAATTTTAAGTATGCATAATCGTGTAAAAGTTATTGCAGACTTCATTATCATAAGTTTCTCTATAATTTTATCTATTACCTCTTTTCTCTGCTCATAAACATCTATTAGTTTATCAACTCTATCTTTTAAAACTGTTAACTCATTTAATTCTTTATCAAACTTACTCGTATTTTTACTCATTTTCGTTTTTCTCCTCCATTTATTTTTTTATTTAATAATAGAAAGTTTATAAAAACAAATAAAATATTTTAAAAATGATGATGAAAACTTAAAGAAATAAATGAAGAACCAAAATTTACAGCTTTAATATTTTCAAATGGAATGACAATAATTGCTGGGTTAAAAAGCGAAAAAGAAATTCCAACAGCAATAAATTGTTTAAATTTAAAACTCAACAATGGAGTGGAAAAAAATAAATGAGTGAAAAAGATTATAAAACACTTTATGAAAAAGCATTAAACTACCAAAAAGTTCTCATGATAGAAAATGAAAAATTAAAACAAGATAAACACGGCGTGAGACCTAGTTAGAAGGGCGAGGACAGCCACCCTCGCCTCCTCCTCCCGACCCACAAAGCCTGAAGCCAACTCGGCTTCGAGCCTGCGGGCTAAAGAAGTATCCTGCATTAGTTGATCACCTCCGAGAGGACGAGCCAATAATCAAGTTTATTAGATAGCTCGTCCTCTGTTAGCACTCGCCCTTCAGGCAAGCGGGTGCGCAAGAAGAAGTGAATAGCTCTGTCGCCAGGCTGGAGATAAATTGACTGACGATTAAATGGAATGTTGACGCCTAGCAATTGTGATAAGACTTTGGCGGTTGCTTCGTGCCCCACAGCCGAAATAAAATTGGGCTGTGAGGCGATTAGCTGCTTTGCTTCCTCAACCGTAACTTTACGGACTTTAATACTGACAGTAGGATACTTATCGAAATCGATCGGAATAATAAGCGTGTTTAGAATGTAAAGCACCATCAGACCACCGCCTTATTCGTTTTGGTTAAAACCGTTTTGTTGCAATTATTGCAAAAAACCATATAGCGATAATTAACCCTTTTTCCATCCACCATAGCGATTACTTCAACTATTTCAAACCCCTCCCTTTTTTTAAGGCATCCTAAATGCCTTAAACCTAAACCTTTTAAACTCATATTCATTTTAAACTCACCTCGATTAATACTTTTACATTATTAATACATAAACTTTACAGTTTTTTTATGAAAAAACTTATAAAAAATTTCTTTAAAAAAATTAGAAAACAAATAACAAAATTAAAAAAATATATAATAATAAAAAATAAGGAAAATTTTATTTTTTAATTTTATTTTTTTTAAATAAAAAAATTATTGGGAGTTTAAAATATCGTTTATTCTTTCCTATTTCTAATTCATTTTCAAACTCACCTTAATTAAAAAAAGAAAAAAAATAGCAATTATCCTGTGGATTGAAGTAGTTTATGAATATGCTCTTCAAATTGAAGAGCATATTGAAGACAGAAAAACTGAGCAACCGCATATTTAGCAACTGCTTTTATTACTAAGCTCCAGATTTGCTTCGGATAGTATATTAAGCCTTCAGGCGTAACTATTTTTTTTGCAACTTTTCCATTTACGAATAGAACGTTTG
>Ga0080004_1124130_pt1 | contig 23078 bp, 16 predicted proteins | sample WasSprMetagenome_FD_69207 | JGI IMG/M metagenome (GOLD analysis project Ga0080004, IMG submission 69207) | Sulfidic aquatic microbial communities from Washburn Spring, Yellowstone National Park, USA - WS (SPADES assembly) (version 2) | ecosystem: Environmental > Aquatic > Thermal springs > Hot...
TCCGGCGCTTCTAGGGCAGGAATGGCCTTAGCCCGTCGGCCACCCCTCCTCCCCCATCCAGCCCCAAACGGCTCCTAACCCCGACTCAGAGCCGGCTTTTTCAGGGGCATACGGGCGGGGAGGTCCTCCCCGGCGGCGCCATCTGGCGCTCGGAGCACTCATGCTCCGTCGGGGCGCCGTCCCGCATCGGACGAGACGCACCACCCAGCCACGGCCCCCAGTGTCCGGGCGCGTTGGTCCCGTCCTCACCTATGGGCGGCCCTTTTCGAGCCGCCTCAAGGATTCGCATGTGGTGGAAGTGGTGTATATAAGTCTTGGCCTGTCAGAGCATCACGTTATATAAGCCTTGAAACGATAGCTTTAAGAGCAATGATTCACGCATGGGCGGTCAGGCTATTTAAAGAAATGTGGGTATCAAAAATTATTATTAGTGTTTTTGGCTGGATTTAAAGTTGTGCCTGCTTATGCTTCACGTTATTTAAGGAGAAGAGAGATTTTTGCGCCCCGGCATCGGTATCTCTTCTAAATAAGTCTTGCCGCCCATCGATATTTAAGGAGATCTCGCGCCACTCCTCCGCGGCCCGCGAGCCCCTTCCGAGCCTCTGCCGCCAGGTAGGAGGCCGTGGTCGAGGATGGGTATTCCTGCCTCCGGCTTCCTGGACGAGCTCTCCATCCTACGTGATCCGTCGGGGATCATGTAGTGTGTAGGGGTGGAAATCGCGTCCGGAGCCTTCCCGACCAGATAAACCCTCAGTGAAACTGCCCGTATCGGGAACGACAGTGCCCTGATAAGGGCTAAAGCGTTCCGGAGAGAGGCTCCGCGACCGCCAGCTGGGAGACAGCAGATCCCAAATTTAAAACCTAAATCCGGACAGCGTCTCGGGAGCGAGCCAAGCTTTAAATATTAAATGCTTAAATACTATCAATGACTAGTATATATGTCTATGGTGCCGTCTGCGGCACCGTCTGAGCCGCCCTCCGCCCTCCGATGCGGCTCCTATATGAGCTTTATGGTGCCGTAGACGACGCCGTTTATAAAGGAATGAGACGTTATTTAAGCAGTTTCGATCCACAGGCGGGGATCCGGAGAGGAGATTAGGTTCTCGTTACTCAACTATAACTAATAATGTATTATACTCTGAGCTTCCGGGCTGCCTTGCCGGTCCCGGGAGTCCGTCGAGGAAATCCTCACGCCTCGGGGCTTTTTTCCAGCGGCAGACCCTCAGGGCCCGAAACTCCTTAAATAACGTGGATGCCTAGCAGGCATAAGCTTATAGCTCGCCTCTCTGGGCAGCCTGCCGCTCAGGCCTGAGTCATCGTATTTAAGCCTGTCGTTTCAATGCTTATATAACGTTCGCTTCTTGCAGGCCAAGACTTATATACAGCACTTCCTCCACAGGCGAGAACTTGAGATGACGGAGAAAAGCGTTGGAAAGGCGTTTAGGGAGCTGCTGCGTCGGGCCGCCTCCGAGGCTCCGAGGGCGGTCCCGGCGCTGACCGGGATAGCCGACGCAATAGGCGGCAGCATCCAGGGAGTCGCGATGCTGGCCGGAGCCGTTGGCGCCGTCCTCGTCGCGTCGGGAGCCATAATCAGGTTCCTGCCCGGGACGAGCGCCGACCTCCGCCAGACCGCCACGAGGATGATCGAGGGCGGCGTCATCCTCCTAGCAATAGTGGGGAGCGGGGCCCTCATCCTCGGAGGCGCGAACTGGCTCGGCCAGGAGTTCGCCAAGAGCTTCGGGTCCGAGGCCGGCAGCACCCCCGGGAACCTGAACCCCTGGAGCAAGTAGGAGGCGGCTCCGATGCGCGGCTCCACCAAAGCCACCTATTTTTTCCTCACGCTCGCCGGGGTGACTCCTCATGAGTGAGCAGGCGCCGCAGCTCGCGTGCCCAGGGTCGAGCCCCCCGGCACCAGCCTCCCTCGCCCTCAACCCGAGCGACGCCCTGCCGCTGATGGGCGTCTTCGCCGCGGTGGGCTGGGCCGTCGGGGTGATCGTCTCGGTCCTCCCGGGGATCAGCGCGTCGACGAGGGCGCACGCGGCCGCGGTCAGGGACCACGCATTGATAGCCGCATTCCTAGCAGGAGTCGCTGCGGCGATCGGCAGGGCGGCGGAGTGGGTGCTCAACGACGTGTTCAGGGGCGCGGGCGCCTCCATCTCATCCCACTGGACCATCTATCACTTCTTCCTCAACAGCGCCATCCTCGCGGGATCCATGATAGCCGCGATAGGCGCCTTGTCCGCCGTCTCCGCCATACCCCTCATCGGCCCCTTCCTAGCCTTCTTCGCCGGAGTCGTCTACGGCCCCTCAACCCTCATACTCACGACAATACTCGTGATGAGCGCCTTCCAGGCCGCGACGCTGATAGCATTGCTACAGGCAATCCCGATAGTCTATCCCGCGGGCTTCGCCCTAATGGCGGCTCCCGGAAAGATAGCGAAGGGGCTGGGAGCCTTCCTGATATCCCTCAGCCTCGTCCTCTACGTCATGACCCCCATAATGCCCTTCGCCATCGCAAGCATAGCCTCGGTGGCGCGCGGGGACTTTAAGGTCGACCCATCCGACCTATCCTCCACGCTCAGCAAGATATGCGAGAGGGCTAAGGAGACGTTCAACCCCACGGACGTGGTCGCCTCCTTCATCAAGTGGCCCTGGGACTACTACCGAGACCTATTCCTCTGGCTGATGATGGTCGTGACGGGCGCGTTCCTCGTCGCCCTCTCAATAGCCCTCGCAAGGGCACTCTCCCACTCGATAGGAGGTGTGAGCGCGAGCATATGATCCAGCTAGCCCCGACGATGGTGGAGGCGCTCCAGTGCTACTCGGTCGCGGCGGCGATAGCGATGGTGAGCATGGCGGCTGGAGCAATCCTCTCGCAGCTGCCCAGCAGGAAGATGAAGAGTGAGGGCAGGAGCCTGATGAGGGCAGCATTCATAGGAGTATTCCTAATATCGGGAATAATGGCGGCCGACTTCCTCATCAGTTGCGCCGCGCGCCTGGCAGGGCTGCCGGACTGGGAGTCCCTACTAGCCCGCGCCAGGGCGTTCTACGAGTCCGGCCTGACGACGCTGCACGTCACGGCCGCCCTAGCCATGATATTCGGGATGGCGCTGGCGGTCCTAGACTTCCTGCTGAGGTTCACCCTGATAGGCACGCTGATAGCCCACCTAGCCTTCGCGGTGGCCTTCTCGGTGCTGCTGGCCTTCGCAGTAATAGGAGTCTTCCTCTCCCTCGGCGGAACAATGCTTATGCTGGCCGCCGGGATAGCGGGCTACGCCTACATATTCGTAGCCGCGGGGATAGCGATGGTCAGCCTGAAGTATCTGAGGCCCGTAGCGGTAAGCCTCGTCGTCTTCGGCCTAGCGTTCTACTACGGCGTACCCCTAATCCTCGGATACTCCAACCCAGCAACCATCGCTCCGCTGGATGACGAGGCGAGGGCAGCCGCGGTCCTGAGCCTGACCAACGCCTCCGTCCCGGCAAGGCTGGTGGTCTCATCCCACGACAGCGACGTGCCGCTATTCTTCTCCTACGTCAGGATGAACAGCACGGTGGTCATCAGGGACGTGCCGCTGAACTCAACGCTCGTAGCCAACATCACGGGGACACGCGGGACGGGGAGGGGAGACGTACCGTACAGCTTCACCTACGGCAGGTTCCACAACGAGACATACGAGGCGAGGACCATAGTCTACGGCCCCCACCAGCCAGCACGCACGGTCATAACGCCGCGCGAGACCTGGACCCAGCTCTACAGGAACAGCTCGATAATGTATGTATGGTACAGGGGAATCATCCTCCCCGGCCCGGGCCGGGAGGAGCAGGAGGAGATCCGGAGAGTCCTAGCCCAGTCCCCGACGCTCCTCACGCCTATGACCGACCCGAGGGAGGGGACCGACGCCCTCTCGGCCATGGCCTCAGGCCTGAAGATGATTATAGACGCGGCTCGGGGAGGGACTGAGACCGACTACTACAGGCTAGTCTTCGAGAGGGGGCCTAGGATAACGATCGAGGCGCCGACCATCCGGCCGCTGAACTACAACGCCACCTCGATGGTCCTCTACGACGACGGGAAGTACCGGACCTGGACCGAGCTTGGGAGGCAGAGCGCCAGCGGAGAACCATACCGGATCGAGAGGACGTATAGGCACGACTACAACGTTCCCCGCAGTAGCTACGAGTGCTGGCTGGAGAGGACCGAGGAGAGGCACGACCCGGAGACCAACACTACCTACACGGTCCCGATATACAGGGCCAGGGCCGTCTACTCCTACGCCAGCCCGGAGCCCCTCTCGATAGCCCGCTACAACGGGACGCCCGTCGAGGTCGTCAGCCTGGACGCCTGGGACGAGCTGGGGCAGCTCAGGTTCCTGAGGCCGGGCACCGACGGCTCGGCGGAGCCGCCCGCCTCCGAGAGCTACGCCAGCTACGACCTCGATGAGGGCTCGGCCGCCTACCCCGCGGGAAAGGGGCTGATACTCGGAACGGCGCCCCTCACCCTCCGCATGAACGTCGAGGCGAGCAGGGAGGCGGAGTGGCCCAGGACGCTTGGAGAGATGGCTGACGCCGTGAGGGGGAACGTCGGCAGGCAGGAGGGCGCGGTCAGGGTCTTAGAGGAGCCGAGCTCGACGATCACCCTCCACCCCGAGGGCCCAGACTTCCTGGAGCTCAGAGTGGTGCACGTCAGGCGGGTCGAGAGGGAGGAGGAGTACCGCTGCCCCTCGATGCCGGCCAGCATCAAGGGGACCGCGAGGCTCACGCTCACGAGCCCCAACGCACCGGCCTGGGACCCATACGCGGCGGGAGCACTCAGCTGGGCCGAGTACAGCAGGGCCGCGAGCTACTCCCTCATCGATGCGGGCCAGGTCCCGAGGCTCAGCGGACCCCAGCCGATGGATCCGAGGGCGCTGCACAACATCTACGAGGAGGACCCGAGGGACGCCCACGCGAGGAGCGGCGCCGTCTCGGCTAGGGGCCTGATGCCCGGGCTGTCCGGCTCGGCCCTGGAGCTCCTCAAGAGCATCATAGGAGTAGTGATCGTCGTCGTTGGTGCCGACGCCGTCTCAGGCCTCGCCGGAGGGGCAAGCCTCTCATCCGCTTTCATCCAGAGCTTCAGCGCCTCAGCCCTCTCCTCAGCCCTCTCGAGGGTGAGGCCGCTGGTCTTCTTCAAGGAAAACCCGGTCCTGAAGGGCGTCGAGGACGCGCCTTCGAGGGCCTGGAGGAGCCTAGAGAAGACGCTCCTCAGACACGCGAGGGAGAGGATAGAGCAGATTAGGGCGAGGGCGCTCGCCTCCGGGGACCGCGCAACGCTGAGAAGGGCCGCGGCCTTCGAGGAGAGCTACAGGAGGTACGCCAAGCTCGATAGGCTCCAGCCATTGGCTAGGCTCTGGAAGTCCACGCCGCCGGGATGGATAGACCTCGCGCTCTCAAAGGTGGGGGGAGGGAGGTACAGCCTGATAGGCCGGTACGACGCTGCCCTCTCCCAGGCCAGGGAGCAGCTGTCAAGGCGGATAAGCACGCTGCTGCCCGAGGAGGGCGCGAGGCTGGGACACGTTTGGAGCCTCTCGGGAGGCAAGTGGGTGTTCAGGGAGGAGGCGCACGGCGCCCTCGAGAGCATCAGGAAGCGGCACGGCTGGAAGGGGGTCATAGCATCGCTGGCGCTCTCCGACGGCAGGAAGGCCGCCCTCACATCGCTCACGGGGATCCCGACGAGGGTCTCGAGGAGCTTCCTAGCATACGGGCTTGACGCTCCGATGGCGAAGAGGGCCGTCGGGATGGAGCGCATCGAGGTCCATGGGAGGGAGATACCCTACCCGAGCGCCGAGAAGGCCTCCCTAATCGGGACGACGGTGAGCGAGGCGGTTGCGAGCAGGAGAGTCGTGGGAGAGGAGGGCTCGGGCAACACGGTAACTAGGGAGTCTAGCTTGGGCGAGATGGCTGGCCTGAGGCCCCACACGCTCGAGGCGGACTACAAGGAGGGCTATCTGATCAGGAGGGAGGACGGGACCGAGGTCAGGCTCTCGGAGGGGCTGATGGTCGAGAGGCACAGCTTGTCTGACTACGTTCCCGAGCCGCCGAGCCCCGGAGAGGGGGAGGCCTACTGGAGGATGGAGGCTGCCAGCTTCGAGAGGCGAGACTCCTGGGACGGCCTGTGGGGAGAGAGGAGGTGTGGGAGGAAGTGAGGGGCAGGGCCGCGAGGCAGGTAGGGTTGATGGCCATCGTAAGCCTTCTCCTATCCCTCTCCGTGGCCATCGCGAGTCCCCAGCTGGGCTTGGCAGTGGCGGCTCTGCTGGGAATCCTCCTGCTGGCCGCGTACCTAGCCCTGAGGAGGTGGGGTGAGCCGGCATGATATGGCTGATCCAGGTCGGAATCGCCGCAATAATATTCCTCATAGGGATACTCCTGGCCGGAAACATTGGCGGCGGCTGGGTGACGGTCCTAGTCTTCGCGGCCCCCGCCTTCGCGAGCCTGATCTTCGTTAGGAGGTCCGACACCTCGATGCTTCGGGGGAGGCCCCGCGCGGCCAGCCTCTTCGCCGCGGCCCTATGGGACCTCGAATCGGTCAAGCACCTGGGGGACGTAGACCTGCTTAGGCTGAGGGGAGGCAGGTTCGTCGCCGTCGGCGCGCTGAGGGTCGTGGACTCTGCCGAGAACTTCGACTCCTCGCCAAACCAGGCGCTGATCTCCCTGGCGGCCAGGATGGGGGACATACTGGCAACGCTGGGCGGCGTCGAGGTCAGGATAGAGGTCTCGAAGTCCCCCAACCCTTCGAGGGCCGTGGGGAGGGAGCCAGCCTTCAGGTACGTCGTCACGGGAGAGTCGAGGTCCGAGCGCGTCGTGGAGGTCGTGAGGCAGGCGATGAAGGCCCTGTCGGAGAGGATGGCGGCGGTCGGCGTAGCCCTAAGGCCCTGCAGGTGCTCGGGAGAGGTGTGCGAGATAACGGGGCTGACCCGCATCGAGGCTCCGGGGATAAGCTTCACGAAGGCCCCGGCCATGGCCGTCGTCTCCTCCTCGCTCATAGCCCTGGCAGCTGCTCCGGTGCTGGCGCCCAACGTCGCGGGCCTCGCCGCGGCCGCGGCCATCAGCCCCCTCATCGGAGGCTTCCTAGCCCTGAGGGCGGTCTCAGCCCTCTCGAGGGGAGGGAGCCACGCCCCGCCCATCCCCGGCGGACGCTACGAGAGGGGGAGGATGAGGATGGGCGATGCCTGGTACAGCTTCGCGACCCTCAGGAAGATAGCCCACTCAGACAGGTTCGTAGAGCCGGAGGACGTCTACAGGCTCCTCGAGACGCTGAACAGCAGCTTCCTCTACCAGTTCTCCGGATACGTGGTGAGCCTCACTCTGAAGAGGATGGAGGAGTCTAGCTACTCCCTCGGGGAGAGCTTCAAGATGGACATGAGCTACTACGACTACGAGACCGGGGGCGGGCTGAGCAGGGCGCTCAAGGCGAAGAAGCACCAAGTGCATCTGGAGAGGCTGAGGCTGGGCGAGAGGCCCTTCGAGGTGCTGGGAGTCTTCGTCCTCAAGACGCAGGCGGAGGAGCTGGAGGCGGTGAGGGTCGAGGAGGACAGCTTCAGGGGCAGGCTTGAGAGCCTAGGCTTCAAGGTGGGATACGTCAGGGGGCCGAGAGGCGTAGCCCGCTGCATAAGGAGCCTCTACGTCCCGACCGAGGGCGTCTCAATACCGGTCCTGGAGCCGCCGACGCTGGTGGAGGTGAGGGCCCTCACGCTGGACTTCTCCTGGCTCAGCCCGCTGGCCCTAGACAGGTCTCCCCCACTAATTAGGGAGGGAGTCCTTCTCGGCGTGGACAAGAGGGGCAGGCCGGTGCTGTGGCACCCGCTAGCCGTGAAGAACGCCCACATGGCCGTCTTCGGACCGATGGGTAGCGGCAAGTCCACGCTCGCTAGGACGCTGATCATCAGGGCCATGAGGTACTTCAGGGAGAGGTGCGGCTACCAGCCCCTCTTCCTGATAGTCGATCCTGCCGGGGAGTACCGCTCCGTCGCCAGGGAGCTTGGGGGAGAGATAGTAGATATGGTGGGCAGGAAGGTCAACCCCCTGCTCCTGGAGGGAGCGAGCCCCCACGAGAGGGCGAGGTTCGTGGCCGAGATGATGAGGTACCTCAAGGGGCTTAGGGGCGAGGAGACGAGCGTCCTCAAAGAAGCCATACTGGAGTGCTACGCCAGGAGCGGGATAGACGCGAACGACCCCTCGACGTGGTCCAAGGGCCTCGACAGGGATGTTACCGTCTCGAGGGTCTACGGGATACTAGTGGAGAGGCTGAGGGCGAGCCTAGGCGGCCCGATGGAGCCGGTCTACAGGAGCGTCGTGGACAAGCTCCGAGACGTCGCGGAGGGCGCTAGGAGCTTCAGCAGGACGGGCCTGACGGTCGACGAGCTGTTCTCAAGGGGAGGCATACTCTGCCTAAGCTTCAGGGACATTTACGGCCAGGTGAGCGAGGACCTCCAGCGCGTCATAGTGTGGACGGTGCTTCAGCAGCTCAGGGACAGGCTCCTAGCCATGGATGTCCAGGAGGAGCTCAGGGTGATGGTCGTGATGGACGAGGCCCACCGATTCATCAGGGTCGGAGAGATAGTCGAGGGAGGCGTTAGGGTCCCAGTCGAGCCTCCCCTAAGCCTCCACCTCAGGGACACGAGGAAGTTCGGCGCGAGCTACGTCATGATCACCCACAAGCCCGAGGACATGCCCTCCGGGACCGTCGAGCTCGTCGGCACGACGATAGCGCTGGGATACCCAGACCACAACTACGCCAGGGTCGTCCAGGAGATGATGGGCCTAACCCCTAGCCAGGTGGACCAGCTCCTCTCATCCGCGAGGGGGCAGGGATTCATGAAGACGTCAGACGACCCGAGGCCACTATACTTCACGGTGCTGCCGGAGAGGGGAGCGCTGGTGAGGGACGCGCTGAGGGACAGGATGGCCCTGCTTGGGCTCTCAGAGGAGCCCGAGCAGATAACCATCCAGCCAGCCCCGAACAAGGCGGGGGCAACCACTAGAGGAGCCGCCGAGGCCCCCGCGAGAGCAACGCCGGCGATGGAGGCGCGCGCAGTAAACGCCGATCAAGACCGGAAGGAGAGCCGTCCTATGGAGATGGTGGCGGAGGCTTCGCCGCAGGTCCCTGTGGCGGGAGAGGTGGAGGGCGGGCAGCCCGAGAGGCCTGCCGCGCCCAGGATGGAGGATGGGTACAAGCCGGTGCCCGCCGCTCCGGTCGGCCAGAGGCCCGTGATAAGGGTGAGAGTCGTGGCTCGGCCCGCGTCTCCGGCCCGCCCTGGCGCGTCCCCCGCCGCGGCTCAGCCGCGCTACAGGCCGGTAGCGAGGGGAGGTGGGTCGGCGTGAGGATGCTGCTCGCCCTCCTCCTGGCGGCGCTCTTGCCGGCGATCGCCGCGGCCCAGCCCCTCCAGCCCGAGATATACTGGAGGGTGGTGGTCGAGCCGAGGCCCGGCGGGGAGGCGGTCGTTGCCTTCTTCCTCGGGACGCTCAGGAACGGCGAGCCGAGCCCGCTTCCAGACGCGTCCTACTCCGCCCACGCCATGATAGGCGGTAGGAGCGTGGAGCTGCCCGTCACGGTCTCCGGCGGGATAGCATACGTTAGGGTCCCGGTCCCGCTGGAGAGCATCTTGGGCGGCAGCGTATCCCTAAACCTATCGGCGAGCTCCGAGAGCTACTTCGTCAGGGCCTCGAGGCAGGTCACGCTTGGCTACGGCCCCGACCACGCGGCGGTAGCGGTCCTCGCGCTCGCCCTTGCTCCCTCGCTTATAGCAGTGGCGGTAACGCTGAGGGGGAGGAGGTAGTAGGGGCGTGATCCTCGAGGCTCTGGAGGGCTTCCTCGAATCGGTCCCGCTATTCGCCCCAGCGGCGGCCCTGAGGGGTAACGGCTACGCAGCGCTTATAGCAGGCCTGGCCAGCGGGATAATCACCGCGGCCCTAGCCACTAGGAGGAGGGTGCTGTCCATCACTAGCGTCGAGTCGGGAGGATCAAGCGTGGGGGCCCTGGTCTTCGCCAGGCTGATGAGCTGCATGGGGATACTCCTACCGATATTCCTGGCGCAGGGCGCGGCTGGAGGCGTTGAGGGCGCTGGGAGGCTGGTCATAGGGAACCTCGCGCTGATGTCGCTTGGAGCCATGGCTCCCGACATAGCTACGGCCCAGATGATGGCTAGCAGGGGCAGGAGGGGGCTCGCGCTCATACTCCTGATGAACGTCCCGATGACGGGCGTGGTGTGGCCACACGTAGCGCTCTCCGCATACCTCCTAGCATCTAGGGCGAGGTGGACCCCCGGAAGGGGTATAGAGATAGGGACCGTCAGGGCCTCTATAACGCACGGCGTCAGGGCCCTCAGGGGCAGGGACGAGGACATCAAGTCGGTTGAGACGGACTGGTTCGTGGACGAGAGGTTCGGCCCCTTCAAGCTCGTCTGGAGCCCGAGGCAGGAGAACGGCGAGCACAACCCCCACGTGGTAGTGGCGGGGAGGAGCGGCGCCGGGAAGAGCACGTTCCTCTACCACCTGATACTGTGGCTGCTGGGCAGCGGGTGCGGGGTCACGGTCATAGACATGACTGGTCAGTACGTGAAGTACGCCAGGTGGCTCAAGACGTACGGGCCGAGGGCGCTGCCCGAGCTGCTGGGCAGTGCCAGCGAGGCGCTGCCGGGCGGGATGCCGGGCATCAGGACTGTGCCGATAGTGGTAAGGGGCTTCGAGATAATAGGCGAGGAGGACTCAATTCCGGAGATCGTCTCCAGCCAGCTAACCTACAGCCTAAGCCTGGTGGACAGGATGGCGCTAGGCAGCAACCAGCAGTACTTCCTCTCAGAGGCCGTCTCGAGGGCGTCGCTGAGGGCCGCGAGGGAGGGCAGATCCATGAGGCTCTCCGACGTCGTGGCGGAGCTCGACGAGCTCACGAGCGCCGAGCTCATGGACGCGGCGGGAAGGATCATCGAGAGGGACACCTACGAGGCGATAAGCAGCCTGAGGAGGAGGCTGAGCCTGCTGAGCCTGTACCTAGAGCCGGACGGAGAGCCAGCCAGGGCGATGGAGGTCGTGGCGAGGAGGTGCGGCAGGCATCACTCGGAGGGGGAGGAGCGCTGCGAGTGGGGCGAGCTCGTCGTGGTCGACCTATCGCCGATACCTGACGAGGAGGTTAGGGTGATAGCCGCGGAGCTGGTCTTGAAGAAGATCTTCTGGACCGTTAAGAGGAGGTTCTACGGCCACACGGCTCAGAGGCACCCGTGGTTTCTGGTCGTTGACGAGGCCTGGAAGCTTCTAGCCCCGGGAGCAGAGACGACCCACCGGACCGTCCTAGTAGACTTCTTCAGGGAGGCAAGGAACTACGGCATAGGAATAGTAGCCCTCACGCAGCACCTCACAGACCTCGGGAAGGAGGCATACAACGCCAGCCTCCAGGTCTTCCTAGCCGTTACTGAGCCATCCGAGGTCGAGAAGCTGGCCAAGAGGATAACGGCCAGGGGGGCGGAGCAGCTCGAGGAGGTATTGATGAGGCTGAAGCCCCACCAGAGCGTCGTGAGGGTTGACGTCCCCATAGAGAGGATAGCGAGGGTGAGCAGGTACAGGGGAGCAGCGGTCGAGTGGGTGGTGGCCGAGCTCCAGAGGCTGTACATACCCAAGGACCAGATGGAGAGGGTCAACCGGGACTACGTGGAGCACTACCTTAAGAACTGCGAGGGGGCCGTAGCTTCGCGGAGGGAGAAGCGCCGGATACCGCCGCCACCCGCCGCCGCGGTAGCCCAGCAGGCATCGCAGCAGGCTGCGCAGGTCCAGGAGGCCCCGAGGGCGCTGCCCCGCGAAGCGGCTAGGGTTAGGGTCTCGCTGAGGAGCCCAGCCCCTCCTGCTCCCGCGAGGAAGGAGAGCGGCCGCGACCCGCTGGAGGAGCTCTCAAGGGCGCTGGAGGTTGAGAGGAGCGTGGCGGTGGCGGTGGCGCTCGCCGCGACCAATAAGTGGTTCGAGGTGTCCAGGGACGAGAGCGTGAGGGCGAAGGTCCGCCTACGAGTAGAGGCTAGGCGCCAGCCGCCGGCGGGATATGTTAGAGCGCTAGCGGCGCTGGGTCTCATGAACCCCTCTACCGGCTTCAAGATGGGTTTCCTGAGGGCTATATACAAAGTGGGTGAGGATCCCAAGCTATTGGACCTGGCCTCCGCTGTGGCGCGCGTGAGCTGCCCCTCATGCCTATCCTATCCGATTGGCTCTTCGCATGTATGTGGGGGTGAGGATAAGTGAGCAGCGACGAGACGATCGAGGAGAGGGAGTGGGCTGTAAGCTACGAGGCCGCCGTGAGGGAGGAGGCGCTGAGGGGGGAGGTCCTCAGGGAGGAGGCAGTCAGGGAGGCCGCGAGGGCAGAGGAGTACAGGAGGGCCTCTCAGGTCCGCCGGAGGCCCGCCGAGCCATACAGAAGCAGAGGTCTCGCCAAGGCCCTGAAGAGGCTCCTAAGGTGGATCATTTGGGGTGAGATATGACTATGAAGAGCCTGCCCCTAGCGCTTGCCGTCTCCCTGCTACTGCTGGTCGCTGTGGCGCAGGGCTCGCCCGTCGAGGGGTCTGCGAGGGCCAGCTACACGCTCCTAGGTCTAGGCTCCGACCTGTATGGCGTCCACTACGACCCGTCGGGCTGGATGCTCCTCGCCGGCCAGAACGGCCTAATAGCCTACGCCGAGGAGTCGAGCGGAGCCTGGAGGTACAGGATAGTCTCTTACGGCGGCTCGGAGCTCAGGTCGATCGCGTGGTCGGGGGGCTCGGGCCTAGTGGTGGGCAGGGAGAGGGCGGTCCTCGTCGAGAGGCACGGCTCCGACCTCACCGTGAGGGACGTGCCGTTCCTGAGGGGTGACTACGAGCTGGCCGCCTGGAGCATGGATAAGTCCTTCCTCGTCCTGCTGACGTCCGACGGAAGGGCCTTCGCCTACAGGCCCGGGGAGCCGGCGGCATACGAGGTCCCGATACCCTCTGGAGGAGCCGTGAAGCTCCTCGTCGAGTCCTCGAGCAGGGTCGAGGGAGCGCCGTACGCCCTAGCCGTGGCCGAGCGGGAGGCCGAGAACCAGAAGGTCTCCGAGGTGCTGGCAATAGGGTATGAGGGCGCTAGGGAGGTTGGCGATGATTCTCCCGAGCCCCTGAGGTCCCTCGCCCGCCTCCTGCTCGAGGCGCTTGAGAAGTACCCCGGGCTCCGGGGCCGCGCCATCCTCATACCCTCCGAGGGAGGCCTGGGAAGCCTAGTCCTATTCAGCGGAAACATAGTCGAGGTATACGGAGGCTCCAGGATCGCGCTGGCATTCGACGTGCTCGGCGCGGCCGGGAGCGGCGGGAGGGTCGTGGCCGTCGGGAGGGGTGGGGGAGTGGCGATCGTAGACGTGGCGTCGGGCGACGTGAGGTACGTCAGCATACCGTCCAGCGAGAGGGTCTTCTTCATCGACGCCGACACCGCCGCCGTCACCTCGCCAAGAGGCCTCTTCCTCTACAGCTTCTCCACCGGCTCGGTGGAGTACATACCGATGCCGAGCAGGCCCACGAGCCTCCTCCCAGCCGAGGGGCTTGTGGCCGACGAGGGCGGCAGGATATTCAGGCTGATAAGGCCTGCGCCCTGGAAGGGCGGCCTATCCCTCGTCGCCACCCTCGACTCGGGCTACGTCGCCGATATGGCCAAGCTGGGCGGGCAGGTCATGCTCCTAGTAGCCGGGACTAAGCCGGAGAAGACCAGGCTGATGCTGCTGGGGCCGTCTGGGCTCAGGACGCTCCCCGAGGCCTCCAAGCTCCAGGACGCAGAGCTGGTCAGGGCGGCCTCCCTAGGAGAGGCAGCAGTCCTGGCCGGGCCGGGAGGAATATTCTACGTCTCGAGCGGGGGCCAGCCGGTCAGGCTGGGCGGCTCCGAGGCCGGGGCTACGGCGGCATCCTGGCACCCGGAGGGCTGCGCCTGCCTAGTCACCGGTAGGGGAGGCAGGCTCTTCGGCATCCTCGACGGCCAGCTCCTCCCAATACCCGCGGAGACCTCGAGGGACCTGGTCTCAGCGGCCTGGGGCGATGGCTACGCCCTGGTCGGCGGCTCCGGGGTCCTGTACCTCTTCGACGGATACAGGCTGACGGAGCTTGAGGCGCCGCACGTCACTACCTGGCAGAGCATAGCGTACAGGGGCTCCGGAGAGTTCCTAGCCTCGACGCCGCTCGGCCTCATGCTGATCAAGACCTCGTACAGCCCGGCGAGGGCCCTGGACGCCGTGCTGGCCGACCACTCCACCACCGCCGGCGGGGAGCACAGACTCACGATCGTTGTCATCGCGCACGAGGGGATGGAAGTCAAGACGGTCCGGCCCGAGGGACCCGCAGTAGTCACGGACTGGAGCGGGCCGAGGAGGCTTGCTCCAGGCTGCCCAGCAACCGTAACCGCCAGCCTGAAGCCAATGGAGGATAAGTCCCTAGGAACGACCGTCCGGCTCTACCTAGATACTGATGGGGGCTCCTTCGAGCTCGCGGCGCTGGAGCTGGCCGCGCCTAGCCAGGCGCAGCAGTCCGCCGCGGGCAGCCCCATCACGATGGTTGCGATCGCGGCCGGAGCCATCGCAACAATAGCGGTAGTAGTCGCTAGGAGGAGGTCGAGGCGCGCCGGGGAGGAGCCGCGGGGCGAGCCTAATGAGGAGGCAGGCGGAGAGGCGCGTAAGGACGAGCAGGGCCGCGGCGATCTGGAGGAGGAGTACTGGGGGCGCGGGGGTGTGTGGGACTGAGGCTGCCCTATAAGCTGCTCATCCTCGCCGCCGTCGCAGCCGTCATGGCGCTTATGTGGCAGACATTGATGAGAATCCTGCTCGTAGCCGCTGCCCTCCTAATCATCCTGCTGATAGCCTCCATATTCGTCCCCGGCCTAGGGTGGGTCGTGAGGTACCTCCTGCTTAGCCTCCCCCTCACAGCCCTCTCCTGGATCTTCAGGAGGCTCGTGAGGATTCGGGTAGCGGGGCGCGGATCTTCGTGGAGCCTGCTCGTGGGGAGGAGCTTGAAGGGGCTCTCGGTCGAGTCGGTGGAGGGCGGCCTCCTAGTCGTGGGCGACTACAGGGCCGCCGTGAGGGAGGTGATAGATGCCCTCTACAGGGCTGGTAGGAGGGTGATAGTTGTCGGAGGCGTCGGCATCGTCCCGGACTCCGTGAGGGTCGAGGAGCTCAGGGTGGTCCTCCTCAACAAGACGTACCTCAACGCGCTGAGGCTGCCGGAGGATAGGAGCGAGAGGAGGGACGCGGTGGAGAAGGTCGCGGCCGCCCTGACGGTCTCTGAGGGCCTAGACGCGGCCGAGGTCGGGATGCTCGTAAGCTTCATCGAGAGGGTCTCGAGGACCGGCGGTCTGACGGAGGAGGACGTCGAGAGGCTTAGGACCGAGTACGGCCCCGGGGTAGCGGCGAGGCTGAGGGACGCCGTCGAGGTGCTCGTGACCAGCTTCAGCGCCCCCGCACCATCCCTCGACAAGCTGCTGGAGGGCGGGTGGAGGATTCTTGTCTTGGAGACCTACGGCCTCCCCAAGACGCATAGGCTATTCGTCACGCTCTACTCGGCCTATAATTTGAGGAGGCTGCTCCGCGGGGGAGGGAGCGTCGTGGTCCTGACCGACGTGGAGCTCATTCTCCCAAACATAAACGCGCTTCCCTACGACGCCAGGCACACGTGGCTGACGATCCACAGCGACCTAATGTCGCTCGCCTCGTCGGGCCTAGTAATGGCTACCTCGAGCCCGCACGTCGCTCCGGAGCTGCTGGAGACCGTTCGGGGAATCCTGCTGGCCTCGGCACCCTCGAGGGTGGTCAGGGAGGTGAGGGCCCTGGCGGGGGTCGAGATAGACGAGTCCCGCCCAGTCCTGGTCAGGAGGGAGCGCTCCGGCTACGCCGCCTACAGGATAGGCTTGAGAAACGTCCCGCCAGTATCTAGGGAGAAGGCGAGGACCTCCGCCCTGGGCTACTACCAGAAGGTGAGGGCCGAGGCGAGCGAGGCGTTCCGGGGAACCGTCCTCTTCGCCGACTTCGGGGACCGCGCAGAGGAGGCCTACAGGGCCCTCAGGGCTACGAGGTACATAAGGGGCGGTGAGGAGGACGTCGCGAGGGAGTCCTCCGCGCCCCTCAGGCTCGTCAAGGAGCTCCTCGAGAAGGGATACATAGTCGATAGGGAGGGGCTCCTCTCGCTGACGCAGCTAGGCGAGGAGGCCCTGGCAGACTTCGAGGCCAAGGCTAGGGGCAGGAGGGCCGTCGCGGCTAGGGCGCCCCCAGCCCAGTCCACGCTCGAGCCGGAGGAGCCGGCCGAGCCGGAGCAGGCGCGCCCGCCGGTCCAGATAGGCATAGGAGCATACGTCTCTAGGCCCGAGGTCCTGCCCGCAGACCTAGGCGAGGTCTACAGGCTGCTGAGCGACGCCAAGGCCGCGCTGGCGAGGGGCGACGCGCTCAAGTCCACAAGGCTGGCGTACAAGGCGCTCCACGAGCTCCTCAGGCGGGTCTCGGGGGCTGAGAAGGGCAGGCTGCCAGACCTGGCGAAGCAGGCGTCGGCGAGGGGCATCATAGTGACGGAGGAGGAGGCCAAGAGGGCCGTGGGCACGATAGCCAGGGCCGGGAGGCTCCAGAAGAAGGTGGAGCAGGGGGCGGCGCTTGAGAGGGGCGAGGAGGAGGCGGCCAGGGCGGACGCCGAGTTCCTGATCAGCGTGGCGGAGAGGGCGCTCGCGGCGCTGGAGGGATCCCCATCCCCCGAGGAGCTCGGAGAGGAGGGTGGGGGAGATGAGGAGCCTCGTGACGCTGGGTCCGTTTGAAGACGTGGTTGGCTCGCCCGGAGGGGTCCAGCTCATCCGGGGGAGGAGCGCGATAGGCTTCGCGTCAGCCGCCATAGCCAGGGCCATGTACGACGGCCAGCACTTCTACGTGACGTGCGTGGTCGCGAGGCCGAGGGCCTTCGCGAGGTACATCGTCCAGCCGAGCCAGGGGGCTAGGCCGCTCCCAAGCCTTTGGGACTGGCTCTGCGTCGTCCACGGACCGCAGCCCAGCAGGAGCGAGGGGACCTGCAGGACATGCGGCAAGGCCTGCTTCCTCAGGATAATATGGCGCGACCCAGACGCCGTCGAGCAGATCATCGGACCAGTAAGCGTCTATGCCGGCAGGATAACCTACGGGCCGGGCAACAGGATCTTCGAGCCCGGAGAAATCACCGATGTCTACATCGACGGCAGGGGAAGGATCTACGCCAAGGTCCTCATATACGAGCCGCTGGACGTAGAGGTGCCGCCCGACCTGACGCCCGCAGAGGTAGCCGAGCTCGTCTGGACCCCGCCGCAGGAGGTCGCCCTCGGCATTAGGAGGTGACGCGCGTGAGGAAGCTGCAGGCCAGGCGCTTCATGATCGGCCCCCTCCTCCTGAGAAAGGCCAGCGGCTGCATCAGGGCCCTCCTCCTCGAGACCGGCCGGGAGCTGGCGGTCCAGCCCGACGAGATCCTTAGGGCCTACACCTCCCGCGGGGGCTTCGCCCTCCTGCTGGAGACCGGCAGGGTCGACTACTTCAAGTGGCATGCCGCCGGCCCGCGCGTGGCGGGCAGGAGGATGGCGGCGATAGGCGACTGGGTCTGCCCCTCATGCGGGGGCTCGCTCTACAGGGATAGGTGCGACGGCTGCGGGGCTGAGGCTAGGCCGAGGATACTCTGGATCGACAGGGAGGCGGTCCAGGCCGTACTGCCGGTGGAGCAGGGCGCCCGAGGACTGCTGGTCGGCGGGAGGGCGCTGTCGCCCTGGGAGGTCGTGGAGGTTTACGCCGACCTCTACGGCAGGCAGCTGGCCAAGGCCCTCATACTGGGCGGGGCCGCCCACGAGCAGCCTGAGCAGCTCCTCAGGATCTCTCCGGGCTGGTTCAGGAGGCCCGTCGTGGGGGTGCAGGGCCCTGAGGGTTAGGGACCTTGAGATAAGCGAGGGGCTGATGGAGGCGCTGGATGCCCTCGGCATAGAGCAGCTCTACCCACCGCAGTCCGACGCCGTTGGGGCCGGCCTCCTAGAGGGCAGGAGCCTCCTAGTCACTACTCCCACGGCGAGCGGCAAGACGCTCCTCGCGGCCCTAGCCGCCGACAGGTGGCTGCTAGAGGGCAGGAAGGTCGTCTACCTAACGCCCCTCAGGGCCCTGGCCTACGAGAAGGCGGAGTACCTGGAGTCTCTCCTAGGGGCTAGGACCGTGACTGCCTCGGGAGACTACGACGAGGAGGCCTCATACCTCGGCGGCTACGAGGTGATAGTCGCGACCTACGAGAAGATGGACTCGGCTATAAGGCACGGCGCGCCGTGGATAAGCCGCGTCGGGCTGCTAGTCGTCGACGAGGCGCACCTCCTAGCCGACCAGTCCAGGGGCGCCACCGTAGAGGTGCTGCTGGCCAGGCTGCAGGAGCTCCTCCCGCCAGACAGCCAGAGGCTTTTGCTGAGCGCCACGATAACCAACGCGGAGCAGGTGGCTTCCTGCTTCGGGCTCGGGCTCGTCAAGAGCTCCTGGAGGCCGACGAGGCTCGTCGAGGCCGTCTACGACGCCAGGAGCTCAAGCCTCGTCAGGCCAGACGGATCGAGGGAGAGGGTCCCGGTCCTCGACGCCGACCCCTCAGTGAGCCTCGCCCTCTGGGCCTGGGGGAGCGGTGGGCAGGCAATGATATACGCCTCGGCGAGGAGGGTAGCCGAGGCCATGGCCGAGCACGCCGCCCAGACGATTTATAGGAGGGGCTTCCACGCCGCGCCTGACCTCAGGGCCCTCGCCTCGGAGCTGGGAGGGACGGAGCTCGACGAGAGGATAAGGAGCCTGATGCTGAGGGGCGCCGCGTTCCACCACGCCGGGCTCTCGCCCCAGCAGAGGAGGGTCGTCGAGGCCGCCTTCAGGTCCAGGCTCCTGCCCGTCATAGTCGCGACGCCCACCCTAGCAGCCGGCGTCAACATCCCCGCGAGGCTAGTCGTGATACCCGACGTGAGGAGGGGCACGGAGGACCTCAGCGTGATGGACTATAAGCAGCTCGCAGGCAGGGCCGGTAGGCCGGGCTTCGACGAGGAGGGCCTAGCCGTCATAGTCTCCAAGTCGCCCGCAAAGACCAGGGAGCTCCTCGAGAGGTACGTGAGGGCAGAGCCGGAGCCCGTCGGCTCAAGGCTACTAGACCTGAGGAGCCTGAGGTTCCACCTCCTTGGCCTAGTGTCCAGCGGCGTGCAGGAGCTCGGCAGGATTGGGTCCTTCATGCAGGCGACCCTGGCGGCCAGGCAGCTCGGCTCCGAGGCGATGTCCAGGGCCGTCAAGGACTCCATCGCCTGGCTCGAGGCGGCCGGGATGGTCAAGAGGTGGGGGCCATCCAGGATCGTTCCCACGAAGATAGGCAGGAGGGTCGCGGAGCTGTACGTCATGCCAGAGACGGCCCTGACCATGCTGAGGGAGATGAGGGGCAGGCTGGCTAGGGAGGAGGACCCGGAGCTGTGGGACCTATACGCGCTGTACGCCGTATGCAGCACGCCCGACGTCCCTGAGGTAGCAGGCCTGCAGGCGCCGATAGTCGAGGAGGGGGTTCCCGAGGAGCTCTTGAGCAGGGGCTCCATGAACGCCCTCCTGAAGGCCCTGGTCCTGAGGGCTTGGATAGCTGAGGAGGGCGAGAACCAGATATACCTGAGGTACAACGCCGCTCCCGGAGACCTCCACGTCCTAGCCGAGGCCGCGTCGTGGATAGCCAGGGCCGCGGGCCAGCTCGCCCTGGTAACGGGCAGGGAGGGGCTCTACAGGAGGCTGGAGGAGCTGTCCAAGAGGGTTGAGAGCGGCGTGAGGCCTGAGCTGCTCCCGCTCGTCGCGATATCGGGCGTCGGCAGGGTCAGGGCGCGGGTCCTCTACAACGCTGGGCTCAGGAGGCCCGAGGACGTCGCGGCGGCCGGCGAGGAGGCCCTCTCGCGCCTCCCGGCGATAGGCGGCGAGACGGCCCGCAGGATAGCGAACTACATAAATAATCTTAGGAGGGGTGGGTGAGTGATGGAGATTCCGAGGGAGCTTGTAGAGAGGTACTACGCGAGCACCGGGATAGAGGCCCTCGACGAGCTCATCCTGGGCTGGAGGCGGGGCGGCGTCTCGCTACTCTACGGCAACTTCAAGTCCGGGAAGACCACGCTCGCAACCTTCGCCTCCGTCCTAGCGATGGTCGGAGGCAGGCACGCCCTCTACGTCGATACCGAGAACGCGATGACGCCGATCCGCGTCTACATGCTGGCTAAGGCCATGAGGGAGAGGGGCCTCATCTCCACTTCCCCCGATGTCTCGGGCCTCTTCCACCTCTACAGCGTCTCGAGCCTGGCTGAGCAGCACGACGTCGTGATGAACGAGGTGAGCGAGAAGGTCAGGAGCATGAACGTGGGAATAGTCGTCATCGATAGCGTCGCGAACTTCTTCCACAACAGGGTCCTGCAGGCCCCTAGGGAGCACGTCGCAGCGGTGGCGCGCGAGGTGATGGGCAAGATAAGCACCGAGGTCTCCCACCTCCAGAGCCTATGCAGCAGGCAGGAGATACCGATCATAGTCACGACGTGGAACGCGAGCAAGGCGGGCTACGCGCTGGCGCAGTGGCAGAAGCAGAGGCTCGTCAGCGACATCAAGAGGGGCAGGGCGAGCAGGGAGGAGATCCTGGCGAACCTCGAAACCCTCCTGGGCACGGACTACATGACCGACTTCATAGGAGGCCAGTTCCTAGGCTACAGGGCGACGGTGCTCCTCCGGCTCTTCAGGCTCGCGGGCCCGAGGAGGTTCGCATACCTAGCCGCCCACAGGGACAGGCCCGACGGCTACGGGCTCTACATGACGATGACCGAGGCCGGGCTCCTCCCCGAGCCCGGCGCGAAGCCCATGAGGGTCGACGAGATACTGTATGGAAGCCTCGAGGATGAGGAGAAGAGGGAGGTCGAGAGGGAAGTCGGAGCGGCCCGGCCGGAGGCGGAGGAGCCGGCCGGGGAGTCCGCGTCGGAGAAGGGTCGGGAGAGGTCGGGGCGGCGTGGCAGGCGTGCTGATATACGGCCCGCCTAAGTCGGGCAAGACGCTCCTAGCGCTGTACTACGCCAGCAGGGCTGGCAGGCCCCTGCTCCTCGACCTAGACCTGTCACCGCCCCTCGTGGCCCACGGCCTCCCGAGAATAGAGGGGGATCAGCGGAGGCTCCTAGAGAGTCTCCACAGGGCGCTGAAGCTCGCCTCCGCCCTGCGCCTAAGCAGCATGGTGGTGGACTCCCTCACAGGGCCCCTAGAGCTCCTGGGCCCGTCGGAGGTCGCCGGCGTGCTTAGAAACCTGCGAACCCCGCTGACGCTCGCAGTAACCAGCCCGGTATACCTCTCAGCCGGGCTGGAGCCCGTCAAGGCATCGGTTGACAGGGCCTCGGGGGAGCTCGTCGCGGCAGGCCCGGGCCTCATGCTCCGGACCCCGATCCAGAGGCTGGTATCCCACCTGTGGGAGGTGCTCCATCATGGATCTCCTAGACAGGTTGAGGAGCAGGTTGAGGAGGCGGAGGCCTGAGCAGGTCTCCTCGAAGGCTCCGCCACCCATGCCCGCCGCCCGCCCCCAGCCTAGGGAGTGGAGGCCGGTGAAGGCTCCGATCAGGTATGAGGGCAGCAACTTCAGGATGGTGGAGGGCATGGACGATGTCAAGGCAGCGCTGGACCTCGCGATGAGGAAGCAGCACGAGACGAGGGTTAGCGGCGAGGACCGCAGGCTACACATCCTGCTCGCAGGCCCTCCAGGCGTCTCCAAGAGCCTCCTGCTCCTGGAGGCCGAGAAGGAGATACCGCAGGAGAGGAGGGTATTCGTCCTGGGCTCCCAGGTCTCGAAGGCGGGCCTCAGGAACAGGCTCCTCTCAAGCCCCTCAAGCATAGACTTCGTCCTGATAGACGAGCTGGACAAGATGGGCAGGGAGGACTACGACGTGCTGCTCTCGATGATGGAGAGCGGCAGGATAAGCGTCCTGAAGGCCGGCATGGCCGCCGACGCTCGGGTATTGGCGACGGTCCTGGCGACGGCGAACTACCTAGAGAGGATACCGGTCGAGCTGCTGGATAGATTCCTAATACTATATGTTGAGAGCTACGACAGCCAGGACTTCGTGAGGGTTGCCACCCGCCTCCTGAGGGAGAGGGGAGCGATGCCGCCCGAAGAGGCCTCAGCACTCGCCGCGGTGCTCTGGAACAGCGGCTTCAGGAGCATTAGGGACGTCGTGAGGGTCGCCAACGCCGCCCGCGGAGAGCCGGAAAAGGCCTACCAGCTAATCGAGATAATGAGGGCGAGGAGCCCGCCGAGCGAGCTCGTAAGGTCTAGGGGGTGGAGGCCGCGGAGATAGACATTCACTTCCAGCGCACAGTCCCTCTCAACCATTATTATCCCCTGAAAGAGAGTAGTAAGAATTAGAGAGAGGTGACAATGAGTCAACCATGGTGCCTGACAACAAGACGGGTCCAGCCCCTCGAAAAGATATGTACAACCGCGAATAGCGTCTGGGATCGTCTGTCTAGGCTAGCGGCCCGTGGACTGTGCAGCGATTCCGAAGTTGTCCGCGGATTGAGCCCGCAATTGTCCCAGCATATAAAGTTTCGAGTGCTGTGGACCGGTCCTGAGACTGTCCGCGGATTCAATCCACGATCATTCCAGCATATAAAGTTTCAGGGGTTGTGGACTGGTTCCGAAGGGGGTCTGGAATGGGCAACTGGTTATTTGCTTTCACGTCTGCCGGTGGTTTGATGTCCATCACGAGTGATAGAGAGATTATACGGCGAGCTCTTTTTGGAGTTAGAAGTATTTGTAGTGAGTGTGGCAGGTCTGTTGAGAAGTGGCGGGCTGACGATGCCCAGTTACTCACGGGGATAGATGTCTCTAGGCAGAAGCCTTTGTGGAGTGCCGAGTGGGGGAGGGTTGAAGCGTACAGAGGGTTTAGTGAGTATCTTCGCGGCCGTTTAGAGGACTGGAAGCCAGGCCTACTAGTTGGGCAGGTTGGCTTGAGTCTCTCTAGGGCCTTTACAACCATCGTATACGCCTCCATGATGGAGTGGATAGAAAAGAATGGGGGAGGGGGGGGTGGGGAGGATA
>Ga0080004_1191440_pt1 | contig 23066 bp, 32 predicted proteins | sample WasSprMetagenome_FD_69207 | JGI IMG/M metagenome (GOLD analysis project Ga0080004, IMG submission 69207) | Sulfidic aquatic microbial communities from Washburn Spring, Yellowstone National Park, USA - WS (SPADES assembly) (version 2) | ecosystem: Environmental > Aquatic > Thermal springs > Hot...
ACATCAAAAAAGAGAAGAAGCCAAAGAAACGAACTCCACCTAAGAACCATCAGCTACAACATCGGAATAACCAACCTAACAACAATAAAGAAGACGGTGAACCAGCTTTTTTGCCACAGCCCTATAAAGAAGAACGTTAAAATAAGCCCCACACCTAGAAAGGATGCCTCGGCAATCTTTCCTGGACGGATACGGCGCATGTATACACCTACAAACAAAGCTACGGGAATGGTCATGATGGCACTAAAGGTTCCCCAAGGATTATTCTCCAAAGCAGTAACGACACCGAGCCCAGCAATGCACGTTGCAGCAAGAAAGATTATACCTATCATCACTGCGCTTCCTCCTATCCTCCCGAGCTCTTTTCGTGCGATCTCTCCTATCGATTTGCCACCATGCCTAACAGAGGCGAACATGATCACTAGGTCATGAACTCCACCTGCAAGACAAGTGGCTGTGAGTATCCATATAATGCATGGCAACCATCCATACTCGACTGCTAGTGTTGGACCAATGGGGACACCAGCCCCAGCAATAGTAGCGTAGTGATAAAAGAAAACGACACTTCTTTTTGTAGGTATGTAGTCTTTGCCATCGTTCACCTGAACCGCGGGAGTGGCTCGACTTGGATCGATGCGCAGAATCCTATTCACTATTAACTTTGAGTAGAATTGATAGCCAAGGAAGAAGATACATATGGCTAATGCTAAAATGATCGCTGCATTCATCGCATATCGACCACACGTCTTAGGCAGTTGGATTTTTGAGAGAAAGAGTAGGTTTGGAACTCTTTGCAAACCGCTCAGAGTATTTGACTTTATACTTTAATGCTATAATTTTGAGAGTTTCAAGAATACATTCAGTAATACCATCTGAATCAAGTTTAGCCCTTGCATTTATTACAATATCAATGGATTTTGAAGGAGGGGGTAACGTATTTGTGAAGTCGACTCCTTGCTCGAGATTTGTTAGACTGGCTTTAGCAGACCTATCCGCGGTTGCGAAGTTAATCTTTAAGTGTATTACCTGTCCGCCTCTGTTTTCTATTTTTTTTGCCGCTCCTATTATCAAGTCCCTAACGAACTCTTCTGGTCTAATAGTTTCTTCAGAAATTATTTTATAAGAACTGTTGAACCAATTAAGTTCAGTTCCTGCAGTTCTTTTTATATCATAATCAATGAAAATTGGAGAGCGAATACCATGCTCCCTCTCAATTAATATTTTCATTAATTCATCTACATTATAGCCCGTTTTGACCGAAAGTGGAATTAACTCCGCCTCTTGATTTATATTACTTAAAAGATTCTTTATTTCTATCAATTGTGATTCTTTTATTAAATCTAACTTATTAATTCCAATTATATCTGCTTCCTTAATCTGCCAAGAGAGAATGTACCCTAAGGGAGCCCTTGGAAGTATAAGATTAAACTTTTGATTAAAATTTGATATAGTAGATGCATCAACTAGTACAAGAAATGGTGACAGGCTGATTTTGTCTTTGAAGTACTGCTTTAGAGGAATATTCACTCTCGTAAGAATTTCAGTAGCAAAGCCAACAGGTTCTGCAAGGATAATATCAGGCTTGATTTTTTCAAGAATTATATGACAAGAATTTATAAAATCTTGAAGTTTTATACAAAAGCACCCTTTTGAAACCTCCACACAAGGGAAACCGAAATCTTTAATCGTTTTCGTATCAACAAGAACTTCACCTTGGTCATTAGTGATAAAAGCTATTTTTTTACCTAATGAGGCTAATTTTTTCCCAAGTTCGATCATTAAAGTGGTTTTGCCTGCACCAAAAAAACCACCTATAAGGGCTAGCTTTACCTTCTTTATCATAAAATTTCCTTTCTAATTTAGGGTTAAATCTTTTTAAAAGTTATCTTAAGCTTTTCTTAAGGAATCTGAGATCTAGTTTTACATTTTTCCGAATATGTGTTCTAAAGGTCAGAAAAGGCTCCATCTAAGCAGGCCATTTGCCTAAAACGATATCCCAAGAGTAAAGCCAGCTGACAAAAATCCAACTGTATGCCCTAGCTGTTAAAAGATTCATTCTGAGTAAGAAAACGATGATATAATATGATAAAAATGTTAACAAAACTGTAATAATGAGTCCAGATAATCCTTTCCTAGGTTGAGGCGTATTTTTGAAAGGCCAAGTTTCAAGTTGCCAAGAAGTAACTACCAACCACCATACAAAAAGTACAAAACATAAACCAGCGTCAGGATTGAAAAAGTGAGTCCCAAATAATCCAAAGAGGCCATAAAGTAGGAACGAAAAAAGACCCAACATTAAGAATAGTAAAATGCCTTTTCTGGGTTGCGAGACATCTTGAACTGGCCATTTTTCAAGCCAAAAGAATAAGTAAATAAACCATGCAAACCAAATTGCTGGAACCATCCCCACAGAAAGTGTCAATACTATTGCGAAAATATACCAAAAGATTCCATTAAATACAATCGATTTTGGCTGTTTAAAACCCTCTACCAATTTATTATCGAACGCCATAGTTATGCCTATTCCAAGGAACAAATTGGCAATCATCGACCAATAGTATTCTGAATTCCACTTAAATAAGGACATGATCATAGGATGTAGCATTCCTGAGACGATAGTAATAGTAAGTAAAATAAAGCCAGCGTATGGCTGTCTAACTTTGTGAAAAGGCCATCTATCACATAAAGAGAACATAAAAGCTGTCCAGACAAAAAACAAAGCATATACCGCTAGCATATCAGGCTTTATACTTAGGATAATTTCTCCTACAAAGATGTATGTGAGAGAAGCTATTGCAACACAAATTGTAGGTATTAATCCTCTCAAAGGTTGCTCTTTTGTTTCCATTTCTCTCTCCAGTTAGAAAATGAGAGAAAGTTTGCTATGGAGGAATCTAAGTAAAGGTAAACCTTTGAGCATAGTTGAGAAATTAAGCAACACTATACTCAGTGTTAAGGGAAACTCTTTGTAACTTGCCTCCATAATTTAACCACCTTATTTCTGTTTTTCTCTAATGGGTCCTTGAAGAGACTTTGCTGCCCCATTCCTAGGGGTAAAGCCTGCTTCTTGGAGAAGAATCCTACAGGATTTCACAGAGAAGCCTCTTCCCTTAGTAGTATCTACAATTTCATCCCTTGGATTTGGCCCAGTCTCAGCATAAATTTGATTAGCACCGGACATTAAGCATGGAATGTAAGCCTCATGGACTCCCATCGCAAGGATATCATCTCCAATTACCAGTCTTGTAATAGCCTCTATTTTCGCCTGTTCGAGCTGGGTTATCTGTCCAAATTTGGCTAGAGGAGTTCCTTGGACTGGTATTCTCCTCATAGTTGCCATAACGGTTGGTTTAAGTTCTTTTCCAAGGAATATGGCATCAACTATCTCCTCATGAGTATGTTCTGGCCCAATAGGTTCAACACAATAACTTAGATCTAGACCTACAGACTTGGCCGCTTTGATAGTTTTTAACCTATCATTAGGGTCAATCTTTGTGTCTACACCTTCACGTAACCTAACAACATGATAGGTTGCTGTAAATCCTGCATCCAAAAGTTCTTTTGCCTCACTTACCCCATAATCTCCTATATTAGCTACTAATGGCATCCTAGAAGGTATAACTTCTCTCACAGCCATACCTGTTTTGATAAATCTGTCAAAATCATAGTCTGCAGTTGTCATTAAGAAAATAGCATTTGCTCCCTCTTCTACAAACCACTTGACTCTCTTAAGAACTTCATCAAGGTTAAGTTCAACGCTTTTATCAGCTACAGAGAATACGCAAAACTTACATTTCATTGGGCACGGTGCATAATTTATCCCAACTTGGGCATGAACCTCTCCAAAGTTATTGAATAGATCACGAGTGTTCCTATTTGCTATCGCCATAAGCATATACATCTCTATTGAATAATGGTCTACATTCATCAATCTGAGGGCATCTTCTTTCCCTATCTTTTTCTTCTCCAACACCTTACTAAAAATATCACTAATTTCTGGATCAATACCCAAACCTCTATTCACCTTTCAAAGGATGATTACTAAACTTTTTTAAACACTGTGTTAAGTATTCGTTAATATATGAAGGAGCCCAGAATCTCTGATTTTCGAACTCTGCTTGAAGTAGTTAATACTAGAAGTTTTACGAAGGCAGCTCAAAACCTTAAGACAACAACAGTTACAGTAATGAATCAAATAGATAAGCTAGAAGATTACTTTATGATTAAAATTTTCGAAAGGAATGTAAGAGGGGTAATTCTCACTGATGAAGGCAGACGCGTGGTAAATGTAGCTAGGAAGATCTTAGAACTTCTGAACGGTCCTGGAATTATCGCTCCCCTCAAAACAGAGACGAGAGGGAAAGTAAGGATTGCATCAGATGAAGTGTCTGGCGAGCATATTTTACCATGTCTGATTAGTAATTTCAAGACTATGAACCCTTATATCGAATTTTCGCTTGAGATTTTGAACAAGTTCTTGCCTTTAAAGCTTTTAGAGAATAAACATGTTGATCTAGCATCAATACAACTAACTAGAGAATTCTTAAGGAAGAGAATACAAAATTTAGATAGCTTGGAGATCACCAAAGATAGACTTTTCGTTATATCTGCACCAAGCCACAAACTATCCTCAAAAGAGAGAATAAACATCGAGGAATTGATTCATTATCCACTAATACTGGGAGATGAAAATTCTGACTTGAATCTAATGATTGAGGATTTATTTATTTCTTATGGGATAGACCCTAGAAAACTAGACGTCAAACTTCGCTTAAGTAAGATATCAGCAATAACTATAGGCGTTTCCCAAGGTCTAGGAGTGAGCATAATTCCCGGAATTGTTGCAATAAAAGCTGAGAAAGCAGGATTAATAAAGACCATTCCTTTGAACACCTCTCATGATGAAGTGCCAATATACATAATTAAAAGGAGAGAAAAGGACAATCAAGCTTTGAATTATTTTTGGGATTATATTTGCCATGTTAACGAGAAATTTAGAGGAAATCTGCCTTGTATCTTGAGATTGATAATTTAGAAGTATGCATAGTATTTTAATAGGGGAAAGCATTTAAAATACTATTTATATCAAACCTTGAAACTAAGGTGTCAGCGATGAAAATTACGCCTGCAACGATTCAGTTTCATGAGTTGATAGGGCTAGAGGTCCGTATCGTAAAGAGTAATGATCCTACTTTAAAGAATGTTTTTGGTAAAATTGTTGATGAAACTAAGAATACATTAAAGCTTTATGTAAAAGATAAGATAAAGACAGTACCAAAGGCCTACTCTACTTTTGTCTTTAATTTGCCAGATGGTATCAAAGTGAAGATTCATGGTTCTTTGCTTGTAGGAAGACCCGAGGATCGACTTGAGAGGTTCAGGTGATGATATGAAGAACATAGGTATAAATGTCAAGCCACCTGCAAAATCTTGTGATGATCGATTTTGTCCCTTTCATGGATCTTTAGGTATAAGGGGTAGGATTCTAGAAGGAAAGACAGTTAGTATAAAGGCTAAAAATATGGCCATAGTAGAGAGAGAATACTTACACTATATAAAAAAGTATATGAGGTATGAAAAGCGCAGAAGCAAGATCCATGCCCATTTACCGCCTTGCCTTGAGGTAAATGAAGGAGACCATGTTAAAATAGCAGAATGCAGACCCTTAGCAAAGACAATATCTTTTGTAGTCGTTGAAAGGTTAGGTGGATAAAATGTCGAAGAAGTCTCGCGCTGTTTCAGCAAAAGGTGTAGAAGAGTTTAAACTCTATATAACTAGAGCAATACCATTAAATTCTGTAATAAATTGTGCAGACAACACCGGAGCGAAGACTTTGAGGGTAGTGCAGGTCACAGGATATAAGGGTAGATTAAGGCGCATCCCAGCAGCCTCTGTTGGAGATTACATAATAACTGTTGTCAAAAAGGGTCCTCCTGAGCTTAAGAAGCAGACTTTTGGAGCAGTAGTAATCAGACAAAAGTATCCTATTAGAAGGATAAGTGGCATAAGAGTTATGTTTGAAGATAACGCTGCTGTGATAGTTACCCCTGAAGGCGAGTTAAAGGGTACGGACATTAAGGGGCCTGTAGCGGCAGAGGCTGCAGAGCGTTGGCCAAGGATAGCTAATTTAGCTAGCATGATAATCTAAAAGGAGACTAAAATGTCATCAAAACCCTCTAAAGTAAGGAAAAGGTTCTTCGAATCTCCAATTCATGTTAAATCAAAAAGGATCTCTTCACATCTTTCTGATGAATTAAGATCTAAATATAAAGTAAGATCCCTTAGAGTTAGAAAGGGCGATGTTGTGAAGATAATGAGGGGAGAGTATAAAGGAATAGAGGGCAAGGTAACTGGAATAGACATGAAAACAGGAAGAATAACAGTAGAAGGAGTCACTCGTGAAAAAATAGCCGGTGGAACAGTACCAATAAAGATTCATCCATCTAAAGTTATGATTATGAGCTTAAACCTTGATGATAAATGGAGAAAAGATAAGCTAGAAGCAAAGCAAAGGGAGGCTTAATAATGGCAAGAATGGGTGGGAATAAAAGGACTAAAAGATCAATGGCACCAGCCTTTTGGGAGATTCCTCGAAAGAGTTTTCGCTTTACTGTAACAGTGGCTCCAGGACCTCATCCTAAAAAAGAAAGTTACCCTATTTCTGTTCTAATTCGGGATGTTTTGGGTTTAGTAAAGACTTATAGAGAAGCAAAGACTGTCATTCATGAGGGGAAGATATTAGTTGATGGTGTTGCTAGAAGAGAACCAGATTTCCCTGTTGGCTTAATGGATGTTATTGACATTCCTTCCATTGGTAAAACCTTTAGGCTGGTTCCAATTCAGGGTAAGCCTCTTCACCCTATAGTTATTAACGAATCTGAGAAATCCTTAAAGTTATGCAAAGTAAAAGTGAAAAAGACTGTCAAGAATGGATTGATCCAGTACACCTTCCATGATGGTAGATGTATTCTTAGTGATGATGGATTAAAGCTGAATCCAGGGGATACTTGCTTGTTAGAGATTCCTTCTCAAAAAGTCATAAAATCCATAAGGTTAGAAAAAGATAAGCTGGCGATCATAACAAAAGGGAAAAAAGTGGGTCAACTCGGTAGAATCGAAGAAATAAAACCAGGCTCCTTCTCACGCCCTAAGATGGTTTCCTTATCGCTTGGGGGCACTTTAACTGAACTACCATCAGATATTGTTTTTGTAGTTGGTGAAGAAAATCCTTTAATCACTATTAGATAGGGTGTTTAAATTGTCAAACACTCAAGCATTGAAAACAGTTGAAAATGCAATGCGTAAGATTAAGATAGGTAAAGTAGTGCTCAATATAGGGGTTGGTAAATCAGGAGATGTACTTGAAAGGGCAAAGAAGATCCTTGAAGAGTTATCAAATCAAAAACCTTGCTTTAGAAAGGCAAAAAGGACTGTGCGGGACTTTGGCATTCATAGAGGAGAGCCCATAGCCACTATGGTCACTCTTAGAGGCGATAATGCTTTGAAAACCCTTAAACGTATCTTGTTTGCAAAGGGAATGAGGCTTCCTATTTCTTCCTTTGATGAGAGGGGGAGTTGTTCTTTTGGTATAAGAGAGCATATAGAAATACCAGGCATGAGATATGATCCAGAAATAGGGATATTCGGCTTAAATGTATCTGTCTTATTGGAGCGACCTGGTTATAGAGTATCAAGGCGTAAAAGAGCGAAATCAAAGATAGGTAGGAACCATAGGGTCAATCGGGATGATGCAATTAGATTCTTTAAAGAATCATTAGAGGTTGAGGTTTATTAATGGTCAAGATTAGACATGGTAAGCCAAGAAAGTTTGGTAAAGGCTCAAGGTACTGTAAAAGATGTGGTCAGTATGGTCCTGTCATACAAAAATATAATATAATGTTATGTAGACAATGTTTTAGGGAAGTTGCTGAAAAGCTTGGCTTTAAAAAGTTTGAGTGATATCCATGCCTGCTAAGAATGTTTTGGCTAACTTATTTTCAACAATTTACAATAATGAGATTAGGAAAAAGAAAGAATGCTTTGTCATACCCGCCTCTAAGCTTGCCAGCGAAGTATTAAAGACTATGCAAAAATACAAGTATATTGGAGAATTTGAGTATATTGATGATGGTCTATCTGGTAAATTCAGGATTCAGCTTTTAGGGAGGGTCAATAAATGTGGCGTAATCTCTCCTAGATTTGCTGTCAAAAAAGATCGTTATGGTGACTGGGAGCGTAAATTTTTACCAGCTATTGGTAGCGGAATATTGATAGTATCTACCCCAAAAGGTGTCATGTCCCATATCGAAGCCATGAACCTTGGTCTAGGTGGTAGGCTTATAGGATACGTTTACTAATCGGCTTAATTCTTTTAAAACATTATATTTTGATTAGGTAAAATAATCATGTCGGATGCTATTGTTGCTAAAAATCTGACAAAGATCTTTATGACTAAAAAGAGGAAGGGTAGGCTACCTTTTACAGGAGAAAAAATAAAGATAAAAGCCTTAGATGATTTGAGCTTAATAGTAAAAGAAAGGGAGATAGCAGGGGTACTGGGTCCAAACGGAGCTGGCAAGACCACTCTTATCAAGGTCTTGAGTACTCTTATAATTCCAGATAGCGGAACTGCGAAGGTAAATGGTTATGATATTCTAAAAGAGCCTATCAAAGTTAGGGAGAGCATAGGCGTCATGCTAACAGGTGAGAGAGCTCTCTATTGGAAGCTTACAGGTAGAGAAAACTTACTTTACTTTTCAAAACTTTACCATGTGCCAAAAGATTTGGCAAAGCAAAGAATAGAAGAGCTTTTGGCTTTAGTCGGGCTTGAAGATAAGGCTGATGAGCTTGTTGAGAATTACTCATCAGGACAAAGGGTAAGGCTAAGCTTCGCAAAAGCATTGATCAATGATGCACCGATAATATTCTTAGATGAGCCTACTATGAGCTTAGATCCTCTATTCTCAAGGCGCATTCGAAGTATTATAAGAAGGCTCAACGAGGAAAAGGGCAAGACCATTCTTTTAGCAACTCAAAATATGCTTGAAGCAGATGAGCTATGTGATACTGTTTCTATAATTAATCAAGGGAAGATAATTGTCACAGGAAAGCCAAGTGAGCTAAAAGCAAAACTTTTGGAGAAAAGGAGCATAAAGGTAATAGCTCGTAACTTATCTTTGAGAGAAATTTACAAAGAAAGTCTTTCAGGCGACATAAAGTGGACTGCAAAAGAAATAGAAAACGGTCAGTTTGTTATGCTACAAGCAATAGCTGAAGATGAGAAAAACGCTTTACCCGAATTACTTGATATGATTACAAGGCACAACGGAAGAGTGGTAAATGTAATTGTTAGCGAACCCAGTCTGGAGGATGTTTTTCTAAAGTTTACTGGGATGAATCTTTTTGGTTAAACCATTAACATACTTCTTAGATGGAGTTGTAGCCACAGCCTACAAAGAGCTGAAGATATCCTTAAGATACTCAACATGGATTTTAACGATGTTTGCAGCACCTTATGTGTTATCTATTCTAATGCAAACTATCGGGAGCTATGCTGGAGGTTCTAGAGCCTATAGTAACTTTTTGGCTTATACAGAAACAGAGAATATATTCGTGTATCTAGTATTAGGAAGTCTTCTTTGGATGATGGCTGCTGTAATTATGTGGGATATAGGTCTTTTGTTGAACAATGAGAGATGGAGAGGAACTCTGGAGCAGAATGCCATGGCTCCTGTGCATTTTATCTCGTTGGCGGTAGGTTTCACTATAGCAGATATATTGTTCACTTCGCCTGTATTCATCATAGGTGTTGCCTCTGCTCTTTTCATAGGAGGAACCTTCAATTTAGTCTCTTTCTTTCAAATTTTATTACTATTCTTAGTAGGGCTTATCCCACTTTACGGAATGGGATTGTTGTTTGGTGCTTTATCCTTCAGAAGTAGAAGGAGTTATTCAGTAGTTAACACTCTTAATACAACATTGGCTATATTATCTGGTTCTCTTTACCCTATTACCATTTTGCCAATTTGGCTACAATATATCTCAAACTTGATCCCATTAACTCATGCAACAGTCCTTGTTAGAACCTTTTCCCTTTTGCCTCAGTCCTTTCTAAGCGAATCATGGCGCCTGTTGATCTTGACGTTCATGATAATTGTTTATCCTTTGATAGGCATTTTTGCATTCAACATGGCTGATAAGCAAGCTCGAAAGAGGGGGGATTTTGCTAAATATTAAGTTACTAAAAAACCTAGCTTCAGATCTGATAGCAGCAGCGTGGAAAAACTGGAAGATAAGACTAAGATATCCTGAATGGTTAATATCAGAGCTAATAGATTCAACTCTTTACTTTATCATGTTCTCAGTCGGAGTTTTAATATTTTTGCCAAGTTTATCTAGTGTTCAAGGGGCTTTAGTGTTAAATTCTTTGGTTTGGGGCTTTGTATTTATGGTGAATTTTGGATACGCTATCTGGAGTCTAGGCTTCTCATTACAATCAGAGAATAGGGCTGGAACTCTTGAGCAGGTATTTCTGACTCCAGCCTCTAGACTTGCTTTCATACTCGGTAGCGGCCTTCAAAGCTTTGTTACTGGAGCCTTGCTTTTAGTGATCCTATTGCCTGTGATAAACCTAATCTTGGGCATACCTATAATCATCCAAAATGTAACTCTATTGGTAATCTCTTATGCCATAATGATAATAACGATGCTTGGATTCGGTATAATCTTCGCCTCTTTGATCTGGCTTTTGAGAACTCCTGAGGGCATAGGAAGTCTAACCTATTTTCTTGTGATGGTGTTTGCCAGCGTATTTGTGCCTGCAGTTACACTTCAAGAACCTCTAAGAACGATAGTATCTTTATTCCCCCTCACTTATCCTATCGATATGATAAGGCACTCTGCTACAGGTGCGCCTACACTATTTGAACCTATGTTAGAACTTCTCTTTACTTTTTTGTTATCTGTATGTGTACTCATCTTTAGTCTAATTACATTTCGTATCATTGAGAGGAGACTGAAGCTTGGAGGTACTTTGGTAGCCTTCTAATTACTATAGAACTTGTCTCCAAACTATTTAAGCCTCCTTTGAGTATGGTGTCTTGTGGAGTTTCGTGAGCTTAGTGATAATGAGTGGGAGTTCATTAAGCCTTTACTGCCTCCTAAGGCTAGGGTTGGTAGGCCTATGGCTGATGATAAACGCGTCACAAATGGGATCATCCATGTTCTCACCACAGGCTGTAGGTGGATGGATATGCCTCTAAAGTATGGCTCATATAAGACTGCTTGGAAGAGGCTTAAGCGTTGGCAGGCTGAGGGTGTATAGGACAGGATATTTAAATCGTTAGCATCAACATATAAAGCCCTAGTAACCGTAGCATTCATAATCATCCACCTAAGATATGAAATTTGGAGATGAGTTCTAAATAAACAATGTATCTTGCAGATAGAGAGAACAGCGAAGTATATAGAGCCTAAACTCATAACAAATTCTACTTATGAATAAGTTGCCTTATTTATCTCAACCAAATTTGATAAAGGATCTTTCGATTCTATTATCGCTCTCCCAATTATTATAAAATCTGCTCCCGCCTTTACTGCTTTTATTGCATCTCCACCTTGAGCCTCAATTCCAGGAGAGAAGATTAATATCTTACCCTTTGATCTTGATGCTATATGTGATAATATCTCTAAATTGGTAGCCCCTACAACTATCCCATCAGCTTGCCAATCGATGGCTCTCTCAGTAAATAAATCATAAATCTTCTTTTGTTTTTGGTTTTTGTCGATAACTGTCAATCCATAACCTTCCTTTGCACCTTTATGGCTCATATATGCTAATAGGATTATTCCTTTGTTCATCTCATGGGCTCTCTTTATGATAGGCTCAAGCCCTCCCTCATAACCAACGATTGGATTAGCTATAATTGCATCAAACCCCCACTCTCCACATATAATTGCAAGCTACCAAATTTGTTGATGCTTATATCGTTAAGCTTTAAATCAGCTATAGCTTGCAATCCATACCTATGAGCATGATCGATTATCCTTTTAACATCTTTGAAAAGATTTAAAGGTAAAAGAAGGTGATAGTTTAGCTTTACTGCAACAATATGTGATGATAACCTATCCAATAATGATAGGGCCTTCTCCATTAACTGAGATCTTTTATCAGCGATTATATCAAGGGCTAAGACTACTCTGCTAGAATGCTCCTTAGATGAAATTAGAATTCTGTCTACAAAACTTTTCTCTCTCATTTTTCTAATTCTACCAATGGGTGGCTACTTGCTAATCTTATTATCTTAATGTAAATGTTCCCATGTTCATCAACCTTATTAGTAAAATCAGCCTCCCCAATCTTTAGGGCAGAGTATTTAAGAAAGTTATAAACAGGTAATTCATCTAATACTGTATAGAAGAAGATAGAATTTTCATCGATCTCGTCTATATGAGCAAAAGCTCCTATGACGTTTTCACCATTAGATTTAAACAAGAAAAGAGGTAATGGTGGCTCTTCGAATAGAACTTTATAAGAACTTATCTTTGCCAAGCCAACTATATCCTTAATTTGAATTGAGAGGCATTTTTCTATTTTGCCCCTGGTAAGCTCGAATCCTTTCTGAAATAGCTTTGGAAGCTTCTTCAGGTGTATTATTGGAGTATAGATATAAGCTGGAAAGAGGGGGGAATCTACTGAGACAGTCTCCTCAATACCTCCAGAATTCTTGTAACCAAGAAATTGTTTATCATCCCTAGCTTTAACATAGTAGAATATTGGCCTCCCCATGAATATATCTAACTGAGTAGCGAGATAATTTTCATTGTTAAACTGAAAGGAGAAGATAGGTATGGGCGTCTTTTCAAAGGCACAAGTCAACCTTACCAAATCTTTTAAGTCTAATAGCTTAACAAAGCAAGGAGGCTTTATTCTTCTTATACTTGTCTTAGCAGACATAGTTATCATTAAAACTTCCTACTATAATAATAAATTTATTATAATAGGGTTGAGGACGAGCAATTGAAAATATTTACAGGATGTTGTGGTAATGCTGGTTTAAGCCTTAGAGAGTATTCCGAAAATTTTGAAACGATGGAGATTCAATCAACATTTTACAGACTACCATCAGTAAAGACAGCAGAGAATTGGCGCCAGCAGGTTAAAAGAGACTTTATTTTTACTGTTAAAGCTTTTCAAGGAATTACCCATCCTATAAGCAGCCCTACTTGGAGGAAGGCTGGTAGCCAAAAGCCCATAGAAAAAGTTGAGAATTATGGTTATCTAAAGCCTAGTGAACAGAACTTTGAATGTTGGGCTAATACTGTCAGAATCTGTAAAGTATTAAATGCTAAAGTTTGCGTCATTCAACTCCCACCATCTTTTATATGCAATAAGGAGAATGCTAAGAACATTATAGAATTCTTCGAAAATGTTGAGAGGCCATTCGCTATTGCTATAGAGGTTAGGCATAGATCATGGTACGATCATCAAGAGATGCTAAAGCAATCGTTAAAAAAGATAGAAGCCATACATATAGTAGATCCTCTCATAAAGAAACCCTTTCTAAAGAGCGAAACAGGTTATTATCGTCTGCACGGTTTGAACAAAAAGCTAGATTACAAGTATCAATACCGTGATGACGAGCTTCTCAAACTTTTTGAGGAGATCAAGAAAATAGGTTGCCAAGAAAGCTTTGTCATGTTTAACAATTTATCTATGCGTGAGGATGCTATAAGGTTTAAAGGATTGGTAAAAGACGGTTTTGTACCAGATCTTGAAGGGAAGAGTTTAGAGGATAGGTTAAAAATAATTCTGAAAGGAATAAGATTTCCCACCAAGGCAGGAGATTTATCCAAAAAAAGAGGCTATCTTTTGATAAGGGTTAATAATAAGACTTTTACTTTTGCTGAAGTTATAAAGATAGTAAGCTTAAAGGAGTTCAATTCATTCGATGAACTACTAAATTTAATAAAGGCTGGTCTGTTTGAAAAGTAAAAGGATTGATAAAGTAAGGGCTTTGATGAGTGATGCCATTAAGATAAATGATGAGGCTATAGTAATGTTCTCAAAAAGAATTGACTCAGTAAATATGGCTGATAGGGTATGGGAAGCGTATAGCAAATTAGAGCATGCCATAATTCTTCTTAAACTTGATCTTAGTGATGAATTCATTCAAAGGCAAGAATATTTAGAAGAAGATGATCCTTTTGATGTTGGAGGATTATTAGTTAAAGCATCTGATAGCCTAATTAATGCTCTCAATAAGATTGACTCTGATCTTTATGGAGCATTGATCAATGCAAGATTAGCTAGAGACGCATTAAGATTGGTATTATCTCGCCTTAAAAAAGGTAATTTTTGCTTCTAGTTTATGTATATGATCTTTCTTTATTGGCTTTTCGCGAAGTCCTTAAAATAATCAGCAGTCATTTTAAAATACTTTCTCTAAACATCACGCTGAATATATGCGTAAAGAGGTAATTAATTGTAAAAATTAAATACAGAGTTATGGAAAAAGCGTAGAGGTTTATCTCCCTTCAACCTTTAATTTAACAAACCTTAATTCATCCTCTTTAGCCAATATTCTGTAGCTTCTCCTCAGATCGTTTATATGAAGATACCTTTTAAGATAAGTCTTTAAAAGACCCTTCTTTAGCTTAGTTTTTAATTTCGAATCATCTAAAACTAATGAACTAGCTTCTATAGAAGGCTTGACTTTGAGTTTTCCCTCTAAGAAATTTGCTAGATCTTCGCTCTTATCTTTCAAATCTCCTAGCTCTATCTTTAACATGTCTAAACATTAGGAAGTCTATAATATATATTCTCTCTTAATTACTGATAACACTGTTAGGATAAACTTGAGGTGTGTTTTTATCTCATTAAAAGGTAAATAAAAATAAGAGGCGTGGGCATAGCGAAATTCGCTATGCTTCTTACCAACCTTTACCTGTGGAGTACTCTCCAACTACCTCGTTGTATTTGACCCTAAGATCTTTCCAACTCATGCCCTGAAGAATAGCATCTGCCAGCTTTGGTGCATGGTGAGCTTTAGCACCGAAGAACCCGAGATCAAAGGATTCTACCCACTCTTTTGATAAAGCTCCTCCACCACAGCCGAATGGAATGTCGATACCTGCTGCCTTTAGCTTCTCAGCTATCTTCGGGAAGGCTGACATGGTAGTTGTCATAAGGGCTGTTCCTGTGAGCCATATGGGCTTCTCTTTCTTAACAGCATCCAATACTGTTTCTATTGGTACATCTCTTCCTAAGTCTGTTACATCATAACCTGCTGCTCTCAGAAACATCACGACTAGGTTCTTTCCTATGTCGTGAGGATCGCCCTCAGCAACGTGGCAGACTACCTTACCCTTCTTTACTGTTGCCTTACCTAATGCCTTCTCGCACTCAGCAATGCCAGCCATCATGGCATCAGCAGATACCATAACATTAGGTAGATAGTATGTACCACTTGCATAGAGTGCACCGACTGCATCCATGCCCTTAGCCAATCCCTTCTCGATTATGTCTAGTGGCTTTATTGTTCTTAATGCATCTTTGACCTTTGATACGACCATATCTGTATCCCCCTTTACTACTGCTAATGCGAGTGACTTGTATGGTTCTTCTTTTGGTACAGCAGCCTTTACTTCTGGTGTTTCTTCAACTGGTATAGCAGGACCTTCTAACTCTACATTGTAGCGCCTAAAGATGAAATCTGTATTCTTTATTGATGGAAGTACCATTTTCTTTCTCACCTCTTATAGCCCATAGTTCTCGGGCTTAAAGTTGGGCACCTTTCTCTTGTAGTCTGCTATGCATTTCTCAACCCACCTTGGTGTCTCCGTTGTCATAGCTTCGAGCTCAGCCATCGCTCTCTCAAGAGAGTCAAGCTCAAAGCGTGTTAAGACAACTTCTCTCTTTTCATGAGCTTCCTTCATGATCTTGCCAGCTTCTATAGCTGCAGCCCGAGCCCTCAGGTATATATCCTTACCATATTCAACTATAGCTTTTCCAATCCTTCAAGCATTGTCATAGGATAGACAGTAGCCTTGTGGGTCTCTGTACCTATCAGTAAGGGTGTATAAGTCTCTTAGAACCTTTGCTTGACCTGTCTGAATAGCGGTGTTCATCAAGGCTGCCTCCATGGCCGTTGCCTGAAGCCAGACTGCAGGAGTAGTTCTTCCGAACTCAGAGTGATACTCCACAGACTCATTACTCCAAACATCACATACTGCAGCTATAGTGTTGCCCATTACATCGCCATGGGCACATACAGCTTGCTTACCCTCTTGGGCACCAGGCCGACCTGATATAGCCTTTACTATAGGTCCTTCATAGGCGCAGTCCTTATGAGGACCTACGGTACCACACTCATATGCTACTAATGTTCTTGCAGCAGCTATTGCCCTTCCTAGCATAGCTACTGTGTGTGGGAAGTCATGAGCAGTTAAGCCTCCTGCAACGAACATTAAAGTGTTGGCACCGCTGCAGTTAGTCTCTCCACCAGGATTTGTTGCGTAATGACCACAGATCTCTACGTTCCTTGTCCAGACATACTCCATATCTATGCTACCAAGGTATCCTATTCCAAATAGTATGGCACGAATATCCTGCCTCATACATCCATAATCAACTACTTCCTTGCCACCCATAGTCTCCATGCATATATCACTTGCACCGTTCTTGCAGCACTCCTCGACGGTCTCGGCTATACGTCGATCATACTCTGAACCTAAAGATTCACGAAGACCTCCTGGCTTTTCAGCGACTCTAATATCACCGACAGTCTGCCTCAGAGCAGCCTTCATTCCATACTTACTCACATATTCTTCGATATAGCTGCTTGGAGAGCTGTTATCTCCCCAGCCCATTTTGGATTGTTAGTCTGCTGGAATACGTGCTCTTGCTCGATCATGAAGAAAGGTATACCTATGGCTGCTGCTCTATCGCATGCATCTCTTGTTATCCTTTCATGCTCTGCCTTTAATTTTTCTAGAGAATCTCCAGTGCCAGGCCTTGGTGCAACCTTGACCTCAGGGACTACATACCCTGCACCGAATTGTATGTTCCAGTTTTTGCAGAATACAGGATAAATTGCGTGGCCGAAAACCATGTCATCAGGGTCTTTGTACGCCATTTTAGTGTATCTAAATTTGACCATTTTTGATCGTATTACGATATAAAGCAATAATACTTAAGGCTTATGGGTATTTTATCCTATATGTTTTTAAAAATAGAAAAAATATTATAAAATAAAATAGAAGATATCTGATTAGTGGTTGGTAGACTATATTCTTGTTAACGCTTTACGACTTATTGCTTAACCTTAGTCCAGCATCAATATATGTCATATTCAACACCATCTTTTCTTTAACCTTCCTATCTATTACGCCAAGGTATCCGCTCTTCTTAAGTTTCTTAGCCATTCTATAAACTGGATCATAATACATGTTAAGGGTTTTAGATAATTCCGATATAGATAAATTTGACTGCATTATGAGCACAACAAAAAACCAAACTTTCAAAGGTACTTTAGATCTATGAAATATGGTTCCTGTCTTATCGTTAAATATATGGCCACACTCTTTGCACAAATACTTTTGATACATGTTATATTTTCCATACCTAATTATATCCTTGGATAAGCAGGATGAACATATTACGCCATTGGGCCACTTTATTTCTCTTAAGATGGCTAGACAATCTTCATCTGTGAGCATGAAGGATTCAATACTCAGCATCGAATGGGAGAAGTTATGATAAGTATTATGAGAAAATGTCAAGAAAAACTCATTTCATGCTAAAAAACTATTAACTGAATTAAACAAAAAATTTCGTTAACTCAGACTAATCATTATAGATTGAAATTCGGTGATCATCCCTTCATTTCTCTCATGAATTCATCGAAGACAGATTTTACTCTTTCAGCAGCTAACCCACTCCCCTCTACTCCTTGTTCTGTTACCTTTATTTTATCCATGACAATTATGGACCTAATGTCCTCTCTTAGCTTGACCATGCCTGGAAAGACTTTGTTCAGCCTTTCAGCAAGGGCTTTCAGATCAAAAGGCTTCTCTACTAACCTTATCTCTTTTATGAAATCACTGTTCAAGACTATTTTGTAGACTTTATCCCCCATGCCTAACACATTGTTCAATATGATGTTAAGCTTCTCATCTATACCAGCCAAATCTCCTTCGTATACTCTACCTTCAGATGTCTCTACAGCAACCCTTCTCCCTATCATAGAGATAAGCTCTTCACTAAACCTCTTATAAGCTATAGATGACAGTTCTCTCCCCCTTCTTCTTACTTTATCTATAGATAAAAACTATATGGAAATAAAAGAAGATCATACCTTTAAAGGTTTATTTTAGCAAAAGAGAGTCTATTGGGAGTAACTACACTTATCTTGCAAAGTAGTTGAGATCAAGGAATTCAGTCATAAACAAAATTAATCAAAAAATCGACTTAATTGCTCACTATTTTCGAAAATGCTGAGCCAATCTATAAATCCTACCTTCTTAGGAACTTCTCCATTTATTACTTTGATTATCTCTTTAGCAACATCATTGGCATCTCTACTGGTAGTATCGAATTCAGCCACCTTTTCTTTTCCAAATTTTTTTAAAGCATCATAAGCGCATAAACCTAGTATCTCTGATGCAACATTTTCTTTGATCTTCTTATCATTGTAATTCCTTGATTTGAATCTCCTCTCTAGCTCAAAAGGGGAGCACCTTAATACAGCGACAAATCTCACTTCCCTCTTAGAAAAGATAGATGGTAATAGATGGCCTACCACAACTGCTTTTTTTCCTTTTATAGCCTTCCTTGTATACTTTCTTAACAGATAAAGATTTGCTATGAATCCATGTTCATCCTTACCTATTATTGCATTCTTCTCTATAGCTATTTGATTTAAATCAAAAAAATCATAGTTTAAGAACTTAGCTAGTAATCTACCAACAGTCTTCTTTCCTGTTCCAGGTGTACCTGTTATGCCTATAACATATTGTGAATCTTCCATCTATAAGTTATTCAACGTACTGAGCTTGGACTTTCGTTGGCATGAACTCAATAACCAAAGCTTGACCGCATTTCCCACAAATCGCTTGAAGATAAATAGTATGAGGAGAAGAACCTCTAGCCTTCAAATCTTGGTTCAGAGTTATCTTATCACTCTTGCAAACAGGGCAGGCTAACATGGTAGATCATAAACCTATCTATTTTCAAAAAATGTAAACTTTTCGCCAAGGATACTTGAGAAAATTTTCATTTGATCTCCTCCCCAAGCTCTTTAGCCAACTCTAAAAGAATCCTCCTTTGCCTATCTGTCAAATTCGTCGGGGTTTTTACTATAACTCTGACCAATTCGTCTCCTCTGCCAAAGCCCCTCAACCTTGGCATTCCTTTGCCCTTCAGCCTGAATATAGTTCCGCTTTGAGTACCTGGAGGTATCCTAAGCTTTGCCTTCCCATCTATAGTTGGAACCTCTATCTCTGAACCTAGCGCTGCTTGAGTGAAGCCTATCTGAGCATCATAGAATATATCATCGCCATCTCTCTTAAAGATCTTATGAGGCTTAACGTTTATGACTACGTATAAATCTCCAGGATTCCTTCCTTTAGCATTTGCTTCACCCTCTCCCCTCAATCTTAGACTATAGCCTGTATCAACACCAGGTGGAACATCTATTCTTATCTTTCTGTAGCGTTTAACTATCCCACTACCATAGCATTCTTTGCATGGATTTTCTACTATCGTCTTTCTACCATTACATTTATCACAAGTCGTTATCTGAACGAACCTTGCAAAGCCCGATGTTCGAGTGTATTGTATTTGCCCTGTGCCATGACACTTAGGGCAAGTTTTAGGCTCTGTTCCTGGTCTTGCTCCTGTTCCTTTGCATACATCACATTTCTCATTTCGAGGAATTTCTATTTCAGTTTTCACACCTTTAAATGCATCTTCTAAGCTTATCTCAAGATCATACCTTAAATCATATCCTTTCTCATGAGCATTCTCACGCCTTCCAAAGAACCAATCAAATACACTATCAAAGCCACTAAAACCAAAGCCCAAATCTCTAAAGATTTCATCAAAATCAACGCCTCTAAATATATCCTCCCTTGTGTATCTACCATCTATGCCTGCATGACCGAACATATCGTATTGTCTTCTTTTCTCCTCATCCGATAGAACGGCATAAGCCTCTGATATTTCTTTAAACTTCTCTTCAGCATCAGGAGACTTATTCCTATCTGGATGATACTGTAAAGCTAATTTACGGTAGGCATTCTTTATCTCTTCTTGTGTAGCATTTCTTGGCACACCTAAGACTTCATAGTAGTCCTTTTTATTGCTATACATGTGAGATCAACCCTAAGCGAATTAAATTTTACTTTTTATCATCCACTACTTCATAGTCAGCATCTATTACTTTATCCTTCTTTTCCTCCCTTTTTTGCTCAGTTCCTTGCTCTTGCTTTTGAGTTTGCTGGGCTGCTTGCTGATATACCATGGCTCCTATCTCTTGCAGAATCTTTGATAGTTGTTCATTCTTTGCTTTTATTTTATCTACATCTTTTCCACTAAGGGCATCTTTCAATTCGCTGACGGCTTTGTCTATTCTTTCGATCTGATCTTGGCTGAGCTTCTCTTTAAGATCAGATTTTGTTTTATCTGCTGTATAAATTAAACTATCAGCAAAGTTGCGAAGTTCAGCCTCTTCTTTTTTCTTTTTATCTTGCTCAGCGAACTTTTCAGCCTCTTCTATCATGCGTTTTATCTCATCTTGTGACAATTTTTTCGATGCGGTTATAGTTATCTTCTGCTCCTTCCCTGTAGCCAAGTCCTTTGCTGTAACATTCAATATCCCATTTACATCTATATCAAAGGTAACTTCTATCTGAGGAACTCCTCTCGGTGCTGGAGGAATCCCTGTTAGATGGAACATTCCTAAAGATACGTTATCCTTGGCCATAGGCCTCTCTCCTTGTAGAACGTGAATTGTGACTGTAGTCTGAAAGTCTGCAGCAGTTGTGAATATCTGACTTCTTCTTGTAGGTATCGTAGTATTACGTTCTATGATTTTTGTGAATATACCACCAAGAGTTTCTACACCCAATGATAAAGGTGTAACATCAAGCAAGAGAATATCTTTCATTTCTCCAGCTATTATGGCACCTTGAATGGCTGCTCCTATGGCTACACATTCCATTGGATCTACCCCTACTTCAGGAGGTTTGCCAACAACCTCCTCAATGAACCTTCTAACAAGAGGCATTCTTGTCTGTCCTCCTATCAATATCACCTTATCGATATCTTTTGGAGTGAGCTTTGCATCCTCTAACACTCTTCTTATAGTATCCTCTGTTCTTTCCACTATAGGTCGAGCCAGTTCTTCTAACTTTGCTCTAGTCAAAGTGTAATGAAGATGTTTTGGGCCATCTTTATCCATGGCAATAAAAGGTAAGTCTATGTCTGTTGTGAGAAGAGTTGAAAGCTCGATCTTAGCCTTCTCACTAGCCTCCTTTAATCTAGCCATAGCCGCCTTATCGTTTCTTAGATCTATGCCTGTCTGTCTTTTGAACTCTTCTACAAGGTGGTTAACTATGGCATAATCGATATCAGCCCCTCCAGTCTGGGTATCCCCACTGGTGGCTAGGACTTGGAAGACCCCTCCACCAAAGTCCATAACAGTTACATCATGAGTCCCTCCACCAAAACTGAAGACCATTATTTTCATCTCCTTTTCAAGCTTATCTAGACCATAGGCTAGACAAGCTGCAGTAGGTTCGTTTATTATCCTCACAACCTCCAATCCAGCTATAGTACCAGCGTCTTTTGTGGCTTGCCTTTGATTATCATTGAAATGAGCAGGAACTGTTATGACCGCTTTAGTAATAGGTCTTCCAAGGTAGGTCTCAGCATCTTTCTTTATCTTCTGCAGAATAAAGGCTGATATTTGTTGAGGAGTAAACTCTTTACCATAAACACGGACTTTGTAATCAGTTCCCATCTTCCTTTTTATCTCAAATATGGTGCCTTCAGGGTTTGTTAAAGCTTGCCTCTTGGCTGGTTCACCGACTAAGAGCTGGCCATCCTTTGTGAATGCAACTACTGAGGGAAACATCTTTCCTGCTACCGTAGGACCTTCAGCACTAGGTATGACTATCGGTCTTCCTGCTTCCATTATGGCTGCTGCTGAGTTCGTGGTTCCTAAATCTATCCCTATTATCTTTTCCTTATTGCTGCTCATAATTCTCACCTTTCTTATTTAGGCTTAAAGCAACCTTAACCATGCTCGGTCTTATCAACCTCCCATTTAGAAGATAACCTTTTCTTATCTCTTCTATTACTGTATTGGTAGGATAATCATCAGTCTGAACATGGGCAATGGCTTCATGTAAATTCGGGTCAAAGTTCTTTCCGACAGCTTCTATCTCCTCTAAGCCTTCTTTCCTAAGAATTTCTTTAAGATTCTTTAAGACCATCTCAACTCCTTTTATTAACGATTCTTTGTTATCTGTTTCCTTACTAGATTTGATACTCCTCTCAAGATCATCAACGATGTTTAACAATTCTACTATTAATCTTTCATTTCCATACTTTACTAAATCAAGCATCTGTTTGTTTATCCTTTTTTGATAATTCTCAAAATCAGCTTGCAAATACTTCAATTTATTCAAATAATCTTCTGCTCTATCACGCTCTTCTTTTAACGCTTTTCTTAATTCCTCTAACTCATTTTCTAAAGACTTTTCAACAGGCTTAGCTTCTTTTACTGATTCACCCTCTGCCATAGGTTCTTTCATCATCTATAAGTCACCTAATTTAATTAACACATTAAGAATAAGGTATTAACCTAAAGTTAACATCTTATTTTATCTATCTAATAAGATATTAACTTTTCGTCCCTTGGAAGGGACCTGGCAACTTAAGGCTTATTAGGTCAGCTTAGTTTAAGTTCTTTATGCTATGTTGAGTATTAGGTCTCTGGTTGAGGGTCTCGCGTTTTTGAAAGGAATAAGGTACCTTTGGAGCTGAAGATTCTGGGGTTGG
>Ga0080004_1064650_pt1 | contig 23058 bp, 32 predicted proteins | sample WasSprMetagenome_FD_69207 | JGI IMG/M metagenome (GOLD analysis project Ga0080004, IMG submission 69207) | Sulfidic aquatic microbial communities from Washburn Spring, Yellowstone National Park, USA - WS (SPADES assembly) (version 2) | ecosystem: Environmental > Aquatic > Thermal springs > Hot...
CGATCACCTGAATCCGGTACGGCATGCCCGCGACACGCCCGGCGCAGAAAAGCGCAACTGTCATGCTGGTCTCCTCCTGCTCTCGCCTGCTGTCTCCCGTGCGGCTCAGCAGAGTTGAAAGGTGGGGATACGGCATGCCTGCACCCTCGCTGTTTTAAGACAGAGCATGCTGCACGCACGCCGCCAGAAAGGTTAAATATTCATGCTGTCTTAAGACAGCGATGTACCTGTACATCGGGAGGGTCGGGAGCGGGTACAGGTGGGCCCTCTGGCACGGCGGGAGACACGCGTACCTCTACGAGAGGTCGAGGAGCACGAGATGGCGCACCAAGTACCTCGGCAAGGTTCAAGTCTCGCTGCTGCCCCGCAGGGTCGTCCTCGCGGCGCTGAGGGCCCTCCTCGACGCCGCGCGCCGCGCGAGGGAGCTCGTGGAGGCCGCGGTGGCCGCCGCGATGCGCGTTCCTGCCTTCAAGAGATTCGTCAAGGAGTACCGCGAGGAGCTCGAGGAGCTGGGCATTGCAGACCTGGAGGACGGCGGCTAGACCCCGAGCAAAAGAATTTAAGCAGGGGGCGCGGGGAGGGGCGTGAGCGCAGTCCCGGGCATCTGGCTGGGGCCGGTCGCCATAGGCAGCATCTTTGGAGCGGTGCTAGTCGCCGGGCTGCTCGTCGGCCTTGCCGTCGCGCCGCGGATTAGAGAGCCGGAGGTCGTGCACAAGAGACTGCTGCTCGCCGGTCTCACACTGCTTGCTGTTGGCGCCACCGTCGGCGGGGTGCCAGAGGTGACCCTCGCCGCAGCGATAGTCTCGTGGACTGGGCTGTTCGTTGCCGGCACCGGCATCGGCATAGTGCTGTACTACACGCTCTGGGCCGCGAGCCAGCTCAGACAGTTGCAGCGAAAGTAGGCGCGGGCGCCCCGCCCGCCGAAATTCCTGCCTTTTTCGGGCGCCCCTTGGTTCTCCCCTCCCGCACGGCTTTTTCCATGTGCCCCGCCCGCCCCGTGCGGGCGGCTCGGGTCTCCAGGGAAGCGGGGCTCATCACGGAGGACACCATGGTGGCCTCCATGCCCCGAGGGGAGGTGCATGCCGGCACGGACGCGTGCACGTCAACGCTGGCGACGGATCTTAACGCCGTGTACGCGCTTCGCGGCGCCGCGGCTGGCTGGGCGCGCGCCGCCCGCGCGCGGCGTGTTGAATTTTTATACTGCGCACGGAACGTGCAGTCATGGCAATGGCAATCGTGGGGGTAGGAACGGGGGCGGGGACGGGGGCAGGCACGGGGGCGGGAACGGGGGGAACCACCGCGGGAGCCCCCGTTCTCGCCGTTCCCGGCGGAGTTTTTAAGCTTTTCGCCGCCGTCTCACAGCGCGAGGAGCTCGGGCCTCACGGCCCAGTGCGGCACGGCGCGGAGGTACGCGCAGCCCTCCCTCGGGCAGTGCCCGCAGCGCCGGGCTGTCTTGCTCCCGAGGGCCGCGGCAAGCGCGTTGAACGAGGAGACGACCGCGAGGGGACCAGCGAGGCCCGCGCGCCACATGAGCTGCGCTGCGAGGTAGTTGAGCGCCCTCGCGAGGGCCTTGGCGCGGTCGGGCGGGCGGTAGTCCTTGCACCTCACGTGCCCGCCCGCCGCGACGCAGAACGAGTAGAGCCCCGGGAGCTCGCGCGCCTTGGCGGCCGGCCTGTGCCTGTAATACCTCCCGCCGAGCACCACGTCGTGGAGCAGCCAGAAGAGCCTCGCGGCGCACGGCTCCCCGTCGCAGAGGGGGAGCGCGAGGGCGAGCGGGCTCGCAAACGCGACAGACGCCGAGCAGATCGGCGCGCCGTCAAGAGTGCCGTCAATTATGTCGGCGAAAATGTCGGCGATCATGCCGTCGAGTCTCGTGGACAGCGAGCACGGCGGGGCCTGCACCCCCACCCCCCTCTCTCCCGCCGCTGTAATCTCCTTACTGTCTGCTGATGCCATCACGGCGCGGACGCGGCGAAACGCTTTTACGGTACGCCGAGCTGCTCGGCGTGGACTGCCGCGTTGAGCTCAAGCCAACGCTGTTTGCACGCGCGTGCACGAGGCAAGGGGAGCGTGCATATATATACATTGCGCCCAACGGAGTGACGCTGGTGATCGAGGGAGGGGGCGGTGCCCGCACCGTGAAGCTTGAGAGCGCCCGGCAGCTGCACTCGTACCTCTTGCCAAGAGTTGCGAGGAAGATCGAGGAGGCGGCGGAGGCCCTCGCGGCGCCGCGCTGGGAGCAGCGCTGCGGGCCGCAGCTCCGCGTCTCTGCCATCGCGAGAGTGGAGGAGCTGAGACGCCTCTCCTCGGCCAGGTACGTCCCGCTGAGCGCGCTGGAGAAGGCGCTCGGGAGGGACGCGCTCTCGAGGCTGGAGGGCGGCATCCCGTACGTCGCGTGCCACAACGGCGGCGTTCTGGTAGACCTCGAGGCGCTCCTCTCGTACGCCAGGGCGGCGCGCGCGCTCGCAGAGCTCGCCGCGCCGGAGGTGCCGCCACACCTCGCGCAGGACATGGAGGTGCTGGAGAGGCACGGCCTCGTCAAGAGGCACGGGGACATATACTTGATGCCGAAGTCCGCGCTGGCGCTGTTCCCCCTCAGCGGGGAGCTGTTAAGCTCGGTCGCGCTCGTCCCCGATGCGGTCTTTAGGGGGGTTCCGCGCCGTTGAGAGCCTCTCGGAGGCCAGGCACGTGCCCGTGCCGGGAAGGCTCTTCCTCGCGTACGAGGACGCGGCGCTGCTGAGACTGGCGTGGGCCGAGGGGCTGTGCCGCAAGCCCGACGTGCACGCGTGCGTCACCGCCGCGTTCCGCGAGTACGTCAAGAGGTCGGGACTGGGCCACGGCCCGTGCCACTCGTACATGGGCGTGCGCAGGGACTGCGTGTTCTACGGGCCGCTGAGGTACGACGGCCACATCATGTACTACGTGGCGCCGGACGGCGAGGTCGTGGTGCCGAGGTTCGTCAGCGCGGTCACCGTCCCCGCCGACAGTGGGGATTACCTGGCGCTGGCCGGGCGCCTCGACCCGCAGTTCTTCTCCATGGCGCTCTACACGTCGAGGCACACAATTGTGGTAAGGCCGTCGGACACGTCGGTGACGTACTATGCCGTCTCGACGAACGTGGCGCAGGCACTGTCAGCCGCGCTCGAGATACACGAGGACGTCGTGCGCGCAGTGGTTGAAGACATGAGAGTGTCGGCGAGACTGGGAGGGGAGAGGCTGCTCGCGGCGTTCAGGGGAGGCCGGGCCAGGGTCTAGGCATGCGGCGGGCCGCGGGGCCCCGTAACTCGCTTAAAAGGGCACGCAGTGCCGTGCACGCATGGCGACGCCCACCCCAACCGTGGTGGCGCCAGAAGCGGTGCCAGCACCGCAACCTCAGGCACTCCCCGCGTACTTCACGCAGCTCTTCGGCTGGATACTCAACGGGCTGCTGTTCGTGGTGATGCTTGCGCTGGCGGTCAAGCTGACGGCTAGAGTGGTCGGGGCGGTAGTCAGGCTGAAGAAATAGGCCCGCCGTCTCCCGAGGGGCAGCAGGCCCGCGCCTTTTTGATTGCAGTCTGGCTACACCGGCACCGCCGGGAAGTGCTGGTGCCTGGCAAACACCTTCCGGGTGCCGGACGCGGGGAAGAGCTCCATGTGGGCAACCAGCGTGCGCATGAAGCGCGTGTCGGACTTCCCAATGTCATGATCGACGCAGAGCTCGGGGGCCCCGCGCACCACGGAACTGAATGAGCTAGCATACATCTCGTAGCCGAGACAGTCGAGGACGGAGTCGAAAATGAGAATGCGCCGGAGCACCCTTGCCCTCGCCCTCATGTCTGCTTCTACCTTCATGGCGTCGCACGCGAAGCTCGCGACCGGCTCGGACATCTCCTCCCGCTTCCCGGGCCCCCCAGGCATCCATATCCGCCTCCACCCGCAGAAAACTCTGGCGCCCTTGCCCTCGAGGGTGTAGTAAGTGTAGTAATCCGCGTCGGCGCCCACTGCTCTGCTCACGAATCGTGTCTTGTGGCCCATATCACAGCAGCCGCTGGCGCGCATTAATTCTTAACTACACCGGCAGCGCCGGGAAGTGCCGGTGCCTGGCGAACAGATGAGCGCGGTCGGGCGGCCCACGGAGGTACATGAAGTCGGCAACAACCAGCCCGGCCATGGGGTCGCTGCCACGGAGGTACATGAAGTCGGCAACAACCAACCCGGTCATGGGGTCGTTGCCAGTGTTCCCAACCTCATGTTCAGCTTTGTGCTCAGCTTTGAGCTCAAGATTCGCGCGCAACATGCTGGTCAGCGAGTGCGCGCCCGCCACGCCGTCATAGTGAATGGGGCGCGGCTCGAGCTTGTTGGCGAGCCACATGGGCCGCGGCCTTGCTATCACGTGCGCGCTCGCCCCTCCAGCGTCTCCCGCAGCTCCTGCTCTTGCGATTGCGCGGCTCCAACTTGTTGAAATAGCGACATAATGGAAATCGTCGCGGATGGAGACCTCCGTGTCGATGTCCAGTACCCTGCCCGCGGGCTTTGTCTCGCGCATCGTGCACACGTGGCTAGGGCATTAAATGTATCTGTGCTTTCGGGCCGCGCGCAGCGCCGCGGCGCAAGCATTAAAACTGCAGCCGCGGCGTCCGCGTGGAGCGCTTGAGGAGACTGCTCGAGGAGCTCGCGGCGAGGTACGCCGCGGCGCTCGAGGAGGCACTGAGAGAGCAGCTCTCGCGGCTCCCGGCATGGCTGCCGCGAGCGCTCGGGGGCGCGCTCCGCGCCGCGCCGCCGCGGCCGCAGCCAGGGACGCGCGCGTGTCTCCACGACACGTATGCCGACGGCAGCGCGGCCGTGATAGTCGTTGAGGGGGAGGCGGAGGTCGCGGGCAGGGCAGTCACTGTGAGGGGGCCGTGCGGCACCTACTCGTTCGCGGTGCCAGCATCGGCGAGGAGGGTGACCGTGACCAGAAAGAACGGCGTGTCCGTGATCAGGGTGGAGGTATGAGCGGGCCGCTGCTCGAGTTCCCGCCGATGGAGATGCACTTCGACGGCAGCGGCAACGCGTACCTCATAGTCCTCAGGAACCGCCCGGGCGAGGTGAGGGTGGAGTGCGCGGGCGACGACGGGGTGCTGGTGTACCGCAACACGGTCGTGAGGCTGGGCAGGTGCGTCAAGGTGATGGAGACGAAGACCACGGTGAAGGTCCAGCTGCTGTAGGGGCATGGCGTGGAGGTTCATCCCCGGCGCGAGGAGGCCCCGCGCGCGGCCGCGCGTTCTACTCGCGGCGAGCGAGGAGGAGCTGTACCCGGCGGTCATGGCCAGACTGCTCGCGGGGCGGGGCAGGGTGCTGTTCAGCGAGAGGGTTGGAGGCACGGTTCCGGACTTCATCGTGGACGGAGGCGTGTGGAGGGTGGCCGTTGAGGTGAAGACAAGGGTCACCCGGGCGGCCGTGGAGCAGCTGGAGAGGTACTCGCAGGTGGGCGAGCCGTGCCTGGCGCTGCCGCTGAACGCCAGCCCCGGGCCGTGGGACGGCTGCGTGATGTATATAAACGCGCTCTTCGCACCGCGGCGTGGGTGGAGAGCTGGAGGAGCTCGTGAGGTGGGTGAGGTGGAGGTTCGCCACGGCGCTCGCGGTGTGCATGAGGGGTGAGCATGCCGCTGGTGAGAGTGAGGGGGCCGGAGGAGGTGCTGACGGTGGTACTCGCTGAGTGCAAGGACGCGAGGGTGACAGAAGACGGCGTAATAGCAGACTGCGACGCGATCGCGCTGAGGAAGCTGGTCGCGAGGGCCGCGGAGGTGGTGCTGGAGTTCCCGCCGTGATGGCCCCCTCCCCGCCCTTCAGGGTGGGGGCCAAGCGCTCTGCGGGATGGAGCTATAGCCATTTTCGCGCGGGAGGACAAGCCCCGCCGGGAAACTGATAAATGGTGTTCCGAGAATGGGGGCAATGTCCCAACAGCGCGAGAGCCGTGACGGGGGTCACCGGGATGAGGAGAGCGGGGCAGCGCCCCGCCGCTCGCCCCGCGCCAGGCTGTGGCTTAACGCGATCGAGAGCCGCGCAGCCTTTGCGGCGCTGCTGGCGCGGCCCAGCACCGTGACGGTTGAGGGGTACCACGCGGCCGCCGTCGCGGAGTACCTGGAGTGGGTCAAGTCGGGGGAGGTGGAGCTGCCCCGCGCCGTGTACGCGTGGCCAAACGGCGTGAGGAACGCCTACGTGCACGCCGTCATGCACGGCCTCGGCGTGCTCTCGCCAGTAGTGGTGGCGCGCACAAACGACGAGGGAAAGTGGATTGTCGTTGACGGGGCTTCCAGAACGAGCGCGCTGATGTGGGGCGCAACGGTAACGACGGGCATGGACAGGAAGAGACTGCTGTCGGCGCCGCTCCTCCTGGTGCGCGTGCGCGTCCCGTCGCGCGAGGCGGCCATGGCGTTGAGACTGGCCCTCAACGAGTGCAGGGGGAGAGGCACCGTGCAGGAGTTCCTCGAGAGGCTTGCAGAGCTGGGAGGAAAGTGGGCAGCACTGGCCAGGGCGGCCGAGCTGGTGTCGAGGTACACCGGGGTTAGCGCGAATCAGTCCCCCTCCCTGGCGCTCCGCGCCCTCTGCGTTCTTCTGCTGTACCCGAAACACGACACGTGTGCCAGCCCGTCGTTCAACCACGCCACTCCGCTGCACGCGCTGGAGATGCGGTCGCAAGATGAGATCGAGAGACTGCTCTCGGTGCTCGAGAAGGTGCTCCAGCGCGTTGGCCCCGTGGACAAGAACGTTCGCCCGGGCGTGTTTGCCAGTGCGGTGGCCAAGGCCCTGGAGGAGTGCGCGGCCGCGGACAGCAGGGAGAGGGCGGCATACCTGGCGCTGCTCCCGTATGCCAGGGGGGTCGGCCACGTGGTAACCATACCCGTGGGGAAGGTGGCGCGCGGGCTTCCCGAGAGCACCAAGAAGAAGCTGAAGGCGGTTGCGAGGAAGCTCGTGGAGTCGGGCACGTGCAGCGGCGTGAGGAGGGGAAAGCTCGTGTGCAACAAGGCGCAGCTGAGGGAGTTCTTGAGGAGGGCGGATCCGAGTCTCCCCCTGTGAGACTTCGCGGCGCGGGAAAGCTTTTTATTTTGCGCGTGCCGCGACAGCTAAAAATTCTTGAGTGAGAGCCGGGCGCCCGGCTCCGGCAACGTTTTTTATCCTCGCGCGCGTGCACTGGCGTGTACACGTACGTCGCCGACAGCGCGGTGAAGGCGCTGCTCGGCTGTGCCCTTCACGTCGAGGGCTCGGGGCGCGTGGTTGTGGTGGAGATACTGGACGCCCTCTGCCCCTACTGCTCGCTCATGCTCGCCGAGACGCTGGACGCGCTGCGGGAGCTGGCCACCGCTGGCAAGATAAGGCTGGCCGTCTGCGAGATGCTGGTGCACGGGGAGGAGTCGCTCCGCGTGCACGCCGCGGTGAGGTGCTTGCCGCCGGAGAGGAGACTGGACGCACTCAAGGCGTTCATGCTGCGCGGCGAGCCGGTTCCCGCGGAGCCGTGCCCGGAGGGAGAGGGAGCGGCCCGCGCGTGCGACGCCGCTGCCAGGGCTGCCGGTGCGGTGTCAACTCCGTCGCTCGTCGTGTACAACGAGGAGGGGAAGATCGGGCGGCTCTACCGCGGCTACATGTCGCTGGACAGCGTGCTCGCCGCGATAGCGGAGGTGTCCGCCATGCGCGCGAGGTGCCCCCTCACCCGGCCCCTGCCGCCCGTGCATGAGGTGAGGGAAGAGGGAACTTTCATTCCAATAATCTTCCCACTTTCCTCCCACAGTGTTGCTAACGGAGCCGCACGCTAGCCCTCACACAGCGGCTTCGGCACCTTCTCCTGGCACTCCTGCTCGACTCTCCTGCACCCTACCGGGCGCCTTCCCTGCTGGAGTCTCCTCATCTCGTACCTCACGTGGTACCTCGTCTTGCTCTCCTTGAAGTCCCTCGCGTGCTTGAACACCTCGACCACCTCGTCCTCGCTCCGCCCCGCGTACAGCAGCCACTGGGCAACCGCCACCCTCCCCGTGTGGCACAGCTCGCCAGTCTCCCTGAGGTACTCTATCAGCTTCACCACCCACGCTGGCACCCTCCCGCGCCCGCGCTGCCCGCCAGCGGGCTGCTGTGCGGGGGGCGGCGGGCGCGGCGCGCCCAGCAGCTCCTCCATGAACGGCAGCGGCTTGCCCAGCGCTCTCTCGACCATCTCCGCAACTCTCGCCGGGTCGCGCACGTGCTCTTCCCTCCTCCAGTCGTAGAGGAGCACCCGCTGCCCCGTCCTCTCGTGGACGGTGAACGGCACCCTTATGTGGCTGGAGACGGGGTGGGGAACCTCCACCGTCGCGAGGTCTGCAAGCGACGCTATTTCGCGCCCGAGCGAGGCGTACTGCTCCGGGGAGATGCTGGCATACTCGCGCGAGAGGAACACCCGCAGCGCGTACCCCTTGCCGCCAGTGAACACGACCAGCGGCTCGGCTCCCATGTCGGCGAGTCTCGACGCCAGTATCGCGGCGACGTGTCTCGCGAGCTCGACGTTCTCCGGCGAGTCGACGTCGAGGTGGAGCGCCTCTATCATCTCGACGCGCCCGGGCGACGGCTTGGGCTGGGTTGACGACCTCACCCCGCACAGTCCCGCGAGGCCCAGACCCACGTACCTCCACGCGTCGAGCGCGCTGGACGCGGCCACCTGCGAGGACGGCCCGTCCGGGCACGTCACGAGCAGCGTCCTCGGGGACTGCGTGGGGAACACCCACCGCTCCACCGCGAGGGCGAGGGCGTCGGCCAGCGCGTCAACGCTCTCGCCCACGCGCGCCCGCAGCGAACAGCTAAAATTTCTTGAGTGCACGCACTGAGCGTGGCAGAAATAGTGGAAAGCTGGGACGGGCTCAAGTGGTACATCGAGCGCGACTATGACAGAGTGGTGCTGAGCAAGGGGGAGCTGTCAGTGCTGAAGGCGATCTACACGCTCGCCAGCGCGCCGGGCTTCGAGGTGTTCGTGGACGTGGGCGCGCACGTCGGCTACCATGCGGTGAGGGCAGCCAGGAAATTCAGGAAGGTCGTGGCACTGGAGCCGAACCCGCATAACCGGGAGGTGCTCGCGAGGAACGTGGCGCTCAATCTCCTCGACAACGTCACCATACTTCCCTACGCCGCTGGCGAGTCGAGGTACACTGGCACAATGTGGCTTGCCGGCAGCGGGTCAACGCTGCTGCCCGGCATAGTGAGAGGAGAGACGGTGGAAGTGGAGGTCGCGCCGCTCGACGAGCTCGTTGACCGGGCCGACGTCATCAAGATCGACACCGAGGGGTACGAGTGGAGGGTGCTGCAAGGAGCCACGAGACTCATCGACGCGCAGAAGCCGGCGCTGGTGATAGAACATCACGACTTCCGCCCGCAGTACGCCGCCACCGTTAACGACTATCCCAAGATCAAGAAGTTCTTGAGGGAGAGGGGCTACATCGAGATCTGCCTCGCAACGCAGCACAGGCTGTGGTACCCGCTCGACAGGCCGCTGGAGCCCGTCAGATCGCTGATAGTCCACCACTGGATACAGCACTGCATCAACAACTTGCGCCATGGGAGGGACTGGTACTATGCGGTTCCGTACACCTGGTGGTGGGGGATGGATCTCATCGACTTCATTTACGAGCTGCCAGAGCACGTGCTGAGACCCGACGAGCCCGAGTGGGTGGAGAGATTGCTGAGAGACTAGGGAGACCCCAAAAGGAAGAGAGCCCTACCCGCGAGGGACGGCCGCGCAGATCGCTGCCACCGCCGCGTCTCTGGGCACGAGCGCCGACATCTTTCCCCCCATGCCGCTCCTCTTCTCCAGCAGCGCGTGCCCCAGCATGAGCGCCACGAGCGACCACACCACGTCGACGCACGCGCGCAGCGCCGTGGCGTCGCCCTCGTCCACAAGCTGCGCGCAGACGGCCGCCGGCCGGATGGAGACGACGCCGCCGCGCCCCGACCTCGCGGCGCGGCACATGAGCTCCAGAACGGGGCCGACCGGGACGCGCACGCCGTCTTTCACTTGCACCCACGTTGCCCTGAAGAGCGCGCGCGGGTCGCACACCACGGCCGTGGGCACTGCCTTGAACGCCAGTCTCACCGCGCGCCGGTGCTCGACCAGCGCCCTCAGCGCTGCGAGGGCTGCGCGCCGCGACACGCCGAAGGTGGCGGCAATCTCGGCGGCGGAGGTGCAGCCGCGCGCGGCCAGGAGCGACTCGAGGAGTGGCAAGAGCTGTCTCTCCATTGTGCCGCTGGCACGGTACAAATTTAAATTTTTCTCCTTTTACTCCTCCTGTCCCTATTCCCGCGAGCGGCCGCGCAGAGCGCCGCTGCCACCTTCTCCGGGAAGATGAAGTAGACCGGGGCGAGCAGCCCCGCGAGCGGCGCGAGCGCCGCCGCGTTGCGCGTGAGGTACCAGAGGGCCAGCGCGGCCCTGACCTCGCGCTCGGAGATCTCGCGCATGTGCAGCAAGTCTTCCGGCCTCAGCGAGCGGAGCAGCTCTGCGAGCGCGCGCGCCGTCTCGGCGTCAACGTCGAGCGCCACGAAGAGGGCCAGGTTCTCCTCTGCCATCTGCCGCGCCTTCTTCTCGTCGACAAAGCCGAACTCGTTGACGATCCTTCCCGAGCGGCCCAGCAGCGCCTCCGCGGTGTCGCGCGGCGTCAGCATGCGCGGCTACTAGGCCACCGCCCCTGCAAGCAGCGGGGCCATCGCCGCGATGAGCATCAGCGGCATGAGCGCCTGGAGCATCGCCGCGAGGGACTGCACCGCGAGGGCGGGCTGCAGCGATGTCGTTGGCTGGGCTGGCGGTGCCGTCACCTGCTGGGGCTCCGTGGCCGTCGCCGTCACGGTTGCGGTCGGGGCGGGGGCTGGCTGCGGGAGCTCGCAGCAGCACCCAGTCGGGCACGCCGCGACGCACGTGCCTCCGCTCGCCTGGCACTCCGGCACGGGCGTGCACGGCTTGTTCTCGGGGCAGATGGGGCACTTCATGTCGAGAGAGGGGTCGTACTTGCAGCAGCAGCCCAGCGGGCAGTTCGCCGTGCACGTGCCGCACCTCGCCATGCACTCGAAGGTTCCCATGCACTCTCCCACCGCGCACGCGTATGCCATGCCCGTGCGCGCGGTCGCACTATAAAAAGAAAGCACGCTATAAAAAGAAAAATAGCGCCAGTAGCAGCCGCGCGTGAGAGTGCCGTGCGGGCACGCGGTGGACGTGTTTCTCGCGCTCGCAACGGCGTCTATTCCCGTCACCCTGGTCAAGAGGGGGCGCGAGTGCGACGTGCACCCCTACATTGATGTCAGGGCCACGCGGAGCGTCCGCCGGTGGAGGGAGTACCTCGACTTCGTGCGCGAGGTGTGCGCCCGCCCGCGCGCGCACGTGTTCAACGTGATGCAGCCCAGCGCGATGAAGGTGCACAAGAAGCACAAGCACCTCGTGCCGCTGCTCAGGGCAAGGGGGTGGGAGGTCGGGGAGGTGGGCGGCGCGTTCGTGCTCCGCGCCCCGCCCGAGGTATTCTGCTCGCAGGAGAGGCAGCTGCTCTACGAGAGTCCCTAGCGCGCGGAGACAGCAAGCCCCCACTTCGCCATTTTAAAGCCCCCCGGGAGGGGCGGCATGCTCACAGAAAGGAGAGAGTGCAACGCGGTCGCGCCAGCGCTTGTAGCCGTCCCGGCGCAGGCAACGCCGACATTCGGCATTGACGTGGGAATGCTGAACACGATGTTCGCGATGCTGATGAACTTCATGTTCTTCGCGCTGATGTTTCGCTTAATAAGCCAGCTGTTTGAGAGCGTCGGCAAGGCCATCGCTCCCGCCAGCGCCGCCAGCGCGGGAATCTAAGCACTGACAAGCTGACGGGCGCGGCGCGCGGGTAACTCCCGTTTTTCTCCTTTTTTCTCCAGTGGCAGCGGTGCCCTCAGGCCATGCCGTGCACCACTCCCGAGAGGTGCCACGAGCTGGGAGGGATATGCGCGCAGCAGTGCTGCCACGGGTGCAACTGCATCACGAAGGAGGGGGCGTACATCGCGTTCTGGACGCAGCCGCCCCAGGGGCCTCCGAGGGCGTACGTCGACACTGACGGCAAGGTCGCGATAGCCCTCCCGCTGTTCGTGATGTGGAACATGCTGTGCAGCACCACGCCGCTCGCCGAGCTCAGCGTGTGCCCCCCGGTACCCCTCTGGGAGGGAAGGGAGGAGAGAGAGGTGACGCACTGGGGCTCGGCGCTGGAGGTAGAGGCAGAGCTCGCCACGACGGGCATCGGCTTTCCGAGACCGGCCGCCACGGTCTACGTGGACGGGAATGCAGTGCTGGAGCTGACGTCCGCAAACCCGAGGGGGGTGGCCCGCGTGGCGGCTGGCTCTGGCCCGCACCCGGTGAGGAGGAAGGTCACGGTTTCCGTGCGCGGCAGCGGGTGCGCCGCGGTCAAGATCCGCGCCGCCGACTGCCCGCAAGAGCTCCCCGTTGACATCGAGGTGCTGGCTGGCGGGAGGGTCGTGCAGGGGGCGTCGCTCCTCTTGGAGCCGCCGAAGCCGGGACTGCCACTGCCGTCGCTGCCAGGAATGCCCGGGCAGGGCGGGCTGCTGCCGCTGTACAGCATCACTCTCAAAACCGACGTCAAGGCGCCGCGCTACACGGTCAAGATCTACAGCGGGATAAGGCCAGCGCCGCCGGCGTGCCGCGACCTCATAAATACCGTTGACGTCGAGCTGCCGGGCATTCCGGTCACGCCGCGGCTCTCCATCGCTTCCGTGAGGGTGAACGGGAGGGAGGTTCCCAGGGGAGGAGAGTTCAGGGGCGTCCCGCCGTTCGCGCTGGAGGTGGACGTGCGCTCCGACGCGGACGCGGCGGTTGACGTCATTGCCGAGGAGCTGGGAGTGAAGCAGGCACTCGCCACTGGCGTGGTGCTGAGGGCCGGCGAGACGAAAACAGTCAAGGCGTTCCTCAAGGACGCGACGCCTGGCAGGCACGAGATCAAGATATACGCGGCCACGGCAGACGCCAAGAGCGAGCCGTACGCAATTGCTCTGGTCGTCGAGAGGGGGCTGGAGTGCCCGGCGGGGACGCAACTCGTGAGGACGGATGCGTGCAGGGACGGAAAGGCGTGCATCAAGAACTACGGGGAGCTCTGCTGCTGCGAGGATCGCGCCGCGTCTCCCAGGTTCAGGCTCGGGGTGCCGGGCACGATCAGGGCAGTCAGGGGAGAGAGAGTCACGCTGCACGTTGACGTGCGCAACGAGGGCCAGGCGTTCGGCACGGCAACTGTCGAGATCGCCGGGAGGCTGCTGCAGGCGAGGAAGAGCGTGGGCGTCTGGCCCGGCTCAACAGCGTCCGTGGATTTTGAATTCGTCGCGACCGAGAGCGACGAGCTGAGGGTGAGAGCGCTGTACGGGAACGAGCTGCACGACGAGAAAGTAGTGCGCGTAGAGGTGGCCGCCGCGGCGCAGATAGACTTTGACGTCAGCTACCCGCGTCAAGTGAGAAGCGGCGAGCCGGTCGCGGTGCAGTTCACCGTGAGGTACCCGGAGAGGGCGAGGGCGAGGATAATGGTGCTCGACTCGCAGATGAGGGAAGTTGCTGGCACGGAGATAGACGTGCCGGGCTCTGGCACCGTGACGTTCCTGGCCGGGAATCCCGGCACGTACACCATGTACGCGGCCGTCAGGATCGGCATGCAGTTCTCCAGCAAGCAGATAGCGATTGAAGTTACCGAGAGGCCGCCGCGCCTGCTGATAGTCAGCGGCCCCGTCATTGAGGTCAAGCCGCCGTGCGCGTCCAGCGGCAGCACGACGCTCGCCGCCGTCAAGTACACCGTGATGAACGACGGCGGGCGGGGGGCGTGCACCGTCGAGACGCTCGCCGTGACGGACGGCTACACCGCCGCGAGGGCGGCGGAGGAGGTCGCGCTCGGGAGGTACGAGAGGAGGGACATCGCCCACGTGCTGCAGCTCGTGTGCGGCAGGGAGTACGCCGTGATCGCGAGGGCAGTGTGCGGCGGCTCAGTCACGGACGAGAGGAGGACGCCGCTCGCGCTCGTGCCGGGCGGCGCCGGGCCGTGCACCCTCGACGTGAGGGCCGCGCTGGCCGACGGCAGGGTTAGGGTTTTCGTGTCCGGCCACGCCGGGCGCGCGGTGCTGCTCGCGTCGCGGCCCGGCGGGGTGCCGGTGAGGGTTGAGTACCGCGAGGGGATCGAGCTCGCACTGGAGCCGGGGACGTGGGTGATCGAGGCGTACGACGAGAGGGGCTGCTACGGATCCACCCTCGTGGCGGTTCCGGGCGCGACCCCGCCCACCGTGCCGACGGAAACGTTCACGGTACCGACGGGCACCTACACTGTGCCCACGGGAACCTACACGGCACCGACGGGAACTCAAGTACAGCCGTCACCCACCGCCGAGACCGCCCTCGACAGGGCGCTGCGCGTTGTTGTTGCCGTGCTGCCCCTCTTCGTGCTCCTCTCGGTGATCAGAATGTTCCGCCGCTGATGTCTCCCCTGTTTCTCCAGACCTCCTCAGCGCGACGTCAAACTCAATCCAGTCCTCCGTTGACACCTCCACTTCCAGCACCTCCTTCTCCGGCCCGACCCTGACCAGCGCCACGCCGCCCAGCACCCTGGCCCTGACCTCGTGGCCGACGAACCTCATCATCAGCTCCCTCTCCAGCATCCTCTCCACGCCCTTCCACACGGCGTACATCACCAGGCCCCTGTCCGGCCTTCTCGGCGACGTGAGCACCACCACGTTCCCGTCAACTCTGTACGTCGTCACGGGGCCCCTTACCCACACGACGTAGACCTTGAGCCGCTCGGGGAGGGGTGTCCCGCTTCCCGCATCCCTGTGGCCCTCGTCACGGTTCCCGTACTGTCGGGCCATTGCTCCCATGCTTGGAGCACCATTTTTCAGCATGGGGCGGGGCGCCCTGCCAGGGGGGCGACGGCCCCTCTAGCACCGCCCCGGGCGCGCCTAGCGCGCCAGCTCCCTTATCTCCCTCACTATCGTCACGGTGAGGAACAGCATGAGGAGCGACGGGAGCGCAGCGAGAGTGAAGCCGGCCAGCTGCATTTCCGGCGGCTCCCGCCGCTGCACGCACCTCCTCTCAAACGCCGACTTCAGGTACTCCCGCACCTCCGGGTCAGTCGCCCTCTGGATGGCCTCGGCGAGATCCCTGCATATCACCGCGTTTTCGTGCGCCGCTACTGCCTGGTAGCCCAGGTAGACCCCGCCGAGCAGCACGGCCGCCACCGCCGCCAGGCCCCACCTGCTCTTGAGGAGCGCGCTCCCGCTGACCTCGACGGCCGACCTGAACCTCGCCGCGGCGGCCGCCACCGCCCCCGCGAGCGACCTCGCGGCAGAGGGGACGGCCCTCGCCGCCGCCGAGTAGACGACGCGCGGCGCCTTGGGCACGACTTGCGGCACTCTGGGCTGCACGCTCCTTCCTGTCAGCAGCCTGACAATTCTCGACACGACTGCTGACAGCGGCGGGAGCCCGGCTGGCGCGGCCGCCCCCGCGCCCTCCCACGCTGGCACGAAGAAGCCAGCGCCCGCGGCGACGGCCGCCGCCGCGGCGGCCTCCTCGGGGTCGACGGACTGCGCGCTCTCGTAGAGGAGCTTGGCAGCGGCATAGGTCTCGGGACGTCTCGGCGCGCCCAGCACTCTCGAGAGGTACCTGGCGTCTCTCGCCCCGGGCCCCAGGCCAACTGACATGTAGGAGAGGTGGTCGACGAGGTGTGCGTGAACCTCCGGGAGCGCCGGGCACTCGGACGCCCTCACGCGCGGCGGCGCCGAGCCGAGGTCGACATGCTCGGTGCAGAGGTGAATGGCCCTGCCGTCCGAGAACGCGGCCTGGAATATCACGCTCTCGTCGGGGAGGGCTGCCAGCCTTGCCACCCCCCGCTCGTAGTGCGGGTACGCAGTCCACGAGAGCGACGCCCCCGTTGCCAGCAGCATTGCGTCCGCGGCCCCCGGGGGCGGCTCGACGGGCACCTCAACGACGTACCCCGACGGAACCGTCACGTTGACCGCCTGCACCGGCGCGCCGCCGACGCTCTCCGGCAGCGACTGGCCGCCGCCGGGGCGGTGGAGCGCGGCGGGGTGCACCGGCGCCACGAACGAGAAGTCCCCCAGGTACGGCACGTCCAGCGCTGTGCTTACTGCCTCCCCGCCGGAGTAGGCAATGCCGAGCGGCAGCGACGCGCCGGGGTCGAGGTTCTGGCCGCGGATCTCGACGACGAGGTAGTACATCACCGGCCTGCCGCTCTCGTCCCGGTAGGCAAAAAGCAGCGGCGAGACTTCCATGAGCGGCGGGCCGCGCCTACATCGATTCCCTCAGCGTCTTGAACAGCATCATTATCACAAACAGCGGGAGTATGCCGACTATCAGGTTGGTGATCGTGCCTATTGACTGCTCAATGTCGGCGGCGGGCCGCGCGGGGGCCGTCTGCTGCGGCTGCGGGTACGCGCACACGCACCCGAGGGCGCAGCTGCCCGCGCAGACGCCGCCCGACGCCGTGCACTCGGCAACGGGGAGACACGGCGGCGAGGGGCACGAGGGCGGCACCTCGCAGAGGCACGAGTTGTCGCCGCACGGCGCGGTGCACGTGCCACACCTCTTCATGCACTCCTCCACGGGAAGGCACGGCGGCGCTGACATGCAGCACGGTGCGCTGCGCGTTAAAAAGAGGAGAGAGGAGAGAAAAGGCCCGCCGGAGCGCGGGAAGAGACAGGCAGGGAGCGCTAGTCCTCTATTTCTGCCGTGACGCGCTCCACGCGCCCGCGCAGCACGATTGCTGGCAGTAGCGCCCTCTCGCCGCTCTCGTTGACCGCATAGATTTCAAATTCCCTCGAGAAGGCAAACCCCGCGCGCTTCCCGGCCAGCTGCTCCGTCGCGGGCACGAGCTCCATGTCGTCGCACTTGAACACGATGCGAATGCGCGGGTTGTGCTCCTCGCCGAACTTGACCCACACGGTGCCGTGTCCCTCTGCCGCGTACAGCACCACGCGGCCAGGGGGCACCATGCGGGGCAAAAGCTCTACATCGACTCTCCTGGTCTCAACCTCCACCCTTATCTTCTTGGCAACTTGGTGCGGGATCTCCACGACCTTGACCTCCGCCCGCTCTGCCATGCCCCGCTGCGGGTGCGGTTATTTAACCCGTGCGCGTGGCGCTACGCCCTCCCCCGCTCCGGGGAGGGGGCCGCCGCCAGCATCCTCTCTACTTCCTCCAGCGACTTGACGTAAGTGACGTTCATCTCGACCATCCGCGACATCTCCTCTATCGTCTCTACCACGAGCTTGTCCGGCGTCAGGACAACGACGGTGTCCTCGTCGCTTTTCGTGGACCTCCCGAGCATGTGGTAGAGCGTTGCCCTCGACCATATCTCGACCAGCCTCCTCTCGCCCCAGCGGGGGCCCACGCGCTGCGAGCCGCCCAGCAGCTCGCCCTTGATGTCTCCCCTCAGCCACGCCACGAACGGATCCGCCACGTCCGGGTACGGCCGCTTGAAAATCACCACTGCCAGTCTCCTGTGCGGGAAGTGAACGCCGCGGTTTGCCCTTGCCGTTACCAGCACGTCCCTCTTCCCCTCGATGAACTCCTCGATGTGGGTTCCCCTCCTGTCGATCATCGTCTTGTCCACCCCGCACGCCTCCAGGTGCCTGTACGAGATGACGGGGGCGAACACGGGAAGGCCAGCCGACCTCGCCCAGTTCATGTACTCCCAGAACTTCTTGCACGCCTGCCTGACGTGCTCCTCGTAGAGGTCGGGCCGCTTGAACCATATGCCCCTGACGGGCACCTGGCCGTCCACGTGCACGATGAACCTGCCAAGAACCCTCCTGTTGTTCGACACAATCCTCACGCGGCGGTTTCTCATCCCCGCGAGCACGGCCACGTCGTGATCGCCGAGCGGGGTTCCCGTCACTCCCACGATCGTGGCCCCGCAGTTGCCGACAAGCCTTGTCAGTATCTCCGCCCCCGCCTCCCTCACGAAGACCGCCCTCCCGGGCACGCAGAGCCTCACCGTTGCTGGCACGGGAAGCGGATCCGCGCCGTGTGCCGCCCTCCAGAGGTCTGCGAGCTCGTTGTACGCCAGCTTGCACAGACCGTGTTTCAGCGAGAGCTTCACGTCCACGATCTCCGCCACCATCTTCAGCGACGACGTGCGCACCCTCTTTGCCAGCTCGTTCAGGTCGTGCTCGGTGACGTCGAGCCGGAGCGTGGTCTGCATCGGGAACTCCTCCAGCTCGTCCAGAACGACAACCCTCGCGCGCGGCACCCTGCCAGCGTACCACTCGTACACCAGCTTCTTGTACGTCATCACGACCACGTCCGCGTCTGCAACCTCCTTGAACTGCCAGTAGTACTCGCATGCCCTGCCGCTGCGCGGGTTCGCGTTGGCGTAGACCCTCCCCCCGTCTGCCGTCTCGTACTCGGCGGCCTGGATGAACGAGGCGCTCTTGAAGCGGCTGGGCGGGGCATAGTACGGGCACTTCTTCGCCTTCTCGCCCGCTGACAGGTTCCTGTCGAGACACGGAATGCCGGGCGCGTCCGCCCTCACCTCCGGGGTGTACCAGCACATCGCGTGGGCTCTGGACACCAGCGGCACGACCTTCAGCCGCGTTCCGTCCTCCCTGACGACCGTGTACTTAGTCCACACCCCCAGCATTGACACGTACGGCACCAGCACGAGCGCCCTCTCGCCGCGTTTCAGCACCTGCGCGATGGCGACGAGCACGGCGAGGGTCTTGCCGCTGCCCGGGGGCTCCACGAGCGCGACGGGCTCCCCCCTCGCTATTGCGTCCGCCAGCTCCTCCGCCGACTTGCGCTGCCACGGCCTGAGCCCCACCTCGGCGTCGCCCTCGTAGACCTTGACGCTCATGGCAGCAGCCTGGCCATCCCCTCGAGGGATGACAGGGAGGCCACCGCGTCGTGCGAGAGCACGTACCTCAGCGTGTGTGTCCTTACCGCAATCTCGGGGAGGGGCCTCCACGCCGCCGTGACCCGCGCCGCGCACCCGTCCCCGCCGCACGAGTAGTGCACGCGGGCGCGCGCGAGGACTGCCCTCCCGTCAACGTGGAGGACGTACGTCTTCTCCTCGCCGCGGGCGTCAACGGGGATGAACAGCGCGTCGAGGATCGTGCTGCCGGGCGCCCTCCTGCCGTTTATCGACCTCTCGGTCACGGCGGCGCTCCCGCCGCTCCTGACGGCGAGAGCGGCGAGGGCCGGGATGTCGGACATGTGGTGCAGCCTGGACTTCGGCCCGCCCTCCGCGTTCCGGAAGAGGTCTCTCAGCGACGTGCTCTTCTCCACGAACAGCTCCTCCAGCGGCGCCGACATCACCCACCGCTCCACCAGCTCCCTCAGCTTCCCCGCGCCGCGCAGCCACGCTCCCAGTATCTCCCTCCACGCGTAGTACCTCATGCCGCGCGGCAGGTCGTGCGGTCTCAGCTTGCTCCCCTTGACGATCACGGCCCCCCCGGCCATCTTGATGTATGACTTCTCGGCAGCGCCGCCAGCCTTCTTCGGCGGGAGCGCGAACCGCTCCCAAACCTCCTCGAGCTTCATCTCGTACAGCGGGCCCATCTTCTTGACGTAGTTGTTGACATCGTGCAGCAGCCTCTCGGGGTCTCCCGCGCTGACGTAAACCGAGTCCGTGTCGCCGTACACTGGCGCCGTGCCGGCTGACTCGAGCCAGCGCCAGAGGGAATCAAACACCCGCCCGGTGTACTGGAAGATAAATGCCGCGGCGTACTCGTTGACGATCCCCACCCCCGCGCTCCTCGCGAAGCCGCCGTACGCGCTGTTGGCCAGTATCTTGACGGCCTGGTCGGCCTCCGGGAACTCGTCCTTGACCCTCTTTGTCGTCCTCCTCATCTCGTAGAACTGCCTCATGATCTCCCAGACCGGGCTCTCCCCGTCGAAACAAACCTTCTTGCTCCCCGCCGACGTCTTGACCTCGAAGCCGTCGGGGCACTCGCGGACGTTGTCGGGCGCCACGCGAAACGCGGCGTAGGTGGCGGGGTACATCATTGCGAAGTCCAGCTCCGCGACATTTGAGTAGATGCCGGGGGCGCCAGCCCGCGTCTTGTCCTCGCCGCCGTAGTCCACCGTTCTCGACCTCTCGGCGTAGACCCTCCCCCTCCGCTCCAGCTCCTTGTGGTACGTCACCTCGCACATCAGCGCGGTCGTTCCCTTCTCGAGCAGCTGCGCGATCGCCGGTGGCGACACTCCCAGCAGCGCCCCGAGGGCGGCCAGGAGCGTGTACCACCTCGTGCCGAGCAGCAGCGTCACCGTGACGTCCAGCGAGAGGTACCGCCTCAGCTCGGCGGCGCTCATGTGGGCCAGCCTTGCCCTGGCGAGCTTTGCCTTCATGAGCTCCCGGACGCCAACGCCTGGCGGCAGCGTCCCGACCTGGAGGGCAACCTCGTAGAGAGTGCTGCCGCTCTCCACCTTGCCGAAGGCGCTGGCGGCCCTGCTCTCGGCGATCACGTAGAGGTCAACGTGCGGCTTGAGGCCGTCCGGCGTGTCTATGACGTACTTCGTCGGCATGATGTCCTTCAGGTACGCGACGTCAAACGCGTACGAGTTGTATCCAACAGCCGCGTCGTGCCCGGCCGCGGCGGCCGCGAGGTCGCGCGGGTCACCCGTTACCGCCACGTCGCCGTCGCTCGTGGCGTAGCCGATGTACACGTCCCTCCCCACCACCTCGACGTCAAATGCCAGGACGCGCGGCCTCGACCCGACGAGGGGCTCCAGGGCTGCCAGCGGGTCGGCCGCCACCCTCCCCCCGTCGAGGTCGGCAGATGCCCTGTACCCGTAGGGCACGTTTGACTGCGACGTCATGTAGCCGTGCTCCGCGTACCTCTCGCGCATGAGCGGGACGACAGCCGGCGCGTCGACGGTTACCCTGTATGCCCTCTTGCTGCTGGCCGGCGCGTACGTCAGCCCGTTGAACGCCCACGGCTCCAGGTCAGCTCTCTCGATGGCAACCACGCCGGGAAGCCGGGGAGGGGGCCCGTCGCCAATCACGTAGAAGTAGGGGTGGAAGTCCTTGACGAGCTCGCCGTTGCGGACGATGTAGTTCGCAATGCCGTAGTAGAACGTTGGCATGTGCGACGTTCGCGACGAAAATTTAGGAGTTGTGGCTACGCGTTTCCCCGCTGCACATTTAAGAGCGGCGGCCGGCAGGGGGAGACGTGGCGGAACCCGTGCCCAGAAGGGTCTTCCTCTCCGCAAGCGTGGATATGAATGTCCCGCTCCACTACACGGTTGGGACGCTGCCCGCGCGCGGGGCGCTGAGGGCGCGGGTGGCGCACGACGCGGGCCTCGCGCACGTGATGGCTGCCACCCCGCTGTACTTCACGCGCATGCGCGCGGAGGAGTTGGCAAACATTGGCGTGCAGCTCAAGACGCGGCACGACCTGGGCGAGGTGTTCTCCCACGTGGCACTGGCGGTGCCGCGCGGCGCGGTAAGAAGCGACACGATAAGAATCGTCGACGCGCATGTGCTCGTGCTGCCGGGCGTGGAGGTGCGGCACACGTGGCACCGCCTGGCCGGGGCTACCGAGATGGAGAGAGGAGGGGGCCCCACCGCGAGGCACATGGCCGCGGTGGCGTTCCCGGTGTAGTGCGTAGCAGTTAATTTTCCCCGCGCATGGTGCGGCGTGGAGGCGAGAAGAGACAGGGTGGGAGACGACCTCGCGGAGCGCGTGAGGGTGACGCTCTGCTCGCTCCTCTCGGGGTACCGCTCGCCGCGCGCGACGATTGCTCTCAGCCGCCTTGCGGAGGTGCTCGGCCCGTCCGCCCCGCACAGGATGGAGCTGCTGCGCACGGTGCTGGGACTGCTCGGCGCGCGGGGGGAGGGAGAGGGCATAGCGTGCGTGGTGCACACGAAACGCGGCGCCAGAATCGTGGTGGAGGACGTCCGCGCCGCGAGGAGGAGGCTCAACTGCGTGCGGCAATGATTGCTTCGCCCCGAAGGGCGGGGCTTGTCGTGCTTGTCAAAGGGACAAGCAAGACCGCGGAGTGAGGGGCATGCTGCGCGCGTACCGCGTCCCGCGCGGCGCGCTGCTTGAACTGCTCCGCCAGCACGGCTGCGTGACAACCGACGCGCTGGTGCTGCTCGCGGGAATTAACCGCAACACAGCGTACTACGTCATGTGGTCGCTCGCGAAGAGGTGTTTCGTGCTGCGCTACGCGCTGCCCGGCGACATAGGTGCGTGGTGTCTCGGTGGACCGCCAGGGAACATCACGATTACATGTAACGGGGCGCCGGTGCAGCTCGACGTCAGGAAGGTGGCGGCGCGTCTCGCGGCGCTAATCGTGCGGGGCGCGAGGAGCATAAGGGTCATCAGGTTCGTGGAGCGGGAGCTCGGGCTCAGCTGCGAGGTGAGGAGCGTGCCCCGGCTCGTGCGGGGCGTGCTGCTTGTCATGTTCGGCGAGTGCGCCGTTCCCGACCGCCGCGGCGGCAGCAACGTCCTGCTCGTCACCGACCCCCGCTGTGCGCTGGAGCGCTTGCTCCGCGTCGCGGAGACCGGCGCGCTGCCCGTGACGCCCGTGCTGCCCGAGGGCGGCTGCAAGCGGCCAGAGAGACGCAAGAGGTTGAGAATCGTGACGGTCAAGGTGCCGCAAGAGCACGTCAAGGCGGTAGACGAGCTGGTGAGACGCGGCGCGTTCCCCAGCAGGAGCGACGCGCTCCGGGCCGCGCTGGAGGAGCTAATCAAGAAACATACAGTGCGGCCGTGATGTCGGGTGCCCCGGTAGCTGAACACGGAGCGAGAGCAGAGCGCCGGGCTTGGTGTTAAGCAAGGGCGTTCCGCGCGCAACTGACCTCCTCCCCGCCCTGAAGGGCGGAACTTTCAGTTGTAAAGAGAGGAGTTAAAGGCACCGGGAGGAGGGCGAAGGGCTTAATTGTGCGGGCACTCCCACGGGCGTGACTGCCAGTAATACAGCGGGAGGGCCCGGCGCGACGCCGGGCGGGGCGGCGGGGCCCGGCCCGGCAACAAAACGGGGCCCCGGGGGGAGGGTCATCATTCTCAACGCCCTCCCCCTAAACGCGCTGCCGAGAGCGCTGCTGCGCCTCGAGGTAATGCCGATCGATG
>Ga0080004_1114009_pt1 | contig 23058 bp, 33 predicted proteins | sample WasSprMetagenome_FD_69207 | JGI IMG/M metagenome (GOLD analysis project Ga0080004, IMG submission 69207) | Sulfidic aquatic microbial communities from Washburn Spring, Yellowstone National Park, USA - WS (SPADES assembly) (version 2) | ecosystem: Environmental > Aquatic > Thermal springs > Hot...
TTAATAGCTTATTTTGTTAAGTTTACATATCGAACATAGTTGTTTACTACTAGAATGATTTAGCCAGTAAGTTTTTAGTACTAATGCTAAAATAGAAAAGCCTTAAATAAAGAGATTTTAACTAAAGAAACCAATAGAACAGAGATTTGTTACGTGGTTTACGCTTGAATACATGGATTACCAGAGCCTCATTAAAATACCTCCTAAAATCTCCATACTTAGCTTAAAGCCTACTGATTCGACGCATTTCGTTAAAAAATGGTAAAGTTTTCCATGTATTCTATAACATTTAGCCTTTAACAGTTACAATATTTTATCTTTATACATTAACCTCTAAACATTAAGCATTACAATACATAAACAATTAAATACTAGGTAGTATAAGTAGTAGGCAGTATTGGATATTGGTTAAGGTGTTAATGATGAATAGTAAAGTGTTAATTCCAGACTCGGACACCCCCGCCCACCGTAAATAGTGCATCGCATTCGTTAAATAAAATCTTTTAATTTTTCTCTTAGTTCTTGAAGAGTACATGTCTACTTTGCGTATAGATTCTAAATTCATACTTTTTAAATAAACGGTCTCTGAGGTTAGTTTATACGGGATACATTTGAACAAGCGTGTTCCAACAGGCATTGACGGCTTAGACACTCTCATCGAAGGCGGTTTTCTTAGAGGCGACATTATTCTTGTGGCTGGCAGTTCGGGCAGCGGCAAAACAATCTTTTCAACCCAGTTTATCTATTATGGTGCATCACAATACGGTGAAAATGGAGTTTACGCGACTTTTGAGGAAGACGCGAAAACGCTAAAGCGAAACATGCTCAAGTTCGGCTTCGACCTGGAGAAACTGGAACAGCAAAAAGCCATAAAAGTCGTCGACCTTGAAGCGTTGAAGGGGGAAGGGTTAAGCGCCAACATCCAGTTCATCCTAGACGCTTTAGACGACATTGGTGGAAAAAGATTGGTCATAGACTCTTTAACCGCCTTTCTAACAGCATGTCTAGAAAAGTTTGAGTACAGGGCGCTCATGCACTTGCTCTATAAAATGCTGAAAACGCAGGAAATAACAACTATTATGACGTGCAGTGTGCCCATGGGCGTCGCAACCCTCGGAATTGGAGTTGAAGAGTTCGTAGCCGACTCCCTAATCCTCTTCGAAAACGTGGTTGACGGCATAGAGTTAAAAACAAAATTCCTAATAAGGAAGATGCGTGGCACAAACCACAGCAGAAAATACCACGATGTAATAATAACAGACAAGGGCTTGCAAATCCTGCCATTCGTTGTAAATAGGTGATGCGCAAACAATGATAGGGATAGGAACAGTTTACATCCTTGGCGGAATAATGGTTGTCTTTGGAGTTCTTCACGTTTACCTCATTCGAAGATATGCCAGAACTAAGGATAAACCAAGCCTTTACTTCGGTATGACAGCCTTCTTTTACATTTTCCCAGCGCTTTTCGGCATTTTAATAGCAGTAGCAACAGCCATGGACAACTCGTTTTTGACTGAGATTTTCTATAAATTTTCAACAACTTTCGGAATGGTGGCCTACGTATTTTTAAACATGTTTGCAATGGTTGTAACGGGGCGAGATGAAAAGCGAAGAGTTTGGATACCGTTAACAGCTTTCCTCGCCATAACGTCTATTGTTTGGATTTCTGATCCAATTGAGGAAGGAGTCATCGAAGGCACAACCGAGTTCACTTTAACAAGCCTGTATAAGCCACCTTACGGTCTGCCACTTGTGGAAACAATAATTGTTTTGATGGTGATTCTAGCCTCTTATCCTATCTACTTGTTTTTCCTCACCGCAAAGAAAACCAAAGAAAAAATTGTCAAGGTAAAATCCTTTTTAATGGGGATAGGCCTTCTTATCGCCGCTATAGCTTACGTAATAGAAGTTACCGATGCAGTCTCCTATGTTTACATGCCCATCTATAGACCAATGATATTTGTAGGCGCCTTCTTTTTGTGCTTTGGCTACGTGATGCCAGGGTGGATGGAAAAGCGAATATTTGGCAGCGTTTCTGTAAGCAATTACTCCGTTGAGTCCATCATGGAAAAGTTTCTCATGCCGACAGTTGCGCCAAAGACTAGTGGTAATCCGCACAAATTTTCAAAAACCCTTGGAATAAACCATCAGCAAATAGTTGGTAGAAAGATTCTGCTGGAGTTCGACCCAGCATTAAGCTACGAAAAACCCCTCCGCGACTTTGTAAGCGAAGCTTTAGTCAACAAAGAGCAAGCTTTTGTTTTCACTAGAAGAGGGAGCACATTGCACTCTTCTTTAAGCGGGCTTGAAGGCGTCAAGTTTTTCTGTTTGACCCAGCAAACTTCGGTTCCTAAAGAAGTTTCTGAAAACGAAGTGCTCCTGCCGTCAAATGATGTCTCTTTAATGCTGAATGTTTTCGACAAAATGTTAAAAACACAGCCGGCAAGCGTTGTCAACATAGTCTTTGACAGCATTTCAGACTTGGTGTTATCCATAGGTTTCGAAAAGGCTTATCAATTCCTTAAATATGCAACTGAAATGCTCGCGTCTTCGAGGGTAACAGCTATATTTTTACTAAACAAAGTTGCCCACGACGTCAAAGTTGTTTCATCAATCAGAAGCCTGTTTAGTGACCAGATGTCCTTTGGAAAAGAAGGTATGCAGACTACCAAGTTACTGGAAAAAGAGTTTGCAGCGGTTGATTTAGAAGAGGCAACTGAAAAAGGAGTGGGACGATAGTCATGGGCGAAAAGAGGAGAGATGTGGAGCAAATTCTCGCAGAGTCTGTAGATGAGGGCTTAAAGATTCTAGGAGACAGCGGGAAACAAGCAATTCTCTTCTACCTTGAAAAGAACTTTTCCGTCAGAAAACATGACATCCCCAAAAAACCAGAAGCTTTCGCTGACGGCCTAAAGAAAATCTTCGGTGAGGGAGCCTACGTAATTCAGAAAGTAATCCTTGAAAATTTCTACTCCAAACTTGGCTTAAAATATGAAGAAAAAGAAAACTATACATTTCTGGACTATCTGAGAGAAGTGAATCACGGAGAAAAACACTGAATACAGCGATACTCCCAAACAAAAATGATGTAACAAAGCCCCCGATGTACAACAACGTTTCTTTTAAATGTGCAAACATAAAGCTCAAAATCTTTAAAGCGGAAAAACTGCATTACTACTTGTGATTTGACGCCTCGGTGGCCTAGCCTGGTGGGGCATCGCCTTGGTAAGGCGGTGGTCGCGGGTTCAAATCCCGCCCGAGGCTTTAAACCAAAAGTATAAAAGCGCTTATTTCCTTAATTATTACCGATGGCTATGAAGCAGCGTTTAGACATACATGACTTTGATGAGAGACTGCACGATGCTGAGCAGAAGATAGATGCTCAAAACCCAATTTCAGCTAGAAACGCGCAGCTCATTAGGCAGTTTGAACAATACTGCTTCTCCGAAGGCCTAGGCAAAGCCAGAGTTGTCAAGTACCTACAGTCTCTCAAGAAGCTCGCTGAATGGTTCGAGAAGGACTTTGATAAAGCGGATAGGGCAGATGTGGAACGCGTTGTCAACCTTTTGGAACGAAGCGAATACTCAGCTTGGACAAAACACGATTATAAGGTAGCCCTAAAGCGTTTTTACCTTTGGCTGGGAGGAGGCGAAGAATACCCGCCACAGGTGAAATGGATCAAAACCACGTTTAAGGAGAAAGATGCCATACTGCCAGACCAGCTCTTAACAGAGGAAGAAGTTATGAAAGTTGTTGAAGCCTCGGACAGCCTAAGAGACAAGGCCTTCATAATTACACTTTATGAAAGCGGCGCGAGAATAGGCGAGCTTGGCTCTCTGAGGATTATGGATGTCGCCTTCGAGGAAGGCTACACAACACTTATGGTGAAGGGCAAAACTGGCTCGAGGCGAATTGTAGTAGTTGCAGCCACACCCTACCTTCAGGCTTGGATACAGAATCATCCGCTTAGGGCTAAGCCCGAAGCCCCATTATGGATTAACATGGGAACAGTTAACCGCTACGAAGCCATGAGCTACCCAGCACTAGCCAAAATATTAAAAGTCGCAGCCAAAAAGGCTGGATTGAAGAAACGTGTTTCGCCACATAAATTCCGTCACAGCCGAGCCACCTTCCTGGCGGGTAAGCTTACAGAAGCCCAGATGAACCAGATATTCGGTTGGAAACAGGGTTCAGAAATGCCAAGCATATACGTGCACCTTTCAGGAAGAGATGTCGACGACGCCATTCTAGGCGTTTATGGACTTAAAAAGCAGACAGAAGAGAAACCAAAGCTAACACCGCGTATTTGCCCAAGATGTAAAACCACAAATGCTTATGACGCTAGGTTCTGCATGAAATGCGGCTTAGCCATAGACGTGAAGGCAGCATTCGAAATGGAAGAGGCAAGAACCACAGCGGACAACATCATGAACACTCTAATGAAAGACGAAGAATTCAGGAAAATGCTAGCCAAAAAACTTAAAGAATATAACATTCCAACCTAAAATGAAACAATTACAAATGCCAACTCATCCAGCACAATTATGAACCAGAATTCGAATTCTTAAGCATTTCCAGCAGCTCTTTAACCCAAAATGGAAGCCTCTACCAAAAATCATGGCTCATGTCAATCTTATCCTAGGGAGGCAGTCGCTTTTGCGCCTTCACCTGTTGTGCCCCCAGCAAATGCTTGCGATGAAAATACAAGAATTTTCTGCCCCTCGCAATGGAAGTATCTGAAAACGGACATATTCCACTGGAACGCGATTCTATCACCATGTAAGGCACCATACAGGTAACCAAAAATGAACTGTCTTTATGTAAGGGGTTAAACGGTAGACTTCTGCTTTGCTGCAATTGGTGTATCATTTTTCCTTTTCAGTTTGATTATAACTTTCGCCTTGCTTAATCATGTGAGTTGCTAAAGCATAAAAAAATAGAGCAAATAACAAGCAAGGTCAAAGCCCAAGCATAAACCATTCCTCACACTGTGGCTTTTTTCTTTTAACAGCAATTAACAGAAACGTAAATCTGTTTGCAAAATGTGACATAGCTTTACAGTTCTAGGGAACGTGCTTGTGCTTCCTATCGCATTTTAAAGAGTGTAGAGGTTTCCAACGCTGTTCCAGACAAAGGTTTTCGGCATTTCCTCGGCTATTTTGCATTTTCCCCGCCATCCTGTGCAATGTGAAGGCGCTACGAGTTTAGGGTTTATTCTTTTTAGCGCTTTTACTGTTTGGTTTATGCGCGGTTCATATTCTTTTCCTGCTAAGTGGAAGCCGCCAAGTACGGCGTATATAGTTTTGACTCTTGCAAGTTTTTGTGCGTAAATTATTGTGTTTATTATGCCGGCATGGGCGCAGCCGGATATAATTACTAAACCCTTTTTCTTAATGTTTATTACAAGTGCACGGTCGTCCCAGATCCATGGGTCCGGCTGCCATTTACCTTGCGTAAACATTCTGTGTTGCGGATACCCCTTTTCAAAGCTTGTTTTTCTAGGGATTTCGCCAGTTACGAGTATAAAATCCTCAGCTAGTAATTGCGGCTGCCTAGTTTTGATGTACTTGGCTGGCTTCACCTTTTCATCTGTTGGGAATTTCGGGTATTTTCTTATTGTTCCATCGGGATTGGCTACACCTCTAGTCTTAAACATGTCTTCATGCACTATGATGGGCAAGTCATCCTTGTTTATGGCTTTGACTAGGGCTGGCAATCCGCCAAAATGGTCATAGTGCCCATGGGAAAGAACTATACATTCAATTTCGGCGAAGTTTAACCTCATCCTTTTTGCATTTATTAATACACCGTTTGGGCTACTGCCCGCATCAAATAATATGCTATGCAATTTGCCGCCGCTAAAAACGCGGATAAGCATTGAAAATCCGTGCTCAGCTATTGGCAGAATGAAATGTTTTCCCATCCATTCTCTAACGTTTTTAACATCCTCTCTTTGAATTGTTGATAGATAATCCACCGAGTTGTCCATTAAGCTGATTATTTCCACACGTTCAGCCTCCCTGAGCTTGGAGCGTTGATGCGGCATTCCGTTATTGTCCTCAGTCATGTGACAGCTTTCTCCTTCAAAGTGTTCCTTTATAGTGAATTGTTGCAGGGCATCCGACACATTTCCCGTTTATGTATCGCGTGCAGGGTTTGCAGTCTACATGGCATGGTGCAGTGTTCCTCCCTTTATGGGTTAGGTATTCCCTTATCGGAAGGAAAGGTGTAAAATGGATGTCGCCTATCGGATAAAACTCTGATCTGCGTATGCCCGCGCTGCTTCTGAGAGAACATTTTTCTATTGATATGCTTTCAAGGGTATCCCGATCTTCAGCAACGACAAGAGCGATCAGGTTATAACCTCCTATAGTCTTGAAGATGTGAACCACCCTTGGGCAATCCTTGAATCGTTCCAGCAGGTTCTGCATCGCATCTGCACTTTCCATCTCCATCAAAACTATTGCAGGGAAAAGTTTAAAGGAGAACGGGTTCAGCAGAGCCGAAACCTGTATTGAACCTTGGCTTATGAGCTTCTGAAGCCTTTTCCTAACCCCCATACTTGTAAATCCGACTTGTTCTGCCAGTTCCTCTAGGGTTGCCCTACCGTCCGACTGAAGTTGTGAAATTATCTTTCTGTTAACATCGTCCATTGGCTTCGCCTTTGTTTATTTTCTAAACATAAACTATTTAATATTGTTTATGCATCAAACTATTTCTAAATTAGTAGTGAGCGGTATGAACGGTATGAGTGAAAGGGCTGAGGAGATCGACGAAAGGAGAAAACAGATTCAGGAACAGGAGGAAAGACTTAGAGCTAGGATGAGCAAGATTAAACACAAAATCGCTGTTATAAGCGGTAAGGGCGGTGTGGGTAAAAGCACTGTTACCGTGAATCTTGCCATAGCTTTTGCAATGCACGGGCATGCTAATAAAGTGGGTATTTTGGACGCGGATATTCATGGACCAAGCGTGCCCAAAATGTTAGGGTTAACTGGGCAGAGGCTTCAGGCTGGTCCGCCGGGAATTTTTCCAGCATCTAGCCCTTTAGGAATTAAGGTTGTTTCCATGGATTTTCTTTTGCCAGACGAAAACGCTCCTGTTATTTGGCGTGGACCCTTAAAGATGACGGCGATCCGCCAGTTCCTATCAGACATCGTATGGGGCGAACTTGACTTGTTGCTTATTGACTTGCCACCTGGAACTGGCGACGAGCCATTAAGCGTTGCGCAGCTTCTGCCGGAAATGGACGGCGTGGTTATAGTTACAATCCCATCAGAGGTTTCGCAAATCGTCGTCAAGAAGGCTGTCACATTCGCGAGAAGATTAGGAATGCCAATTATAGGCATAATCGAAAACATGAGCGGATTCGTCTGCCCAAACTGCGGAGCAAAAATCGACATATTCCAATACGGAGGCGGAACAAAAATATCCAATGAACTATCCATACCCTTTCTTGGAAGCATACCAATAGACCAAAAAATCTGCGAAGACTCTGATAAGGGTATGCCCTTCATAGTTGAACATGCAAACTCACCAGCATCGAAGGCCTTTTTAGAAATAGTCGAGAAAATTAATCACTTTTTAGAGCGCAAGCAGCAATCTGAAAGAATTGTTAAAGGAGGTGATTAAATGAAAATTTGCGTATCCGCAACCGCAAATAGTTTAGACGCGCCTGTAGATCCAAGGTTTGGCAGATGCCAATACTTTCTCATCGTAGACTCAGAAACAATGCAGTTCGAGGCTATTCCAAACATGGCTTCTGGCGCTATGAGCGGAGCTGGAATACAAGCAGCCCAAATAATAGCGGGTAAAGGAGTGAAGGTGCTCATAACTGGAAATGTTGGACCTAACGCTTTTCAAGCACTGTCGACTGCGGGGATACAGATCATAACTGGTGCTTATGGAACTGTTAGAGAGGCCGTTGAAAAATACAAGAAAGGGGAACTGAAAGGGATAAGTGCTCCAACCGTTGGAGGACATTTCGGAATGGATGCTGGTAGAGGACGTGGTTGGAGGCGAAGGCAGTGGGAACCATAGAAAACTCATATGAAGAAGAGCTTGAGAGGTTAAGGCGAAAAAAGCTTGAAAAATTGTTACGTGAATCTAGAAAAGAAGGAGGTGAAAGGGTGAAGGAGAGAATAGTTATTCCAGCTGAAAATGGGAACGGGCTTAATGCTGAACTTTCAGAACATTTCGGGAGAGCACCATATTTTATTGTCGTCGACTTAGATGAAAACAGCAACGTTTCAAACGTGCAAACCGTTCCAAACGTAAGTGAACATTTCGGAGGCTCTGGAAGACCACCAGATAGCATTCTCCAACTTCGACCAAACGCCCTAATCACCTATGGAATGGGACCACGAGCGTTAGGCATTTTCCAAGAGGCAAAAGTGGCGGTGTTAAAGGCTAATGCGAACACTGTTAAAGAAGTGGTTGAAGCATATAGGCAGGATAAGCTTGAGGAGCTTACAGAAGGCTGCCACCACGCTCGCCACAAATAGATAACGCCGCTGAAGCTTCAACCAATGTTTGGAGGTTGATGGGTTGACTAGGAAACCAAAAGAAGAAGAGCTGAGGTTGATGGCGGAACTAGGCTATCCAAAGAAAGCTATTGAATTGTATGCGGATAAAGTGAATGTGGGGGCAATAGAGAATCCGGATATCGTTACGACATATCTTGGTCCATGTGGAGATTTCATAGAACTATATTTGAAGATCGACAAGGCAAGCGTCATAAGAGATGGCAAGTTTTGCTATGTAGGTTGTCCCGGTTCAGTCATGTCTGTATCTGCTATGATTGAACTTGTAAAGGGCAAAACTGTTGATGAGGCGAAGAAAATAACAGAGCATGATATAATAAATGCCCTTGGGGGATTACCAACGGAAAAACTTGATTGTGCAAAGCTGGCTATATCAACGCTAAGAAAGGCAATAGCGGAATATGAGAAAATGAAGGGTCGTTCAGAAATTTGAGGAGGAGTATATGAAGTGACTATTTATCCTCAATGTGCTAAATGTCCAAGCGTTTATTGTAGTCGCATGCCATTGGAGGAAATTAACAAAGAGTTGCTTCCAGTCTTCTGTCCTATGAAAACAAACGAGGAAATAGTTAAGTCAGCAATTGAAAAGTATGGCGAAGATGGCGTAAAGAAAATTTATGTTCCTGCCACCGTTACGGAAAAGGAGGCATATGAATATGTTAGAGGCGCGTTGATGGCGGTACGCCCCAGAATCAAGGAGACTATAGAGTTTGGCAAGCTTGTTCACGCCAAGAAGTTGGGAGTAGCCTTCTGCGCTGGATTACACGATGAAGCGGCTAGAGTAGTAACGATTCTTGAAAAGGCAGGATTCACTGTTGCGTCAGTCAGATGCAAATGCGGTGCTGTTGATAAGACAAAACTTAATGTGGCTAAAGAGTACAAGATTGGAGACCCCTCAAAATTTGAGGCTGCCTGCAACCCAATAGTTCAAGCTAAACTTCTTAATAAAGCGGGAACAGATATCAACATTATTGTCGGCTTATGCGTTGGGCATGATATGCTTTTCACCATGAACTCAAAAGCGCCAGTGACAACCTTAATAGTTAAAGATAGGCTTTTAGGCCACAACCCAGTCATAGCGCTATATAGCGACTACCACAAAGACATAATAGAGTCGCAGAAAAGAACTTGAAAAATGAGATGGGATCAAGCAGATTATGATTGTTTCGATTGCCAGCGGTAAAGGTGGAACGGGAAAAACATCTGTAGCCGTAAACCTTGCAGTTTCAATAGATAATGTTCAGTTAGTAGATTGTGATGTGGAAGAACCGAACGCTCATCTGCTTTTGCATCCCAAAATTAGCCATAATGAACCAGTTTACACTCTAATTCCCAATTTAAACGAGGAATTGTGTGACCATTGTGGGAAATGCGCAAATTTCTGCCAATATAACGCTATTTTCGCTAGTTCCGAAAAAGTTCTAATTTTCCCAGAACTTTGCCACGGTTGTGGTGGATGCATTCTCATTTGCCCTAAGAAGGCTATTACTGAAGGAAAGCACAGAATTGGAACATTAAAGCGGGGTTACGCTGGCAATTTAGAGCTTGTTTACGGCGAGCTTGAAGTTGGCGAACCCATGGCTGTCCCGTTGATCAGAGAAGTTAAAAAACGCATTGACAAGAGCAGAAATGTGATTCTTGATTCTCCGCCAGGAACTTCATGTCCAGTGATTGAAACTGTTAAAGAGAGCGACTTCTGCATCCTCGTAACAGAACCCACACCATTTGGTTTGCATGACCTAAAAATAACTGTTCAGGTCTTAGAGGAAATCGCGATTCCCTTAGGCGTTGTTGTTAACCGTGCGGGCATAGGTGACAAAAAAGTTTACGAGTATTGTAAAGCAAAAAATATTCCAATTTTACTTGAGATTCCTTATCAGAGGAGAATTGCTGAGCTTTATTCAGAAGGGGTTCCTTTTAGCCTAGAAATGCCAGAGTGGAAAGAAAAGTTTAGAACATTATTCGCTGAAGTGAGAAGGCGTGTTGGCAAATGAGGCAGATAGCAGTTTTAAGCGGCAAAGGTGGGACAGGCAAAACAACCATAACAGCGTCCTTCGCGGTTTTGGCAAAAAAAGCTGTTGTAGCTGATTGCGATGTAGATGCCCCAGATTTACACATGCTTTTACATCCAGAAATCATTGAAACACAAGAATTTAAGGGTTCAAAGTTAGCGGTTATTGACGAGGCAAAATGTATAAAATGCGGTTTATGCCGAGAAAAATGCAAATTCAACGCTGTAACTGAAAACTTCACCATAGATTCGTTTTCATGTGAAGGATGCGGTGTCTGCACTATTGTTTGTCCAACTAATGCAATAACATTAACCGAACGTGTATCTGGACATGCCTACGTCTCAAAAACAAAGTACTGTTTTATGGCTCACGCCATGCTCAGTCCCAGCGAGGCAAACTCTGGGAAACTTGTAACCTTGGTTAGGCAAAACGCAAAAATATTAGCAGAAAAGGAGAACTGCAACTTCATAATAATAGATGGACCGCCAGGAATCGGCTGTCCAGTTATAGCTTCAGTTACTGGCGTAGATGCTGGTTTGGTGGTTACCGAACCAACTATGTCAGGCATTCACGATTTAAAGAGGGCACTGCAACTGTTGAAGCATTTTAATGTTCAGCCATTTGTATGCGTGAACACATATGACATAAACAGGGATAACACTAAAAAAGTTGAGCGCTTTTGCAAAGAAAATGGCATAGATGTTATTGGCAAGATTCCCTTCAACCCCATAGTTACGGAAGCTATGGTGAATGGAAAGACAATCATAGAATACTCTCCGAGAAGTGCTGTTGCCAAAGAAATTGAGGGTATTTGGGAGAAGCTTTCCACATTAGTATCGGAAAAGTCTTTTACATAAGAGTTATTGACCGAAAAGGAGGTGATAAGGTTGCTGTCAAAAATTCCGATAAACCTTGAAAGAATAAGTAAGGAAAACTTGGACAAAGAAATACTGAGAGCCGGAATTATTGCTGAACTCGATGCCATAAATCTCTATGAACAGATGGCAGCCATGACTCAAAACGCAAAGATCAAAACAATTCTCTTAGACATAGCGAAAGAAGAGAAAACGCATGTAGGCGAGTTTCAAGCTTTGCTGTTAATAAACGATGAGGAACAAGAAAAGGAGTTAGAAGAAGGCAGAAAAGAGGTTAAAGAGCTAAAGAAATAGGAAAGCATAAAAACCATGAAGTTGTTTGACGAAGAAAACATAGCTTTCGGTCCTGTTCCATCAAGGCGTCTAGGAAGAAGCCTAGGCATAAATAATATTCCACCAAAGACATGCTCTTATTCATGTGTTTACTGTCAACTTGGAAAAACTAGCAACATGCTTGTTAAGAGACAACCCTTCTATAAGCCAGAACACATTTTGATGCAAGTCAAAAGGAAAGTCAATGAAGCCGCTTTAAGAAACGAAAGAATCGATTATCTAACTTTTGTGCCTGATGGGGAACCTACGCTGGATGTTAACATAGGCAAAGAGATATCCCTCTTAAAGAATTTGGGATTCCCCATAGCAGTTATAACGAATGCTTCTTTGCTTTGGCAAGAAGAAGCGAGAGAAGATTTGTTAGCTGCAGATTTTGTTTCATTAAAAGTGGATGCAGTGAGCGAAAACCTGTGGAAACGCGTAAACAGGCCACATAAAAACTTAAAATTGGACATAATTTTAGATGGCATAAAAGAGTTTGCAAAAACTTTCAAGGGAACCCTTGTAAGCGAAACAATGCTTATTGACGCTGTAAGCTATGAATGCGAATTCACAGAGATGGCAGACTTTCTGGCAAGTCTAGGTAAACTGGACAAGGCTTATGTCGCTATACCAACGAGACCGCCGACGGAAAAATGGGTTAAACCAGCTATAGAAAAAATTGTGAACGCAGCGTTTCAAACATTTGCTAAAAGGCTTGGAAGCGACAAAGTTGAATATTTAATAGGATATGAAGGAGATGCGTTCGCCTTCACGGGAAATGTTGAACAAGATTTGTTAAGCATAACAGCTGTTCATCCCATGCGAAAAGAAGCGGTAGCAGAGTTTTTGAAGAAAGCAAACGCCGACTTGAAAGTTGTCGAGAAACTTCTGAAGGAAAACAAACTCGTAGAACTTGAATACGAAGGAAAAAAATATTACATGCGAAAACTTCAGTGAACCCGCATAAATCTGAAATTTGCAGACCAGAAGTCTAATAACGAAAAAGGGGTTAGACAACAACACTTGCGTTAGCATTTGCAGACTTGGATGCTTTATCAGCTAAGGAGAAAATCATGAATGATTGTTCTGGCAGAAAATCCAAGTCTTTTACCAGTTTGTATCCGGCTTCTTTCATTTCAGTGTTCAAAGTTTCTTTTGGGACATAATGCCCGAATCTTCTGTGAAAACTGAAACGTCCATCACTAGACTTATACTCGATTATGGCAATTCTTCCGTTTGGCTTCAACGCGTTTTTCAGTTTCTTAAAGTATTCCACTCTGTTCGTTAAATGATGGCACACGTTTCGCATAAAAATCAAATCTATGCTTTTACTAGGTAAATTTGAGCGTCTTCGGTGGCAAGAACAGTTTCAATGTTCTCAAACCCGTTTTCCTCTGCACAATGACGGATATATTCCAAAAATTTCGGATTGGTATCAGCAGCAAAAACTCGCCCGCCTTTTCCAACAGCCTCGGCAAAACGTAAAGCAAAATAGCTGCCACCCGCTCCGATATCAGCAATCTTTTGGCCATACTGCAATGTCAAGGCATTTATAATCTCATTGGGTTTGTTTTTCGGATCAGCTGCTTTCCGATTGAACATCTCCGCCTCAAGGTTTCTCATGTTTTCTCCGCTCTAGCTGTATTTTTGCCGCGTTTGCTCATCGGCCACAACGTGCATTATTCTTTCTTTCCATTCCTTTGAATCCCAAGTTTTCAGAGCCGTATGCGTATTGTAATAGCTTTGTGGAATTGGGTGAGTGCCAATAACGACATCTACGCCATATTTTTGTTTTAAGAACTCTTTGAAATAATCTATGTAGGGACATGGAGGATAACCCACAACTATGCCAGTTGCAAAATGAACAACTTCAACGCCATTCTTCTTCATTTCTTCGACGCAATATTCCACGTTTCCACCGGGACAACCTCCGCAAGTTGTATATCCTACAAGCTCCACTTCTTGATCTTTGTAGATGCTGAAAGCCCCTTCTCGGTTTCTTAAGGCTCTAAAACATTTACCCCCAGCACAATCACGATAACGGTCACAAATAATAATACCTATTTTCTTCTGTTTGCTCATTTTTATCATCCTCAACCATATACGTTTTTGTTTTTAAACAAGATATTCTTTTTCTGACATGAAATCATTTCCCACATACCCTTTAGCCATGTTTGGCTCGTTCCACCATTACGCAAACGCCATAAACTACATTAATGCCGTTTTCTTCACAGAATTTGATTGCTTTTTCTGATTCTGAGCCTGGCTGCATCCACACTTTTGTTATTCCAAGTTTCTTACAAGTCTCTACTAAACGCTCTGTTACTTTTGGAGGAACCACAACATTAACGACATCTGGTTTCACTGGCAGTTTTTCCAAACTTGGATAACACTTGTCGCCCAGAATTTACTTGTGCATTAGGATTTACAGGGTATACTTTGTAACCAGCACCTTTAAGATCTTTATACACTTGATAACCATATTTTTGGGGATCACGACTAGCCCCAACAACAGCAAAAACGTTGCGCCTATCCAAAAACACTTTAATCAATTCTTCATTCATCACCATCACTACACTTCTACATTCAATACTGTTTTTATGAGGAATCCGATTATGAAGGTTAAACCAGCTATTCCAAGGCTGATCAGCGTCATTTCCAGAAACCTCCTCTTAAATGGGAGTTCTTTTGCAACCGAAACATAGAAAGTGAACAAGAAAATAACGATAATTGCAGCCAGTATTGTCAAGCCTAGGCAAGCGTATGCATCTGTAAAAAGCAGGTATGGCAATATTAGAAACAGAACTGTAAGAACATAAGCAATGCCAGTGTATGTTGCTGCCTTAAGGGGATTTTTGGCGTTTCCTTCCGACTTAGTCGATAGATATTCTGACGTGGCCATCGACAGCGACGCTGCTACTCCAGTAATTAAGCCCGTCATTGCGACTAAACGAGTGTTTTGAAGAGCCAGAGTGAAACCCGCAAGGGCGCCAGTAAGCTCGACAAGCGCATCGTTCAAGCCTAAAACCATAGAACCCACATATCTGAGCCGCTCCTCATCTATTAAACCTATTAGCTGCATTTCATGTTCATCCTCATCTTTTATGATGCTTTTTGCGTCAGGCACAAACTCTGAAATTTTTACATACGTAACTTGAGCTTCTTCTTCGCCCCGTTCCATAAGTTTTATTCCAAAAGTTATCCCAAAAATTTTTGAAATCAAAAAATACTTCCACATTTTCAACTGATTCGGCTTTACATCCTTATTGGTGTATTCTTTCCAAAAATTGTAGTGTTTCAGCTCATCGCTCGAAATCCTCTTTAAAACTTCCTTATTCTTCGGGTCTTTTACCGATTGCGCCAATTTGCCGTAGATGAGATGCTCTGTAATTTCACTCTTTTGAGCAGCCAATATTGCCTCTTCAGCTTCCCTGTTTAACATTTTAACCTTCACAACTACGTATGGTTAACCAACTTCTACATTTAAAAGATATTTATCCACTGCGCTGTTGAAAATGTTTTCCAAATTAGCTTAAACTTTCAACTCTGCCAAGTTCTCTTTTACGGCATCTGCAACTTTTGTGTTTGGTTTTGCCGGAATCTTCCTTATGTGATAATGTTCAAGCAGTCCTGAAGCCCCTGGACCAAGTTCCGCAGCCAATACAAAATTTACATTAATGTCTGCGAGCGTTTTCACGGCAACAGGTCCAGAACCATAGTCATAAGATGCTGCAGGGTTATCAACTACATGCACATTTCTAATTTGGCCATTTTCGACTTCCACTATGGTGAAGGTTTTGGCTTTGCCGAAAACTTCTGAAACAGCATCTTCTAGACCAGCGTAGGCTTTTGTTGGAACAGCTATCTTCACTTTTCCCATATTCCAAAGCAACTCCTAACAATTAGGTAAAATTCGAAAACTAAAAAAGGGGAAACTAAGGCTGTGAGCGTTGCCATGGAGGTCCTCCGCCTCTTCCTCTTCTTCCTCCTGGCGGACCCTTGTCCAGCCTGTGAATCATCATTGCTGGTGCTCCGCACCTTGGGCAGTTGGCTGGCTTTGGGACTCCTTGTGGAACCTCTATTATTTGTCCGCAGTTTCCGCATTGGAAATGTTTCATTGGTAAACTCAATGGCTTCACGGTCCTTGTGGTTGTCCTCCGCCTTTTTCAAGCATTGCTTTCAACTCTTTTATTCTTGCTTCTACGTCGCTGATTTCCTCTTCTATGCTTGCTTTTTCGTCTTCAAGCTCCTTTTTGTAATCTTCTAGCGCTGCAAGCTCATCTTCTGGAGACTGCGGCATTGGCGGTGCAGCTGGTGGATACATTGGCGGCGGATAAACATATGCCGGATAAGGATATTGTTGCGGCGGAACTTGTCCAGGCGGATATGCATATGGATATTGAGGCGGATAGCCCCACCAACGTTGATATCTTCTACCTCTTCTTGGCCATGCCATTTTTAATTCACTCCTTCACCAGTATCCCATGTATGGCGTTGAAGGGAACCAATGCGGATAAGCCGTATAGGGATATCCGTAACTGCGTAGTCCATAAACACTCCATGGATACCAATAGCCCCAACCGTAAGCTGTGTAGGGCAGCCCGTAACCTGTGTATGGTAGTCCATATTCATATTGCGGGTATGCCCACCACCATCTTGGAAGCCACGGAAACCTAGCGCAAACCCAAGGGTTATACGGGTAAGCCCACATCCATCTGCCGAATCCTCGTCCAAATCCTCTGCCAAAGCCAAACATCCATCCAGGCCTTTGCCATGGCGGCAAATAGCTAAACGGGCCTCTTCCAGGCCACGGTCCAGCCCATCCTCCGCCTCTACCTCTCCAACCCCATGCCATGTTCTTTTCACCTTTTAAGATTATTTTGTGCTTATGCACATTTTCAATTATGTGAAAACGCACAGAAATATATAAATGTTCCGCTTGACATAGCAAATATAATGAACGAGCAGGAGGCAGAAGAAATGCGGACAGAGGGAGAAATAAGAAAATGGCTTGAGCTACTAGAAAAAGAGCGGGAAAATAAAGGACCATTTACCGAGCGGGAGAACATCGCCAGAAAAGCCATAAAGCAGGCTTTGCTATGGGTGTTAGAAGAAGCTGACAGCCCCCTAACATATTAAATGCTGATTATTAAATAAGCTGTGATTAAAATGTGGCGCCAAAGATTTAGATGTGGCAGAAGAGGCAGATTTCCAAAACCCATAATGTTAGGGATGACGCCGCCAACAAACAGCTTTACCCCTAACCCACCACGAGGCTTAGAACCAATACTATTGGAGCTGGCGGAACTTGAAGCTTTTAGGCTGGTTGACTTAGAAGGATTATCGCAAGAAGAAGCTGGACAAAGAATGGGAGTTTCAAGGGGAACCATATGGAGGCTCGTCCAAAGGGCAAGGAAAAAGACCGCTCAAGCCCTCAGCGAAGGAAGACCAATATACATCGTTCCACAAGCTTCTGAGAATAGCCCAAAACCATGATGCTGTTTTCACCTTTTCAAGAATATAGAAATTAAAAACAGAAAAGCGCTAGAAACGATAATTAACGGGCCAGCTGGTAATGAGGTAAGCTGAGAAAGGAAAATTCCTACGGCGGAGCTTAAAATGCCAAAAATTAAAGCCAAAAACTTGTATTGAACAAGGTTTTTAGCCAAGTTTCTTGATGTAACAGCGGGTATCGCCACAATCGCAGCAGTTAAAAGTCCACCAACAACTTTCACCCCCAAAGCTACAATCAAGGCAATCAATAAAAGATAAATCAAGTTGTATTTTCCGACATTAATTTTTTGGGATTTCGCTATATCCTCAGAGATGTTTATCAAAGTCATTTTTGGATAGATCATTTCCACTGCAAAAAAGATTACTACGCATATCGCAATGGCAAAAACCGCATTGTCAAAGTGAACACTTGAAATGTCTCCAACCAAAGCTGCTTCTGCCTGTTCAATTGGTAAAAAGAAAAAGGCAACTGCAACGCCTGTAGCAAACACGACAGCAGTTAAAGCTTCAGTTGGCAGTTTTGTCTTTCTTTCAAAAAGCCAAATTAAAAATATCCCTAAAATGACAAATGGGAAGGCTCCCAAAGAAATATCAAAACCGTAAATCAAAGCTAAAGCGATTCCAGGCAAGGCTAAATGGCCTAAAGGACCAGCTACCAAAGACATCCTTTTCGGCAGCATCAACGAACCTAAGAAACCAGCAGCTCCTCCAATAAAAATTCCAGAAAGCAAACTTAGAAGGAACTGGCTCATGGCATTTCACCTTCTCCGTGTTTATGCTGGTAAAACTTTACTGGACTTGCGTAAAGATTTGAAATAGCATCTGGAGTTAACTTTTCCCTCGGCGCACCACTGCACAACATCCTCTTGTTCAAACAAAGAACCCTGTCAGCTAATCTATAAACTACTGACAACTCATGAGTAACAAATAGAATCGTCAAATTCTTCTCTTCTTTCAGCTTTTCCAAAAGGTTATAAACTGATTCTTGACCGCCGATATCAATGCCCGCAAGGGGCTCATCAAAAAGTAAAACATTAGGATCCGAAGCTAAAGCCCAACCAATCAAAATTCTTTGAAACTGACCAGAAGACAAATCCCCAACCTTCTTTCCCAAAATTTCCTCCCCCAAACCAATCGACTTCAAAATCTCCCTAGCTTCATTTTCAGAAGCATTTTCCAATCGGAAAAATTCTTTAACACTTAAAGGCACATCCTTTATAAAAGGCAACCTCTGTGGAACATAACCAACCTTAACCCCCTCTCGCCACTCAACCACCCCTTCATAAGGCACAATCCCAAGCAACGCCTTAAGCAAAGTCGTCTTCCCAGCACCATTCGGCCCCAAAATCGCTAAAACTTCCCCCTCATCAACATTAAAAGACAAATCTATGAGAACCTCTTCTCCGTCAAATTTCACATTTAAATATTTAACCCTCAAAATAGCATTCTCCAATCTTCAGCCCCTCAATAGGCACAACGTAAAGCAATAATTTATCATTCTTCAATTTAGAGTTTTCTAAACATCACCCAACACTCCACACAACCTCATAAGCCGTCTTTGCAAGATCAAACAAAAGCACTGCACCAAATAATGTTCTGTTAACAGCGACTAAAAGAATATCGTAAGGTTAAGACTCTAAACTGTGTGATTGGCGATGCTTGTTAAGTTATATATTTAAAATATGAATTCTGCTTTCATAAAATTCAAGGCTGTTTTGTGGTGACTTTTGCATCGGTGTAGATGTTTATGCAGCTAATTGATGTTAAGCGGGCAAATCTGTCTAATATCCCGAAAGTGGTTGTTAATAAATGGCGCACTTTATTCTTTAATCCTGTAGGAGTTTACCATAAGTATAAAGGAAAGCTAAATTCGTTAAATTATTGGGAGGAATTCCGCCTATTTACAACGAGGATTATGATACACATTGGAATTTTACGTCATTTAAGGATAAATCTATTTTGGATTTAGGAGCTGACTATGGAAGCACGGCGTATTATTTTTTGCGCAGAGGAGCAAGCAAGGTGATTGCAGTAGAAGGAGACTCGCAATTAGCATCAAAACTAAAGTTACACTTCCAAAATGATGACAAAGTTATTGCTATTGAAGATTTTATAGATAGCCCCAAGAAAATTGAGAAGCTAATTTCGGAGTATCACCCAAGCTTAATCAAAGTTGACATAGAGGGAAATGAAAAAAATATTTTAGGTATAAATAACATTAAGCAGGTTAATGAATGGTTGATAGAAGCACACTCAAACGAGCTTTATCACGCACTTTCTACATTCTTAACAGAACAAGGCTTCCATGTCCGTTCATTCAATTATGTAGACAATCTCAAAATTATGCATGCATCCAAAATTGTTTGATATTTTAAACAACGCAACGCTTTAAAGAGATCTCTAAAATGTTTCTGTTAACGATGACTAAGAGAACATAGCGGGATAACCGGACAAGATTTTGCTGGAAATGTTTGAAAATATGCTATGTGTGACTGCTCCGTGATTGCAATTTAATATTGCGATTGCGGAATATTGTTTTGTAGGAGAAGTTTTTCTTTTTTGACAGCCTTGTTTTTGGTTAGTCCAGTGTTATTTGGAATTCGCAGTAGTGGTCTCCTTTTGCCATGCATTTTGTCTCCTCGGAAGTTGCGTGTTTTCCAGTTAGTGTTTCTATTAGTCCTTCAAGGTATCCTTTGACAAAGTAGCATGATGGCGTTTGAGAATGCTGCCCTCTGGCAAAGGCGTTATCATATATGCGTATGATGAACTGGCCTGTTTTCTCCCTTAAGAGAGCCTTTTCTATTCTGCCCCATCCCCAACGGGCATATGAACGCGCAATTTTGTCAAAAACAGTTGCTGGGTTTTCTCTTTCTTTTAGATGTGCTTGGAAGACCTTAGCCATAGATCTTCCAGCCCCTTTCCCAGCGGTATACCAGACCATGCTGCTGCCTGTTCCAAGCACCTTGTTAACTTCCTCAAACATCCCTTGCAAAGCCTCAACCCTAAACAAAATCCAGTCAACACCCAAATGCGTGATTCGCCCTTCACGCACTCGTTTGACTTTAACCCTTTTTAGGCTCGGCTCCACGGCGACCCCCAAAACAAACTAAAAACAGCATTTTAAATAATTTATGAACCGAAATTTCGATTAAAAACCTTTAAAGGTCAGATTTTGAGTCAGAATAAAAAAACAGCGCCAAAATTTAAGCCTATTCCGTGTTGAGCAGAAGAGTTTTCTATAATTGAGATTCAGAAATGTTTAAAGATAAACTTGTTTTCTGAAATTTTCTGGGGGGAGGTCTTGGCTAAAAAAGCCATAATTGTAGTGGCACTTGTGGAGGAAAGCGAAGAAAAAGAGAATGTGGAGTTGGAGAGGGAAATACTCGAGGAGTTGTCTAAGGCTCCGCATGTGATTCCATGGATGAAAAAGGTGTTGGAGGTAGAAGTTGTAGAGGGGCCTTAGAGCCGTTTTTCTGCAAAATCATCGACATAAAGTTGAGGATTCTGTCTTTTCCGTTTATGATTGCCTTTGCAGTTTCTGCGCCTTGCTGCGTTAAAGCGTATATCCTTTTCCTTCCATTCTGTTTGCCTCTCAATAGCCCCTTCCTTTCCATGTCATAAAGACAGGAATAGACAGTTCCGGAGCTGGGTAGAAAATGATATTTTAACTGCAGATACTTGATGACGTCGTATCCGCTGATTTGGCTGCCATAGCCATTTAAAGATACGAGAATCAACAAATCCATGAAGTGGTTGAGAATTCTCCTCTCAACTCCTCTAACGACGTCAGAGACAAGGGAAGTGTCCGCTCTCAAGCTCCCCCCCCCCAAAAAATGGTCAGAGTTCACTTTTAAATTTTATTCAAAATCCGAACACTGATAACTTAAATCATAGATTCCCCTCTTCATACAAGTTTCCGACGCCCAGCTTTTATACTCAAGTGCATAATGCATCAAAAACAGAAGTGAGAGTTGCTGGAGTTAAGGCGAGAATCCCCTAATACGGCCTAAACGATGCTATTTTATTGATAGAACTTTAATAGAGGATTGGTATTTTGTTGTTTGTTTCTTCTTCTGTTACGGGTAGTGCTTGTTTTAGTTCTTTGAAGGCTTTGATTACTGTTATGCCTCTTTGAGTTATCATGTAAACTTTTCTTTCTTTTCTAACGGATATTTCTTCCACTAAACCTTGCTTAATTAGAAACTCCATGTATTTTTTGAGGGCGCTACAGTTTATGTTAGACTTATACATTATGTGGGTTAATTTTAAGGGTCCACGGTGAGCCAAAACACGCAGAATATCTATGTAGGTTTCAAGCTTAGACCTTCGCATCATGAAACCTCTATGCTGTTGTTAAACTTTTTAATATAAACTCTTTACGCATTCAACATATTTACATGGCATAAGGAAGGAAGAACTGAATTAACAAGCATGATCTATGAACATTCTCTGAAACGTGTAGCCGCATTTATGTTCAAGCAAGAACTGTGCTGTCTACTACAAATCGCCCCAGCCCACCTCATCTCCTCTCTTAATCTTATTAATAGTCACTTATACTTTCTGTTAAGAGACACTATCGGAACAAATGCGCGCGCGCGCGACATATTCAATTTTTCGAGTTACAGCTATGCTGCCTATTTCCGTGCCGCCAACCATTATCTTTAAATTCGTGTCAACATTCCACGCACTCCTTTTGGCCAGTAGAATCTCAAGAATATCTCCAAGGGTTTTCTGCGTCGCATTTTTCACCATGGCGATTTAAGTTAAGATATGTCAAAATTTAAATGTTTCGGAAAATAAAATATATTAACCTAACACCTCTGAGGGTTAGGTCAAAGAGGGGAAGTGGGTGGACAAAGCGGGTGAAAGTTGCAAGGTTGTTTTGACTGCTGACCGCACTCTTATGAGCGACTATCACCACAATGAATTCGTGGGTTTTGGAACATGCGCCCCACCAAACGTTATTCCGGATTGGCTTTACAAGTTTCTCTTTTTTCCACCCATTAAAACAAACAGTGGAGTGCCAATTGCTGCACCTTATGGGTTAAGAAAGATTGAGGCTCAACTGCTGATGGAAGGATTTGATGTAATCACGGTTGACCCAAGCCATTTAGAAAAATACGTTGATGAGGCGAAAGTCCTAGGCATTCATATTATGGATCCTTTTGGCTTAGGTCCAGCATCAAGCACGTTCGCCTCTATACTGAAAAAGGAGCCGTTTTTGGCCCAATACTTCCGCAAGTTAATGGAAAAGCCAGAAATAAAGAGAGCAAAGAAGCATGGCTTAAAGATTATAATTGGGGGTCCGGGTGTTTGGCAGTTTAAGTATAGACCAGAATTTGTTAAGGAGTATGGAATAGACTGTATAGTTGAGGGAGAAGCTGAAAAAGTTATTGGAAAAATCGTTCAAGCCGCTTTAAATGGTGAAGATCTTCCACAATACTATGAGGTCCCAGTTGAGGAAACGCCTAGTTTGGAGGAGATACCGGATATTGTGGCGCCTTCAATTAATAACCTGGTGGAAATCGGGCGTGGGTGTTGCCGTGGATGCAGGTTCTGCAGCGTAACTTTAAGGCCTTTAAGATGGTATCCCTATGATAAGATACTGCGGGAAATAGAAGTGAACATGAAAGTTGGTGGTGGCGCATGTCTCCACGCTGAGGATGTAATGCTTTACGGTTCTAAAAGCACAATTCCGGACGATGAGAAGCTCGTTAAGCTTCATGAGGCTGTTTTGGAGAAATGTGGGGGAATTGGATGGAGTCACTGTTCACTGGCTGCGGTCGCGTCAAAACCAAA
>Ga0080004_1112944_pt1 | contig 23032 bp, 41 predicted proteins | sample WasSprMetagenome_FD_69207 | JGI IMG/M metagenome (GOLD analysis project Ga0080004, IMG submission 69207) | Sulfidic aquatic microbial communities from Washburn Spring, Yellowstone National Park, USA - WS (SPADES assembly) (version 2) | ecosystem: Environmental > Aquatic > Thermal springs > Hot...
TATATTGACTTTTATGTGTAATGTATGTTGTATTTTTACAATAAATGCAAAAGTCAATCCGACCCCCACCACCTGCACCAAAGAGTTGTCATAATGTTCAAATATAACCACGTCAAATCAATCAACATGTGATTGGCAAAGCAAATCTGTCAACTGTTGCTGATAATGATACTACTGTTACATACTTTTTTGACAAATATGGCAAAAAATCAAATTCTACATCTTTAGCTCTCTTAACGAGTATCTTCCTTATACTCGTTTACATTGTTCTCTTATTCCTCTTTACAAAGAAGATGCTGGATTTAATGATTAGAGTTCCACCAATAAGTTTTGAGATGGTTAATCTTGTTATGATTTATGCCTTTGTTTTTACAGTTTCAACATTCATTTTGTTGATTATGATTGCACTGATACTTGCACTTAGTGATTGGTGTTGATTGATGCATGTTGTAAAGTTCTTTACATATCCACCAAAACCATATCCCTATGTTATTGTCAATTCCAATAGACCACAACTTTCAATGGTTAGATATGCAAAAGAGGTTATTGTAGATTCAGGTGTTGAAATATTCAGAAATCCCAATGTTAAGGATTATCCTAGAAACCATGTTAATAAAATGCTTAAGATTTACTCACGTATTAAACAATTTGTCAGAGATGTATGGATTGTAGTTCCTGATTACCCCGATGACTATCATCCAAAGTCTCTTTGGATTGATGAAAAACACACAAATATTGAAAGAACAATCGACAACATTCTGAATTACACAGAGAAATACAAAAATGTCAATTGGATTATTCCAGTTCAGGGTCATAATAAGAAACCTGAATCAATCCTTAGGTCAATTAACCTACTAAAAGATTTTGGAATTGTTGACAAATTTGACTATTTTGCCATTGCAAATTTATGCGTAGAGTCTGATGTTGAAATAATGTATAGAACGATAAAACTAGCTAGAGATAATCTTAGAGATAAAAAGCTGCACGTTTTTGGATTGAGACTTAACGCATTAAAGAAGATATATCAACTAATAGACTCTTTTGACTCAATGGCTTGGACCAGACCTGTTGATTCCTCTTTAAATGCTAATTTCAGTTGCAAAAATAAAGAACAAAGAATTAGGTTCTTTGATAGATGGCTTGAAAAATACCTTTCTATTGTAAACAACAACACACTTGATAATTGGCTCACGCCTTAACGTGGTTCATCATATTCATCTTTGTCAAAGTATTTCTCTTCTTTTTCTGGCAACATGCTGCCATGAGCTGGTTTTTTCAAAAACATAAGTTAAAGAACTGGGGACAATAGTGGGTCCTTGTTCAATAAAATGGCATCCCAGAGTTTCTGCTTTCGCTATGAATCCCCACTATTGCTTTCCCCTCATAACATTATTTTACAATGAATCTTAAATTCGTTTTTATTCGGTTCTAACCTTTCAGTTTTTTATTGTCTTTTTTCCCTACTATTTTTCCCAATGATGTTCGGTTAAGAGCTATTAACAGTATATAGGGAATAATATTCCCAGATATAGGAAAATTGACTCATAAGAACCAAAAAAGCAAAAACGAAAATGGTCCTATTCTTAGTTTTATGGTCCTACTCTTAGTTTTTCGGTCTTATCGGATAAAATAACCCTATATTTTCCAAAGAAACATTTATTAACCTCTTGTTACAATTAGTTATTGTCAGGAGGGGAAAAACATGAGTGCAGCCATAAATGTGGAAGAGATATTTAAAGCCTCTCTTAAGAAAATGAAAGTAAAAGAACTTAAAGAGATAATCAACAAAATGCCAATATATGACAAATTGTTCATAGAACGTTATTATCCTGGCTTAGGTCCTGTTCAATACCTAATCATAAAACGCCCGCATATAGACAGGCTTTATTATATCGTATTTGTCAGGGAAATTCTGAAAAAAATGCGTTCAAAGGAATACTATTATTTCAATGGACACAAATACTCAATGGCTTTAATCACTGAATCAATAAACGAAGTAATATCATTTACCACGTTAGCTAATGCACAAGACGATAATGCGGAAACATTGCCAATTCGAATTTGGCAGCCCAAATAAAACAATATTTTTTTCTCTTTTTTCCTTATCAGTGTTTCTCTGAGAAACATTTATTAACCTCTTGTTACAATTGGTTATTGCAAAAAAGGGGATAAACATGAATGAGGAAACACTAAAGAGACTACACAGGGATATTCCTACACTCTCACGTATTTGCAATAAATACAAATCACTATTTGGTGGATATGATTCAGGTCTAAACCATGTTCAATATTTCGGAAAAACACATGTTCTTTTAGAAAAAACACAGGATAATTCTCTTAACTATATTGTCGAATTTCGCATTAATCCGCTTAATGAAACACTAGAAAATATTATCAAAATGATTGAGGAATTCAAAGACCTACTTATTGAACTAAAAACACACGAAAATGAAATAATCAAAGAGGCAAATGAAATCCTGACAAAATGAATTTTTCTTTTTGTTTTTCGCTCTTATCAGACAAAATAACGATTTATTTTTCAAAGAAACATTTATTAACCTCTGGTTACAATTAGTTATTGCTAAGAGGTGAAAAACATGAATGAGGAAACAACTCTAATAGAGGCTTTAGAATTGATATCTAAACATGGATTCTTTAACACAAATAGCCCATATGAACTAATGACATACGAGGATACTGAGTTTAACGATTGGGATGACTATACTAATTTCCTACACAGGGAAATACCTAATGATATCTGGGAGATTTGCAAAAAAGTAAATGCTCAGGTATCAATTTATCATCTTAAAGATGATGTAACCATGCCAGAGTTCATAGTTCTCATTGAAAAAGATGGTAAACGATACACTCTAATGCTTGATATCGTGGATAATGGCAATATTGATGTTGTAATTGTCGATGGCGTCCTTGGATGGATTGAGATACCTGTCTATTATCATGAGGTATAAATTATTTTTTTTCTTTCTTTTTGTTTTTCGCTCTTATCGGATAAAATAACGGTTTATTTTGTAAAGAAACATTTATTAACGTCCTGTTACAATTAGTTATTGCCAAAAGGCAGGTGGAAAAAATGGGGCAGTATTTCCTAATAGTAAACTTAGATAAAAAGGAATACATAAACCCCACATTAAAGAAACTATGGGAAATCTGTGCAAACAACACAATAAGAGTTCTAGGATTTCTATTGGCAACTAATAATTGGGACGGAACAGGTATTGCGAAACATTACGACAACAAAGAGGAAAAAGAACAAATAATCAATGAACTCAAAGAACTAAACATAGACTATGAGATTCATGAATATAAAGATGGTAGCGGTTTCATTGTGCCAAAATACAAATTCTTTGGTCATTGGTGTGGGGATAGAGTGGCTTTAATCGGAGATTATGCTCAAAACGCTCCGAATGCTGAATTTCTACCCTCTTACTTTTATGTCTTAGAAAACTATACGGATATAACAGATGAAGTAATCAAGGAATTCAATCATTTCATTGAGGTTGAGGACATAAAAATCACAGGTTTCGATGAATACATATCGCCTGACATAGTAATAACGGCGAGCGGAGGATTCATAAACCCAAAAATCAAAACCAAAATGAGTGATGCTATTATTTCGGAATACGATATCAGACACGAAAAATAAATTATTTTTTTTCTTTCTTTTTGTTTTTCGCTCTTATCGGATAAAATAACCCTATATTTTTCAAAGAAACATTTATTAACGCCTTGTTACAATTAGTTATTGCTAAGAGGGGAAAAACATGAAAAGCAAAATCACGAAAGAGGAAAAAGAGGAAATAAAAAAATTGATATTCAATGCAGCAATGAAGGACCCGTTACTTTTCAAATTTTTGGCAAAGGTGAATTTTGAGGAAAAAAGAATAGGTGAGGCGTTAATACAATATGAAATAGCAAAACGTGACCCAATCGTAATGGAAATACTTGCACAGGCGTATTATACTAGCATGGTAGCGAGATACTTTGACTATCTAGTTAAACACAACTTAACACTAAAAAGAAAATTCCTTATTCGTATAGCCGAGTATTTGTTAAAAATGGGGATAAGAGAGGAAAGAGGAAAATTTGCATTGCTCCTTTATATAAACGGTTTCATAGAAAAAGAGGGTTTACCATACGAGGCTAGAATGGATGCCTTACCAGAATACGCAAAAATAGTTATACTATATTACAGGGGTAAACGAGTAGAACTACCTGTTATAGACTAAAAACCAATAATTTTTTCTTTCTTTTTTCCGATTCTTAGAGGAAATTTTTTATTCGTGTTTTTGGAATTAACCATGAGTTGATTATGCAAAATGCCATGTTGGTTATACCTTTGGCTGCGGATGAAAAAACACAGGACGTTATTAAAACGATTGTAACTAGTGGAATAAAAGATGTTGTTATGGTTACTGACTATGATGTTCATGTCGATTCAGAGCTAGAAAGATATGGCGATATTCTAAGAACCGACGGTTTTGGGATTGGTAAAGCACTCGATACAGGTTTTAAGTATGCATATTATAATGGTGTTGAGTGGATTATCAAAAGCGATGGTCATGTTGTTTATAGTGAGCCTATAACAATAGCTTTGGATGTTTATCATGAATTGGGCTATAAGTATGTTCTTTTGCCAGGAATTGCTCCTGTAAATTTTAATGTTGTTGAGTGGGGTGTTGTTCTCGATTATGACACGTGGGAATGGAAATATTGGAATTATAAACCGTTTAGAATTTTGCCACATGCCACAGAGCCAGTTTTAATATTCCACAGGTCATTAGTGGAAAAGCTCATCAAGTTACAGAATTATGTTTTTGCCATTCCGTATTGGGGTAAAGAGTCTTTTGATACAACTCTAACATTGGCAAGACTTGGCAATCCTGTTTTGGCAATTGATAGACCAATAGTTTCGCATAAGTATAAGAGCAAATTCCCAGATGAAAGAATTAACAGACCATGTATCGAGCCATGGTGTAGAGAAATCAGTAATAATGAAAGCTCATGGTTCGCATCGATAGGGATTGGGGATGCGTTATATTGCTTAAGACACTATTCGAGACCTAAATATAGGAAATTTTACAAGAACATTGAGAGGTGGATACCGATAGCGAAAAAGTATTTTCCTGATAGAGCTAGATATCTAAATCTGAAATATACAACTGAACAAGTTTACAGCATGTATTCACCATTAAATTTTTAAGATAATTTTACAATGTTATATTGATTGATATGAGTGAAATGGATGTTATAGTAGGTAGTGCATTAGGCGTGTCTCTAGGCGAGTTGGCTAAATATTACGTATCAACAAATAAACCCGAATGGTTACCATCTCAAATTACGCCTGATATAGTTGAATTCTCTACACCTATTATTATTGGATTGATTGGGCTTGGGCTTGGCAAAGTTACAAATAATGACACAGTAACGGATATTGGGACTGGTGGAATTGCATCGGGTATTGCATTAGCTATTAAGTATCTTGTAACACAATACGTTAAAGTGTAACACAGATGGTTACAATAATAAATGACTATTTTTTTAACACTGGATGGAATCCTAAGTGTTACAATGTAAACGTTAAGCCAACATCAAAAATACATTATGTGCTTAAGAGCAGGCAGGACCCTTATGATAGATTTGTAAGCCTAATTGCTAATGGTGTTGAGGTTCTAAGAGCGTTTACACCTTTTGATTCAGCGATTGAGCAGACTGTGGATATACCTGAAGATTTAGGCATGGCTTTCGCTCTAGGCAATAAGGTATGTGGCATTGTAACAACATATGTTTATCAGGGATGGGATTTTTTTGCAGAAAGTCTTAACGAAATCCGAAACAACGTTATTCCGATAGGTGTTTTTACAGTTGCATCGATAGACTCTAAAAATAGAACTTTAGAGGCTAATTTATCACAAAGCGTATTTGCCAAAAGAGGCTATCTATATGTAACAGGACACAGTCGTGAGGAAGGTGCCAGAGGGAGAGAGTTCAAAGTATATGTTGATGGCAAAGTTGTTTTCCATCAGTATTTAGATTGGGGATGGTATCCAGGATGTGGCTATGTCAAACCCTATATCTTTAACGTCAATTCCAATGTCAAAAACGTCAAAGTAGAATGTTCTAATTGTGGGGATTACTGGAAAGTCTCACTGACACTGATAACAGAGTATATTAGTGGTGGCTTGCCACTGTGGTTGATTTCATTGTTGGGTTTTGTTGGTGGATTCAGCACAGTTTACTTTATAAGACGCAAAAGTAAGAAAAAATAGAGGTGCATGCCTGATAAAGATGTTCTAGAGCAAAGAGTCAAAAAGTTCATTGAGATAGTTTCGAAAGACTTTAGTTTATCGTCTCCTGATGTAAAAGTATTGGATTCTGTGGAAAATATCTGTGGACCCAACACCAATGGATGTTACCATGCAGATTCTAGAACAATATACCTAAAAACGGATGCAGCAAATTCTGTTATAACAGTTTTACATGAATTTGCTCATTACATACAACACTATCTAGCTGATTGGGATACACAGAGAGCATTTCCACCTTCTGATTTTGAAAAAAGATGGGAAGAGAGACAACATGAGAGAGAGGCAACTCAATTTAGTGATGAACTATTCGGTGCATATGCTGATTTGTTTTACAAAATTATTGAGAATAAAAGATACAAAGTTACTGATGGTAGGGCAATCTGCGGTTATGTCGCATCAGGCATAATTCTCAAAAACATGGAGGCTGCACTCGATTATCTTGATTCAAAAATGAGTGAAGAAAAAGGAGACTTGGATAAAGCACAGAGAATGAAAAAATATGCTCGTGAAGAACTTGAAAGTGCAAATACATTGATGAAAATATTGCCTTTAGTGTGTCCTGTGGATAAGAAGAATGTTGATGAGGCGAAAACGTATCTACAAGATGCATTAAAACAACTTGAGGAAGGAACTCATATGGAGGTGAATGCTCTCATAAGTTCTAATCTGATTAACCTATCACTAAGAAAGAAATAAGTTTATAGGTTACCAATTATTTTTTCTAATGACTGAAAATGAGCGAAATTATCATAAGACACAGAATTTGCGATTTACTTACTCAAATTGAGAAAGAAATTAAGGACAATCCAGAGTTCTCTCTTGTTTTACAGAAAATTAGAGAGACAAAAGAGCTAGCTAGGTGCGTTGAGCCATCAAGACCTAATCAGGAAATTGAGAAAGAGATGCGTGAAAAAGGAGTGATAGTCTAATTACTTTCGGTTTTTTTGGATAATTTACAGTGTCATTTTGTAAAGAAAGGTTTATTAACTAGTGGTTACATATAGTTTTCTTGGTGAGACCGTGAGCATAAACGAACGGTCGAAAAAAGAGCCTTCGAATGAGGGGTTAGTCGAAAAAATCCCCGCTAGCTCTGAAAGTGCCATTGGGGGTAAGTCTAGAGTCATCAAAATCAGCGAGACAATGTATAACTTGCTAAACGAAACCGCAAAACAAGTGAACTTACCACTTACGAAAGTTGCAGACTTGTGGGTAAAATCGCCATGTTGTAATGCTTTGCTCATTCAGGACCCATTTACAGGCGAGATTCTTTGTTCTAAATGTAAAACAAAATATAAGGTGGTTAAAGTTGAGTGAACACAGAATTGTTAGTCTGGATTATGAGACTGGAGAGCAAATAGAAGAAATCAGCAATAGAATTATAGAGCGTCTTGATGGCATCGAAAAGGAGCTTAGAGCTATTAGACGTGTTCTCATTGGATTCTTGATTTTGAATGGATTAGCTATAACACTGGCTATAATCAAGTGGTTTATATGAGGTGGGGATGGGCAATAATAAGTAGAAAGGATTGGGAAAAGATAAAACAGGGATTGGAGGAAATACTCGAAATCGCAGAGAGTGGATTGGATAGTTACGATGAGTGGATAGAGGACCACAAACCACGTGATGAAGATGAGAGCTATTGGATAAGAGGGGAACTATCGGATTGCCTTGGCAGAATTGAGGATATAGCTCGCAAGTTGTTAGATTTGTTTAGGTGAATTGTTATGAAAACATTAGAGGAATTGAATAAGTTGGAGATGGAGACAATTAAGGAAAAGGGATGGAGAGGATACATCGACCTAATCAACATGATGTTACTTGAGTTAAATACAGGATGCTTTGTTTCAGTAGAGTCAACACATACAAGAAGGAGAATGAAGACCATTTATCTCAACTGTAAAGAAAAGAGCAAAGCACTCTTTACTGGAAACGTCCACGAAATAGCTGATGTTTTAGAGACAATATATGTGTTCTTATCCGCATTATATGTAACTAAAACAGGGTGATGTTATGGTAAAGAGAATCCATTATCTGTATTATAAAGCAGTAATGTGTCCTTATTGTGGCAAAGAAGTTACAAATTTTGACTATCATATTATGAAACACATAAATGAGTTCATAAGAAAGGGAATTGTTCAACATTCTATCTTTGACTTTGGCATTGAAACAAGAGAGGTGTGGATTTACAAGAATAAGACATACATCTCTCCTAAAAACCTCTTTTTTGATGTAATAAAGGACGTGTGATGGGTATGAATGTTACAGTAGGCTATGTTGAGTGGATAAGAGTTGGAGAATATGTTTTTCCAGTTATTAGAGTTCATAATGTGGCATTGAACATCGATAGAGCCTTTATATTGTCGAAACGTGCTGCAGAACAATGCAGTTGCAAAGACTGTGATGTTGTTTTTGCATTCATACACTATCTAGGAACTCATTTACAATTGCATGACAACTTGAAACCACCACCAACAAAAAAACACATTGGTTTCAATGATATCAGAGCTATGTTATTGCGTGCAAGAGATGTTTTCCAGAATAAACATATATTGTTAGTAAAACTCAACAATGGTTACACAATACTTATTTGCAATGCATGTAATTATGAGGTCTTACGCTCAAATAGTATTGGTTTATATACTAACTTGTTGTTATAAACAGAGGTGATAACATGAGCCAGAAAGAAGAGAAAGACATCATTAAAGAGATTGAGAACTTGTCAATAAAGTTTTACTGGATTGAGGTAAAGATTAACGAGATGCAAGAGTTACTCAATTTCGCAAATGCCATCATCAACAATCTAGTCATAAACAATGGTGAAATCAGGGAACTTGCCAATCAGGTTCTACAATATGCCGAGCAAAATAAAGGCTATGAGAGATTCGAAAATGACTTTGTTCGCATAATAAAGAATCACAGTGATGTAATGGCTCAATTCCTTTTGTTCACAAGGAGATTTGCAGATGTAGTTGGCACTTTTGCGAGGAACTACAATGAAATCAAAGAGACGTATGATAAACTGAAAAAGCTTGGTGGACAAAGTGGAAAGGGAAATACTGATTGAGGAAAGAGGGAAATATGTTAAGATACGTTTTTATTGCCATGGTGAACACTGTGTTCTAGAGATTAATCCTTGGAGCGATAGCGTTTATAAAAGAACACTTACTTTGTCTTTTGAGTTTTTAGAGAGGAAAGAGGTGTTTAATGAGCTTATTTCATTGATTAACAAAATCAATGAGAGATTTAAAGAGCTTGTCTGGAGCGGATACAAATGATTAGAATTCTTGACTTGTATAGCGGAATGGGAGGACTATCATTAGGCTTTGCTCTAGCAATTAACAATGTAACGATTCAAGGATTCGATATCAACAAGCATGCTGTGGAGACGTATAATCTCAATCTCAATAGATTCAATGCTAGGGCTTCAGTTGTCGATGTTTTAAAGTGGCAAGCGTCTGGTGATTTCAATGCTATAATTGGTGGCTCTCCGTGTCAACCATTTTCATTGGCAAATACCACCAAAAAAGGGGAGTCACATCCGTATTTTCCAACTTTTTCGAGATTTTTTGATGTTGTTTTACAGTTGAAACCAAGCGTTTTTTTGCTTGAAAACGTAAGGGGTTTACTTACCAAAAAATTTGTTGGATATTTCCAAAAACAGATACAGAGAGTTGTGAATGACTACAATATTGAGTATCAAGTTCTCAATGCAGTAAATTATGGAGTTCCGCAAAAAAGAGAACGTCTCTTTGTAATTGGCATAAGGAAAGACCTCGGAATAAAACCATCTTTTCCACCACCAACTCATAGCGAGAAAGAACTCATAACAATAGATGGCAAAAGAACATTCAAATGGGTTACGCTTGGAGAGGCAATTAATGACATTATGAACATAACACCTGAGGTTAAACCACTTACACCTAAACAAAATCCAATGAAAGTAACAGAACATATCATGACTGAAAAAGGTGGATGGATTGAAAATAGCGATTGGGGAAGTAGAGTGATGTTGCTCAACAATCCAGCATATACAATTACGGGGACTCATAGGTCTGGTCAATTGATTGATGTTGTTTTCAGAAGATTGACTGTTAGGGAGACTTTACGAATTCAAAGTTTCCCAGACTGGTGGCGTTTTCCAGAGAGTGTCTCCACGAGCGAAAAATTCAGATTGGTGGGAGAGGCAGTTCCACCAATCTTGGCTTTCAAATTGGCAACTCATATCGCTAAAATGATGGGTTGGGAAACTAAAGAGCCACGAAAAGAAGATTGGGATTTGCCATATTTTGAGCGTGCATTTGTTGAATACGTGATTTAATATGATTGTTGAATATGTGGACCAGAGGGAAATACAAAGGATGGGTGGGCTTTATGTAAAGTTTCCCAGTAGTTATATAATTTGTAGTATGCTAGAGAGGTGTAATTGTAAGAGTGTTCTCGATGTCACGTATGGTGAAGGACGATTCTACAAAACATGTAGAGACAATATTCTTTTTCTAATTGGTAGTGACCCTAAAAGATGGGATTGGATAGTAAAGCCTGACCTGTTCTACTCGTTTAACGTGTTCTATTTATACATGTTATTGTCAAAGAAGAATTTTGTTTTGCCTTTGAGAAAACTCGATGTTGTCGATGTTGTTGTTGTGGACCCACCTAGGTGGAAAAGAAGTAATTATAACAGAAGAAAAATGTATAACTACATCATTGGAACACCAGAAAAAATAATAGAATATGCTGGAAAAATCGCAAAGTTGCTAAGTTCACATTATTTAGTTGTCCATTATGACAAAATTATTGATGTTGAATATTACACACCAGAACGGATAATTGTGTTCGAGTGGTTTGCAAGATATCTCAACATAAACAACAACAACAAGTCTTTCTACATTCTTTATGAATCCGTTACGTAACGGTAGATACCGTTATTTTTAAAAGTTTTTGTTGTTTTATTATACATATGATTGGTGAACTCATAATATTGCTCATTCTAGCTATGGCTATACCTGTAACTTTCTCTTTTAGTGCCTCCTCTTTAGCTGAACTATTGGGGTCCTTATTTGCGATTAAGACAACTAAGAACAAGACATACATCATTCAACTATTAATGGCTCTTATTTCATCCATGGCATACGGATTGTTGTTGTTGCTCGAATTCTACTATGCATTTAAGATTTTGAGCGGATTAGGTTTCTAAATACGGAGTGAGCGTCTCATTAACTATGAATTGAGACTCAACAGAATCAACAATCTGTTTCAAAACATCTCTTCTAAAACCTAAAGCGATTAGAATAGCAGTAACAGAAACGAACGCTAGCCAATACCTTTGTTGAACAAGCATTGTTAAATTCGTAATGTCATCCACCATTGAGAGGGCGTCAGGAGAAATCGGAGCATCAACATGGACTTTGCTGAAACTATCAAAACCATATCTTGCAGCATATATAATGAGTGATTTGACACGATTCCTAGGCATCTTAATCCCTAAAGTCTTGAGAAAGCGTCTAATGGATGGATAATGCATCCTTACACCAACCTCAACTTCATTATTGTTCTTAGAGCCGTCAATAACAACCCACATGGGAATGCGGAACTTGAGTTTCGAGGAACCCGCTCGTTGTGAAACTGTGCAACATGAGAGCCATCGTAAATATTTTAAACCTTTCTTTGTTATTGTATAAACAACATCTGGAGAGCGTGCCTTTCCTCTTCTCTCAATCATTCCCAATTGCAAAAGTTTACGTAACCAATAAAAGACGGTTCTTCGTGGAATATTTGTTCTTTGCACAATTTCTGCAGGTGAAATTCCGTGACGTGATGATGCAATAATATGCAGAATTGTTCTAGCATTTGTGGGTAATGGTGTGTGTGCAACATGTTCACTAGCACTAAGTTTATAAACACTAAATGAACTATCATACATGGGTTTCGCCCCCCACAACTAGATGATGACAACAAAAAGCTAAAAAAGTTGTCTGATATTTTCAGATTAGTCAAATAAAATTCTGATGGGAACGAAATTGCATGATGGATGATTTGTTGTCAAAACGCTGGCGTGGTGTGGAAAAACCCCTAATTTTTCATACTTGAAATAATCAACAAAACCCCGTTTTTTCATGAATTTTGTAGTCTTTTGATTGTGATTGTGATAAACTGGATGTTTATGGCATAATTACATCAAATGACATGTTCCAGTCATGAGAACAAATCGTTATTGTCTCTTTGTTTCCTGACCTGTCCACTAAGAAGATGTAGATTGTCTTTGAGCTTTTCGACTCAATTGTTATATTTGTGAAGTATGTCTTATCGTTAATCGTTATTTTCGTGATTTCGAGCGTTTTGTTGCTTGTGTTGTTGATGTTGAGTCGAAGTTGTTGAGTCGATATCCTCTGGATTTCGAATAATTTTGGAATCAGACACGCTATTATGAGAGCGATTAATACCAACAATAACAATATATTGCGGGAGTTCACAACAACAAATTGCATGAGGGAAATAAAAGACTTGTTCTTACTAGAGATTAATTTTTTAAGTTAAAATCATAACCGAATATTGATGTATATGTTGGATTTAGAGACGTATAAGTTGCGTGCATCAACATCGTATTCTCCTAGAACTCTAGAAAAGAGGTTAATTATACTAAGGAAGTATGATGAGTTCCTCAAAGAGAGGGACCTCAAAATAGGACCAGAGTCTTTGATGTTGTGGCTAGATGAGTTGCAGAAGAATGGTTACAGCAATGCAACATTGTCTGCATATGCTCATGCAGTTCTCTCATATTTTGAACTCATGTTGATAAAAGTGGATGAGATGAGTCTCAAAGCAATTAAGAGACGCTTGCCACCAGTTAGCAATAAAAACGTCGAATATCTCACGGATGATGAAGTTGCAAGACTAATTCAAGTTGCTCCACCACACAGAAAAGTTCTTTATGCAATAGCTTATGCATATGCGAGAAGGCTTGGTGAAGTTCTGTTATTAAGATGGAATGACATTGATATGAAGAACGACACAATAACGTTTACGATTTTAAAGAAGAAATCAAATGAGAGAGCAACATATAAACTTGAAAGGTGGATTAAAGACATGTTGCAAAGATACAAGCCATTCCTTGGAAGTGATAAGTTGTTTCCGATTACACAGAGGGCAGTTGAGCGTGCATTCAAGCGAGATTGCGAGCGTGCTGGAATACAAGCTAAAAACAGAAGATTGAGACCTCATTTATTGAGACATTCAAGGGTTACAAGTCTTAGAGCTAGACTTGTTCCAATCGATGTTATATCAAAATACTTACTGAGACACTCACATGTAGAGACAACTATAAGGTTTTATAGAGCTGTAACTGAAAAAGAAGTTCATGAAATACCAGAGGCAGGTGATATACTTGAGCAGACCACTGGATGATTTTGAGGAAAACATTGCATCGAGGTTTTGGAGAGGTGGTTATAGGCTTGCAAGTCCCAAGGCAGAATGGATTAAGTTCTATTTGTTGAAATATGGAAAAGGATATCCGTATGACATGTGGAAAAAATGGAGAGAGTTTGCAACAATGATTGGTGTAAGAGCTGGCAGTTACATCGCATTTGTAAGATACATGTTCATACTAAAGAGACTTGGTTTAATTAAGGAAGTTGAAGAAGAGCCTACACACAGAGGTTTCCCAAGAAAATACTATATGTTAGTTGAAGAAATGATTGACTCTGAAATATGGAGAAGACCAGTTGCAACACTATATCCAAGCTCTGAAAAAGAAAGGGTTTTATTTTAGTTTTGTAAATTTATACATAGGATATTATGCCGAAGGCTGAAACTAGAGTTGAGGCTTGGCTCAAGAAAGTAGCTGCGGAGGCAGAAGTTGGAAAGAGGGAGATTGCAACTTACAAGTATTCAATTAAGGTATGCTCATATCTAGATGTTGATACTGAAAAATGCATGAAGATGTTTCAGAAATGTCTTAGAAACATGAAACTTGCTCTTGAGGGATGGGAGTAGTTGTATCACAAAAATATATATGACTCGCATGATATAATATACATGGTGATAAAGGCATGGCAAAAGAAGTAGCCAAAAAGAAGTATGCAGCTAAAGTGTGTGGATACCTAGGCGTCGATGCTACAAAGTGTGAGAGGGTATTCGACAAGCTATACGAGAATATGAAGAGAGCCTTTGAAGCAATGGCTTAAACGCAGAAAGCACACGAATAAAATCGAAATAGAAAATATTTTTTTCTTTTTTTATGTTTTCTGGATTGAGTTACGCATGTTCTCTATCATTCTAATTATCATTCTAACAGATTTTGCTGGATTTATGTCGAATTTAGAACAAAAGTTCAGGTAGTATTTTATGCCAGCTTCTATTTGTCTCTCTGTGAAACCCCTCTCTCTCAACTCTTTCTCTATGTATCTTATTTCTCTTTTACCATTTCGTTCCACTCTTCCATCAACACCTCTTTTATAGCTTTTTCATGAGCCTCTTGAAAAGCCTTAGTAACCTTATCAACATCGACTGCCTCTAGTGATAGTATTATCTTTAACATCCATATTGCAAGTCTCACTGCATCGCTCCTGGATATCTTTGCTTTCCTTGAAATCATGTCTATGAACTCTAAATCGCTATTTGATAGTCTTACATGTATGAGTTCTTCGTATTTCCCCATTATTCTTCACCCATCTCTTTCAGTATTTCTCTCATCTTAGACTTTACAGACTCAAGTTCTTCTGGTGTCAATATCAACTTAAGCTCATTTATTGATTTTACATCGCCTGACAATACTCTTACCATTGTTCCATAACACTTTGTTCTTTTCTCATTATCTTTAATGATACTACACACTCTGTGTGCTATTGCTCTTGACATGTCTTTATCACCATCAAGTATGAGTTTCATTTAGCTATCCTACTTATTATCAATCCACCTAATAAACCGATTGCACTTCCAATCAATACATATTGTAAATATGATTGCGTCTGTGGTTCTTGTGGTGTTGGGCTTGGACTTGGGCTTGGTGATGGTGTTCCCTCAATATCTACACACACATGTTCAAAGTCATGTATGTAAAATAGTTGTTTTGCATCATCATATGTTCCAGCATATACTACAACTGTGTAATTTCCAGGCATTGGAAATATTGAGCCTTTTATAGCATCTCTTGTATCAATTTTTGTTCCTGGTTGTGCAGTTCCTTGGTAATAGACAACTACTCCCTGTTTCTTAGGTATCGTGTATTGCTTTCCATCTTTATCTACTACAGTTATTGAATTTGATGGTCCACAGATATAAAAATAAGCAATGCCAGGATTTGTCTCGCTTTGACTCATTACTTGTGCAACTACATACCAGTCTATCAAATTATTTGGTGTTCCATTAGTTTTGTGGTAAAGCTCGCTTATTACTACTACCAATTTATTTCACCTTGCTCAACACTATGCCAGCAGTTACTCCACCTATTGCAGATAACAGAGCAACTATTAGCCATGTTGGTATCTCTGGAGCTACTGGTGGTGGTGGACTAGGTGTTGGGGATGGGGATGGGCTTGGAGATGGAGATGGACCTCCTTGTGCTGAAACATAGAATTGTCTTTGGTCATGAACTATGAAGTCAGAGCCAGTCCATTGTCCAGTCCACAATCTTATATCATATGTTCCTGATGCTGGATATATTGCTCCTCTGAATGGATATTTCATATCTCTAGAATCTACTGTTGTTCCCTCAGGTTGTGTTCCATCCATATAGTTTACAATTCCATATCCTATTGGTAAATCTTCTTGATAGCCTTTATCATCAACTATTACAATTTTGTCTGCTGGTCCATTCCAATATACATATGCTATTGCTGGCTGATTTACATATCCATCCTTAATCTGACCTACAACATGCCATCTAAATTCGTTCCCAACATTAACACTATCTGGATGATTGTAATCAGTTATTACTACTTTGCCTTGTGATGGAGACGCAGATGGAGATGGGGATGGACTTGGTTGTGGGCTTGGTTGTTGTGATGGTGATGGAGATGGGCTAGGTGATGGACCAGGTGATGGTGGTGGAGATGCTGTTACATAGTAATACATTGTGTCAGTTACATAGTATTTTCCATTGTAATAGTATCCAGCATATATGTATATGTAGTATATTCCTTGAATTGGGAATATAGTTCCTCTAAATTCGTTTCTAGAATCAATTGTTGTTCCTGGTGGAACTGATGGGTTATCAATCTGATATACTGCTAATGCTCCTTTTGGCAATGGTGTTTTTGTTCCATCTTTGTAAACTATCGTTACTGATTCTGCAGAACCATCTTTATACAGATATGCAACAAATGGATTTGGGACATTTGAGTCTCTTACTTGTGCTAATGCATACCAAATAACTTCCTGATTTACAGTTACATTAGTTGGATGACTTGTATATGTAAGAACTACTGTGCCAATTTGTGGTGATGGGGATGGGCTTGGTTGTTGAGATGGGGATGGGCTTGTAGATAAAGGATAATATGTCGCTCTTGCATTAAGAGATTCTCCATTACCAGCGTCTGCCCATACATACACTTTTTCATTTGGCATTTCAAATGTTTCTGTGAATGTGTAATCCTTAAAAGGCTCTAAGTCTGCATCTCTCTGTGCAATTATCCTGTTACTTTCAGTCCATATTACGTAGTATAACCATGTTGCATTTGCACTAGAAATGCTTATATTTACTGTTAGTGATTGACCAACTGGAAAAGAGCCTTGATTTGGTGTAATTGTTAAACTACCCAGTGATTTTCCATTCATATTTACCCAATTTTTATTGTGATTTTCTTATTTTTATACTTTCTTGCGTATAGTTCCTATGTAACTCACATATCCAAATGTTGCAAATGTTGTTAATGCTGCTAGTGCATATAATAGTGATGGCGATACTCCACCACTAGTTATTGTAACATTGTCTCTTCCCAACATTTTAGCTATGTTCTTATCTATCGTTAAGACTTGAACTGCAAGATATGCTTCTGGGTCTGATGCACCAGGACCATTTGTCCAATAATTAATTTCATCATCATATGCTTTTAGCCTGTCATTCTGTGCCTGACCAGTAGTTTTTCCAGAAAATAGACTTTTTTCTACTGTGTATTCTGCATCAAATACAGTAGTCTCGAACTTAGATGCACATGGAGGACCTCTAACTAATAGATAGAATTCCATAAAGTTTCCATAATATGTCAATGCACCTTTGTTGACCAAGTCTGGACCAAGTTGTTGTGCTGTTAAGCATGAGTTGAGATGTATAACCCTATTTGCCATCATCCTAGTTCTGTTATCACATACTTGCATGTATGGAGTCATGCATTCAACTGTATATATGTTTACGTTTCCATGACCAACACCAAATACGAACATTGGGTCATTGTTTTGTATAGCTGAATCGATATTTGATGGATTTGCATCAGAGCCTCTTAGTTCTATTATTTTTAGCTTATCTTTGAATTGCTGTGCAATTTTGTCCATTACACATGAGCCATATTCTAGGTAGTGTTTAGATGGCAAAATTAAAACTGCAGTTCCTCTATTAGGCATAACATCACCTAATTCTAAGTAATCTATTTATTACTTCCTTCTGTGCTTCAATCCAAAGTCTGCCTCTAGGTGTTTCTTGCTCAATTTCCCTCAAAATTTCTTGAGGCGATAGAGCTGTTGGTTGCGGGTATGTTAGTGCAACTATTTTTGTAGATGTTGGTCTAGACAACATTAGTTTCAATCTCAATTTTGCAAGTTCTTCTTCATCTTCCTGGTGCAAAGATGCAATCCCCATCTCTATCTGTTTTTGAAGTTGCTCTCCAATTGTTGTTCTCCTCATTACTTCATCTAATACTGCACGTGGAGTATATGCAACTCCATTATAAACAACTATTGGCATATCAAGTTCATACTGTGGCAATTTCGATATCCAAGCCCTAATTATCTGAATTGTCATATTTATCACTTAATATTATGTTTTTGTTTAGATAAACTTTTTCTATACCGATAATGTTATGTGTTTCTTAATTTCAGATGATATTTTCCCTCTGTTTTTATACACATAGTATATTACGGTTCCTACTGTTGCAGCTCCTACACTTAGGACAACTATGTTTCCCCAGTTTATTTCACCTTTAACTCTTTCTAATGGAACTTTAAACTTGTTGTCTCCAGGATAAACTGTTATCTGTGTCTTATACGCTCTATAACCACTTTTATTCACATCTAATACATAATCAGTTCCATCTTCAGTTGCCTTTATATCCTTAATCGATACCCACCCGTCTGAATCTGTATATCCATCAGCAATTACATTTGTTCCTGACATTATTGATACGTGTGCATTTCTTATTGGCGTTCCATATTCCTTATCATATACATATACTGTAACTGTTGCTGGTGTTGGTGGTGTTGATGGTATGTATGAGAATACTAGTGTCATATTTGAGAAATGAGAGCTAACACCAGTTGTTATTGATAGAACATCTGCGTAAAGCTCGCAATCTATTATCCCACCAACAGGTATTTTTATATTGAATACGTTTCTCCACCACTTACCATCTCCCTGAACTATTTCATCCCTTGATGCATAAAATATCTTCTTGTTGTCATCGAAAATCGTAAAATGCCTGTCATTAGCTATTATAATTGACCCCCATTCCCATTGAAACATGGAGTCTATGATTAGTTGTTCAAGGACATGGTCTGTGCCGTTCATTATTTTATTTACATCAATTTTATTCCTAAGTCTCCACCATCCAAAACCCTCGAGCCACCAAGAAGACCAAAATGATAAACAATTTGGATAGTGTCCAGATTGTTGGCATGAACCAGTATTGTTGTGCCATTCTGAAACGAACCACCAATATTCTACTGGTGCTAATAGAATAGTCTTGGTTACCCTATTATCAGCAAAACCTCTCTTATATACCCTAATATTATACGTCAACATATTCTCTGAATATTAATAGAAAAAATACAGAAAAAAACTTTTTGTTTATAAGAGACTAAGAATTATTGCAATAGCAGTTCCAACTATTGTTATTGCATAAGCAATTGTTCGTATCACTTCCCAGTTTGGTGGAAATTTTGCAATTTTTAATGTATCCGAATGTTGATACACACCATCTCCAACGAATCTAGCAATAACAATTGCTTTTGTCTGCAATACTGGATATGACTTCTTTATTGTTACACTGAAAACTCCATTATCATCTGTTTTAGCAGTTTGTTCATAAAGTTTACCATCTCCAACATATACCTCTACTGTTTTATTTTTAATTGGATTTCCTTTTACATCAGTTAGTTTTCCAGTTATGTTGAATGTAACTACTGATGCCTCTCTGCTAGTCTTTATGTCTATTATCTCAATTTTTGTTGGTATATATATTGGCTCTATCTTAACTTCTGTTTCTTCAAGTTTTGGCAAGAATTTATTTGACAAATCTCCCTTATATATGAGTGTTATTTGGTATGTTTTCTCTACATTTTCATCCAGGTCAAATGTGAAAGTTACAGTGAATGAGCCATCATTATTTAGAGATACTTCTTTATTTTTGTCGTTTACTTCTATGTAGATTTTGCCTGTTGGAATACCACTCTGTGCAATTACCTTTCCGTTTATGATTATTGAGTCAAATCTATCTTGTGCATTCCTCTGTGTAATTATATCATACTTGATTTGAGTTTCAATTCCTTCTATGAGTCTGAACTTACCATCTCCAAAGAACTTTCTGTTTTTAGCATCATATTTGACGTAGTAAGCTGTTTCCTCATCTACGCTTTCTGCCAACTTCGATTGCTTATAGTATTCCTTTATCATTAGTTTATATGCTTCTTCAGCAGTGAATCCTTGAGCCATTGCAAACCAGAAAGTATATTCTGAATACAAGTAGTATTTTAACAATCTGTCTTCTTCAGGATTGTTTCCACTCCTTGGTTTATCTTCAGCAGTAAATATGTATTCTGTAACTTCGCCTACAGCACTCGGAACTCCTTGTTGGACAAGCCATGGTATAAATTCACGTGCTACTAGACATGAAACCATATTGAAACATATCTTTCTCCACTCTGGTCCTATTTTGTCTCCAACTTGAATAAGAACTTGGTTATATTGACCAACAATTCCTCTCTCCCATCCGTGTGCAGCACCAAGAACACCTTTCACATCTGCATCAGTTACTGATTGGAATAGTTTTTGTCTGTTTGCGTCATCTCCCCATAGTAGTATTGTTCCTATTCCTCGTTTCTCTAATTCATTTTTAACCCATCCTCTAAGGAATGGATTCCATAAACTTGTTACTATTTCATAATACGGTGCAACAATTACAACTTTTGGCATTAACAATCACCCATTAGCTAAAATTCTTACAAAAGTATTAAAGAATTCTTCGTCCTCTCTTAACACTTTTGGCAAGTCTTTCCTTTTTACTGCCTTAGTAACCTTCACTCCATTCACTTCTTTTTGAATTCCAATTATGCTATTCTTTAGCCAATCTGGTAGAGATTGAGCGTATTCTTCTACAACTTTCAGGAAGTCTTCCTTTGAGAATGAGTATGGTTGTTGCAATAGTTTTTGGGCTGCATTTCTAACATCAAGAAATGTTGTCATTTTTAATCTACCCCTTTACACCATGTTTTAGTTTCAACTTTAAACTAAGTGTCTTTTTGTATTCTTTCCAGTGCGAATACCATCTTAGTGTAGATGTTCCTTTTATTGCTTCATTTATTGTTTTCATTTCCTTTAGCAAATCTAAAATTAGTGTTGCCTCATCCTTATACTTGTCTGGCAAGAGAGGTATTATTTTTTCTAATGTTGGTATAAGATAGTTCAATGCAGTTAGTTTCTCATCTATAATCTGATTCGCAAGCTCACTGTATTTCTTAAGAAGATATGCTATTGTAAAAACTGAAATTATTAGAGAAGTTATTGCGATTATGTTGAATGGGTTAGACTGAAGTTCAGTCATTATTGGCACTAATACCTGTATTGCTGGATTTACTATTTTTTCTAACATGTTTCTCACCATGATATAGTTTATACTAGAAACTTATAAGCTTTATGCGTGAAGAAAGAAAAAATGTTTTTTAATTTACTCTTCGTCTGTAATTTCTATATCCACTTCAACTGTTAGTGTTCCAGGGTTTCCAGTATTTGAATATGCCAGTTGTATAGTCTCATTACCAGTAAATCCATTAATTATTATTGGTTTCCTCTTTTCAAGTTCCAATGTTCCTGGCGATGATAGGTATTCTGAATTAATAATTGTCCATGGTGGTCCTGGTTGAGTTATATCAGGTGTATAGTATATCTCAAAAGTAAATGATGTTGTTCCAGAGATTCTCTTAGCCCATATTTTCATCTTTGTTCCTTTTGGTATCCTTATATAGTTAAACGTGTTGTATGCTATTTGGCTGTATAGTGTAAATATGCCAGATTGACCAGATGCAGTTGGTGTTGCACTACCATAAACTGTTATTAACTCTTTCATGTTCTACCACCCCATACATTTTTAACATTTTGTAACAATGACTGATACTCTCTTATTGCTTTATCTTTCTCGTTAATTCCATACAGTGGAAAACCAGTTATTCCATATGTCTTTAATAATGAGGATTGGAATGTTGAGTCTTCTACTGAATATGGCAATGATACCCAAACACTTGGAACTTTTCTAATTAGTATGTCAAATATAAGTTGTGCATCCATTGGAATTTCTATTTTGTATTCTGCATATTCGAATCTTATGAATGTGTTTACATCTATGTTAAGGTCATTGCAATATCTAAAACCATAGTGAACTTCTGGGAAGTGAATTACCTCTATTGAGCCTCTAGAATATCCAAAATCTCTTTCTACTCCTCCAATTACTCTTTCCCTCTGGAATCTGTTTTGAATCGTTCCAGTTGGTATCTGGACTTCAACTCTTATCCATGCTGGTTTTACATATTGTATTACGTGGAATAGTCTATCTCTATATTCCTTTGGTATATACCACATGTCTGTGTTGTCATATACGTTTAGTTGCGTTGGGAACTGAATCGGGTCAGTATATGCTCTAGCTGGCAAAACTCCATAGTGTGGTGCTGTTGTCGATGAGCCATCAATTGTTTTCAAAACAGTTCCCTGAGGTATTGGCAATGATCCATAGTCTATTAAGTTGAATGCTTTGTTCACGATTGACCTTACTCTGAAAACAAGTGCCTCACCTGTTGCTGGCAAAAACACTGTCAAGTAATCTCCATCCTTTGCGAATTTATCCATACCCACTCTCCAATATTATTTTAGTTTCCATGTTTAAATATTTTATGTCTTATAAGAACACCGATTGATATATATTAAAGTTAGTGCTGTTTAACGCGTGCTAGGTTTTTTTTGCACACAGCCGGGGGCTGGGCTATGTAGGGCTACGGGAACTATGTGGGCTATATAGACTCCATAGCACGCATAGAATCATGATTATATGTATTGTCTAAAAAATTAGTCTCCTTATCTCTGAGATAAGTTTCTCTATTGTCCCCACTGTGAAGCTTGTCTTTGCTGTAACCGTGTTCCCGTATATCGTCGTGGCTACTGTTACAAAGTATGTCCCGATTTGGCTTGTGTTTGTGTATTGTCCCGTGTAGACGCCGTCGTTTGCCACTTGGTCTGGTGGGATGCCGTCGTCCCTGAGCGTGATTGTTGCCTGTGTCCCGTCTGGCTTCGTTATCG
>Ga0080004_1110348_pt1 | contig 23024 bp, 24 predicted proteins | sample WasSprMetagenome_FD_69207 | JGI IMG/M metagenome (GOLD analysis project Ga0080004, IMG submission 69207) | Sulfidic aquatic microbial communities from Washburn Spring, Yellowstone National Park, USA - WS (SPADES assembly) (version 2) | ecosystem: Environmental > Aquatic > Thermal springs > Hot...
GAAGTTTTTTGCAGCAAACCTCGATATACAGAAAATATATTATTATATTTTATCCTTTAACTTCCCATCACAAGCCAACTGCTGAAAACCCAAAACTCAGAAGCCCGCTGCAAATATCACTCTTTAACTTGCCGATCTTAAAAAATTTTAAAATAAAAAATTTCAAATCAACAATAACTTAAGCATTAAAGAATTCAAAATCAAAAAATCCTATTCAACAAATACTTATAACTATTTTTCAAAAAATCTTTTTCAAACCATCACTACACAAGCTTAAACCAAGTATCAAAAAATAAAATCACATTACCAATACCTTAGCCTCACTGACTACTTAATCATCTCACCAAGCCATCACACAATCAAACAAAAATAACTAAGATATTGATAAACCTATCTTTAACGTCTCACGTCTCACATCTCACGTTATCACGTAAAACAAGCTTGTGTGGGCTTACCTATTCAATTGCCAAGGTACAGTTAAAAAATTAAAAAGCTAAAAATAATATACAAAGAAATTTTCTACATGTCAAGCAGAAAATGAAAGCTGTTTAAAAATCCACATCTTCATTCTGAAGCCTGCGAAGAATCTCATGTTTTTCCTTTTCAAGTCAAAAAAGATATGCATCGGCTTTATAGCCTCAGGATGACATGGAAAGGTAAACGTACAAGAATTTTGGAATATCCTCGTTAAAAATTAGACAGCATTGGGATAACATTCAAAATAAAAATCTTTATCTAAAACCTTAAAATCTTCAACCCTGAGCTTTAAGCTGTCTTGAATTTTTTCAATCCCAAGACAACCAAGCCATGAGATTCCATCATTACCTATCAATAACGGCGCTGTAAAGATGGAGATTTTATCAAACTTTCTTTCTTTTATGAAGTCTGTTATTACTTCTCTACCACCTTCAACCAAAAGATGAACTATTTCTCTCTCGTACAGTATATTTAGAATCTCATCAATTTTAAACTTCTCATTTTCATCTAAATCTAAGAACACAATTTCAACATTTTCTTTTTCTGATAATTTTTTAAGATTTTCTTGGCTGGCTAATTTGGAAGTTATCACGATGGTTTTAGCTTCACTGTTATAAATGTTATAAGTTGGCGGGACTTTCAATCTTTTGTCTATCAAAATTCTTAACGGCTGTTTCTCTGTTTCTACGTGTCTAACTGTTAGAGCTGGATTATCTTTTAAAGCTGTATTTGTGCCAACGAGAATGGCTGATGCTTCTTTTCTTAGCTGATGGGTAAATTGCCTTGATTTTTCAGATGTTATCCATTTAGATTCACCTGTTTTTGTGGCTATTTTTCCATCGAAGCTTTGAGCTACTTTTAGATGGACAAATGGTCTTTTTTCTTTTATGTATGTAAAAAAATCTTCATTTATCTTCTCGCATTCTTTTTCTAAAACACCTGTAATTACTCTAATACCATGAGATTTTAGTATATTTACACCTTGACCTTTTACTACCGGGTTTTGGTCTAATGCTCCGATTACAACCTCTGAGATACCCTCTTCAATGATTGCGTTTGTGCAGGGTGGTGTTCTTCCATAATGACAACATGGTTCAAGGGTTACAAACATAATAGAACCTTTTAAATCATGTCCTTTTTCTTTTGCATCTTTTATTGCTTCTCTTTCTGCATGGGGCATGCCTGCTTTAGTATGATAACCTTTACCTATTATCTTTCCATCTTTTACAATAACAGCTCCAACGGTTGGGTTAGGATGGGTTAACCCTTTTCTAATTTTTGCCAAATCTAAAGCAACTTTCATATAGCTTTCTAAATCTTTGATGTTTGTCATATTTTAGCAGCCTCTTTTAAACTAAATTTTATTGTTAACAATTTTGCTTAGGAGTTTTAGAATGTTAAAAATAGTATATATAATTTTGTTAGTTTTTAGCGTTTCTTACGCACAAAACAAACTTCCTTTAATCTCTCCGCAAGATGCCTACAAACTACTAAATGATAAAAACACAGTATTTATAGACACAGAAGACAATCAAACCTACATGAATGAACATATTCCTGGTTCAGTCAATATTGATGTTTTGGCAGTTCAAGATATAGCAATAAAAAATAATGAAAAGCAAAAGTGTAAATACTTACCACTTTGCCCAAAAACTGCTGAAAAGCTATTTTCTCAAAACGGGATTAGCAACAATGATAAAGTTATAATCTACTATTCAAAGAATCTTCCCAATAAAGCATCTTACATGTGGTTTTTGCTCTACAGCATGGGCCACGATGAGAACAAACTTTTAATTCTTGATGGTGGCCTTGAAAACTGGAAAAAAGAGAATTTACCTATCTCAAATCAAGATGATGCAATCAAGAAAAAAGCTAAATACACTGTAAAGCCAAGGTATGAAGTTGTAGCTTCAAAAGAAGAAGTTTTGCAGCATGTAAAAAACTATACAAACGGAGTTGATGATAACACAATCCTGGTAGATACAAGAACATTTTTAGAATTTACAGGAAGGCAGGAAATGAATGAGATTAAAAGGTCTGGTCATATACCTGGGGCTAAGTTTGTCTATTGGAGGTGGTTTGAGGGTAAAGGCTCAACCTACAAGCCTATAGAAATTCTTGAAAAAGATATAAAGAAAATAAATTTAGATTTAAATAAAAAAATCATTCTTTACTGCACCATTGGAAATAGGTCTTCATTTGTCTTTATTCCACTTAAATACTTAGGAGCTAAAAATCTAAAAATCTATACAGGAAGCTGGTATGAATGGGGTAATGATGAAAGCTTACCATTAGAGACAGAAAAATATAGAAGATGATAGAAATTATTTTTCGTATGGGGCGTTAGATGAGAAATAAGACTGTTCCAAAAATAAAAATTGCCATTCCGTAGCAGGTGAAGAATCTCATGTTTTTTTATTTAATCAAAAAATCAAAAGATGAGACCTTTCGGCCTTAGACATCAGGATGATGGAGAGATGTTGACTGATAAGCATTAAATGAAGGATAGCCTTGGAAGCCATTTTAAGCAAAGCGAAGAATATTCTACTTTTATTGAACTTTTCGCCGGTCGTATATAATATTATTAAAGAAACAATCTTTAAAAAAATTTGGGAGGTTTGAGATTATGAAAGTTGGTGTGTTGCTGGCAGGTTGTGGAGTGTTTGACGGTGCAGAAATCCATGAGGCAACTTTAACATTATACTTTCTTGATAAAGCCGGTGTAGAGACTGTAATCATGGCTCCAAATATCAAACAAAAGGATGTAATCAATCATCTTACCGGCGAGCCAATGAATGAAGAAAGAAACGTTCTTGTTGAAGCTGCAAGAATCGCAAGAGGAAATATAAAAGATATAAATGACGTAAAAGCTGAAGATATTGACGCTTTGATTATGCCCGGTGGCTATGGTGTTGCTAAAAACTTTTCTAACTTCTTAGAAAAAGGTGCCGAAGCTGATGTAATTCCGGAAGTTAAAAGACTTCTTGTTGATATGTTTAAAGCTGGAAAACCAATAGGTGCTATCTGTATATCTCCTGTTATAGTAGCAGCAGCTTTAAGAGAAGCTAAACCAACTGTAACAATCGGAACAGATATTGATGTAGCTAAAACAATAGAAGACATGGGTGCAAGACATTTGGCTTGTCCGGTTAACGAGATGGTGGTAGATGAGGAAAACAAAATCGTAACTACTCCTGCATACATGCTTGGAAAGACAATAAAAGACGTTGCAGAGGGAATAGAAAAACTTGTCAATAAAGTAATTGAACTTGCTAAAAAATGAAAATCTTAAAATCTTTTGAGATAGCCAACACTGACAAACGAACTATTGAAATAACCGGCATACCGTCTTTGGTGCTTATGGAAAGTGCCGGACGGTCTGCCGTCCAAATAATTTTACAGCGTTATCCAAACTCAGAAAAAATAACAGTAGTGGCAGGTAGTGGAAATAATGGCGGTGATGTGATAGTTGTAGCAAGGTACTTAGCAAAGCTTGGTAAAGAGGTATCTTTATTTATTTTGGCAGAAAATGAAAGTAAACTTTCTCCTGATAATCTAAAAAATCTTGAAATCTTTAAAAACTTTGGATTTACGTATCAGTTTATTACAGATAAAAATCTTGATACATTAGAAAAAAATCTTGTTCAAACTGATTTAATCGTTGATGGGATTTTTGGAACAGGTTTTAAGCCTCCTGTAAAATCTTATCGGGAAAATGTTATAAAACTTATAAATCAAAGTAAAAAGCCTGTTGTAAGTATTGATATACCATCTGGTCTTAGTGCTGATACCGGCAACGTTGAAGGAGAAGTTGTAAAAGCAGATGTAACAATAACCTTTGGTTATCCAAAAATCTGTCATATCTTATATCCGGCATTGTATTACTGCGGAAAAGTTTACGTTGCCGATATTAGCTTAAATCCTGTATATGCAGAAGCTGAAAGATATCTCATCACACCGGAAAATCTTACTTTGCCTGTCAGAGAAAAAACAGGTCATAAATACACATTTGGTCATGTTCTGGTTGTTGGCGGTAGCGTTGGAAAATCAGGGGCTGTTATAATGGCGTGTAGGTCGGCTACAAAATCAGGAAGCGGTCTTACTACTGCAATAGTTCCAGATTGTATAAATCAAGTGTTAGAAACAAATCTTATTGAAGAGATGAGTATTCCGGTTCAGTCTGAAAATGGAATGTTTGGTGAAAATCCAGAGAAGATTTTGGAAATCATCCAAAGTGGTAAATTTTCTTCGGTTGTAGTTGGAATGGGAATGGGTGTATCTAAAACAAATCAAGAGATTATAGAAAAACTCTTAACCATTGACAAGTCTTTAATCATTGATGCTGATGGAATAAATAACCTCGCTAATATAGAAAATTTTAAAGAAAAGCTTTCATATAGAAACAACATTACTGTACTGACACCACATTTAGGAGAGTTTTCAAGAATAACAGGATTATCAGTTAAAGAAATATCGGAAAACTATGAAGAGATAGCAAAAGAGTTTGCGATTAATACAAAAAGCTATGTAGTTTTAAAATTCCATAGAATGGTTATTTTTACACCGGATGGTAAGATTTATTACAGCAATAAGGGAAATCCTGGAATGGCAACAGCCGGAAGCGGAGATGTTTTAGCCGGAATGGTTGGAGCATTGATAAACAGACTTAGCCCGGAAGATGCTCTAAAGCTTGCTGTATACTTACACGGCTACGCTGGAGATTTGGCAGTTAAAGACGTTGGAGAAGAGAGTTTAAAGGCAACAGACATTATAGATTACATTCCAAAAGCATTTAAAAATTTAGCGGAGATGAAGTCAAATCTAAAACCATCTTTGATTTATGAACTATCATAAAAAATTTATAGACCAAGCAGTAAAAGAAGCAGAGAAAGCATTAAAGAAAAACGAAGTTCCGGTCGGTGCCGTCATAGTAAAAGACGGAAAAATAATATCAAAAGCTCATAATCAAAGAATTTCAAAAAATAATGCATTGTATCATGCAGAAATCTTAGCAATAGAAAAAGCCTGCAAAAAACTTAAAACTTGGCGTTTAGATGATGCTGTATTGTATACAACTCTTGAACCTTGTCTAATGTGTGCCGGTGCAGTAATGCAAGCAAGGATCAAAAAGGTTGTTTTTTGTGCCAAGGATGAAAAAGGTGGAGCAGTTTTAAGTAAATACACAGTTTTTGACGATAAAAAACTTCCATTTAACGTTGAGTATGAATACATTCTGGATGAAAGATGTAGCAAACTTTTAAAAGAGTTTTTCAAAAAGCTTAGAGATTAGATTATTTTGCAAACGGTAAAAGTTTGATTATTAACTCTACCGCATCTTTGTTTATGAAGATTATTAAAAAAGCCAAAACGATAAACATAATTGTAAACTTTTTATCAAGCTTCTGTATATCATTTTGCAATTTTAACACTTCTTTGTCTATCTTAGCTTCAAGCTCTTTATGACTTATTTCTATCTTAGATTCCAATTCTGTTTTTAATAATTCTAAATCAGCCTTTGTAGCAAGTTCTTTAGTGAGTTCATCTTTAAGCTCAAGCTTTTTCTGCTGTGCTAAACTTTCTGATTTTTTATCAAGCTCGTTATAAATCAGCTCAATCGTTTGAGCAATCTTTTTAGCCTCTTCTTTGCCCAACTTTTGTTCCAGCTTCTCTAAAAGCTCATAATCTATAACGTAAGCCATTTGTGACTCCTTACTTGGCAAACGGTAAAAGTTTGATTATTAACTCTACCGCATCTTTGTTTATGAAGATTATTAAAAAAGCCAAAACTATAAACATAATTGTAAACTTTTTATCAAGCTTCTGTATATCATTTTGCAATTTTAACACTTCTTTGTCTATCTTAGCTTCAAGCTCTTTATGACTTATTTCTATCTTAGATTCTAATTCTGTTTTTAATAATTCTAATTTTTGATATACAATATCAATATCAGCCTTTGTAGCAAGTTCCTTCGTCAGTTCATCTTTAAGCTCAAGCTTTTTCTGCTGTGCTAAGCTTTCTGATTTTTTATCAACCTCGTTATAAATCAGCTCAATCGTTTGAGCAATCTTTTTAGCTTCCTCTTTTCCTACTTTTTCCTCTAGCTTCTCTAAAAGCTCATAATCTATCACGTAAGCCATTTGTGACTCCAAAATACTTCTATAAACAAAAATTTATTCTATCATAAGAATATTTCAAAAAGAATGCTTTAAAGAGAGGGTAGGTGCTTTAAAATTCCTGTAAGTTGTATAATGTATGTTTAAAATGAGTTTACTTTTGTCAGTCATCCTGAGGACGTAAGTCCGAAGGACATCCTCCTTCAAAAAAGGTAAGAAAAGTGAGTCAGTGAGAAGTAAAAGTAAGGAGATTCTTCGCCGGCTGCAGAATGACAAAAACGCAAAATTAACATTCCTATCACAAATGCAAAAGGATAGTTTGTTAAATCTTAAGAATTTTTAAGGTGCAAAATGAGATTATCATAAGGAGAAAGGTGAGTTAGCAACAGCCTCACCTTTCAAATTATTTTTACATTAAGTCTTTTATAGATTTATCAATTCTGTTTTCAAGCTCTTCTACTGCTGCCTTTGCTTCTGGGTACTTTGTGCCATCTAAAAGAAGCGACGGTTTAGTTCTTACGATATAAGTATATTTATCGCCTTCAAGTTGGTAGACTGTAATCACAAATGGAGATAAAACCATTGCGTTTGGGTCGTTTGTAAAGATTTTATACAGCGTTGTCATGCTTGTAACAAGAAAGTTTTGGATATAATCAACTTTTAATTTTTTATAGTCTGGGAATAGTTTAATGTTGTTTGCAAGTGGTGCTGCTGGGTCTGTTGTTGTTACTAAAATGATTTGATTAGCTTCAAGATTTCCTTTTAGTGCGATCATAATATCTGCAGGGTCGCCTTCAATTTTGTAAATAACCAATCCATTACCTGAACCCTCTGTTGATGGCTGCCATGCAAAAACTGCCGAGAATGACAGAATAACAGCCAACAAAATTGCTTTTAAAACTTTCATCAGTTAAACCTCCTATAATTTTATAATTAATTATATCAAAGTATTTAGTGTATAGGAATGTAAGCGTATCCTTTGTTCTGCCAATCAACCAGTCCTATAAATGCGTTTGGGATTAGCTCTACGAAATTATACAGAGTCTTTGGGTCTATTTTTTTGCCTTTCATTCCTTGCTCACACATTTGAAACTTTACGCCGTAGTTGGTAGCCAAATAACTTAATCTTGATTCTATATCTTTTTGATTTTCTAAAAGTTCTTTGTCATCTTTGTATGGTGAATTTTGTAAGTCTTTTATAAAGAATTTGTACGCATCTCCATGGATGATTACAACTACCTTTAAATCTTTTAGCTGGTTTTTGTAATACTCGGCTGAATTTGCAAGTCCGCTCAAAAGATACATTTTAAACTTTTTTAAATCTCCTGTTGTAAGGTTGATAACAGCTTTTGGGTTTTCCTCAGCTATAGAAAAGCTAAAAACTAATAAAATCAAGACTAAAACTTTTTTTATCATGGCTATCACCTCTATTGAAAGTCTTCTAAGTCTAAGTCGTTGAAAATTTTATAAACGTTTGCATCGTTAAAAACATCATACATAATATAATTTTTGTATGGTGAAGTTTGGTTTATGTATGCTTTTATCTCATCAAGTCCCTTGCCTTCATCTTTTAGTTTTTTCACTGTGTCTCTCGTGTAAGATAGATAGTTATAAGTAAACTCTATAGCTTTTTTGTCCATAGGTTCGTTATGTCCACCAAGAATTACTTTTGGATTAAGTTTTTCTAAATCTTTTAAGACTTTAAGCCAATTTTTAACAGAAGAGCCTCTATCTCCTGCAAATGGAATTCTGTTTAGATATGCCAAATCTCCGGCGAATAAAATGTTTTCATTTTTTACAAAAATAACAATATCATTGTCTGTATGTGCAGGGTTTGTTGGAATTATGCTGAGTTCATACTGTCCAACTTTTATATCTTTCGGAGATTCTATCTCTATATCTGCGGGTATTAGTTTTACATTTTTGTAGATTCCGCCGAATCTTTGGTTTGAAGCTTCAAGAGTCATTTTTGCTTCCGGAGAGTTGTAAAATTTGTTTAGATTTTTATGGGCTATTACAACTGCTCCGGCTTCTTTAAAAGTAGAAGCTCCATACCAATGGTCTTGGTGGTAGTGGGTTATAATCAGATATTTAACAGGTGCTTTTTTCTCCTTTTGTAAAAGTGTTAAAAATTCTTTTGAAAGTTCAGGAGTTGAAAGAGAGTCTATAACTATCCAGCCTTCTTTGGTTAAAATTCCATATGCATTAGACATAAAGCCTTTGTTTTCTGGAGATGGCATCGCATCCATACCGCGAACCATGTACATATTTTCATAAAACTTCTTTAGCTCCATTGAGTATGAAACGGTTGATATTATTAAGACCAATAAAACTGTTAAAGTAAAGGGCAGTTTTTTCATTTTAAAACCTCCTACTTTGATGGAAGTAACGGTGGCTCTCTAAAGTTCTTCGGAAGATTTCCAGAAAGGGCATTTAAAAAAGCTACTATATTATCTATTTCTTCATTAGTCAGTTCTTTTCCAAGCTGAACCTTAGCCATTATTTTAACTGCATCCTCTAATTTTTCAACAGAGCCATCATGAAAATAAGGAGGTGTTAATGCTACATTTCTCAACGAAGGAACTTTATATACATACTTATCTTCTTCCTTTTTCGTAGCTAAATAGCGTCCTTCATCAATACTTTGACTTTTTGTGTATTCCCAGTATGGAGCAACTATGCCAAATTTTTGATAAGAATTTCCACCAACCAAAGGACCGTTATGACAAGCAGCACATCCAACTTCTATAAATGTGATTAATCCCTTTTTTTCTTTTTGATTTAAAGCTTTGGTATTACCTTTTAAATATTCATCAAACCTTGATGGTGTTGTTAGAGTTCTCTCGTAAGCTCCTATGGCAATAGCTATATTTTTTCCACTAATAGGTTTACTATCATTTGGAAAAGCTTCTTTAAATAACTTTACATACCCTTCTATTTTGCTTAGCTTATTCTCAACATCTTCTAAGCTTTTATTTCCAAATGCTGCAGGGCCTGTTAACGACTGTATCGCCTGATCTTCTACGTCTTTTCTGTTGCCTATCCAGTGTTGGACAAATTGACCTGCTGAGTTTAAGACTGTTGGAGCGTGCCTATCTTGGAATTTAATAGCTCCTATCTGATTTTTTACAGGAGCAGAGCCATAATATTCAATCGCATGACATGTTGCACAGCTAATGTTATCATTTATAGAAAGCCTTCTTTCAAAAAACAGCATTTTACCAAGGTTTATGACCTTAGGATTATTATAAACAGAATTTTCCTTGGTAAAAAAGTCCTTTGGAAGCGGTGAAAAATACTGCCTTGCTTTTGTCAACGGCTCTTCTTGAGACTTTGAAGGTGCAGCAATTAGCAAAACAGCTGTAAAACTAAAGCTTGTTAATAAGACTTTTTTCATGTTATATGCCTCACTTATTGTTTAAACACATTCAGGTAAAAATCCAATAAAGGAAGATGATTCTTCGCCGGCTACAGAATGACAGCATTAGACAACTTTGTCTTCCCGAGGACTTTAGTCCGAAGAATCTCATTATCTAAATCTTATAAAACCTACTAATTTCTCGCCCAAGGTATTCCTCTATTGCTTAAACTTTTTTAAATCATGAACTACTGTTGGAATTAATCTATAACCTTCTTCTTGAAGCTTTGCAAGCTCAACAACTCCTGCCGGGACTATGGTTATAAATGGCTGTAAATCTTCCTCTTTCAACCCAAGTGCTCTGATTGTGTTTCTGCATACATAAATTTTAAGATTGTAGCTTTTTGTCATTGAATTTAACCTGTCAACAACGTTTTTGTACTTTTCATAATTTTTCTTTGAAAATATCAACGCTTCTGGTCCATGTGATACTACAGCTAACGAGTACTCTCCCATTGGGTTAAACTCATCGAATGCTTTGATGAAGTTTGAGATAAAATTAACTGCCATTTCTGAATCCTTCGGGTCTTCTAACGTCCAATCAAAAACTGCTTTTATTTTGTCTGGAAGTTTAGAGTCAAAATTTGGCTTTTCTTGTGCAAATGTAGATGCTGCTAAGAATAAAAATACTAACATTAGTGATAATAACTTTTTCATTTTATACCTCCCATTTTCAAAAGAATAAGGGAGCCGGAGATGCCAACCCCCAGCTTCCTAACTTTTATACTATTAGAATATCAACTGTAAGCCAACACCTACATAATCACCAGCTTTGCTTTTTCCATCTGGATTATAAGCTGATTTTGCTGAGCCAGACTGTTTAACATAGTGTAAATTAAGCTTCATTTTGTTTTGCTTTATATACCAGTTTAAACCAACGTCGGTTGTTTTGAAATTACCATTACCGTTTAAGCTTTTATTATCTCCCTGCCATTCTGCATAAGTAATGGTTGGTTCAAGGATTGTTTTGTTAGGAAGTTTAAAGTTATAACCAGCTCTTACATGCCATACTTTGTCTTTGTAATCTAAGCCTGACACATCAAAAGACCTTTTTAATTCGTCATATTCAGCGTTAAATGTAAAATCTTTGTAGTTTGCAAGGATATCAAAGCCTAACATTTGGTTATTTTTGAACTGCTGAACCGGTGAAGCATATCCCCTTCCTTGATAAGCATAGTTAACTGCAAAAGTTATACCGTTTCTTTTTCCAAAGTAATTGACTTTATAGCCTAATCCGTATTTTTTCATCTCCGGGTCGCCGTATGATACGGCTATTCTTGCTGTGTAGAGTAAGTTATCCCCACCTGTTCCACCGCTAAATTTATCTACGTTAAACACTCCAAAGTTATAGTTAAGCCCAAGCTTAGTTTTCTCATCATTGTACAAACCACCTATGTTGATACCAGTTTCACGACCAGGACCGGATCCAATTAAATGTAATCTTGGATAAAAGTTTGTTAAAGCTTTTTCAAAAGACAATACTTCAAATCCTGCTGTAATACTTTCTCTACCAACCTGAGGTCTAAAATAACCTACAGTAATATTTGCCCAATTTTTATGGAGTGCATAAGTAAACATAGCATCCCAAACATAGAATTGTTGGTTATTAGAATTTCCACCAACCAAGCCTACACTACCACTTTTTGCGAATGCTGTATGTTGGTCTAAGCCTACGTTGTCATAAGCAAACCATACCCTCCAAGATAAATCTTCTGTTATTTTTCCCTGAAATCCAAGCCTTGACCTTCTTAATAAAAAGTCCATTCTGTTGTCGTATTTTTGGCCACCTTCTACTCTATCCATTGTATACACGCCCCAAAGCTGGTTCATAAAGAAGATTTCAAGCTCTTTTCCTTCTCCAAAATAAAACTTCGGTGCTGCGTTTGATGGTGTTGCAATGAGTGCAGATGCTGCAAGTCCAATTCCTGTGAGTAAAACTTTTCTCATGTTAAACCTCCTTCAAAAATTTTTATTGAAAAAGTAGATTTCCCGCTCTCTTTCTTTGTCACCCTGAGGCTGTAAAGCCGAAGGGTCTCTTCTTTTAAAAAGTGAAAAAAGAGATTCTTCGCTACGCTCAGAATGATAGGAAAGATAGTCTTTATCAAAAACTTTTTGGAACAGTTTTTCTTGCCTATTCACTTTCACTGTCATACACTCAGGATGCAAGTGCGAAGAATCCTCTTATCTGTTCACTTTCTTATTGACTAACTACGTTATCAATTATTTTTTTAAGCTCTAAGTCAAGGTCTTTTAATGCTTTAATTGCATCTGCGTCTAAATTGCCCATGTATTTAATGGCTGTACTTGGTTTAAACGTTCCCACAACCATTTTTCCATCTTTTTCATACGTGTAAACTTTAAAAGGAAACTGAGATGCAAGCTGTGGATTATGCTTCATGATTATTGAACACTGTGAAAGCTTGCATACAAGGTAGATATGCATATGCTTCCAAAAGTCTTTATTTCCTTGCTCTTCCACACCTTTTGTGATGTTTAAAACATGAACGATTTTAAAGTTATGATTTTCAAGCTCTGTTCTTAATGCTAAATCAAGCTCTTCGTAAGACATCTTTGTCGTTCTTTCATAAATATCAGACATTTCTTCATCTTCAGAGTCTGTCACTACTGCACTGGCAAGAGATTCTAAGAAAGACTTTTTCTCTGTTTTTGCTTCTGTCTTTGCTTCCGTTTTTTTCTCAGATTTACTTAAGCTTGTTTTCTTTTGTGGCTTGTCATCATAACCAGTTCCTAAGTAGTCTCCTGTCTCAAAAGATACATCTTTAATGACTCCACCACAAGAAGCAACCATACCAACCAACATTACTAAGAGTAATTTTTTCATTCTTTGCCCCTTTTTAAGTCAGCTTAAATTTTATAATAAAATTTCCGATATGTCAAGAAAGTTAGTTCGCTTTACAGTTTAAATACTAAATAGAAATAGGAGATCCTCTCTTACTGGCTTTAGGATGACAAATAAGGCTTCCGTTCCTATTGTCCATCAGTCAACCTTTCCTTGTCATCCTGAGGACGTAAGGCCGAAGGATATCCTTTTAAATTCTATAAAAATCGCTAATTTCTCATCCAAGGTTGCTGCCATTCCTACAAACATTTTCCTTCAGATGTTGGACATCCACAGTCAAAATCTAAAATTTTTACGTTTGATTTTAACGGCGGATTAACTACTTTCACTCTCTTGATGTAATCAATAGTAATATCATAAGATGGTCTTAATTTTTTAACATTTTTACCAATTTTGTATAGATTTCCACCCCAGGATGCTATTACATAAGTTCTGTTAGGGTCAAGGTCTTTTCCGTTAACTTTTATATCTGAAATTCTTTGTCCTGTTGGTGCAGAGATTTTTATGGCATATTCAAGACCAAGAGTTCTGCTCATATCTCCGCCTTGTTGGTAAAGTGGGTTTGGATTGAATACGTTATCTGCTACATCTTCTAATAGATTTTTAATCTGAGCTCCTGTTAGCTCAAATCTGTAAACGTCAGGGTATGTTATCGCAGCCATACTGTAAACATCATCCACTGTTATGTTATCTCCCGGTAGAAGTGTTGTTCCCCATCTGTAGCCTGGGTTGAATACTATTTCACAATCTGCCTCTTCTTTGATTGCATCCATCATTACTCTGTCAAAGGTTGAATAGAATGTATCTCTTTTGTAGAGTATTGTTTCTGTTTTTCCTATAACTTCAGAAAGCTGTTTTTCATATGGCTCATATAGTTTATTTACAAGGTCTTGGACTTCTTTATCCGGTTTTATAAAGTTTGATGCAACAGGGTATAGTTTATACGCAAAGTTTGTGATCTTTTTATTTTTAACTTCAAGGTCTAACCTTCCAAGATATTTTCCATGGCTTCCTGCAATGACTATGATTGTATTGTTTACTATCACTGGTTTTGGTGCTGGGTCATGGGTATGTCCGGACAGGATAACATCAATTCCATTTACCATTTTTGCAAGAGCTTGGTCTAATGTAAATCCATTGTGAGATAGTAAAACTACTACATCAGCTCCTTTGCTTCTTACTTCGTCAACAAACTTTTGAAGTCTCTCTGGCTGAATTCCAAAGGTCCAGCCTTCTGTAAACTCCTTAGGGTTCGCTATTGGTGTGTATGGGAATGAGTTTCCAATGACTGCAACCTTTACACCGCCAACTTCTCTGATTGTGTACGGTTTAAAGATTAAATCGCCCCACATATCATCTGCTACGTTTTGAGATATAAATTCTGCCTTAAGGTGCTTGTTTACAAGCTCTAAGACTCTGTCTTTTCCGTATGTATACTCCCAATGACCAACCATAATGTCAATTCCAAGAGCATTTTGTGCTTCAACGACCGCTAAACCTTTTGTAAATAATCCAACAGCTGTTCCTTGCCATGTATCGCCGGAATCCATGAATAGCACTTTGTCATTGCCTCTTTCTGCCTTTATCTGTTTAACCAAGGTTGCTATATGTGCTACACCGCCCATTTTTCCATATTTTTTGGCAAGCTCTTCAAAGCCGATGTAAGTATCAAAGTAAGCTCTCATTGTATTTGGCTTTATGCCGTAGTATTTTAAAAATGCCTTGCCGCATAAAAATCCAGGAGTTCCTATTAGCTCCCTTGCTGAAATTAGCGTAGATGGTTCTCTCCAGTAAAGCGGCTTAAGGTGTGCATGCATATCGCATATATGTAACAGTGTAACGTTTCCGACGGGTTTAAACTCAAATAGTTTTTCTGGGTTTAAATCGTTTAATTTTGCAAAAACATCTTCAGCCGCTAATGAAAGTCCTGCTATTGCGGCAAGATGAAACAGCTCTCTTCTTGAAATATTCATTCTTACCTCCTTTCTTACCTTATCTAACAAGTCCTGGTGCTTCTATGGTTGCCCCATTTGCTAATGATGTTACATAAAGCTCTAATGCTACCATCTCTTTTGAGCCAAGAGGTAGAACTTTCATACTTGCTTGACTCATGCATTGTTGAAATCTTTGTTCTATTGTTACAACTTTACTTTGTGTCATTCTATAGCCCGGCCAATGGGCAGCAGCTGTTGTTCCTTTTATTCCATTAAATTCATGCCCAAGAGGATTTAGTTTCTGCATTCTCAAAACCATTCCAGCAGCATACTCATGACAGGATTGGCATGATAGATTTCTTTTTCCTCTTTTTAATTCAAACACATACTTTCCGTAATCATAGTACTCTTTAACAACAGGGTTGGATGATGTATCTACGTTAATTTTTTCTCCGGATGCTATGTACTTTAGATATGTAAGCAATGCAGTGTTTTCTTCACTTTTAAGCGGGAAAGGATTTTCAACGCCTTGGTTTAGTTTTTGACACATCTGAATTCTTTGCTGTAGTGATATTACAGCGTTTAATTTTTCGTTGTACTTTGGATAAGTTCCAACGACTTTTTTAAGCTTTTCTTCACTGTGGCAAGACGCACAGGATTTATTTGATTTCCCCATAGGTGTATTAAACAGCTTTCCGCCAACTTCCTGAGCAAAAACCTCTCCCGGATTTATTCCGGTTTTATATAACGCTAAGTCTTCCTCTGATATAGCTTGCCCAGCTTCTTGCGAAATTGCTTTATTTACCCCAAATGCAGAAGCTAAAGCCAATGCTCCAAAAAGCAATAGTTTGCCCTTTAATTTCATAGCCAACTTTCCTCCCTTAAGGAATTTAAAAAAGATAGAGGGCTATATTAGCCCTCTGTATAAGGTTATCCGACGTTTATATCGATTACTTTTTCTGTAACATCTCCCTTGTTATCTTTCCAAACGATTTTCAAAGGTGCAGTTTTAGTAGCTTTTACATAGAAAGAGATAAAAGGATTGGCACTTACAGAGCCGGAAAGTTTCATAGTAGTGATTTTCTCATCTCCATAATATACTTCTACGTCTGTAATGTAGTATGCTGCAATATACTTTCCTGATTCTTTGTCTTTTACTAAACCTGTATCCATTGGGTGCATAATAACTGTATTAACTTTGATTAAGTCATCTTTTTTGTAATCTTTCGGGTCTATTTTTACCATTGCTGTTTTTGGCATCTTTCAATCCTCCTTAATTATTGATTATCCACATCCGCCTATTGTAACTTTTACAGGCTTCTGTGCTTTAATGAAGCTACCATCTGCAAGCTGTGCTATAGCGACAACGTTCATAGATTCTGCAAGTCTTATTCTCGTTGAGATGTAAGCCTTTCCGTTAGCTGGAGTAAACTCAACGCTCATTGTACGAGCATTATGGTTTTTATCAGCTAAAATATGGATCGCTTTTACCTGCTCTATTGGTAGTTCTACTTCTACAGTAACCGGTACAACAGCCCCGTTTTCTGCAATCTCCGGAGCAATAAGCTTTACTTTGTCTGAATCAGTAACTGCTTTTCCGCCGGTAATTTCTTTTAATGCTTCTTCATAAGGTTTTTTTGGTGGTGGTGCGTCTGCAAGCTCAACAGCAAAGACATCGGTTAATAATGAACTGCCGAACGTTAGACCGGAAACAGCCAACGCTGCTCCTTTTAAAAGCTCTCTTCTGTTCATAAAAATACCTCCTAATTTGTTTTCATAAAAAATTCGTTCATATCCATTGTTTTATAACTTCCGGATGAAAAATACTCTAAAATTTTAACAAAATCTTTCTCTTCCCAGGCTCCAAAGATTTCTTTAATTTTCTTTCCATCCGGTTCTAAGAAATAAAACATTGGCGTTCCTACAAATCCGTATTTTTTTCTAAACTCTATACCTTCTTTGCTGCATTTTCTTAATTTTACAGGAACAAACTGCTTATTTAGCATATCTTCGACTTTTCTGCTGTCAAATACTTTAAAATCCATCATGTCACAGTAATGACAAGATGGTGAGTATATATACACAAAAACAAGCTTATTCTCTTTTTTTGCTATTTCAAAAGCTTTATCAAGAGGCAACCAGTTTATCTCTGCTTTTGAAATGCCAAATACAGTTAATATAAACATAAAAATAAAGCTTTTAAGCTTCATACATTACTCCTGACTTAGTACGTATGCTGTTAATTGGCAAACCTCTTCGTATGTTAGCTGTCCTGTTGTAAGCTGAACTGTCATTATATGATAGTATGGAACATTTTCTAATTCCTTAGGAATCAATATTCTTCCATCAGCGATTTTTTGATATAGCCAATCTAAGGTTTTTTCTTCTCCTCTATAACCCGGAGCTTTAAAAAGTCCGTTTTTATAACCTGTCAGATCCGGTCCTATGTTTCCACATCCTTTTGCATCCTTAGCACAATGGCAAGCAACACAGTTTCCTTTTGCAACTGTATTGAAAACTTCTTTTCCTTTTTCAGCCAATTTCTTTAAAGATTCTTTATCTTTTAAATTACAATCAGGAGGAATTGCATACAATCTCGGCTCCGGGGGAACATCTTTTAGCATTACTGATTTGCCTTCCGGATTTTCTATTCCTGCTTCTTGAAAAGTTAAGGCATAAGCACCTATTGCAGTAAGTCCAACCAACCCAGCAATTGTTAAAAACTTTTTAAGCTTCATCTTAACCTCCCGTCTTTTTGTTAAAAAATTTTAATACAAATTCTATGCCAATTTTCAGGTGGCTTAAATGCTTGTTATAACAAAAACCTATGTCCCTAATGGAACAGTTTTTGTCCCAAATGGAACAGTTTATCCGAACATCTCTCTCCATAGTCCTTTTGCCCATTCATAGTATCTTTTAACATTAACTTCTTTTCTTGTATTATCCTCTCTATGGATAGGTGTAACTGTTTTTGTTTCTAAGTTCAATTTAAATGAAGTTTCGGACATCACAGCTTCTTTATCGCTAACCATAGAATAGCAAACAACCATTAAAAGCTCTTCTTGCTTGTATTTCTTCCCGGTAAGCCTTTCATTTATTATGTTTGCAACGGCTTTTCCTTGCATGTTAGCACCAAATCCGGACTTTGGAAGAAAAGACCTTGCAGAATCTCCTATTACAAACACATTAGGAACTTTTGTCTCAAATGTAAAAGCATCTACCTCAACCCATTTTTGACCTTTTTCTAAGAGACCTATCTTTTCAATCAAGCTTGATGCTTTCATCGGTGGAATGATATTCGCAATATCAAACTTAAACTCTCCGTTAGAAGTTTTTATTACTTTTTTCACATAATCTATCTCTTTTATTGTTGCTCCTGTTATATACTCAGCATATCCCTTGTACAGCTCATAATATGCATTCATGAATCCTTCTGAATTAATTATTGGTCTTTCATTTTCATCTATAAAGTACAGCTTTGCTTTTAGATTTCTCCTTTTTAGATAGTTTAATACTAATGCTGCCCTTTCATACGGTGCTGGTGGACATCTGTAAGGATAGGATGGTACAGTCATCACAATATCTCCACCTTCAAACTCACTTAAAAGTTTTTTTAGATATAGATGCTCTCCGCCCGTTTTAAATGCTGGTGGATAATAAAGAAGCATCTCCTTCTGATCTTCTTTTATATCATAATCAATACCCGGAGATAATACTAAAAAGTCATACTCAATTTTGCTTTTGTTTGTGTAAATAACTTTTTTATCTAAGTCTACATTATCAACTTCTTCATGTAAAACTTTTATATTGTGTTTAACGGTTAGGTTGTTGTATGGATAACATAGCTTTGAATACTCCATAATATCGCCAATATACAGATTACTCATCGGACAGGAAACAAAAAACTCATTTTTCTCAATGAGTAATATATCCACATCTTTATTATGCTTTCTCAAAGATATAGCAGCACTTATTCCTCCATATCCACCGCCTATGATAACTACTCTTGCTTTTTTAGATGCTAAGCTTGATCTTTCCTCTTTTGCATAGGCTGAAGTTTGAAAGTTAATCAATGTTGATGCTGATAATGCAGCTGTTCCAACTAAAAAATCTCTTCTACTAACATTTAATTTGTTCTTTGACATACTTTCCAACCTCCATAACTATGGTTTTATCTGGAGCCTCTTTTGCCTTTCTAATATTTCCATACTGTGCAATAAGGTCTGATTTATACATATCAAAAAACTCTCCAAATTGGTTTGGTCCAATCACACCTGTAGCGTAGATTATATCATTCTCTTCTATAAGCTCTACTGCAGCGAGCGGATATTCTGCCGGTCCTTCTAACACCTGACCTCCATTATTAATATCGAATACAGACATATGAGCACAGCATTGGATTATTCCACTTTTTCCTGTTGCTTGTGATTTTTCTGTTGGTGGATAGTAATTAATTAATGAGAAATCTCTATTTGGATAAGCCCATTGGTGAGGACATATTGCACTGTAAGCTACAATGCTTTTATTTTTGCCTATTCCACCTTTGAATTCGTATTCTTTTCCATTGTTTAGCTTAATTTTAGCAGGCTTAATTTCTGACCCAGTATTGATTAAATAACAAGGAGTAGAAGCATAGGGATAAAAAAATAAAAGAGCGGTATTTGGCTGAATATCAGATGTACTAAAAGGTTGACCATTTTCTTTTACGAGCATTGTTTTTTGGTATGCTTTATAAAGCTCTTTTTCTTGGGCAAGAAGCTTATTAAAAATAGATGGATTAACCATCATCTCTATTGCAACAACAGAACATGTTTTTAAAAGTGTCCTTCTATCCATTATTTTTCTTACCTCCTAATTTCATTTTAAAATAAAAAAGGGGATATAATCCCCCCATTTATTAATTGCAAAATTTACATTTCTCACCCAAGGTATAGTAAAAGATTATCTAAACATATCTCTATATAATCCCTTAGCCCACTCCATGTAAGCTTTGTAGTTTGCTTCAGTTGGTTGTTCGTCTAATTTAGGTGAGGGCTTGAACTTGCCATCGCCAAGGTACTCATAGGTGGCACTTATCCAGATAGCTTGATTTGGCGCTACAGCAGAGTAGCAGATGTTGCTTGGTGCTATGTAATCAATTTCTTTGTTTGCAATTCTTGCAAGTATAAGCTTAGCCACATATTTAGCTTCTGTGTTAGCAGCATTTCCACTCTTTGGTATTGGTTGGTTTCTTGAATCTCCTGTTACATAAACCCTATCATCTCCTATAGCATTATACCTTGTAGGGTCTATAGTAGGCCATCTTTCGCCTTTTTTAACAAGTCCTGCCTTGAAAACTATATCTCCAGCTCTGCATACAGGATATATGGTGCCGTCATCAAAAGTTATTTCTCCATATGTTTCTGTTAAGATCTTGCGACCAGCTACATCAATAGAATTTATGTTTGCACTAGGATAGTATTCTATATAGCCTTTTACAATGTTGTCCCACGCGTATTGGAATCCTTGTGCCTTAACAGGTGGCTTCTCATGATTGTCTACTATTACTACCTTTCCTTTTATATCATTCTTCTTAAAGTACCAAGCTATAAGAGTTGCCCTTTCATATGGACCCGGCGGACATCTAAAGTCAGTACCTGGTGGCACTGTAATTACGAATGTACCACCTTCGAATTCCTGTATTTTTTGTTTTAGTTTTAAATGTCCGGAGCCAGGTATAAAAGCAGCAGGATAACGCACTTTAGCAAGCTCAATATCCTTAGGATCTTTTATCCATGCTTCGTAGTGGTAATCTATACCGGGTGAAAGCACAAGATAATCATAACTAATAGCGCCTTTATCTGTATACACCTTCCTTGCGTTTCTGTCTACATCTATAACTGATGTTCCAGAAAGCATATGGTAGCCGTACTTTGATGCTGGTGCAAGATAGTCGTGAATAAGAAATTCAAGGTCTACAAGACCCACCAGCCAGAGATTGCTTACAGGGCAAGAGAAAAACTCTTCTCTCTTATCAATAAGTACTACATCCACATTAGGATTTTCCATCTTGATGTATTTAGCAATAGTCAATCCAGACCATCCAGCACCTACAATTACTACCCTTGGTGAGTTCGCGGAAGGTTTAGGAAGATTAAGCTCCTCCGACTCCTTTGCATAGGTAAAGCTTGCGCCCCCGCCTAACAACGAAGCAGCGACTACACTACCGCAAGAAAGCTTTAAAAAGTTTCTCCTGTCCATCTTCATGTTTTTTACCTCCTGCTATTTTAATAAGTTTCAAAAAATAATTTTAATAACCACCTAAGTTAATGTCAAATACATATTTTTATTAAGATATTTGAATATAAAGATATTAGAATGTTTTGAAGGAATTGATGGATGTGAAGTATAAAACCTGTATTTTTGCTACGAATGTATAAGCTAAAAGAAATATGGAAGAATATAATTTAAAAGTTTGGTAACTCCTCAATTCATTCCACCCAAACATTTATATAAACTATCGTCAATATTACCTCTAAAGTTATACCTAAATTCAAGCTCTTTTAGATAGTAGATAAAATTGTCCTTACTTACACCATGAAATTTTAGCAGCCTCTCCTTTACATAGCTCCAAAATCCTTCTATGTCATTTATATACACATCACAAGACCATCATAACTTTTGAATTTATCTGTATATATCAAACTTCCTCTCTTTACTTTCTTTATGGTTTCTCTTAAGTAGTGTTTCAGCAGATACATCCTTCACTATCTCAACTTTAACTTTTCCATTTCTTTCAAGAATTCCAAACACAGGAATTTTATTCCTCTTCCTCTACTACCTTTCCTTTTTCCTCCAAAATAACTTTCATCCATTTCTACCTATCCTGATAAAAGCTGGTTATCTTTTGAGACAAATTTGTATATACACTGTAAGCCAAATCAAGCTCTTTATGTGCTTTATGAGCCAAATAGTTTTACAGCCAGTATGAATTTAGAGAATGGAATTTTTAAATCTTCAAGGACGCTATCTTTTCTAACACTCCATTTTTTAGAAGTTTCTTTTAATTTTACCAATGTTTTTGGCATGACAGAAAGGACAGCTATCAAACGTTTTAAGTACGCCTTTTTCTATTAAAAATTACTCTGCTTTTACTTCAGATAATGCTATCTGTAATGTTTTACTTCCTACACTACACTTATTAAAGACTTATTAAAGCATAGGTGGATTATTTTGAGCAATCAACATTCTTTAATAAAAAATTTTCAATCTGGATACAGATCATTGACAAGTCTCATGTTCATTTTTTAGCTTTCTTATAAACTCTTCTAATCTCTCCTCCATGGCTATATCACTTTCCACTGAAAATCCACTATGTTTCTATCTTTCTTACTAAACTCAATTCCAATCAAATAAACTTCTTCATACTTTCCTAAATACTTTTCAAAGTATTTTTTCTCTTCAATCTGTTTTAAAGCTGTTTTTTCTGGCCGGTCCTCTACTACTTTAAACTCTATGATATAAACTTTGTCGTTGTAGATTATTGTTAAATCTACTTTACCTTTATTAGTAGTATCCTCTGCTACTGTTTCAAATCCTGCTCCGCTAAATAGGGCATAGACAATTGATGCATAAAAGCCTTCGTAGCTTTCTAAATCATTTTTTCTATACCAATCATATGGTATGCTTGCAAAAAATCTGTGTAAGATGTCTTTGAGTTTTTCTATTTGATTGTTTTTTAAGGCTTTTTCTAACTCATTTTCTGTCTTGTCTTTTAAACTACGGTCAGGAACAAAATGTAGCAAAAAGAAGTTATTTAAACTTACTTTTACTTCATAGTTTGGATATGAGAGTGTATAAACTTCTCTGTATAATCTTCTTTCTGCATCTTTTATTGTCAGATATCCTGTTTGAAATAGTAGATTTTCTACATACAAGCTATCAATATCAAGATTGGATAAAAGCTCTTCTCCTACTTCTAAGTTTTCTAACTGTGGCAAATAATAATTGTATTGTCTAAAAAGTTTGATTAAAAACGTAGGCGTTCCTGTTTCAAACCAATATGGACGGAATTGTCTTTCTGCAAATAGAAGTAGAATATCAAAAGGATTGTAAACCTTCTCTCCAAGCCAGCTATAGCCGTTATACCATTTTCTTACTTCTTCTTTATCAAAATCTTTTAATCTATCTGCAAATACTGTTTCTAAATCTGTTTGTGTATATCCGCAGATAGTAGCAAATT
>Ga0080004_1068979_pt1 | contig 23022 bp, 20 predicted proteins | sample WasSprMetagenome_FD_69207 | JGI IMG/M metagenome (GOLD analysis project Ga0080004, IMG submission 69207) | Sulfidic aquatic microbial communities from Washburn Spring, Yellowstone National Park, USA - WS (SPADES assembly) (version 2) | ecosystem: Environmental > Aquatic > Thermal springs > Hot...
TGCTCTCCCGCAACTTATTACTCCTGTATTGAAGGGAGAGTTTGATGTTGTTGTTGGTTCTAGGTATGTTGGTTGGGGGAAGTGGGCCGGTGAGGCCAAAGGAAGGGAGATTATTAGTAGGGGTGCTAATCTGCTGGCCAGGATATGTACTGGCGTGAAGATTAAGGATCTTACAAGTGGTTATAGGGCTATCTCGACTAGGATTTTGCGCCTAGTCATTGATGTCTTGAAGGAGGCTTCAAGGGGATACACGTTTCAGGTTGAGAGCCTTGCAGAGTATGCATATGCGGGTGCGAGGATAGGAGAGGTGCCTATAATATTCCTTCCTAGGCGTAAGGGTAAGAGTAAGCTGGGGGCGTCTGAAATTCTCTATTTCTTCCTGTGGAATGTTAAGCATCTCTTTAAGCGCAGGATCCCGAGAATTTTGAGGATTAGGACTTAAGACGCTGATAGTGGATTTATAGGGCTATCAGTTAAGTTGCTGGTCCAGATTAAATAATGAGTTTGTAGTAGGTTCATGAGGGTGTTGAGGGTGCTGAGGTATCCGGAGTCTCAGGTGTACTACGAGCCGGGAATGAGTGACTATAGGCTGGATGGTGCCTCGCTCATTGAGGGGTTGCCGGGCATAGGGCTTGTCGGCAGGGTCGCAGTTGCCTACATCCTGGGCAAAGTTAGGGCTAAAAAGATATGCAGGATGTATTCGCCATATTTTCCGTCAGTGGCCTACATATCTGATGGAAGAATAATTCCCAACTTTACAGATTTTTATGCTGTAGAGGAGCCGGCCAAGACAATCATCATGTATGGAAGCGCTCAGCCATCAAGTAGTTATGGGCAATACGAGTTCTGCGAGAAAGTTATAGAGCTGGCCAGGCGGCATGGTGCAACGAGGGTCTTCACGGTAGGCGGGCTGGGGGGAAAGGAGAAAATATCGCCTCGGAGGGAAATTTTCTGCTCGTCGACTGATAAAAAATACCTAGGGAAGTATTTGGGGCTGATTGATGGTCAGGTCTATAGTGGTCAGATAGTGGGTGCGGTAGGTATCTTGATAAATATCGCGGGAAGCAAGGGACTGGAGAATATGTGTATGTTGGTAGAGATAGGTGAGTCGGCGCCTGACTACTTCGCGGCTAGGAGAGCAGCGGAGGCATTAATCAAGTTGACTGGACTTAACATTGAGGTAGATGGAGTTGAGGAATTTATGAAGCTGTCTAATAGAGTTATTTCTATGCTAGAGTCATAACTTGATAATTTACATCTTGGTTGACAAAAATTTATGGTTGGATAATATTTTAATTTAGGTTGTTTGTTCTTGTTCTTTTTTCCATTCTTCCCATACTTTTTGTACGCGTTCTGCGGCTGGTCCGGTGCCCTCTACCACGCCGTCTTTGGTTACGCGTATCCTATCCATCACAAGTATAACTCCGGCTTCTTTGTAGTAGCGAGCCATGTTGGGGAATAGCCGATTTATCCTTTCATAGAGGGTTTGGAGGTCTGGGCCGAGTTCAACTAGCTCTATCATTGAGATTTCTTTACCGGCTATGAAGAGTTTGCTTATTGTTCTTCCGTCGCTTGTCTGGGCCTCTGCGAGCCAGAGACTGTAGTCAGTTGGGTTGTACGCAATTAAGCGTCCACTCACTCTAGTGCCGCTCGAGGTTAAGACTGTAACGCTCCTATCCAAGAGTAGGGACAGCTCGTCTGCAAATCTCTTACTCGCGATTGTTGACACCTTCAGTTCCCTATCAATAATTAAGGTAATCGTCAATATTAAAACGTGTTTGTTTTCTCTTCTATGTTATGTTTAGCGCCTGCTCCGCGATGCATAGTAGTCTGGACACTGCTGTCCAAGCTTCAAGCCTTCTCTCAGATAGGCTCAGCGACTCTTCTGCTAGTTTCTTGGTCTCCTCCTGGAAGTCGCCGTGAGGGTAGCATCCCACCATGAAGAGAGGTCTGTCTGTCGCCTTGAATATTTCTTCTATCTCGCTTCTCTTTACTCTCCTTCCTTCTTCTGAGAGGAGATAGACTCGTCTTGGTCTTATGCTGCTTATTGCCTCAGTGATGCTCTTCTTCTCCATTTTTAGTAGGATCTCTCCCTGCTCCGTCTTGATTATTCCCTGTCTGTATAGCTGTGATAAAAGTCCCTTGAACCGTTCATACACTCTTGGGAGTCTTACCTCGGGGTTAACTTCTATGAATGCTCCGTCTTGGGTGTGGCAGTAGACCTCTAGCATGCCGGCGAGATTGAGGGGTGATCCAAGAGCCTCTAGCAGTGAAAAATGAAGTATGTCTGGCCTGCCGCGTTTTTGATAATTGCTGAGATTCTTCATCGCGGAGTGGTGGTAGGAAGAGTCGAGGATTACCCATCTAGGATCCTGTTGTCTCCTCCTGCAGTATGCCTGAATTACTGGGTGGTTTCTTATTTCCGGGGGCACGAGCTCAACTGCCGCCTCAACCAATAAAAGTACTATTTTAGGCATCGAGTTACGGCCTATTTAGTGCTTGGTCACTAATTAGGTGTTCTGCCAGTAGTTAGGGTTAAGTATAATAACCGCGCTTGATATAATGCCGGTAGATAAGGACGATTAGAGTGGGATGCGTAGCATCGGTGATGTGGTATACAACTGACATTTCTAGGCGGTGCTAGAGAAGTAGGTAAGTCGGCTGTACTCGTAAAGACGGCCGGGGGAGCGAGGATACTGCTAGACTACGGTGTAGCAATGAATGATAGGGTTCATTTTCCTGGCCACGTTGCTCCGAAAGACGTGGATGCGGTCTTCCTCACACATGCTCATTTAGACCACTCTGGCGCAGTACCTATGCTCTTCATCTCAGGTAGGCCAAAGTTATACTCTACTAGGGCTACTTATCAGCAGGCGGAGATACTTCTAAAAGATATGCTGAAGCTGAGTGGTTACTACTTGCCATTCGGCGAGCCTGAGATAAGGAAAATGCTCATTAGTGGTACTTCAATTAATTATGGTGAACCAGTAAAAATAAAGGATGCTGAAATAGAATTCATCAGTGCTGGCCATATACCGGGCAGTAGTCAAGTAGTTATAAATGCCGACAAGACACTGCTCTATACGGGAGACTTCACCACAATAGATACTAGGCTGATCAAGGGCTCAGACGTGCCTGGAGAGGATTTTGACGTGGTCATAACAGAATCGACATATGCCAGAGAAGCACACCTGCCTAGGAGAGAACTTGAGGAAAAAATCACAAACCATGTATTAGAGACGGTTAATAATGGGGGACTAGTCGTGATTCCCGCATTCTCGATAGCTAGGTCGCAGGAAGTGGCCTGTATACTATATTCAAGAGGCTATAGGGGTCCAATGTATATGGATGGGATGGCCACTCAAGTGCTTGAGCTATACCTCAGTAGTGAGGACTTCATTGATGGGCTTGACCTACTCGCGAGAGTCTACAGAAAGCTAAGAATAGTCAGGGGAAGAAAGCAGAGAGAGAAGGCTCAGAGAGAGCCCGGCGTAGTGATTACTCCGGCGGGTATGCTGAAGGGAGGCCCGGTCGTTTTCTATGCCTCAAAGGTTGCTAACGATCCTGCCTCGACGATAATTTTGGTTAGTTTTCAGTCTCCGGGAACGCCTGGAGAGATGCTGCTAAAAGAACGGAAGCTAAGCGTTAATGGGAATCTTGTTCCCGTTAGGGCGCAAGTATATCAGTATAAGTTGTCTGCACATGCAGGCATGGAGCAGCTCCATGATTATCTGACAAGAGTTGCTAGGAATGCCCAGGTGTTTACTATTCATGGCGAACCCGAGTCATGCGAGGAATTCGCCAACTGGATCAATAGTAATACCTCGGGCAAAGCCTACGCACCCGTCAACGGCGAGACCGTAGAAGTATAGCAAAAGTGCTTATCTGGGTCTTTTGAGCTTAATTATTATGGGTTGGATAGGGCCAGACTAGTTGAGTCTTTCGAAATGACGCTTAGCCACGACCTACTGGTGAGAACGTTATTCTTGGAACTCTTCATAATATTTGGCGCATCTACAATAATACTTGGGCTCTTCTCGACAATGTTGCTGCCCGCACTAATCCTAGTTGTCCCTTCCCTTCTCATCGCAACATATTGGATAGTATGGGAGCTTAGGAGGAAGAAAAGAAGGCTTAGGTTGTGTCAGGTTACTCGAGCTGAGGTATTAACCCGTGGTACTGCTCCTCTAGGAATGGCTGGATCCTTAATCTCGATTGACTATGTCTATTATCTTGTCGAGATTTGTTGCGGGGACTTAAGGGTCAGATACATTGATTTTGAGGAAAGAAGGGTCGGCGAGACTCTGGTTGTCCTACTAGATCATAAAAATAGAGTTCTGGCCGTCGCGCCTCTAAGCAGGCCTCCGAGAATAGAAATACTCAAAAAACTAGGATGAAAATTAGATTTTTATGGCCCTGTTAGCGGACACGAAAATAGGGAATGATTTCTTCCTTGAATATTTTGATAGTTCTCAACGGAGAGACGCTGAAATCCGTGAATATTAAGTGGGTGGTGCCGATCTTTCTAAATTTGTCCATTATGTCTATTAGCCCGTCAGCCTTTTTGAACAAGTAATAATTCTTTAGGATCTCGTCGTCGGTGACTCGCTGGCCCGACTCCTCTATCTTTCTAGGGTCAGGCTCATCAAAGTTTTCAGGTATCAATGTGCCCACGTGGTATGTTCTTATCTTTTTTATTGCGCCGTCTATGTTTCCTAGCCCGCCCGCTATCAAGACGGCTTTCTCCATTTTTTTAACGTCTTTGCCCGCCTCGGCAGCTCCCTTCTCGAATGCCGGGAATATCTCGTCTCTGCACTTCTCGACTGTACCGTATGTGATGAGGTGGTCTCCATACTTCCCCGCGTATACCGCTGCCTTGGGCCCGCCGGCCGAGAAGTATATTGGAACTTTTTTCTTGGGCTTGACGTAGAGATACACTTTCTCCATGGTGAAGTACTTTCCGTTGAAGTCAAAGAAGTCATCGCTCGTGAATAATTTTCTTATTAGTTCGACAGCCTCGGCTAGTCGTTCAATTCTCTCCCTCCAAGGCGGCCACCTGCCCATGAATCTTTTCTCGCTCATCGCTTCGCCTGAGCCAACTCCGAGATAAAATCTTCCGGGATACATCGAGTCGAGGGTGCCTATGGCTTGAGCTATTATTGCTGGGTGATACCTCCCGCCTATCGGTACCGTGACGTCTACTCCTATGGCTATTCTCTTCGTCCTCTCAGCGGCTGCGGCCATGACTGGCCAGACGTAGAAACTATGCTTAAAGGAGTGGTGCCAGGGCAGGAAGTGGTCGCCAAACCACACAGAGTCAAACCCAGCCTTCTCGCATGGCTTTAGAAACTCCATCCTGTATTTATTATCCATCCAGAATGATGCGTCAACACCTATACGAAACTTGCGGGACAAACCAAAGATCCCTCATAAGTTACGGGTTCAGATAGATTAAAAACTTTGCCAAAGAAATTCAGAAGGCTGCATCAGCGCTAGGTCTATATATTTATCTACAGAGTTTTTGTATGTTGGGCGGGGGTAGCCAAGCCTGGTCAAAGGCGGCGGCCTCAAGATCCTAAAAGCTGGCCGAGATGGGTAAGCCGCTCCCGTAGGGGTTCGTGGGTTCGAATCCCACCCCCCGCACATATATTCAGGCTAAAAATTTACCGAACTTATAGCATTGGCTAGAACATAGATGAGTTTTAAAGGATTATGAAGTTTCGATCTTGAGGTCCGAGAAACATTGGCTGCAGACGTAGTGGCCTCTAGAGAGCATCTTCAGAGACGAATATGGAGCCCCGCAGACAGGGCATCTCAGCCCCGAGAAGGCCTTCTTGAATGGGGTCCCACAGCTTCGGCACTTATCGGCTTCGAGAGGTGAGGATTTGCCGCAGCTTCTGCAAATCATCTGGTCGCTTCCACTGATTATCTTTATTCGTAGTAGTGGTCCTTGGGTTGCGTGGAGGGCCTCCATGGCTGCTGTCTGCATAGCGGATCTAGTCTCGTTTCTCTGCATTATTGGTACAGACGCCGTAGCTGGGGCTGGATGCGGGAGAGGACTCTCTCTTATCTGGAAGAAAGCAATCGCAAGCAATGCGTAAGCCACAAACGATAATATCAAGCCCGCCTCAAGTAGCATGCCAGTTATAATAGCCCCGATCAGGATCAGTAGGCCAGCGGTCCTGAACATTTTCACGCTCAGATGGTCAGCAGCTAGGTAAAGGGCTCTCCTAAAGTATATGGCCGAAATAATGTCGAAGGCCCAAATAGCAATAAACGCTACTAAAATCCTCGTGGACAACAAGCTATTGAGATTGAGGATGAAAAGTGTGATGAGGTCCACGTCATCGCTTAAAACATCAACTCCGCCGATCAATACTGCTTTCACGACTCCCACGATACCAACGATCAAAGATATCAGAGCGTTTCTGAATATGGCTGGGTTCTGAACACTACTAGAAATCCATTTCAACGCCAGAAGCATGAGGACGAGCCCAGCTATCCCAATCATTGCTAAATCAAGCTCTATCGAGGGAAGAAATAAAATGGTGGACAGAATAACCCCTACACCACCTACATATTTGGCTTGGCTTAAACTAGCCATGCCTCTCTTAGTAAGTAGGTGGTATCAACTTTTATTTACGTCTTCATATTTGCAAAGATAAGACTTTTCAGAGATACACTTATTCGGCTCTGCAGCTAGATGTGGTATACTGCTTTGAGTGATATAGATATACTAATCATATTAGGATATGGACAGTTTAGAACTGATTGATAAGGTAAAAGCCTACCTTAAGCAAAAATATGTAGGCTATCCACTTGGATTCCACATAGTTAATAAGCTGACTTATGATAGATGGTATAAGTGATTCATGTCAGAAGAAGAATTAATTAAAATATAGATGGGGATTCAGATGGGAGGAAAGCTTCTTTAGTCTTGAGTTGTTCTAGTTGCTTTGTGGTTATCTATGTATGTAACGTTTAGCTTTATTACACTTTAATTCATTAGCATATCTTTAAGCACATTTATGATGAAGGTATTGCTCACTTCCAGAATCCTGTGTATATTTTTATGTTTGTTGCTGGTTTTAGTGCGGCGTAGATGGTTAGGGCTAGGCTTATGACATAATCGTCGTGCTGTCCCTCTGGTGCTTGGTATTTTACGGTTGTTTTTGTCTGTATTCGCTGGAATGCCCTCAATTGGTTTATTAGCTGTGTTGCGTCTGCGGGGATTATTACTTTCTTGTTGGTCATGGCTGAGTGTAGTGTCTTGATCGTGGCTTCCTTGACGTTGGCGGTCATGGTTATGCCCTCAATGTTGGCGAATCTTTTAGCCAAGAGGTCAAATATGGGTATGCCCATGCCAGTCTTATCGATGGCTACTACTGCAGGGCCTAGTAGGTTGATTAGCCTCTCGATGTAGCTTATCTGGTCGTTAAAGTCTCTCTTCAGCATTTCGTCGATAAAGAAGACCCTCATAGAGCCGTCGGGCAGTTTCTCGAGGGCTGTTATCACGGTTGAGTCTCGGTACCGGCCGAAGTCTATGCCTATGTAGACTGGGTTCTCTGGCTTCTCTAGCTTAGCCTCATAGTCGGATACGCATTGCAGAATCATGTCGTAGGGGAATAATGCGTTTAATTCGTCTAAGAATTCCATCTCCATCTCTTGGGCCCACTCCAAGGGAGACATGCTAGCCTTCATGCCCTCTAGGTCTGACTGAGTGATATGCGGGGCCATCAAATAATGGGCCTCATGCTTGCTGAATGTCTCGCTTGTCCATGCCTCGTAGAACCATCCTCTCTTACCTTTTGGCGTAGAGATTAATGAGAGACGGCCCTCTTTTCCAGCTATGCATGGAATTATTGCGGCCTTAATTTCGAAGTCATTCTTGAACATGGCCGCCTCATCTACATAGACAGAGTCGGCCCTGTATCCCCTAATTGCATCGGGGTTATTTGGCAGGCTCGTTATTCTACTATTGTTTTGGAATTCAACCTGTGTTTTTGTCTCTGATAGTGTGGCTGAAAATGTATAAACATCGTTTTCGGCTCTTATTTTTATGTCCTTCCATCTGTTTATATGCTCTTTGACTTTTCTGAATAGCTCAAGCGACTGTCTCATCGAGAAGCTTATGAGCAGAGTAGTTGAGTTTGGTCTTAAGAGGCTTTGCAGAAAGCTCTCGAGTGCTATGAGAAAAGATCCGCCTACGGCCCGGCTCTTGAGCATTACTCTAAATCTGCTGTTGTCATCTAGCCAGGCCTTCTGCCAGTCGTATAGCTTTGTCCTACTTTCTGAAGCGTCTAGGAGTAGCTGGGCTAGCTGGCTCAGCCTCATGCTCTTCTACCATCTCGGCAAAAATTTGGTCTATGACTGCTTTTAGTTTCTGGATGTCAGCAACCTTTGCCCTCGCCTGAATAGTTATTACGTCGTCGAGCCGCCTAACAATGCATTCAACGCCTGCTAATAACTCGCCCCCATCAGTCCTCTTATCCTCACGCCTAAACAGGAAGCTCATACAGTCCGGAGAATCCTCATTGCATAAAAGCCTGAAAACATAACAGAGAATGACCACGGAGCTTAATGGTGACTATGCTGTTAGATCTCTGCGGCCCCTAGAGCATTTAACCTCCTCTAACCAAATACACCTCAATTGAGACAGGACGAGAAGCTTCATTTTTTAGTAATTTGCTTAGCATTCTTCAGCAGTCTTGCTACGTCGTCTAAGTATTGTCTGGATTTTTCGAGCTCCTCCTTGAGTGCGTCGGTCGTGTATTCTCCATCGTAGAAGCATCTTATATGTAACGTGTATTCTCCTGTCATGAACCTTTCTCTGAGGCCTAGCTCTCTAACAACGCTATCTTTGATGCTAAGCTCTTCAAGTTTTAACCTCTTCTGCCTATACGTTTTAACCTCTCCCTCATCATATCCCCTAGATAGTAGGAGGGCTGTGGTGGCCTGTACAATCGAGTTCCAGGCCTTCTCAGCGGCATCCCTAATAACTTCATCTCTATTCTCCCTAACACCTCTATCAAACTCTTTGAGAGCAGCGTCTAAGAACCTCTCTGCCTCTCCTAGAAGTTGGAGAACCATCTCATCGTAAGAACCCTTAGAGCCCATGCCAAGAATGCAGACATACAAAATACTTATAAGGATAATCCTTCACATCACTTACCTGTAAAACTTAAAAAACCACAATCACATTCTATTTCAGTTCATCTGAGCTTTGGAGAATATTGTTAACTTTCAATTCTCTTTATGAGATTCTGTCTAGTGCTGCTATGTCTCTTCCGCTTAGGCTTATTTTCTTTCAATTCTCTTTGTGAGATTCAAGCATGACGGGCCCCTGACTGTCGGGCTCATTTCGCTTTCAATTCTCTTTGTGAGATTCTCCTTCAGGCTCTTTTTCTTAACTCCATACATCTCAATGTCTTTCAATTCTCTTTGTGAGATTCATTAGTCAGGCGGGATTGCCTAACCGCTTCACTACTTTCTTTCAATTCTCTTTGTGAGATTCTTCCGGATAGGCCGTTCAGTGTGCCGGCGTGGGGTTCTTTCAATTCTCTTTGTGAGATTCGCGGAATCTACAAGGCACTATCGATAGGAGGCATAGCGACTTTCAATTCTCTTTGTGAGATTCAATCTATTTACTGAGTCGTTCTCAATAGTAGATTTTCCCCTTTCAATTCTCTTTGTGAGATTCATAAGTAACAAGGCTTGGGGTGGAGAAGGATATCGTCCGCTTTCAATTCTCTTTGTGAGATTCCTACGCGTTGTACGAGGCTAAGAAGGCGTACTACGTGGCTTTCAATTCTCTTTGTGAGATTCTGATACTGCTGTATCCGTCGCCCATCCACGTATTCTTCGCTTTCAATTCTCTTTGTGAGATTCATAGCCATGCCGAGCATAAGCAGGCTCGCGTTCACGAGGCGGCTTTCAATTCTCTTTGTGAGATTCACGCACGACGGCCTGAGGATACTGGCCGGCATGTATCTCACTTTCAATTCTCTTTGTGAGATTCAGTTCACTACAGCATGGCCCCTCACATCACTAAGACTGATTCTTTCAATTCTCTTTGTGAGATTCAAATTAGTAGAGGAAAAAGTCTGGAGTGATGGGAATGAATGCTTTCAATTCTCTTTGTGAGATTCCTCAATAATTGTTGATATAATCAAAAGCCTCGTGCCTGCTTTCAATTCTCTTTGTGAGATTCACAGAGACCTACTGCACAACCTCGTAGAAATGCTCTTGACTTTCAATTCTCTTTGTGAGATTCCAAGAAATTAGAAAAGAGAGGATTCAAGGCAATGTAGGTGATGCTTTCAATTCTCTTTGTGAGATTCAAGTATCGGGAGAAACCACGAAAGTGTATATATTAGAATGCCTTTCAATTCTCTTTGTGAGATTCCAGCTAAGAAAGGTCTGCGCGATGGTCAAGGCTTTTACGACGCTTTCAATTCTCTTTGTGAGATTCCTCGACTATCCTTCTAAGGACTCTTCTTGCCTCTTCAACTTTCAATTCTCTTTGTGAGATTCCGGAAAAGTAACTAGTTGCTCGATATCTGGCTCAAACAATTCTTTCAATTCTCTTTGTGAGATTCACGCCTCAAGACGTTTGGCTCATCACCCCTTACATCAGCCGCTTTCAATTCTCTTTGTGAGATTCCTGAAGCCCGACGACACGCCCGTCATCAGCCTCTCGACGCACTTTCAATTCTCTTTGTGAGATTCTCATTATTTCCAAATTGATTTTCAAATGCAGACAGGCGGACTTTCAATTCTCTTTGTGAGATTCAAAGCGAGTCGGTCGCATTCACTGATGCGCTAAGACTCAGCTTTCAATTCTCTTTGTGAGATTCTCTGTTAATGACTTGAGGCAAAACCTAAGGTTCGGCCCGACTTTCAATTCTCTTTGTGAGATTCCGGATAGATATTGTGAGAGCCACGTGGCCGTAACTAATAGCTTTCAATTCTCTTTGTGAGATTCCACGAGATTATCACTCTCATGGCTATAAGACTCATGTCATTCTTTCAATTCTCTTTGTGAGATTCCCCACGGATTCGCCGAGGCTCGTCGTCTAATTAGTCACTTTCAATTCTCTTTGTGAGATTCCGTGTGGAGTACATACGGCCAAGTACTACGTGAACTACTTGCTTTCAATTCTCTTTGTGAGATTCCTTGACAGGCTTAAGGCCGAGAGGGACCAGCTACTGTCACTTTCAATTCTCTTTGTGAGATTCACTACTTCGTGGCCGGGGCTGACCACGGCAACTATGCTGTCCTTTCAATTCTCTTTGTGAGATTCCGGGGCGGTCCAGCCCATGAACTATGCCTGCTTCCTCATGCTTTCAATTCTCTTTGTGAGATTCATATGACGACTATGGCTATGCCTATCATCGAGACGAAGAGCCTTTCAATTCTCTTTGTGAGATTCCTGTCGAAGAAGGCAAACACGTTATTGTCAAATTTCTATAGACGAAGAGCCTTTCAATTCTCTTTGTGAGATTCAGAGGCTATCTGCGCGGGTGTTGGGTCCTCTCCAGTCTTTGCTTTCAATTCTCTTTGTGAGATTCTAGGCGGTGTCTGGGTGTGATGCCTCAGTAATCACGAACTTTCAATTCTCTTTGTGAAATTCGCTCGAGAAATTAATCATACATCAACAGGCATTGAACTTGAGTAATCACGAACTTTCAATTCTCTTTGTGAGATTCGGCTACTACCAGCCCGGCGTCTTCCTCATCTCCTCGCTTATCACTTTCAATTCTCTTTGTGAGATTCCCTTCTTGGGCGGCCGGGCCGATGAAAAGTCAGAGTCTCTTACTTTCAATTCTCTTTGTGAGATTCTGGTGTTTTTGTGGCTGTCTTCATGCTTGTTGTTATTTTCTTTCAATTCTCTTTGTGAGATTCTGCGGGCTGTCTTATGACCTGTGGCTTCCTCCTATCCCCGATAACTTTCAATTCTCTTTGTGAGATTCCAAAAATTCATAACAATTTGTATCGATCAGTCCGATTATGAACTTTCAATTCTCTTTGTGAGATTCTGACTATCTCGCCTTGAACCCTATAATTACCGATTGAATCTACTTTCAATTCTCTTTGTGAGATTCGGCAAAATAACGCCTGCCAGGAAAACCAGGATGCCTAACATATCCTTTCAATTCTCTTTGTGAGATTCAGGTTCAGGCCAAGGGACTAGATAAGTTAGCCTCAATGCTCTCTTTCAATTCTCTTTGTGAGATTCCAAACATCAATTTGATACGTGAACCTGTATATTGCGACGCCTTTCAATTCTCTTTGTGAGATTCCGGTTGAATATACTCAGGCAACGCTTCTCTCAGGATTTACGCTTTCAATTCTCTTTGTGAGATTCCTCCGCCAAGAATCGGGATAAACGAGTTCCTAGCTGACTGCCTTTCAATTCTCTTTGTGAGATTCATGCCGGCCGGAGTGAAGCGCATCGAGTTCACTCAGATTCCTTTCAATTCTCTTTGTGAGATTCAACATCGACGCTGATAGCTAACGGCAACGACCCCAAGAAGACTTTCAATTCTCTTTGTGAGATTCATGGCAACAAATGCATCAAGTTCAATGATGCGTTTGTTGTTCTTTCAATTCTCTTTGTGAGATTCAGCCTATTGAGCTAGCCCTAGTTGCGATTGAGCAGAACCTCTCTTTCAATTCTCTTTGTGAGATTCCTATGGCTATGCAAAGATATTTGCTAGGGCTAGCGATTTCTTTCAATTCTCTTTGTGAGATTCAGATGTCATTAAAACTATTCTTAAGACGCTGGAATCTAGGTACTTTCAATTCTCTTTGTGAGATTCCACTATCTAGCGCTCTGTCAAGCGTCGCAAGCTCCATACTCTTTCAATTCTCTTTGTGAGATTCAGTAGTGATGCGATGAGTCCTCTGACATCATCTACTAGCTTTCAATTCTCTTTGTGAGATTCGCCACAATAATAGCAGTTGTTTATCTTGATGCGGTATGGACACTTTCAATTCTCTTTGTGAGATTCCCGAGTGCTTTTTCTGCCTAATTTGGCTAATTGGTGTCGAGTTTATAACTGTTGCTTCGGCGGTGCATAATCTGCACAGCCCTATATAAATACCGCCGAAGTGTTTACGGCCACAATTATTTTTCATCTTATCTTGTGTTGTCTTTGTTCTCCTCTTTTTTTGGAGTGATGTATTTTATCACTCCGAGCCCCGCTGTCCTTCTCACGCCGACATTCGTCATCTCGGCCATTTTTAGTAGTGCAGCCACTGTTTTAGCATATCTCCCATTGTAGGCATCTTCTCTCACGGCGAATCTTACTGCCCCCATAAAGCCTACTATCCACTTGTTTGTTGTTGGGTGCTCGTAGACACGTACCGTCTTTATTCCTTTTGGGAAGCCTGCAACCATAATTGTATTTTCAGCCCAGCGTACAGCGTTTTGAACATCTAAGTTTATGTTCGAGAATGCTGACCAAATCCTCGCTAAATTCCTGAACATTAAGGACGGGATGGGTAGTGGAACGATGACTTCCTTACATAGAGTGGCATACTTACATGGCTTTTCAATTTTTCTTCCCTCTTTAATTTTAATCGTATAATCAATATAATATGGACATTCTGGACAGCAATCGAAGATTGAATGTCTAAAGACAGTCGGCGTTAAGAAATTTATCATGAACCTGTTTGGTAGTGGATCGGCTCCAGACAATATCTCTGAGAATTTATACGTATTGACAGCAATATTAACAACTTTAGCCTTAACATTGATCAAGTTTATCTCCAGATCAGACTTAAGGATGGCTTCTCGAAAGATGCTGCATAGCTTATCATCCATGACCGAGAAAGAAACATTGACCACTGAGGGGGCGGGAAGTGCACGATAAGCAATCCTAGAGGGGGGAGGATACTCGATAAAGAATGGAGAAGCAGACCAAGGAGCTAGCTTCTTAGAGGAGTGCAGAGACTCAGCAAAACCCTCATCAACAGATCTAATCAAATTGTAGAACATACCACAAGCAGCAAAACCAGAAAAGCTTTGAAAAATAACAGACTCTTCAACAACAAACCTAAAAACAAAAGAGGATATGGAAGACATACATGCATCATTAATTATTATTAAGCAGGTGCTCTCATTTTAGTTTTCTCCTGCCTCTATATATTACAAAAAGGCTTAAGGAATATGTCATAATTCAGAAAAGTTAGGACGTATTCATAGACCGATATAATAGGTACAATAATAAACACATTAACAAAACTCGTTCAAAACACAGAGGGGAATCTTATTAAGCTAGGTAAGTTAAGAATCCATTAATATTGATCCTATAAAAGATCAAGTAAATACGGAGTTAGTGATAAAGCTATTAACTTGCCTATTGATATGAAGATTTATATCTTGCTATTACAATAACGTAAATTGCATGTCAGAGAAAGAATTAAATCTAGATTTAATTCTTTCTGAACGATGCGTAGACACCTATATCCGCTATCTAGGAGCATTTAAAGTAGTAGAATCGGATTATGGATTATTTGATAAATTAGCAAGACCAAGAGATATTGAAGATTTTACAATAACGGTCTATAGCAGTATTAGAGTACAAGAACGTGTTTTAAAAAGACTCCAAGAAGGTCTCGAGAAGGGAGACTATGAAGTAATAGGTGATGTTAAGGATGTTAATAGCGCATTTAGAATCGGTAAAGAATGTCTATCGAAGGTCATAGAGCTAGCTAAAGATAATCCACGATTTGTTGGAAGCATCATAGCATCACTTGCACTAGCTTATGAGGGAGTAAAATCTAAGAGGTGAATGAACAATGGTATACGTTAGAACAACTGGGAGAGCTCTTGTAAATATTCACAGCGCAAACGCCGAGGGAGCTGTGGGTAACTATATGGCTTTATCTAAAATGTTCATCGTGAGAAGGATGGAGGGTGGTTATGATGTCTCGGAAGAACCTGTGATTTCAGGGAATATGATTAAGCATTGGCATGCCGTAGCAACAACAGAGTTGCTTAAAAGTTGGGGCTATGATAAGAAGATATGTGACAACTGTAAACGTCATGTTATGTATAGATCTATCCTAAACAAAAATAAGGAATTCGAATATATTGAAGCTTGCGCAATTGAAGATCTTCATGGATTCTTAGATACACAGACAAATGTACGGCGCGAAAGTATAGTCAAGTTCTCTTTCATGATTCCAGTGGAAGAGCAGCGCTCTGAATACTCCTCCATAACTCATAACAGAGTCTTTGTAGATGAGGAGGGAAAGATACCGAAGGAAGAACAAGCAATGATGGTGATGAAACGCGAGCACGCTAGCGGAATTTATGGTTTCTTATGCTCCATGGATTTGGCTTTAGCAGGTGTTTCACTAGCGAATCCAAATGAAAAACTACCGCCCGATGAGCGCAAGATTAGGACAAAAGCAGCTATAGCCGCATTAGCTGACATGCTTTCTAGCCACTTTGGGGCAGCGCAAGCGAGGGCATTACCAATAATTAAAATGATTGAATTCATTGGCGTAGCCTCTAAAAAACCCATACCCAATATAGTTCATGGCTTTTTTATGGATTACGCTGAAGAAACGGCAAGTATCATCAAGACTTCTATAGAGCAAGGCTTGGTTAAAAATGATGAAATCATAGTGGTTACAGTGGGTGAAAAACCTAAAGCCATACTTAAAGGGGCTAACATCGTCATACACGATGTAAAAACAGTCTCAGAAGCTATAGCTAAACTCATGGAGGCAAGTGATAAGTGGCTTTAACAGCAGTATGCGCTAAAATTAATACTCTTACTTATTCTATCAAGCATCCTGAAACATTTCAAATAGCAGCGTCTCTCCCGATTCCTCAGCCATCAACCCTTGTAGGTGCATTAGCATACTGTCTAGGGATACAACAAGGAGTAGGATTGAATGCGCAAAACATTGCTAGGAAAGAGATAGTAATTGCTAGGGCGAGTCTGGTGAGCGAGGTTACTGCGATAAATCCAATCGTCTTGAGGAGATTTAGAATACTTGATAAGGGATTTCAGAGGAAAGGGAAGGGGGAAGAGGAAGACTTCAAAAAAGCTCTCACCGCATACCAAAAAGGTGATCTTAACACTTTTAGAAGAATAATAGAAGAAACTCTTACCGACGCGCTCTATAGAGAGTACTTATCTCCAGCTACTTTAAAATGCGTATGGGTTCTAAGAAGCCCTATTGAAAGCAAGATCTTATATTTACTGCAAAGACTTGGCGATACAGAATCTCTGATCAACGTTGCTGAAGCCTGGTCTGCTGAATGTAAAGTTGAACGTTTGGATAAGGCATCTACAAGTTATTACTTCACCGCGCTTCAGAACGTAGTAAATACTATTCATGGAAACTACACAGCCGTGAGAATGTGTGACGAAGGTTATAAGCTTAAATTATATTATGTGCCATGCAAGAAAGATATTAGGAGTGCATCCTACGGCGTCAAGTACTTTGTATATGTTCCAGCGAAAGTTGATGTCGAATTAAGGGAGCCTCAAGAAGTCTATATTATTAATGAAGAATACATCATAGGTGTTTGAACCATGAAGCTCTTCACACCAGGTCATGGATTCTTCATGGACTCCCTAATAATGTATGGTCTGATTTCTAGTCTCCCATCGGACGTTAAGTATCATGTGTCCGGCAATGTAGGTCTCTTCGAAATAGAGATAGAAGGTAAAGACATTCATGACGTTTCCAATTTTCTTGCAGGTTATATTAATCAAAATAGAGAATCTATAATAAATCTTCTGATAGAACGGTCAAGATTAATTCAAAGGAGCTCTCAGAAGAGGCTAGAAAGCTTCTTAACAAGATATGCTGATCCTAATACAGTCGCTCAAGAACTTGGACAAGCATATACATTACCAGGGCATGCGTGGAATGAGGGAAGGTATCATAAAGGGCAGCACGTATGGTTACCTTTGTATCCACATATAGGCAAATACTTTCCGGGAGAATACAGGTATTTACCAAGCAATTATGGTGTCTGCCCACTTTGCATTACCTTAGCAACAGTTGGACTCCATAAGGCAGCTATCTTGATCCGCTATAATATACCCAAAAATGCTTCATTAATTGTTCTACTTTCCTTCGAAGGAGAAGTTCTAGGAGAACAATTAGCGAAAATGTTAAACTACCTTAGAAGTGAAGATTTCCTTCAAAAATCCAATAAATTACGCCCAATTATGGACAAAATTCCTTCAAATACCTTTACTTATGTGTTGTTGGCAAGACTAGCAGGGGAGGTCGTAATGTACCTTCACGAATCTAAAGCTACGTGGACTGCCTTCTCAACAACATTTGACATCGTTAAAGGACAGGTAGCTCAAGTACGTGGTTATGAAGAAGTCTCCATTGATAAATACTTGTCATCACTAGCGTGTTTAATTCAAATAGATAAAGATAAGTATAATCTAAATCCGCTTGAAAAGCTAGGAAAAATTACTGAAGATCTTGTAAAAAGTGGAGAACCTACAGCTATTGAAGCGCTTTACAGATTTTTAAACACGAGGTCACCATCAGATCTTTACAAGGCCATCCGTCAAACCGATAAAGCCATTGGCAGTGTTATTGGTAAATGGTTCTGCAGTGAGTTAGCTTGGTTAACTCAGCTATCCTAAATAGCTATTGGGACATCGTAGAAGCAGTCGTTAAAAGTCGTGGGAGAGAACTTCAAAAATATCATTATTTTGAAAAATTATGGAGGTCTCTTCAAGATGGTAACCAGCTAATCTTCCTACAAGCTCCTACTGGAGCTGGGAAGACGGAAGCTGTCCTTGCACCATTCATTAGGGGACTAGTGCGTGGTGAAAGGGAGTGGCACTCACTACTATACGTCCTTCCAACGCGAAGCCTGGTGTTTAACATGTTTCATCGTATTTGTAAAGCATTAAATGTATGTAAGTACATCTTTGGCAAGCCGACGAGAGTTGTGGTCGACTATGATTATGGAGGTTTCACACCATTTAAGGCCTTTATAGAGGGAGACCTCACCATAACGACGTTTGACACCCTTCTTTATACTTCCTACGGCTTCAGGTCTTATGGTCATCATTATTTACTCTCAATGGGTAAAATCGCAGGGTCTTTAGTAATACTCGATGAAGTACAGCTTCTACAAGACGCGTGGTGGTACTCTCTATCGCTATTGCCGCATCACATAGTAAATCTATTGGTCTTCGGAGCCACCATCATTGTCATGACGGCCACTCTTCCTCTTCTACTTCTAGATGAAGTTAAAGAATCCCTCAGATCATTTGAAAGATTCCAAGAGGTAGAATATCCAATGATTCTTATTGAGACGGATCCAAATAAGGACATCATAAAGAGGGGTAAAGTGGACGTAAACGTCAAGGAGGGAAAGCTTCTAGAGTATACCCTCGACATTGTCAGAAACTACGAAAAACCCATACTACTCATTTTCAACACCGTAGGGAGGGCGGTGAAAGCTTACCGCCAACTCGTGGAAAATGGCTATAAGAATGTTACATTGCTTCATTCAAGATTAATTAGTGAGGAAAGGAGGAAGAGAGAATCTTACTTTGAAAAGAAAAACTCCACCAACCATGATTTAATTGCTGTAACAACACAAGTTGTTGAAGCAGGCTTAGACTACGATTTTAGGACAATTGCCACAGAAATCTCTCCAATAGACTCTCTAATACAACGCTTGGGACGTTGTGGAAGGAAAAGCGACGGGATAGCATTGGTATTTAAAAATTTAGATCAAACTAAAAATGTTTATCCAAAGATTATTGTAAGTGAAACGGAGAGAATCCTTGATGAGCATCACTTGGCAGAAAGCGTGAAGAATGTTTCAGTAGCATCCGCTTTAGTTAATAAAGTATATTCTGAGAAGGTTGTAAAGGAGCTGAAGGGTGAAGTAAGTGGTGAATTAAGCAGCGTTCTTAGTTTCATAAAAACTTTTCCAACCGATAAAATTTTTAAGCAAAGAACCCTCTTTGATAAACAAGCACAAAATATCCTTAGGCTAGGTATGGAGGTTAGGTGTATCCTCCTTCCTCAAGAAATTTATCAAAAAATACTGGAAGGTGCGCGATCGGGTAAAGGAGATAAAATTTTTATTAAATTGCCCATCGAGCAGACAATCAATTTACTGAACCACAACACTTTAAGCCTCTCCATTAAAAAACTGTCTAAAAATCTTGAAATTCCCTCATTAAGACACCAATTGAATGGCAGGGAAATCTATCTTTCATTCTCTATTACACCCAGTAGAACTGACCATAACGTCAGTAGCGAGATAGAGATAGTTATACATGATAACTTGTTTAAAGCCATAAAGAGTCAGGGAGGCTTTATACACCCACTCATAATAAATCCATCTTATTATCTTTTTGAGGGGGAGTATCATCTAGGATTGGTGAAACCTTTTGGAGAGCCCGCTGGAATGTAAAACCTTATTTAAAATTTTAGGGGGAACCCCTGCTTGTCACAATACATGCTCCGTTACATGCACTCCATCTTACAAAGACAATTCAACCCTTAAGGGGTGTCTCATCGCGCATATTGCACTAACTTTGATTGAAATGCAACGAATGGTCTTTTGCTTTAAGACCCCCCTCTGTAAAATATTTACAACAAACAAAAAAGTTGAGAAAAGCATTAAGCAAACCGATGATGACCTTTGGAACATTTTCTTGACTACTTCTATCTTACACGATATGGGGAAGCTCACAGAGCAATATATTAAGCATATGTATGTCTCTACAGCAAGTTGTAATTTGTACAAAAAGCCAACAGAACGACATATTACTACGGAAACGCATGTAAAGCATCATCAAATATCAGCGACAATTGCTAGAAAGGCCTTGAGAAAAATGTCTGATGATTATATAGCCCTAAAAACAGCCTATGCCGTTCTTTTTCACCATGAAGCTATCGATTGGAAGACTGTAGAACAAAGGTTATTACTTTCTTCTTATCTTCAAGTAGCTCTATCCCCCTTATCCAGCTTTTCTTATACTGTAAGTCATGACCGTTTATCCCTATTTGAGGGAAACCTTTGTAAGATTCTCGATCAAATTAAGCGGAAAAATATTATTACACAGTTGCAGTGCTCATTTCTAGTTGAAACATTGAATTGCGCAGTTTGCGAATTAATGCATAGTCAAGGAATTACCTTAAACATAGATCAGGATCTTAATGCTGAAAAGATGCGAGAACCAAAGTACGTTATGCCAGCTTTAGCTCTATACAGGTTTATCTACTTAGCGGACAATAGAGCAGCTTCGGCGAGAAGCGAGTACTGGTTTGAACTGATCCAGCAAGTAGATTGGAACGAATTGGAGGATACAGCTCAGCAAATCCAGAAATGCTTAATACGAAGATACTATTACATAGGGCTTTCAGCAATCCCTGAGAAATTTTTCGAAGAAGATCTTGGAAAGGAAGAGTATGAATATTAGGCTTTCACACTTGTTAATTATTATAATGTTAGGGCTAAAGGTGATGTGTATTGTTCTTTTTGGATAGGCTTGATTTGGATAGGCGTTTTAGGCTTTTGCGTAGAGAGCTTGAGAGTAGAGGTATTAGTGAAGAGTTGAGAGGGTGGAGTTTTGATTCTCCACCTGTAGAGCCACCTTTACGTTCAATTCTTTTTGGTGTCAGTGAGTTGGCTGGTCGCTACTGTCAGTCTATGAGGGACATCTATATACGACGTATTTTAAATATTAGGCCGCCGCCAAGCATTAAGATGGCTAGAGGCATCGTTCTACATGCTATTAATCGTGAGGCTTTATCGGCTGTTAAGAGGTTTTTGTTTTCTGGAGGGGTTAAGTCTGGTTCAGAGATAGTTGAGAACCTCATATCATTAACCAAAGATATTGTTGATAAAACAATTACTGAGGCTGAAAATGTTTTAGGAAAACTGAGTGAAGAGATCAAAAATCAGCTAAGAACCGAAGCCTCAGCATTCTTTAGATTCTTAACTATTCAAGCTGCGGCTAGAATTGATCAGGCTATATCAAAGTATCCGCACTCAGATGTTGATTCAATAATTAGTGTTGCAGTTCCACCTGTTATTGAGCGTAAAGTTGATGGAAGCCTTGTTGGTCTGAGCAGGGAGCTTAGTGTCGATATTTATACACCGTTTAATGCCGTAGCAGATCTTAAAACTGGCGAAGTTAGAGGTTTCCATCCTTATGCTGCAACTGGATATGCTCTAGCTATGGAGGCTGAAGAAGGCATCGCGGTAGATTTTGGATTCATAATATATATTCAGATAGAAGCATCAAGGTTGGTGCCAACCTTCAGATTGAGGTACTTCGTCATAAGTGATGAGCTAAGGCGTGAGTTCTTAGAATTGAGGGATGAAGCTTATGAAGTTTTATCAGTTGGGAAAGATCCTGGCAAGCCTTCAAAATGCCCGGAATACTGTCCCTATTATGATGTTTGTGAGCGTGAGAGTTTTTGAAACGTCTAGTCATAAATGAGCCGGGGCTTTTTTTACGTGCAAAGAAAGGAATAATTGTTGTTGAGAAAAAAGGCGAGAAGATTCTAGAGGTTTCACCATCAAACATAAGTCAAGTCGTCGTACTGACGCGTGGTGCTGCCTTATCCTCCGCTCTTCTTAGACTATTAGCAGGACACAAAGTAGATTTGGTCATATATTCAGGTATGGGTTATCCAATTGCTAAACTATCCAGTGCCAGAGGTAGTGGATCTATTAAATTACGAAAAATGCAGTATAAAGCTCAAGACGAAGCGTCTGGTGCCTACCTTGCTAAGAGGTTTGCATGGGCAAAAGTTGTTAACCAAAAGGCAATTCTACGTGAAGCTGGCAAGAATAAAAGAGATCCAGAGCTTTCTAGAAAGTTGCTTGATCTATCTAGATCGATCTCAAGTATAGCTGACATGATATTCGGTATTGAGGGGAGAAATACCGAAGCTGTCAGAAAAGAGATTATGAGGCTCGAGGCTGAAGCCGCAGAATTGTATTGGCAGGGTTTTAAGATGCTATTACCTGAAGGTGTGGATTTTCCTAGTAGGAGGAAAAGATTTGATTTTCCAGAAGACCCAGTCAATATTTTGTTAAACTTCTGCTATGGACTTCTATCTTCGGAAGTTTGGTTAGCAGTTGATGGGAGCGGGCTCGATCCTTATGCTGGATTTTTACACGCTGATTCCCCAAGAAGGCCGGCACTTGTGATGGACATCTTAGAAGAATTTAGACAGCCAGTCGCAGATAGGGTGGTCTTAAGATTAATTTCGGATATCAAAGATGCACGATCTATCATCGAGGGTAGAAGGCTAAAAAGAGATATTAGATTTCAAGTCGTAAAAGCCTTATCTGAAAGATTATCAGAAATTTTAACTTTTTGTGGAAGAAGTTTACCGCTTTCAAGTCATATTTATCTACAACCTAGGAGGGTTGCTGAGTTTATACTTAATAGATCCTCAGATTATTTACCATTTACTTTAAGGTGAGAATCTTGCAGACACTTGTTGTGTATGACATTAGTGATGATGAAATAAGACTTAGAATTGGTGATACATGTAAAAAGTTCGGTTTAGCTAGGATTCAGAGGAGTACATTTCTAGGGTATTTAACCAGCATGCAAAGAAAGGAGCTTATAGCAGCACTTAGAAATGTACTTAAGGACGCCGATGGAAATATTCAAGTATTCGTAATATGTAGAGCCGACATAGCCTTAAGGGAGATTATAGGAAAGCCCTATGAAGACTATGCTAAAGAAGAGAATCTATTGGTATGAAAAATGAGTCTTGGGGGCTAGTAAGTGAGCGTGAAAGATTTTGTCTGAGGATGAGCAAATCCATTTGATACCTGCGACATGGATTAAGCAATACCATTTCTGCCCCAGAATAATTTATTATTTGGGTGTCTTAGGTTTTGCTGAACGATTAACAGATAGCATGATTGAGGGGAAAGAATTTCATTTTGATGAGGAGCGTAAGGTTCTGCGTAGAAAGACTCTTGCTGGTGGAAGAAGGGAGGTTGTGAAGGCATTGTGGAGTAAGGT
>Ga0080004_1170414_pt1 | contig 23022 bp, 17 predicted proteins | sample WasSprMetagenome_FD_69207 | JGI IMG/M metagenome (GOLD analysis project Ga0080004, IMG submission 69207) | Sulfidic aquatic microbial communities from Washburn Spring, Yellowstone National Park, USA - WS (SPADES assembly) (version 2) | ecosystem: Environmental > Aquatic > Thermal springs > Hot...
AAATGTTCTTTCATTTGCAAGATGAACTCTTCTATTACGAACTTTTGGATGAATTTTTTCCTCTTCCATCTTTTGTACCCCCTTATATAAAATTCTTTTATAATTTGGAAATATACTTTTCCTTATAAAGGTAGTGTAACTATAATGTATTTTAACTCCGGTGAAATATGTAAAAAGGTTTATAAAGATTTAACAACTTTATTATAAGCTATCTTTGTTAGAAATATCTGGATTTTCAGGTTCTCTTTTATCTTCTAATTTTTTAAGATTTTCTTCTAAATCTGCACCTCTAAGAGATTCCTTAAAAGCTCTAATACCTTTACCAAGCCCTTCTCCTATTTCAGGTAATCGTTTTGCTCCAAATAGTATTAATGCTAAAAGCATTATTACAAGGAGATCTTGCCCTGCTAACATTTAACCCCCTCCTTAAAAATAAATTACTTAAATTATATCACATTTTTAATTAATTTTTTAAATAGTTTTCTTGACAATTTCTTAAAATTTGATAAAAAACAAAAGTTAAAAATTAATTAAACTTTAAAATCAAAAAATGATTAAAAAAGTTAAAACATGGGAGAAGATTCTGAATTAATTAAAAATGTAGACAAAAATCTTTATCCAGAAGTTTTAACTATCAAAAAAATTCTTTTTGAAGTCTCTGAAAGAATAAAAACAGCTAAGGTTGGAATTTTTATAAGAATGGATGTATTTGAGATGGGATATATAAACATAAAATACGGTTTTGAAAAAGGAAAAAGATTAATTGAGGAGATAGAAAGATTTTTAAGACAAAACTTGAGAAAGGAAGACCTTATTGGAAGAATTGGTCCAGATGAATTTTTAATTTTTATTGAGGTTAAGAGAAAAGAGGATGTATTTTCAGTTTTAAAAAGAATTGAAAATTTTTCTTCTTTTAAATTTGAAGATATAAATGTCTTTCTTACTTCTGGGGTTTCTATTTATCCATTTGATGGAGTGAATCCTTTAGAACTTTTTGAAAAAGCTGGATTTGCCCTAAAAGAAGCTAAAAACATCGCTCCAAATGCCATAGTGCTTTATGATAAAAAGTTTGAAGACAAAATATTAGAGACCTTAAAAATACAGACAATCATTAAGGAAGCAATTGATATAAATCTTTTTAAATTCTATTATCAACCGATATTTAGTTCAAAATTTTTTAGGTTCTATTATCAACCAATATTTAGTTCAAAAGATTTGAAACCTTGCTCAGCCGAAGCTTTAGCAAGAATAGCTAGTGACAATCTTTATACTGCAAGTGAATTTATTCATCTACTTGAAGTTCATCCATTTATTTATAAATTTGAAGAAAACCTTGTAAAAGTTTCTACCTTTAAAAGTAAAAACTGGAATATTCCAATTCATATAAATGTCTCAGAAAAAACATTTATAGAAGGAAAAATTGTTGAAAATTTGAAAAAATATATTAAAGCAGGATGTAAAATTACAGTTGAAATTGTTGAAAGAGTTATTATAAAGGATTTTAAAAGGGCTATTAAAACTTTAGAAGAGTTAAAATCACTTGGAGTAAAAATTGCAATTGATGACTTTGGAAAAGGTTATTCTAATCTTTCTCTTCTTTCTGAAATTCCAGTTGATATTGTTAAAATAGACATGAGTTTAACAAGAAAGATAAATGAAAATGAAAAGGCAAAAGTTTTAATAGAGTCTATAGCTGAGTTATGCAGAAAATTAGGTATAAAAACAGTTGCAGAAGGTGTCGAAACAGAAGAAGAATTAAATTTTTTAAAAGAACATTGTGATTATTTACAAGGCTATCTCTTGGGAAAACCTTTATCTCAAGATGAATTTGAAGAAAAATTTAAATTAAAATAAGTTTCTTAAATGCTTGAATTCATTAAGAAGATTAATTCAATAATTGCTTTTTCAAAGAATTTTTCAGAAATAGGAGATGCTATTGCTGAAATTATCTCAGAAAGGGTTCCAGTTGATTGGATGAGCCTTTGTATACCAAAAGGAGATAACTTAATAGTTAAGGCAGTTTCTTCAAAAGTCCCAACTTATTTTAAAGAAGATGAAGAAGTTCCTCTAAAAGGAACAGCAACTGAATATGTTGTAAAAACAAAAGAGATTCTTTATGAAGAAGACCTGTTAAAGGAGAGTCGCTTTTATACAGCAAAATATCATATTGAAACAGGCATCAGATCAATGCTTAGAATTCCTTTAATATTAGAGGGAGAAGTTTTTGCGGTATGGGTTTTGGCATCAAAAAGGCCTTATGCCTTCTCAAAAGATGATATTGAGCTACTTAAAAGCATTGCGGATCAAATTTCAGCACCCCTAAAAGTTCACATCCTTTATGATGAGCTAAAAAAACAAAATGAACTAATAGAAAGCGTTTATAATCTTTCCCAAATAATATTTTCAGAAATAGACATTAACAGAGTATTTCACAGATTTTCTAAGGAATTAAAAAAATTAATTCCTTTTGAAAGACTTAATATTGCAATAATAGAAGGAGAATATTTAAAATATATGGCAGTTGCTGAAGAAATAGATGCAGAAAGAAAAGAAGGATTTTTGATACCTCTTAAAGATACTGCAAGTTATTGGGTAATAAAAAATAGAAAAACTTTAATAAGAAATGACTTAACTAAAGAGGCAAAATTTCCTCTTGATGAAAAGAAAATAAAGGAAGGAATAAGATCATCTATGCATGTTCCCTTATCTTATAAAGGAAAAATTTTTGGAACATTAAATTTTTCTTCAACTTATCCTAATGTTTATAAAGAAAGAGAGAGAAAGATTGCTGAAATTCTTTCCTCTCAAATATCTCATATTATTGCTATCTCATATCTTTATTCCCCTTTTTACAATCATTTAACTGAAGTTTATAATCGTAGATACTTTGATGAAAAGATAGAGGAAGAGATTAAAAACAAAGAAAGGTATGGAGGTGTATTTAGTCTTTGTCTTTGTGATCTTGATAACTTTAAGGGTTATAATGACAGATATGGTCATCTTGAAGGAGATAATTGCTTAAAGGAAATTGCTCAGATTATGAAAAATAATGTGAGAAAGACTGATTTTGTATTTAGATATGGTGGGGATGAGTTTGCTATTCTTATGCCAAACACAACTTTAGATTCTGCAGTAAAAATTATTGAGAGGGTTAAAAACAAGATAAAAGAAAAATTTAAGGAGATTACAATAAGTGCAGGTATAGTTTCTTATCCTGAAGATGGAAAAACAAGGACAGAGCTTATAGATAAAGCTGATATCCTTCTTCTTCAAGCAAAAAAGAAAAAAGATACTATACTTACAACTTTAGATATTAACCATAATTTTTAAAATATTTTGATAATTGGTTCAGATGATCAAAAACTTATTAATCCCTACTTTATTACTTGACACAAAGCCGTGTCTTTTTGCTTATATATAACGAGTGGAAAAAAAGAAAATTGTAGTGTCCTATTAATTGTGTAAAGACTTGAAAAGTAAAATGGATGTAGTAGCTCCCCCAATGCTTAATAACTTTAAACTACCAGAAAGAAGAAGCTACCATGAAACAACCAAACAACAACTTAAGATTTAAACCTTTACAAGAAATTTTAGACATTTTTAACAGATGTCAATATGCTTGTGGTTACTATTGTTGTTATAGTAGAGTATATCCTCCTTTTATATTTTTAGGTAGGTGATTGGAATGAAAAAATTTAAAATCTCAAAATTACACAGGAACTAAAACAAAGGAGGTGTGGTTTTAGATTGAAGAAAAAGACCAAAGATGTGGCATTCCAAACTGGAAATTATAGGTGACATTGACATTTTTTCCAAGCCCACGAACAGAGAAAACTTTAGTTGATATCAGAAAAGCTATACAAGGAATAGCAAAAAATAGAACCCTTGAAAATACAATCGGGGCGAGAGGATTTGAACCTCCGACCCCCTGCTCCCAAGGCAAAACCAAAAATAAAAAATGGCTTGTATGCTTGGCTTGTCAAAGGCAAAAAAGAGTATTTTTGGGTAATTCTATCACAATTTATCACAGTGTTATATTGTATACTTTTAACGATTTTTAAATTAGTTACCTCAAATTACTGATATTAGGTCAAAAAAACATAGTATTTTAAAACCAAAATACGTAAAAGCTATTACAATTAATTTTGCTCTTTAGCTTTTTCAACATTTCTAAACCTTTATATTAAATCTTTACAAGAGGTTTAAAAAAATTAATTTATAGTAATGTTTCATTATTTATGTAAAAACTTAAAAAGTAAAAAAGCAAAATTAAACCAAACGAGGTTAAGAGAATTTAATGAGATTGAATTACGATCCTACCCTGCCTTTTTGAGAAAAATTTTTACACAATAAAAGGGACACTATCTTTCTTCTCAAAAAGGTTTTATAAAATGAAAAGGACGCTATGAAAAGTGTTATCATATTACAAAACGGGGGATAGGATAAAGCTCAAAATTCGTATTATAAATGGTAAGGTTAGGATTATAGTAGGGGTCTTTCTGTATGTATTTCACCCATCTTTTCCTCAAAAGAGCTATTTCTTTTTTTGCTGTATCTTCATCCTTTACTTGAAATTTGCTCTTTGATTCTAAATGGATTAGCACAGCATAAGGGGTCCAAACGATTCTATAGCCTTTTTCAAAAACTTTTAAACAAAAGTCAACATCATTAAAATCTATACTAAAGATCTCATCAAAGCCACCCACTTCTTCAAATACCTCCCTCCGAAACACCATACAAGCACCAGTTACGCAAAGATAATTTTGGGTTGTTGCCAACCTATACATATACCCTTCACCATCTCTTTCCCCTTTAAAGGCGTGGTCAGCTCCATTCCATATCCCCATTATAACTCCTGCATGTTGTATTGTTCCATCAGGATATAAAAGCTTCGCCCCAACAACTCCAACCTCTTTTCTTAAAGCATGGCGTGCCATTTCTTCTAACCAATTTTCTTCTATTATTTCTATATCGTTATTGAGTAAACATATCAAACTTCCTTCTGCTTTTGATATTCCAAAATTTACCAACTTAGAAAAATTAAAAGGAATATCATAAGAAAAAACCTTAACCCTCTCATCTATCTTTAACTTTTCATAAAAATCTAACACTTCTTTTTCTTTTGATCCATTATCTATTATTAAAACTTCATAATTTGGATAATTTGTCTTATAAAGTAACGTTTTGATACAATTTTTTATAAGCTCTGATTTATCTTTTGTAGGAATAACAATTGATACTTTTGGGAAAGTATCTAATTTATAAATAACTTTAAACGTATACGGCTCTTTTACTGGATAAACATCTGCTTTTTCATTCAAAAAGTCCCTTAACTTTTCAAGTTTACTAAAATATTTATTTGGTATTTCTTTTTTGGTTAAAATTAAAGCTGGAATATGGTCTATTCTAATATCTTCTTTTTCTTTAAGTAGTTGAAGAATTATTTCATAGTTTGAGCTAAATTCTTTTAAGTCTAAATTCGCTAAAAGCTCTCTTTTAAAAATAACTGGCGACTGAATGTAATCATATTCAAAGAAATAATCTGGGCTAAAGTCAGGTTTAAATTGGGGATCTTTGGGAATACCATCTTCTCCTAAATAATCGTTATCTGAATAAATTACATCTGGATAACCCTGAGTATATGCATAATATTTAAAACAACATATAGCTGATGGACTTAGAGTATCTCCTTCTTCAAGAAAAAGCACATAATCTTCTGTTGCATCCTTTAGAATTTTTTCTATTCCACTTGATGCACAAACATAAACCCTTTCAGGAACGCAAATTTGATTTTTAACAGCCTCCATACTCCTTTTAAGATCGTCTATCTTACCATTACTAACAATTATCACCAAAATTTTGGGACCCTTTAATAAGATTTTTTTCTTTTCTCTGTCTTGCCAAAAAGAGCATTCCTCCTTTCTATACTCTTCTATCCATTCCTTATAGGACTTTACTCCGCACAATCTCTTATATCTTAGCTCACTAATTTTATAATAAGCCTTTTCCGGTCCCAAAACCGCTTCTAAAAAAGATATTTTTAGATTATTGCGCAATTCCATCGTAATCGGATTTTTTGAAAAGTAAACCCCAAAAATTCTTCTATAAAAATGAGCAAATCTTTCTAATGAATTTAATTTTTTAAAAGAAATTTCTTTGTGTATGACAGTGTTTGGGGTAAGCAAAATTTGTATTATCAATAGGTCTACTCCAGGGGGACCTATTTTGATTATATGATTTATTCTTCCGCTTCTTGGGATGGGTAATACCGAAGTAAACTCTTGCTTAGAAGACTTCAAAATTATTCTACCATCGCAAAGAGCCCTATCTGATTTGAAAACACCTCTTATAAGGTAGTAGCCAGGAGTTAGGTTTTGCCAGACTGCTTCAAAAATGAGATTCTTATCGTCTATGTTAACTTTTGAAGGTTTAAACATCGTTAGTTTATTATATCAAGTTTTAAACTAAAAAGATAGAGGGACGGGAGGAAAAATTTAGTATTTTATTTTGCAATTTATGTGGTATTATTATGACCATGTCTGAGTTCAAAAAATTAAATAATTATGTAGTTTGGCAAGAGGTTTTAGTTACCAGAGAAATGAGAGAGGCTTTGAATGGACACAAAAGCCTTGTCCTCTGGTTTACCGGGCTTCCAAGCTCTGGAAAGTCAACCATCGCTCATACCTTAGAAAAAAAGCTTTATGACTTAGGCATAAGAACCTATACTCTTGATGGAGATAGGATCCGGCACGGGCTCTGTAGTGATTTAGGGTTCACACCTGAAGATAGGGCTGAAAACCTTCGAAGAGTGGCAGAGGTAATTAAACTCTTCTTAGATGCTGGTTTAGTTGTTCTTTGTGCCTTTGTTTCCCCTTTTAAAAAGGATAGAGAAAGAGTTAGAAAAATAGTTGGAGAAGAAAATTTCATAGAAATCTATTGTAGATGCCCGGTTGAGGTTTGCAAAACAAGAGATCCGAAGGGTTTTTACCAAAAGGCAGAAAGAGGGGAGATAAAAAATTATACTGGCATCTCAGCCCCTTATGAAGAGCCTGAAACACCAGACCTCATACTTGATACCCATATCCTTAGTGTTGAAGAATCTGTTGAAAGAGTTTTTAATTTTGTAATAAATAAGATTTCACCCAATTTTACTCAAAAGGAAATCTACCCCAAAAGCTCCCGTTTAGTTGAGTAGTTTTTATAACATATCCATAAAATTTTTTAAAAAGAGTTCTATCTATTTCTCCAGGATTTTTCCAAAAATCATCTAAGCTTCCTTGAAAAGTCAATCCTGGGATATCATAAATTGCTTTTCCCATCACTTTAACAGGAATATTGTGATACAAAGACTGTAATCCCACTGTGCTGTTTATAACCACTACCCCAAGACTACCTTTAATCAAAGTGGGTAAATGTAAATCATGCACATAAAAAACCCTGTCCTTTATATCAAGCTTTTTCCCCAAATTTTCTATAAAACTTTTATAACAAACAAATCCTCTATCAACAGGATGATGTTTAAAAACAATAGAATGTTCTTTTAGAGCATTTTTAGCAAAAGATTCTAAAATTTCTTCAATAAATTCTTTTACAGAATTGTATTTACTATGCAAAATAACTTGAGAATCATTATAAACCTGCAAAGGAACTAAAAAATACTTTTTTCTTAGCTCATTTGTTAATAAAGAAAAAATTGGTTTTTCAGTTATTTTATATACTTGTTTTCTTATAACACCCCTTAAAAGACCAAAAAGATAAGGCAGATAAGGACGATAATTTTTGTAAAACTGATAATGTGGAAACTTTAAGCTTAGAAGCTCTAAAGACAAATAGTGCAAAAAACAACTTAAGGCCTTTTTATAGAATCTAAATTCATTTGGTTTTGGTTCCAATATGTTGAAATCAGAAAGCATTAAATAAAATTGTGGGTTATTTGGCAATCTTGAAAATCCGTTTACTCCATACTTTTCCATTGTTATGTAATGTGGACGAATATACCCTTCCTCAAAGGTATACCAATCAATCTGAAGATCCTGAGAAACCTCCACAGCAATTCTATGATAAGGTCTATAATCTCCATACATTAATATAAGGTCTATTTTCTTTTCTTTGATAAAACCCTTTAAAAATTCCTTAAAATTTTCTATTTTGCCGGTAAAGTTGTAGGAATTTTTGAAATCAGGATAAGTTATCAAATCTCCGCCGTTAAAGTTTATTTTATAAACATTTTTACCAAGTTTTTTTAGATACTTCCCCAGTTTGTAGAAGAAAAAACCTTTAGGACCTTGAAGAAGCAAAATATTTTTATAAGGTGAGAGCTCTCTGACTATATCCCTTGCCATGAAAACTTACAACTTAAACCACCATTTAAGTCCTTTAATCCAGTTTTTAATTTTTTTTAAATGGTAAGGAATTTTTGTTTGACAAAAGTTAACATAAATTTTATTTTCTTCAACGATCCTATGTATTATAGTTTCGCAATCAACAAAACCTTTTAACTTCCAGTCGTAATATACAGGATAAATAAGCAAAACCCCAGCTATAAGCTCTAAAAGATGAAGCCTTCTTTTCCTTCTTGGGAACATTAACTCATCTATTGTTAATCCCCATCCGGCATAGAAAGCACCCCCATAGGTATAAACGACTTTTCCTCTTATTAAGGCTTCAAAACCTGAAAGAGAGCTGATAGTATGCACTTCATCGGCAACCTCAATAAGGCTCAAAATACTGACTGAGGTTTCAATACTATCGCACATTTTAGCAATTTCGCTAAAATGCTTTTCTCTCTGCTTATTTTTAGAAATTACATCTGGATGAGGTTTGTAAATTATATAGGCATCTTGATTCTTTTCCCTAACCTTTTTTACAAGTTCATAATTTGTCTTTATTCCCTCTCCTAAAAGCACTGCCTGATCTGTTTCAACCTGCCCTGGAACAAGAATAATCTTTTTATCATAACAAGGTCTTTTAAGGGACTTAAAGACCTCTACGTTGTATTTAGTAATCCGATGGGCAATGATTAAATCTTTAACTCTTTCTGCAATCTCAAGCTCTTCTTGACTAAATTGGTAGGTATTCAAAATTCTTTCCAAATCGCTCTCTTGTGTTGGGTCATAATATATCCCAGTTCTATCCATGACAATGCTCATTGGCGGAACAAACTCAGCTCCCAAACCAACGGACCTTATAAAGCCGTCTTCCACTGTAATGATTTCTACATCCTTAACTTGAGATGCTACCTCCTTTCTTCGCTTTTCTCCCCAAACAACAATTGCTATATCTTTTTTTCTTACAGGCAATTCATTAATGCTCTTTATATGTTTTACCTCATTAAAAGGGGTCTTAAAATAAGGTGAAAGCTGTTTTCGTTTGATTGGATGCATGCCAAAGAAATAGTAAGTTTTAGTTCCCAAGACTTCGCTCATCTTTCTTTGTCTCAAGATAAAATCAATAACATCAAAGATAGTTCCTCTTTTTCCTGTTTTAGGATTGATATAACGAGGATATTTTAGATAAGATGCGGTAAAAAGCTCAAGCAAGGTTATTTTTCTTTTTCTTCTTGGATGAAATAAACGATCTATCGTTAAGCCCCATCCTGCGTAAAAAGGCATTCCAAAGACATGAACTTCCTTCTCTAATAGTAAGGCTTCAAAGCCCATCTGTGAGCTAACTGTATAAACCTTGTCAAAAAAAGAAAGAAGCGAAAGCGAATTAACATCTTCCGTGATTAGATAAACTTCCTTATCATTTATTGCTAAATCAAAAAGATAGCCCTTTTTCTTTCTTGAAATAACATCAGGATGTATTTTCACATAAATATCTGCATCCATGTTTTCTTCTTTGGCTTTAAAAAACATTTCTTTAAAAGTTTTTTCGTCAGCCCATCCATAAACAACTGAGGCATCGTTTTTTGTTTGATCAACAACTAATACTTTTTTTTCTTTCTTACCTTTTAAGATTTTTCTCTCCGCAAAGGGCGCGTAATTATACTTACTTATCTTTTTTTCCAAAACTAACTCTAAAGCCTTTTCCCCTTCCTTAAGTTCATCTTCTGTAAACTTATGATTGTTTAAAATATCTTCAAGTAAAGATGGGGCATTTGCATTGTAGTAGATACCAATTGGGTCAATAATCAGTGAAAGAGGGGGATAGCCAGCAACTCTTAATCCATAGGAACAAATAAAGCCATCTTCCAGTGCATAATAAGGAAGTTTATGCTTTTTGGCAAATTCTCTTGCCTTTTTTGCTGTTTCCTTTAATCCCCAACCTATTACCCCTTTTAATTGAGAAAAATCTAAACTTTTTGAATAAAGAACGACTTTGTCTTCAAGATAGGTCTCTAAAAATGGAATGTTATAGATTTCTTTAGAAAAGGTAACAAGCACAGACAACCTATACCGGAATTTTTTGGTATGCCTCTAAAGTTTTTTCTTTTAAATGGAAAATAAGCTTTTTAGAACCTTCAAACAACTTTTCTCTCCTTTCGCTCGAGCCTGCCAACTCTAAAATAGCTGATTTCCAAACTTCAACCTCCATAGGTAGCACAACCCCAGCTTGAAATTCTTTTATTCTCTTTGCTAAAGGAAAATGCTCAGAATATATCCCTACCGCTCCGCTTCTCATAATGTTAAAAAATTTTACATAAGACCTTCCTTTGTTGAAAGGAGAGTCAAAAAGTAAGGCAAGCCCAATATGCCTATACTTAAGGGCTGAAAATTGTAAGTATTCGTGCCACTTCATAGTATTAACAACCCAAACATTTTTAAGCCCTCTATAAAGGTTAGCTAATTTTTCATCGAGCACAAGCTCAAACAAAAGGTCTTCTTGTTGTAAACTTTCTAATAGGTCTTTTAGCCAAAAAAATTCCTTTTTGTGAGAAGTAGTTGCATGATAAAAGCAAACAGGCTTCGTAAAAATAGGATTTAGGGAAAGCTTATCAAGGTCTAAGTAAGCTGGATAAGGAGGAAGAACGAATGGATTATACTGTTGATACTTTTCCTTTAGGTAGCTATTTGCTACAAGAATTTGAGTATTTTTGATTATCCAACTTTTAAACCTTAAAGCTTTATTAAAGATTTTCCAGGCATATCTTAATGGCAACTCTTTAAGTCCTTTCAAGTCAAAAAGATCATCATCCATAAAATAATAAATCTGTTCAATCAGTTGTCTATAGCGTTCAACCCAATGAATCACGTCTTTAGCTAAGTATCTAACAATAAAAATTATTATATTTTTGTTTGGTTGAAATTTTTTAATCTCATCAATTCTTAGTTTTGAATAAGAAAGTTTTTTATAGTTGAGAAAAGGAATAATGTAGAAATCGGTTGTAGGATTATTTATTTCCTCCAAAATTAAAACTTCCATTATTTTGGATACTTATTTCTTTTTAAAAACCTTTTGAAGTTTAATTATAGGTTTGCCAATGAATTTCCAATACCAGGATTTTTTAAGTTCCATAAGTGCTATAAAAAGTTGCCCTTTTTCTTTAGAAAGCTTGTCTATAAGGGTTTCTTTTTGATTAAGCTGAACTTTCAACTGTTCATTTTCCCTTAATAAGTTTTCGTATCTTCCCTCCATTTCCCTTAACTGGTTTAACAAGTTTTCCCTTTCATTTTGAAGGATTGAAATCTGCTTGTTTTTCTCCTCAAGCTGTGTAACAAGGTTGTTTATTTCTTGGTCTTTTTGGGCTTCCATTTCCCTTAACTGGTTTAACAAGTTTTCCCTTTCATTTTGAAGGATTGAAATCTGCTTGTTTTTCTCCTCAAGCTGTGTAACAAGGTTGTTTATTTCTTGGTCTTTTTGGGCTAAGGTATTACTTAAACTCTCTTTTTCTCTTTGGAGAGTATCAATCTGCAGACTTAACTTTCTTAATTCCTCATCTTTTTTAGATAGTGTATGAAAAAGATTCTCTTTCTCATTCAGTAAAGCAGAAACTCTATCACTCAAGCTTTGCAATTCTTTATTTTTTAAATCCAAATTTTTTACTAATTCTTCTACAGTCTGGACTAATATCTTCTTTTCTTCTTCAAGGTTATTGATTTTTGATGATAAAGCCTTTAGCTCATTATCTTTCTCACCAAGTAGTTGGGACAATTGAGCCTTCTCTTGGCTTAAGACGTTTAACTGTTCATTTAGTAGGTGTAGTTCCTGTTCTTTTCCCATAAAGCGAGAGTTAAGTTCCTCATAAAGTTTATTCTTCTCTTCGATTTCTGCTATAAGATAGTTGAATTCCTGATCTTTTTGGGATAGTGCTTGAATTAAATTATCTCTCTCATTTTGTAGATTATTAATTTGGCTACTTAACTCTTCAATTTCCTTGTTTTTCAATTCTAAATTTCCTATGAGCTTTTCTATAGTCTGAGATAACATACCCTTTTCTTCTTCAAGGTTATTGATTTTTGATAATAACGCCTGAATTTTATTTTCTTTTTCTTCAAGCAGTCTCGTTAAATTGCTTTTTTCTACGCTAAGATCATTAAGTTGTTCATTGAGTATTTTTAAATCTTCTACCTTCTTCTCAAAGTTAACTTGAAGCTCTTCATAAAGTTTATTTTTTTCTTCAAGTAAAGCTTTAAGCTTATCAATTTCCTGTTCCTTTTGGTTTAAATCTTCCATAAGCTTTTTAACAGTTTGGGCTAAGTTTTCTTTATCATTTCTTACCTTCTCAAGTTGAGCTTTCAGATTGTTTAGTTCATTTTCTTTTTGCGATATAGCCTGTTTTAGAGTTTCAACTTCTTGTCTGAGGGCATTAATCTCCCGATCTTTTTGTTCAACAGTTTTAAACAACACAAATGGGTCGTTTTCTCTATCAAAGTTTGCTTGCATAGAATTTGCTAAATCTCTAAGTTGTATACCTTTTAACTTTATAAAATCTTTAGTTATATGTTCATAGCTACCAACGATAAACCTTTTACCTAAATATGCTTTATCTGGCTCAGCTTTCCTGATAATGCACACAGAATTATAAAACTCAACAGATTTTATATGAGCTAAATCGTACTCATCAATATCTACCTGATAATAATCAAGCAATGGTTTTAATACTTCTTTTCTTGATACTCCTATTCCCCAAGCTTCATAATTTATAATATCAAGCAACCTCTTAAAAAAGTTCATAGCAGTGATAGGTTTAAATACTCCCCCTTCAAAGGATTTCCAGTAGGAGGTATGCAAATCTTCTATTACATACACACCACCATCTTTGAGATAAGGAAACAAATTAATAAAAGCTTTTATAATGTCTTCATGAGCATGAGAACCGTCGTCTATTATAATGTCGAAAGAGTCTGAGATTTTTAATATCTTTTCAACTGTAGATGTATCCTTTATATCTCCTATAACAAGATTGATCCTATCATCAGAAAATTTAAGTTCTCCACATCTTTGATCTACATCGCATCCAACTATAGCTTTTGCATTCATAAAGTAATTAGCTAAAATTTCCAAAAAACCTCCATTTTGAACTCCAATTTCAAGTATGGATATAGGTTTATTTCTATATTCTGAAAAAAGATTTCCATATACCTCATAATAAGCCTCCCACTTATCGCTTAGTTTTCCTGTGTGATTGTTTGCTATCTGTTTTAGAGTAGGAACAATAGAGGGTAGTTGTGTTCTCTCAGAATCTTCTCTTACATCCTTTTTAGCCTCTTGCTCAATCTCTTGCTGATGTAAAGTTTTTTCTTCTGGCATATCTTCCCTCTGTAAAAATTTATTAGTTAAATTTTAACCTCGATTTTCTCTTCGCTTCCATCTAAGTATTTTATTACAAGGGGTATGGAGGTAGTGTCTTTAGGAGCGATACAAAGTAAGTTCCATTCTTGGTTATCTGGAAGGTAAGTGATTAGTATATCTGTTATATCTGTTTGAGTAAAGAGTGCTTCAGATGCTGGTTTTGTGACAGTCAGATAAATATAGATTAGTTTCTTAGAGCCTAAAGTCAGAATTTGTCTAATTTCAGCCTTAGGCTTTTCACACTCTTTTATTTTAGCTATTAAATCTTTTTTCAGTATTTTCTTGTAATTCCCCGGTATTACATAGCCTGTTTTTTCATGGATAACTTCCACCTCTATTTCCGCATCGTCAGAAAGAGCTAAGATTTGCTCCGGAAGCTTTATATCTTTCCAAAGGACGCTAAATCCCGCATACCAGTCTATACCATATATATCCTTTATATCAACTCTTTCTAAGCTGGGTCTTCCCACGTGAACGACTATTCCATTTAGTTTTACCAAAAAGCAAGGTTCTTTGTCTTTCAAATCCAGTAGCCAACCAGCAATTTTCTCTTCATTGCAAACATCAATATGTCCTCCCACCCAATCACTGATTAACCCACCTCTGATAAACTCTTGAGTAAATTCTGAAAATCCAAAAATCTGATATGTAAAAATTTTTGTTCTTGGTAGAAAGCTCTCATTTTTTATAAATTCTAAAATACTTCTATATTTTTCTTCTATTTCCCTTTCTATCTCTTCTTTGGGAATACTTTCTTGTTCTTCGTAAAATTCTTCTTCCTCTTTTGATAGAAAGAATTGATTTTCTTGATTAAAGTATTCTCTAAACAATTTTTCGTTAGATTCTCTGTAAAAGTCTAAAATTCTTTTCCTTTCATCTAAAGGCATTAATGTTTTAATCCTACTCGGATACTGTTTGTCATATTCGTAAAGGAAGTTAACAATCTTATAAAAAACATCCCAAGGGAAAAGATATTTTGTTATTATTTTTTTTAAAGCTTCATTGGAGGTTGGAGAATGGGAAATATTTATTTCTGCTAATTTTATATCTGCTAATATTGATTTTTGGATTCCAATTAAATCACAAAAATCGTCTATTACATTCCAATCTTTGTTTATATCCTTTAAGTAAAGCCTATAATTTATTGTAATAAACTTTCTATCTATTACTTTTTTCAGAGTATTATCTAAGTTTCTCAGGTACCTATAGTAGTCAAAATCCCTATCTATTGAGTGCAGATAACTTTTGAAACAATAAAGTAAAGGATTAGTTTTAAGTGCTTGCATATATGAAGATTCTATTATTTTATCCTGTCTCCTTATGTAGCATATCACTTTTATACTATTTGGATTGATGATTTCAATAAGTTTATGTAACTTAAATGGTTTGTAAGGAAAATAAATAAAATATTCCGAAGATATTAGAACTTTTTGTGGGTTGCTTTCTTCTATTTCTTTTTTTAAGTTTAATAACACATAATCTTCTGTTAGTTTTAGCTCATGAGGACACTCCTGTGGATATTCTCCCATTAATACGAAAGAATGAATATAATGAGCTGGAGGACCATAAGTATTCGGATAATAAATTCTATAACTCTTTAATAATGTTTCTCTGTTTTTATAACAAAAATCCTGAATTGCACTAGTACCTGTTTTAGGATATCCAATGTGTAATATCAATTCCTCAACACTCACGGCTTTTTAACCCTCACCTTTTGATAGTTCCCCGGCACAATTACACCGGATGGTATATGAAATACCTCCACTGAAATTTCTTCCAAATCATTGGGAATGTTAATTTCCTGTAAAGGCACATGAAAACCAGCATTGTGAGTTATCCCATATATTTCTTTAATATCTTTCCTTTCAACATTAGTTATACCATAATATGCTATTTTGCCATTCACTCTAATACCAAACCTACATGGACCAAATGTGTAATTCAAAAAAGTCATTGATGAAAAATCATTTATATTTATAAAATTCTTAATTTTGAAAAACTCAGGTATAACCTTCATAGACCCTTTTTGAACAATAATAAGTGCAGGATGAACGAACTTGACTTGGGCAATTAACTCCGGAAAGGATGCATGCATCATTATTAACAGAAATGCAATCTGCGATAGTGCTGGTAGCCCTTTATAACCCTTGAAATTTCTCCAGTGTGCCCAGCCCCAGTCTTCTATAATGTAATACCCATTGGGCTTAAGGTAGGGAAAACTTATCTCAAAACTTTTTAATGTTAAGTCAAACAAATGGCTTGCGTCATCAATTATTAAATCTATTCCATCAGGAAATTCAGTTTGAATAATATCTCTAATTTTTTTCTCATCGTTCTGTGAAGTATTAAAGTAAAGCTTGATTATATTATCCAGATTTAAAGCTTGTATTGTTTTTAATATATCTTCTTCTGGTTGTTTTATATCTATTCCCACATATTTCTTTGGTTCAAATAAAACTGCATGAAGAATTGCACTTCCACCTTTCGCTATGCCAAATTCTAAAATGCATTCAAACCTAATATTAGCAAATAATTTTCCATAAAGTTCAATAAAACCTCTATCCTTTAAAATGGGTATTTTTTCTGGAGAGGCTATTACATTTGGGTTGCTTCTAACATCTATAAATCTCAAGCCTTTAATATCCATTTCCATTTGTTCACCCCTTTACTATTTCTATATTACCATTCTCACCTATAAGCCCATACGAATATTCCCGTTTTTTAATAATCAATCCTATAAGTCTCTCAATTGCATGATGCAAACAGCCATCAAGTTGATGAAACTCAGGCTCAAAGTCTTCAAGCTTTAGGTTTAACCTAATTAAGTCTTCTAATGCTTTAAATCTAAACCAGAAGAAAGTCCCTCCAGGAAACAGAAAGTCTTCTCCTTGCCAATTAATTCCTAACATTTCACATAGATTTTTTAAGTGTTTTCTATTAGAACCTTCATGAGCTTTATACGATACAGCAATATTTTTAGGCATAATAATTCCAACATCGTTATTTTTCTCAAACGTGTTTAAAATAACATCTATTATTTCTGAACTTCCAGTTATTTGATTTAACATGCCAATACGCCATAAATCTCCATCTTTTCTATGAGGAGATTTTTTAGAATGGAATTTTAAACCAAGTTCGTATCCAAGCGGATATATCGCCTTAAAGATAGAAAGAAAAGGAGCGATATCTCTACCGCGATTTATGTTCGCATATACATATGCATTATCATGGAATTTAAAAATTTCGTCTGTATTTACAAAAACTTCCACTGGAATTGACACAAATAGATCGTACTTATATTTTATATTCTTTAAGTATTCCTTAAATTCTTCCCATAAATCAATATAGTATAAATGAATAATAACTGCTATATATGAAGTTTTATTAATTTTACCGCTATCAATTTCCTCGTAAAAAATCCTATCATTTTTCTTGAATAATACTATATTTGGCTCTTTTATTTTTATATCCTGCGGTGTATTTTCCAAAACTGCTTCAGCGGTAGCTTGAAGAAAGCCATAACCAAATTTTCTATCAGGCTCTAAATGATTGCCCTCGGCCCATTCATTCCATGCGTTAATGAAAACTAATTTTTCTTCATCATATGGAGAGTTTATGGCATATTTAATTAATGTACTCAGCCATTTTTTGTAAAGATATGGACTACTATAGATAAAAACCGAAGGGGAATCTTGCCTTCTCGCAGTATTGTCCCAACTCACTAAGGCAGTTCTAATATATTTATACGGTGGTCTTTTTTTATTGATTGATATATCTACAGCTTCCTTATAATCATGAATAGAACCTCTAAAATCTGGATTTAAAATTTTGGCAAAGTGCTCAATTCTCTTTAGAGACTTTTCAGGGAAGAGTGGTGGAAATTCCAATGCCACATCAAAGCCTAATTTTTTAGGATCATCATAAAAACCAAAGGAATGAACAGCTACTAGTATTGGTTCTCCTAATCCTTCCTTTATACAAAAGGTTTTCCAATACTCTGCAGTTCTGATAGGATCTTCTAAATCGTGTGCTCTTTGAACTAGTATGACAGGTTTTCCATTAATTCTTATGTAATTCTTATGCGAAATGTATTTAACCATATCATGAATAAATCTACAATCACTTTCATAGGTATGTATCTGTGGCATAAGAACTTCTTTATCAAGCCCATCCCATCTACGGGTCCAGTTTTCATTTGCCCAAGAAATGCAAAATGGAAAGTCAATTTCTTTATCTTCAATAAACTCATCAAGTGGTCTTTCAAGTAATCTTTTACCATTAAACCAATATACATAAAAACAAAAACCATATATCCCATACTTTTTAGCTAATTCAACCTGCCTTCTTCTAACTTCAGGAACTCTTAGATCATAAAAACCAAGGTCTATAGGAAGGTGAGGTTGATAATGCCCTACGAAGTTTGGTACAGCTTTAGTAACATTACTCCATTCTGTAAAACCTTTACCCCACCATAGATCATTTTCCGGGATAGTATGGAATTGGGGGAGATAAAAAGCTATAAGCTTATAAGGAAGTTTATTTCTAAGGTCAGAAAGATCAACATCAGACTCTGGAACAAACTCTAAGGATAGTTTCTTCTGGGCGATCTTCAAGTTATAAAGGTAGCAGAGCTTATAATCTGTATCTGAAACATTTTCTTTAGGTCTCCTGCCTTCATATTTACCATAAAGTATATAATGGATTAAGGGGTTAACTCCAGATAAAGCCACATCAACATTTGAAAACAGGTAATAGTTAGTATCAAATTCTGGGGAAGGATTCCTACCCTCCTTCCATCCATACAAGATATAATGTAAAATTGGATGCCAATTATCCCGTTTCACATCAGGATACTGTTCCAGATACCACTCCTCATCAAAAAGTCCGCTCTCCTTAATGATTCTGTACTCCTCCCTTATTTTCTCATCCTCTATTTTAGGCTCCTGCTTAACCTCTTTTTTCTCCTCTTCTATCCTTCCAATGATTCTGTACTCCTCCCTTATTTTCTCATCCTCTATTTTAGGCTCCTGCTTAACCTCTTTTTTCTCCTCTTCTATCCTTCCAAAGAATTTTGGTTTTCTTCCTTTTGCGTGCTTTCCAATAATTTCTCTACCGCTTAGTTTATCAATAACCACAACCTCAAAGTTATCTTTTAAACTTATTCTACTTGGAACATTCAATTGACTCCATTTTATGAAAAATCCACAGTTAGCTTCCCTGCCAATAATAGATGCTATATCCAGTCTTGGAAGGTTAGCTATAGCTTCTCCTATTTTCTCGTCATTAACATATACTTCTACAACTCTTGGTTCTGGTGAGCTTACATCTACCAACCATCCTCCAATACCTTCAGAGTTGATAAAATCTACATGTCCATAAATGCCACTATTCTTGTCTGTTATCTTTGGTCTTATAAAATCTCTATCGCTCATGTCAGACCTCCAAGGGTGCTGTATCTATTGCTAAAAACCTCGTTCCACTCCTCAAACTCTTCACCCAAATCTTTTTCTATTCTACTACAACTCATGGCTGAGAAATCAGGTCTCTTGGCAGGTAGGTTGAAAATTTCCTTTTGCACCGGTATCAAAACTTTGTTTATTCCAAAGAGCTTTAAAGTTAGCTTTGCCCATTCATACCTTGAGGCGTAACCTCTTGGCACAAGATGGTAAAGACCAGTTAAGCCCTTTTTCAGAGCCTTTAATGTTTTTTCCACTATAAATCCTGTGTAGGTGGGGACGGAAACTTCGTTGAAAGCAATCTGAAGAACCTCTCTTTCCTTTGCCCACTGGAGAAGTTTATAGATGAAGTTCTGTCTACCTTCTCCATACACCCAGCTTACGCGAAAGATTAGATAATTTTCAAGCACTTTCTGTATAAAGAATTCTCCAAAAAGTTTACTCTTTCCATATTCATTTAGAGGGTTAGGCTGATCTTCCTCTGTATAGAACCCTACCTTTGTCCCGTCAAACACGTAATCCGTTGAGTAATGAACTAAAGTTGCCTTAATGTCTACACATGCAAAAGCTAAATTAGCTACTCCTAAAGTATTTACCGCTATAGCTTCTGTAGGGGAAGATTCTGCCTTATCTACCAAATTATAAGCAGCACAGTTAATAACTATGTCTGGTTTTATTCCTTTTATCACTTTAAAGACTTTGTCAGTATCTGAAATATCAAGCTCTTCCTTAGTTAAAGCTGTAAATTCAAGCCCTCTATTAGTTAGCTCCTTTACAAACTCCTTTGCCAACTGCCCCTTGGCACCAGTTATGAGAAACTTAAGTCTTTTCATACCATAAATCCTTCAGAAATTAACCTTTTATACCATTCTACCGTAATTGTTGTAGGGTCATCTGGGTCCAATTTTCCACTTTTTAAGGCTTCATAAATTTCTTTCGCTCCGTCTTCAATGGTATAATTTGGATGAAAGTTTAAAACCTCCTTAATCTTGTTAAAATTCACTCTATAGCTCCTGTGATCTGGAAGTCCATACCATTCGTAGTTAAACTCAACACCTATTGCATTAGCAACCCTTTGTGCTAGTTCAAATATTTGAACGTTTTGTTCATTTGAACCCACATTGAAAACTTCCCCATTTACCTTTTCATCATCCGCTTCCATAGCAAGGTGGATAGCTCTACAAACATCCATTACATGCACAAAAGGTCTATACTGTGTTCCGTCCCTTAATATGGGAATCTTTCCATTTTTAAAAAAGCCCCTAACCATACCATTTATAGCTAAATCAAATCTCATTCTTGGAGAGTAACCGTAAACAGTAGCAAATCTTAAAATAACCACAGAATAGTTTTTATCAGCTAATCTTTTAATATCAACTTCAGCTTTGTAGTTTGCTTTAGCATAAGTGGTTAGTGGATTCACTGGCGAGTTCTCAGAAACAACATCTTCTTGGAAACCATAAACGCTACAAGATGAAGGTAAAACATATCTCTTTACTCCCATAAGTTTCGCAAGAGTGGCTACTCTAAAGCGTCCTAAATAATTTATAGACCATGTCTTTACTGGATCAAGTTCGCCGGCAGGATCATTTGATAAAGCAGCAAGATCTATTACAATATCCACATCTTTAAGTATTTCTGGATCAAAAAATCTTATATCTTCTTCAATAACTTCTACCTGAGAATTTTTTAATATACGTTGAAGTTTTTCTTTTCCAAAGAAAAATCTATCTAAGGCTTTTATTTTATAACCCTTATTTTGCAAATAATCAACAAGCCTGCATCCTATATATCCACCAGCTCCAGTAATAAGAACTGTCTTCATCTTACTTCCTCCGTGTAATAAAAATTTATTTTATCTTCAACTTCTCTTAAGTAAGGAGCATTTTTGTCTTTTTCTGAGAGTATAGGATCATTAACTGGCCAATCTATGCCTATATCAGGGTCATCCCAACGTATTGACATCTCATGCTCGGGAGAGTAATACTCATCCACTTTATAAAGAATTTCTGTATTAGGCACGAGAGTCAAAACTCCGTGAGCAAAACCCTTTGGAACTACGATCTGCCTTTTGTTATATTCACTAAGTATTACACCAATCCATTTTAAATAGGTTGGACTTCCCTTTCTTAAATCAACCACTACATCATAAATGGCACCCTTAAGACATCTTACTACCTTTGTTTGAGCTTTAGGATTTAATTGAAAATGAAGCCCTCTTAAAACTCCAGCATGAACACTAAGAGAATGATTATCTTGAACAAAATTGAAATACAAACCAAGCTCCTCAAAATCTTTTTTATTATAGCTTTCCATAAAAAATCCTCTATGATCTTCAAATACAGTAGGTTCAAGTATGTAGACATCCTTTAAAGCGGTTTCAATCTTTCTAAACTTCCCCATCTTTAACCTCCTTTTTGTAAAAATTTTTAGCAATATATTTTTCAACGACATATCTTGCAAAGGGAAAGCTTGCTGTAAAAGCCGGAGAGACAGCATTTAGAATATGAACACTGTATTCATCTCCTTCTACCACAAAGTCTTGTATTAAGGTTAAACTTCTTTTATCAACGAGCTGTGCTCTCACACCCGGTTTACTCCATTTAAATAGGTCAGCTGAGGGGATATTATACACAAGCATTTTAGCCTGTTCAATTAAATAGCTTTTACTATACTTTTTCATCTCTTCTATTGCAAGCCTTCTAAACTCAGATTTTTTGATAAACATTAAGGTATTCCACTTTATAGTTTCTAGCAGCTCTTTAAAGTTAAAGTTATTAAATCCTTCATAATTTTCTCTCCAAAAAGCTGGCATAGCAGTTGGTCCTATTTTTATTTTTCCATCAGCCCGAACAGTAAAATGTACCCCTAAAAATGGAAAGCGGATATCTGGCACAGGATAGATGTTTCTTTTTATAAACTGATCATTTCCTTTATATTCTAAATAAACCCCTTTGAAAGGAACTAATTCATAATTTTTTGAGAAACCAAAGTCTTTAGCAATTTTATCTGCATACAAACCTGCACAATTGATAATTTTTTCAGCCTTAAAAATTTTACCACCCGCTATAATACCAAGGTCATCGTTCAACTTTTTCCCATAAGGACAATTAAAGAAAAATCTTACTCCTTTTTCTCTTAATTCGATTTCTAAAGCTCTTAATACTTCTAAAGGATCAACCGTAGCAGTGTTAGGACTAAAGAGGGCGTACTTATAGGTTTTAGCATTGGGCTCTAAATCTTTAAGCTCCTTTTCTGTTATTATGTAAAGTTTTACTCCGTTTATGTCTCCCCTTCTTTTAAGTTCAAAAAGAACTTCAAGCTCACCTTCATTTTGTGCCACTACTATTTTTCCACATCTATTAAGTCTTAGACCTTTTTCTTCACAAAATTCTTTAAGTTCTTGATTTCCTTGTATCGTAAACTTTGCCTTTAATGAATCAGGAGTGTAATAAAATCCCGCATGTAAAACTCCACTATTTCTTCCACTGGCATGAGCTCCAGGACTGTTCTCTTTTTCTATAATACATATCTCCTTTTCTGGATAAATCTCCCTTAATACTTTAGCTACAGCAAGTCCAATAATGCCAGCTCCAATAATTAAAAAATCAGTTTTTATAATTTCCGCCATTTAATTCCTTCCTAAAAGCCTTAGGCTTTATGAAAATTTCCTCCGGAATCTCAAGTCTTATAAACTCAAAGGGCATGGACCGGTTCCTCCGCCAAACTCTTTAAATACTTCCCATACTCTGTTTTTGAATACCTTTTAGCAAAGTGCAAAAGCTTTTCCCTGTTTATCCAGCCGTTCCTGTACGCAATTTCTTCCACACAG
>Ga0080004_1167280_pt1 | contig 23020 bp, 19 predicted proteins | sample WasSprMetagenome_FD_69207 | JGI IMG/M metagenome (GOLD analysis project Ga0080004, IMG submission 69207) | Sulfidic aquatic microbial communities from Washburn Spring, Yellowstone National Park, USA - WS (SPADES assembly) (version 2) | ecosystem: Environmental > Aquatic > Thermal springs > Hot...
ACCTTAACCTGACAAGGTAAGTTCACATTCCAACTTATATTAACCCCTCCCCGCACAGACCTCGCTTCCACCATATTTATTAGAAGCGGAGTTACCAATCCATCCCCTATCTCAACCTTCAACTCCTTATCTCCTTCCACTTTAATCGCTGATGTCGTCTTAAGGTAGTATCGCTTATCTCCATCCGTTAGTATTGCCTGCCAGCCCTTGGGAAGATAGGAGAGATTGGGGAAGAACAGGGTTGCTCCTCCCTTAACAGCCAACCTCCACTCCTGCTTCCCTCCCTCCTTGCGAATGTCTATGTATAAAAGCTCGCCATTCTTTATTATTGATAGCCTCTTCAGGTTCTGAGAATAGGGAGCAGGAGGCGGGAAGGGAGAGGTTATCTCCTCTTTGCCAATTCCTATATAAACATCCTCGGTTGTTCCATCCGAGAAGACCGCTTTTATCGGCAGACAGAAGCCATCAAGGTTGGAAGCTCTCTTCGCTTGCACTGTCCAAGGCTCCTTGGGGAAAATCAACTTGCAATCATCTTTTACTCTAATCCAATAGCCGAACCAAGGATAAAGGGTATTCTCCATTCCCTGTTGAAGCCCAACATTGACATATTCCGTCCCATTCCAGCGGAAAAGCACTTTCCCGACGAGATTGCTCGCTTGGGAGAAAGAAAATCTATTCCCATTCTTATCCTCAATTTGGAGAGCGCTTATAGGAAGAGGATAAGTCCAAGGAAGCCCTATTGCCTGCCAACCCTTGCCGAGGAATATGCTTGCCTCTTCCGAAGGAGAAACAAGGGACCCATTAAATGTTATATCCTTTGCGTTTATGGAGCTAACGGTTTTTAACCATACCCCCACACATGCTGGAATAACGATTGATGCTGGGTTTTCAATGACATCATATTTACTTCCTTTCCACAAAGCAGATGCTTGAGTGGTTGCTATCACTTCATTGAGGGAGATATCCGAAGTAAAGGGCAAACTTATAAAATATATATTGTCACCTGTCAATTCCGGTATTTCCACCACTGTAAATGTATAAGTTTTGCTTTGGATGAGCACTCCCGAACCGCTTTTAGCTTCAACTCTTATAGTATGCTGACCGACCGATAGAGATGGCACAAGAGTGTAATATATATCTTCTTTAGCGAAAGTAGGTTGATATTGTTGGTTATCAATATAGAATCTAACACTTGTAGTATCTATCCCTACCCCTGAGACAGATGCAGAGAGCAATAACCATCCGCCAACTTTACTATTTGGAATGGGCGAAAGAATGCTCATATCAAATGCTTCAGTTCTTGTGGTATTACTTGTAAACGAGAAATAGTTGCAATTTGTTTCTGCTGTATTAGCTATTTCACCTGTTGTAAGTATCTTTACCTTAAAGGAAAAAGTAGTAGAGGCATTCGGGTCTAGCGTACTAATATGCCAGGAAAGTTCCCTTTTCCCCGAGTCGTAATTCGCATCCGGACTTGCGCTACCCTCTACGAATTCTGTGTTTTCAGGAATTTGGTCAAAAATATCTAATTCATAGGCGGGTTTAGAACCATCATTTTTGATCGTTATAGTGTAATTAAGAGTGTCCCCTTTTAGAGCTACTTTTTTAGAAGCGGTTTTAGTAATAGAAATCGTAGGAGCCTGGTAGATAAAATTTGCCCAACAAGGAGCCAATTGTCCAAATATTAAACTTTTATAATAATTCCACTCCCAAGGGTCTTGAGAAGGCACTTGAGGAAGAGTTATGGAAATCCCTTCCGTTTCCATATATGTGTGGTTAAAGAGGACCACTTTATCTTTTAGAGATAGCACTCTCTCAGCTTCCGAAGTTGCCTCTGGAACCATTTTTATAACATTTCGCGCAAAGCCGAAAAGGTCTTTATATTCAGGATAATAAAATTTGGCAGTGGCTAAGATAGCTGAATCTATTTTGTCGGATGGATAAAGGGAATCCAGTTTTTTACCTAGCGCATTTATGGCATCTGCTAGCTCTGCTAAATGAGAGGTGTAAACAGCTGACCATGTCGTTTGGGAAGAAGACTCAACATATATCTTGGCAAATTGCATAACATCCATAGAGGGTGTATCTACAAGAGCACTAAGGGCATAATCAATACCTGATCGTCCTGTCCAGCCGATTTCCTCTGAGCCGCAAACGATGTCTGTCCATTCCTTTATTTCAGTAGCGACTTCCACCATCTGCATAAGACAAGCCTCTAATCCGATAATGTCAAACTTCACGCCACCACTTTCCAAAGCTTTTCTTAGCTCCGCAGTGGTTAAACCAGCAATCCACCTATGAGTCTTGAGCCTCTCTTCCCGCTTTCTTCCAGAACCATGGTCCCATATGGTGAGGATATGGTGATTAGCGGGTAGATTTTGGTTGGCAAACTTTATTAGGTCAATAAGTAAGTTAGGGTCGCTTGTATCCTGGCTTGGTCGGACAAGAATATTTCCTACGCCGTTTATGCAAATACCATTTACATCTGGCAGATCCACTTCCATCAAGATAGCTACCTTATCAGTTGAACCCACAGCCGGCCAATCTTGCCATAACCAGGGATATAAATCATTGTCATAATCCATATAATATATAACCACCCAGTCTAACGGAGGGACTATCGTGTAGGTTTTTACCTCCTCTACTTTTGCGCGTAAATTATTATATGTATAGTCGCCTTCAGCAATCGTTCGACCAGAGTTCGAAGAGGTTATTTTCACTTTAAAGGAATAATTCTCCGTAGAATGTGGCGGCAGGCTCTTAACCATCCAGCTGAGCTTCTTGCCATCAAACGAAGGTTCCCCGGTAGCGCTTCCTTCTATATACATCGTATTCTCAGGCACTAAGACCTCTACCCCTATGTTCTGTTGAATTTGGTCCGTATCATTTATACAGGAGATGGTGTATGTTAATTCATCACCTACTTTTGCTATCTTTTTATCAACATCCAAGACGATTGAAGGAAAAGAAAGAAAATATACATCAATATCGCGATAATTTTCATAAACTATTTTGTCTCCATAAATTTTAGGGGAGCATTCAGGGAGGGGATCGTGTAAATCGTGAAAGGCTCCTTAGTATTTATATTAAAGCCTTCAAAATCGTATATAAAAGGACCCTTATCAACCAGCCACACCACGGTACTTCCCCAGATAAAAGGATGCTTCTGGTCGTATACCTCACGACATATAGGAACCTCCTGCATTGTAGAGAGGTCAAAAAGGTAGATGTCATAATCACCATTTCTATCATCTTGCCATACTATCTTATCTTCATAGATAGCGGGTTCCAATTGTGAGCCGGGTGCTGTACATATGGGAATTTCCTTATTAAGTGATAAGTCATACATATATATATCCCAATTTCCATTCCTTTCATCTGCCCATACAATCTTATTACCATATATCGCTGGCTCAATTTGATTACCCGGCGCTGTACAAATGGCTTTTTCCTGGCCTGTTGATAGGTCATACATATATATGTCTGCATTGCCATTACGCCCATCCTCCCATACTATCTTATCACCATATATTGCTGGATCAGTTTGATTACCCGGCGCTGTACAAATGACTCTTTCTTGCCCTGTTGATAGGTCATACATAAATATATCGTCATAATAATCGTTCCGATAATCTGCCCATACTATCTTATCACCATATATTGCCGGGTTTAGGGCTGTGTGGGATGTACAAATAGGCACCTCACCCCCTCTATTTAAGTCACGATGTGAGGAAGTAACTTGAGTTAGCTTTGCTGGGGCTATGGTGCGATTTTGGGGTATTTGGAGTCTCTCAAAGGATTTTCCGCCTTTTAGTAATTGGGATTCAAGGAAATTTTCATTTCCCGCCCCAAAAGCGAAAGGGAGGAAGAAAAGGAGAAAAACTAGAAACACTTTCCTTCCTTTGCTTTTTAACATCTTAAAGACACCTCCCTTTCATCCAAACTCATCCTCTACAAGTTAAACTCCGCCTTTGCTTAATTCCTCTCCTTCAGCAACGCAGTAGTGCTTCCTCTTCAGCCGATATTACTCTTTTCCTTCATTCTACAACACGAAATCGCAATTTGTCAAAATTTTTAGTTTTTAAATTACATCATTTAGTCTGCTCGCCCTTTTTAGCGGGCAAGTATTTTAACTCATATCTGCTATAATGCTATCCACCACTTACAAAGCTGGAATTTGCTCGCCTTTGCCGATTGCCTCCTTCGCTTTTAAAATCGTCTCGCGCTTGCTTTCAAGATACTGAATTAGACGATTGTATTTTTCTATGTTGTTGTTCAGGAAGAAGGGAAGGTTCTCGGAGAGCCAGAGCGTTCTGTAGTTTTCCCTCAGCTGATAGAGCCTGTCTATCAAGCCCTGCAGGATTTCCTTCGCCTTGTCCAACTTCTCCTTCCCTCCCTGAGGATTCTCTCGCACCGATTCGTAGAGTGAGGAAACCTCCGCCATCCCCAATATCTTATCCGCAAGGAATAGGAGCCTGTTACCGGCGAAGACAAGATAGGGAATAGCGGTCTTATTCTTCCTCACCTTCCCTCCATCCTCCCGCAAGATAGCCAGAGCCCTCTCCGCCCTCTTCTTTATCTCCTTCGCCTTATCAATAGTGTCCGCCCTCTTCAGGGATTGGAGAGGGTCCTCCCAGAAGAAGGCATCAGGAGACATTCCTGGCGCCATAAAGTTGTTGGTCTGGCTGAGAAGATTTATCGCCTCAACTATGCGCGTTGGAGAACCGAAAAAGGCGCTATCAAACCTCTTGTCAAAATCTCCCCTATCAATGTTCCCTCCGCACCAAGCCGCCTCAGCGCCGAAAACTATCCCATACCAGTTGTATCCAAAGAGATTCTCTCCATCATCATCCCAAGTCGTGTTGAGCATTCCGCTCGCCTTGAACTTCACTCCATCCCTCACGAAATTGTTTATATTTACCGTCGCATTCTCAAAATTGGGAAAGATGTGAGACCAGCAGGAAACGCCAGGGCAGACGAATTGCTCCAATCCAGCTTCATAGAAAGGCTGCAATCTCCACTCAAATGAGGGAGCGCCGCCATAATCCCAGTTGAGAACGATAATATCGGGAGGAAGCTTTGGTATCATCTCCCTATAATGGAGGGCAATATCTCCCCAAAACATCACCCTCTTCCCCTTCTTCTTTAGCATCTCATAAATTCTTGTTATATGCCTGAGATAGAGGTTCGCAGGACCTATCTCATCCGCTATTGGCTTGCTCTTACCCTGACCGAGGTCATAAGTCTCGTCGCAATTGATGTTGAAGAAGGGGGAGGGGAAAATCTCCGCTAATTCGTTGTAAAGGTCATTGAGTAGTTTATATGTCTCCTCCAAAGCGGGTGAGAGGCTCCAAGGGCTTTCCTCAATCTCCGCTAAATGGCGATATTGAGGTTTGCTGAGAAGTTTATCGGAATGACCAAAGGATTGGAGGGAAGGGAAGACCTCAACATGATATTTCCTCCCATAAGCAACGAGCTCCTTCATCTCCTCGGGAGTTAAGCCCTCTCCGGGAGCGGACATATCGGGATGGGATTTGAAATTGAAGGCGTGAAGCTCAATGTAAGGCGTATACATATTCAGCTTGAAGGCGCTCAGGGTTCGCACGATGTTCTTCATATATTCCAGAGTGGGAATCGGTCCCCTGCTCACATCATCGGTTATCCCTCGCCAGCGGAGCTTGGGATAATCAACAATCCTCGCTCCAGCAATCTCCATCTTCCCCTTACCTCCGCTCAGCATCTGGCGAAGGGTCTGCATCCCCCAGAAAACGCCATCCCTATCGTTGCCAATCACAGCTACATAATTATCGCCCACCTCCAATACATAACCCTCACGGGGAAGGTCAGGAACCTCTATCCCTTTCTTTTCAACGAAGGAGGCAATGTTCTTATCAAGGGAAGGTATGCCGAAGACGATGGGCTTCTCCACTTTCTCAATGAAGGAGGAGGAAATCTCCTCAACATTCAAGCCAAGGCTCTTTATATCCTCACCAAGGATTTCCCCGATGTTCTTATCGCACCCTTCCCCTATGATTATCGTCGCTTTCTTCTCTATGGTCAGGGGGAAGGGCTTGGCGGTCAGATATTGGGGTTGGGGGATGATGTTGAGATTCGCTGAGAAGGCGAAAGAAACGAGGAAGAGCAAGGCTAAAGCAAACCAAGTTTGCATTTCAATGACCTCCTTTTGAGATGGATTTCTTTTAGATTTTCCGGGATAAGGGATGATATGTCAAGGGAATTATAAAAGTTTTAATATAGGCTTCGTTTTTGTCATTGCGAGGAGCGAAGCGACGAAGCAATCTCAATACGAGATTGCCACGCCTTCTGCTTCGCAGAAGGCTCGCAATGACAGAAGGGGGATTGCAACCCCGCCCTTCGGCGGGCTCGCAATGATAGAGGAGGGAAGACTGCCGCAGTTTCATTTCGGGAAGCCTAGCAATGACAATCATCCCACTATCATTGCAAGGAGTGAAGGCACTTTTCTGTCATTGCGAGCCTGAATGCTTAAGCATTCAGGCGTGGCAATCTCTTTTCGTTATAACACAAGTTAGTGTCTCTTCTCCTCTAATAAAAAAAAGAGATTGCCACGGCTTTCCTTACGGAAAGCCTCGCAATGACAGAGGGGTTGAGATTGCCACGCCTCCCTTTCGGGAGGCTCGATTCTATGGGTATAGGTTTTTAATAAGGTATTTGTCTGCTCCACTCTTATGGGACCATCAAAATAGCCCCAAATTATAAAATTAATTTTTGATATGCACGATACATCCTTTTCTCCCCCTAAATTAGTAAAGGATTAATTTTTTGCACAATCGCAATTTCTACTCTTTATCCCTTCTCAGTTTTCGAACCCTTTACTCAAGCCAGCAATGACGGAGGGGAGGGGATGACCTCGCCTTGTTATACTTATGGACTTCCCAGGAAGAGACTGACGAGCCTCTGGAATATGTGGACGAGGATATCAAAGAATGGACTTATGATGAAAATGAAGAGAAGGATGAAACCGAATGTTTCAAGCTGGGCATAGGAATAGGCATAGCGGGGAGGGAGGAGTGCCATAAGGACTTTTGAGCCGTCAAGGGGAGGGATGGGGACGAGATTGAAGAGGGCAAGGAAGAGATTTATCGCAAATCCTATTGCGAACCAGGAGGAAAGAAAGGGAATTGAATTCCTGAAGAAGTAATAGACGGCAAGGCACTGGAAGGCGATGAGGATGTTGGCGCCCGCTCCCGCCAAGGAGACGAGAATCGTATCCCTGCGGGGATTTCTCAGATTATAAAAATTGACGGGAACGGGTTTCGCCCAGCCGAAGCCTATTCCCATTAGCGCCGATATGAGGAACATAAAGGCGCCCAGGGGGTCGAAATGGGCTCTCGGGTCAAGCGTCAATCTTCCCGAATATTTCGCGGTTGGGTCGCCGAGCTTCCAAGCAACCCATCCATGAGCATATTCATGGAGAACTATACCCAAAATGAAGAAGGGAGCAGCTAATATCAGCTTAAATAATCTATCAACCATTTTTAATCTCCTCCAATAAATTTAAAGCCATCTTTATCTCTTCTTCCTTCCTTTTTATCTTCCCATTCAGCTTGGCATTGAATAACTCCCTCAGCACTTTCCCCAAAATCGGTCCCTCTGGGATTCCTAATCTCTTCAACTCCTCTCCGTTCACTTCAAGGCTCATATTTCGTAGCCTCTCCAAGAAAAGACAAACCCTTCTCTTCACCCTCCTATCTCCTTTTACTTTAATCCAGATTATGGTCTCCAAGGGAAATTCCTTCAAAATCTCATAAATCTCGCTCCTTTTGAGATTGGGCGGGGACAATCTCTGTAGGGCTGAATCCACATTTGCAAGTGAAAGTAGCTTCTCCCTTTGGCTTGAGGTGAACCTCAACCTGTAGGCTACTCGCCTCAGCTCATCTTCGTTCAAATGCCCGAATAAAGTGAAAAGATAGAGGAGCCACTTCTCTATATTCAATCCCTCAAGGGATTCTTTCTCCAACTTCTTCAGAGTTTGTTTATCCAATCTCGCCTTTGGATGGATTGCTTGAGATAAACCTATCTCCTCCATTCTCAGAAGGCAAGGGATTGGATTTTCCTCCAAGAGGAGTATCAATTCCTCGCGCAGGCGGTCGCCAGATAAAGGAGCAAAGGATTGTGCCTTGATGGCGTCTCTCGCCAAGTTCTCCGTCCATTCATCCATTTTGAAGCCCAGCTTCGCCTCCAATCTTATCGCCCGCAATATCCTCGTTGGGTCCTCCCAAAAGCTCAAGCTATGCAGAACCCTGATTCTTTTGTTCTGCAAATCATCCCATCCCCCGAAATAATCTATCAGATAGCCGAATTCCCTCGGATGAAGGGAGAGGGCGAGGGCGTTTATCGTGAAATCCCTCCTGAACAAATCCTCCCTTAAAGAGCCAGATTCAACTGTGGGGAGGACACCAGCCCTTACATAGAATTCCCTTCTCGCTGTGGCGAAATCTATCTCCAGACCATCGGGAAGCTTCAATGTAGCGGTGCCGAATCGCTGATGGGTTATAAGCTCTCCTCCAATCTCCTCCCTGACCTTCTTTGCAAATTCTATCGCCCTCCCCTCTACCAATATATCCAAATCTTTAACCTCCCTTCCCAGTATCATATCCCTCACCACTCCACCCACCAGATATGCTCTCATCCTTTGGGAAGCGGCCATCTCTCCGATTCTCTGAAGCAATCCCTTGATTTCCCCTGGTATCTCCTCAATTATGTGTTCTCCTTTCAGCTCCTTATAGCGCTGTCCATAAAGGGCATTTATCACATCCTGCCTCGTTATTATCCCCAATAGTTTCTCCTTTGAGCAAACCAACACCCTCCCTATATTCTGCTCGCTCATCAGCTTGATTATATGGGAGAGGCTCGTTTGAGGATGGACGCATATCGGCTCCCGATAATGGAAGGCGGATAAGGACTGTTCTCCCATATTATATTTCAGGAGCTTTTCCGCTTCCTTCCTGGTTATTATCCCCACTATTTTCCCACCCTCGCTTATGGGTAGCCCGCCGAAGCCAAAGCAGCGCATAACCTCCAAAGCCTCCTTCACAGTTGAGGAAATGGAGATGACCCTAACAGGGGAGGACATTATGTCCCCAGCTTCAATCTCCCACCTCACCCCCTTGGGAAGGAGGAAAAGAAGCCTCTGAATAGCCTCTTCAAGGGGAATTGAAGTCGCTGCCGAGGCGGCATTTCTATGCCCTCCTCCCCCTAACTTCCCAAGAACATCGTTTACTTTTAATACCTCTCCCTTGCTCCTCCCCACTATGTAAGTTTTCCCCTCAACTTCCACTAAAAGGAAAAGGGCTTCCAAATTCTCCCTCTCTATAATAGAGGAGGCTATCGGGGCGAGGTTAAAGGACATCTCATCCCTTTTCGCCCCCGCTATGCCCACTCTTATCCCCTTCACATTTTCCACTCTTAGGTTATTTCTCAACTCCTCTTCCAGCTTTCTCTCTTCCTCAGAGAGCGCGGGATGGAGAAAGGGAACGAGATAGGGGATATTCGCACCGCAGGAGAGGAGATAGGCAACTGCTTGAGCGTCGTTCTCCGTGGTGGAAGAATAGGTTAATGAACCTGTATCGGAATATATTCCCAAGGCTAAAAGGGTAGCCTGCCAGGGAGAGGGGATTATTCCTTGTTCCCTCATCATATTCACAAGAATTGTCGTTGCGGAACCGTAAGGTTCAAGTAGACTCCTCTCCACATTTGTTTCCCCTCGTGATTCAAGATGATGGTCAATAACGGTTAAGGGAATACTTCTTCTTTTCACTTCTTCCCCGATATCTCCCGTCCTGCCGAGCGAGCTGCAATCAACGAGGATGGCTTGCTCAATTTTCTCCCAGGGAATTTCTTCCTGGGAATATAGGGGCAGGGCATCAGCGTAGAGGGAAAGAAGCTCCGGAGGGTAAGGGGAACCTTCGGGATAAATTGGGAGGGAATCGGGGAAAAGGAGGTAGGCTCCCAAGAGAGAGGCGAAGGCGTCGGCGTCTGGTGACTTATGGGTGAGAATTAACTGCATTACCTGAGGTGAGGGGGGATTAAATCCGCTTTGAGGAGGTCTTCATAGGTTTCCCTTCTCACTAGCAAATCCGCCTTACCCTCCCTCACTAACACAACTGCGGGGCGAGGAAACCTGTTGTAATTGCTTGCCATTGAGTAGTTATAGGCGCCAGTTGATTGCACAGCCAATATATCGCCTGGCTCTAAAGGAGGAAGGAGAACATCCCAGATGAGGACATCAGTTTCGCAATGCTTTCCCGCTATTGTGTAATTAATCTGGGGCGATTGAGAAGCCTTATTAGCTACAATAGCCTCGTATTTCGCATTGTAGAGCTGGGGGCGGGGGTTATCGGACATCCCGCCATCTATCATCGCGTAGATTCTCTTATAGAGCTTCCCATTTTTGCTGAAGTTGACCTCCTTGATTGCTCCCACCGTGTATAAAGTAGTGCCAGCCTCACCGATTATTGAGCGCCCGGGCTCAAGGAGGAGAATGGGCAGGGAAAGCCCATTCACTTTCACCCTTTTCTCTATGGTCTTGCTCAATCTCTCGGCGAATTCCTCAATCGTGGGAGGATTGTGGGAGGAGAGATATCTTATCCCCAGCCCCCCTCCTACATCCAATTCCCTTAATTCCACACCTGTTTCATCTTTAATCTCCTTGAGGAAATCAACCATTATCTCCGCCGCTTTGAGAATCGGACCAATCCTCAACAATTGGGAACCTATATGGCAATGAAGACCGAGAAGCTCCACCCCCTCCATATCCAGCGCCATTTTTACACCCTCCATAGCCTGACCATTTTTCAGATTCAAACCGAACTTCGTATCAACCTGCCCCGTGCTTATGAACCTATGGGTATGAGGGTCTATGCCTGGAGTTACTCTTAAAAGGATTTTCGCTTTCTTCCCTTTCTCAATGCATAGCCTATTGAGAAGCTGGAGCTCGTAGAGATTATCAACAACGATTCGCTCCACATCGTTATCCAAGGCTAAGGAGAGCTCTTCAAGGGATTTGTTGTTGCCGTGAAGGAGGATTCTCTGGGGTGGGAAGCCGGCGCGGAGGGCGGTATAGAGTTCCCCTCCAGAGGAGACATCAAGCCACAGCCCTTCCTGCTCTATCAATTTACAAATACCCAGGGTGAGGAAAGCCTTTCCTGCGTAAACCACTCTGCTTTCCTCTTTATAAAATTCTTTCAACGCCTTTGTGTATCTTCTGCAATTCTCCCTTATGCAGGTTTCGTCTAAGACATAGAGGGGTGTGCCGAACTGCTTTGCTAATTCAACGCAATCGCAGCCACCAATCTCGAGGTGTCCTGTCTCATTTATTCTTTGCGTTCCTAAAAGCAAGCTATCACCTCATTATTAAATTTTTTCTTTAATTATAAATATTTTAGCATAATTGTCCAAATGTTTTGCGATTCCACAACGAATTTTTCCTATAAAGGGCGATAGCGAAGCAATCTCATTTGAGATTGGCTTTCGCCAACACATTCTCCAACCCAAAGGGTTGGAGAACGAGATTGGCTTTCGCTCCTCGCATCTATGGGTATAGGTTTTTTGATATGATATTTGTCTCCTCCCCTTATATAAATCCAATCCCCTAACTCTAACTGATATTTTCGATGTTTTTGATAATAAACGATGCCTCCTTTTCTTCCCCCCTTAATAGAAGAGAATTAAATTTTATTCACCAAATCGCTATTTTCACTTTTTATTCCTTGACCTCGCCTTCTTAAAAGGAGAGATTGTCATAATCTATCGGGAAGCGAGGGGATGGATTCCCTATTCCCTTGTCAATATATTGCTCTCCAAATATAATTTTTATTGGAGGTGTAGAAATGAACACTTTCAAAACATTCTTGTTTATGCTTTTCCTTACCCTTCTCCTTGTAGCAATAGGGAGCATCTGGGGAAGGGATGGGATGATTATCGCCCTCTTTTTCGCCGGAGGTTTGAACTTCCTCTCCTATTACTTCTCGGATAAACTCGTCTTAGCGATGTATGGAGCACAGGAGGTTTCCCCATCCGACCCGGAGGGACAGCTCTTGTATCCGATTGTAGAGGAGCTATCTGCAACCGCAGGCATACCCACTCCCCGCGTTTACATCATCCCTCATAACTCACCAAATGCCTTTGCCACGGGACGCAATCCTCAGAACTCAGCCGTTGCTGTGACGGCGGGGCTATTGAAGCTTCTCAATCCTCAGGAAATAAAGGGAGTTTTAGCTCATGAGATATCCCACATCAAGCATAGGGATACCTTAATTGCCGTAATAGCTGCTACATTAGCGGGAGCGATAATGTTCCTTGCCCGTATGCTCTTCTTCTTTGCTCCCATAGCGGGAGAGGATAGGGAAGGAAATATACTCGCCCTAATCGGGATGATTTTCCTGGCAATCTTCGCTCCCCTCGCGGCGTTTCTAATCCAAATGGCGATATCGCGCTCCCGAGAATACGCCGCGGATGAATCGGGAGCGAAGATTTCGGGCAATCCCCTATATCTTGCCAGCGCACTTCAGAAGCTGCAATCCGCAACGAGAATGATTCCTCTCCCCGCCTCTCCAAATACCGCCCACCTATTTATTGTCAATCCATTAAGGGGTGGGGATTGGCTCGTTCGCCTCTTCTCCACTCACCCTCCAATTGAGGACAGAGTGCGAAGGCTGCAGGAAATGGCTTATTCAATGGGATTAATGTGAGGAGGAGAAGAAATTCGGATATCACCTGGGGATTATAAGAAGAGAAAGAGGGGAGTTTGGGCATTATTAGTAGCTATCGTTGTAGGATTAATTGGTGGACTCTTAATAAGGAAGTATCTCTTTTTCACTGCGGTTGTTACCCTGAGGTCAATGGAGCCCACTCTCTTGCCTGGCGACCGTTTGCTTGTGGAGAGAATAGGACCAAATAGCTACCTCCGCAATGGGGAGATAATCGTCCTTGAAGACCCTCTTCGTAAAGGGGAAACAATCATCAAGCGGCTCATTGCCCAAGGGGATAGTTGGGTGGCAATCTATCGGGGGATAGTTTTTCTAAATGGACAGCCTCTATATGAACCCTATATCAAGGAACCGCCCATTTATGTCCTACCGCCCGTTTATGTTCCACCCGGCTACATCTTCGTGTTGGGAGATAATAGGAACAACAGCGAGGACTCCTCCGATTATGGACCGGTGAGAAGAGATTTGGTTAAGGGAGTGGTGGTAGCTATCATCTGGCCCTTGAAAAGGATAAGAAGCTTCTACTAATTTTATAGGAAAGGAGAGAGGAAGATGAATAAGGGAATACCCTTCTGGATGGCTTTATCAATAGCGCTGCTCTTGGGAGTTGCGGGGCAGATAAGTTTGAAATGGGGAGTTAGGCAGGAAGGGAAATTGGTGGGATTTAATATTCAATTCCTCCGCGCTTTCTTCAATCCCTATGTTTTGCTCGGGTTATTTGCCTACGCTGTATCAAGCCTTTTTTGGCTGATTTCCATTTCCCAGGCGGAGCTTTCTTTCGTTTATCCCTTCATAAGCCTCAATTTCGCCCTAATAGCCATTCTCTCCTGGCTCCTCTTCCACGACGCAATGGGTCCCTATAGGCTTCTGGGAATATTCTTCATCTGTTTAGGGGTAATATTCGTTTCATTAAGTTAAAAAATCTCTTCAGGATGAAAGATAAAACCTCCCTTAAGGGGCATTTAAAGAGCGATTATCTCTCCATCCTCGCCCTGTTTTCCCTTGCAATCATTTTAATGGGGAGGGTTTTCCTCGGTTACACTTTCCTCCCCGCAGATATGCTCTACCATTTCCAGCCTTGGGGGGAAACAAAAATCCCGGAAAAGGATTACCAATGGAATCCTCTGCTTTGGGATAGCCTCGCTCAATTCTATCCCTGGCGCTATTTCCTTGGGGAAAGCCTCAGGAGAGGCTTCTTGCCCCTCTGGAATCCCTACCAATTCTGCGGAACTCCCTTCTACGCAAATGGGCAATCGGCAATCTTTTATCCTTTCAACTGGCTCACTGCTCTATGGGGGAAAATGTTTATGGGTATAAACGCCTTTATTCACCTGCTCTTAGCGGGTCTTCTTCTCTATCTTTTCCTTAGAAAGATAAATGTTCCCCCTTTCCCCTCCCTATTAGCCTCCGCTTCATATATGCTTAGCGATTTCATTACCGCTTGGCTTCCCTTGCCATCAGTGGAGAGCTCTTTCGTCTGGGCTCCCCTTTCCTTATTAGCTATTGAACTCTCTCTTGAGGGCAAGCTCTTCAACTCTTTCATCCTCTCAGCCCTCTCCATTTCCCTCAGCGCACTTGGAGGGCATCCCCAATATCTTCTCTACACCATTTGGCTTTTCCTCCTTTATCTCATCCTTCGCCTCCTCTGGGAAAAGAGAGTTTCCCTCATCCAAGCCTTCACACCCCTCATTGGCGGGGGATTTGGTCTTCTTCTCTCTGCCCTTTCCCTTCTTCCCCTCTTTGAATTTTCCCGTCTCTCCCATAGAGCTCCCGCAGTCGATTGGTCAGCCTATAAAGCCTACATCTCCCTTTCCCTCCCTTTGGAGAGGCTAATCGGCTTATTCCTTCCCAACTTCTTCGGAAATCCCGCTAAGGGAAATTATTGGGGAGCGGGAGAATACATAGAATATGCCCTATATATTGGCTTGATACCGCTACTTTTCCTTCCTTTCGCCTTTAAGGACAAAAGAAAAACCGCCTTTCCCTTATTGATAATATCACTTCTATCCCTCCTAATGATGATTGGCACCCCCCTAAACATCCCCTTCTACTTCCTCTTCCCCTTGTGGAGCAAAACCGGCTCCCCCACTCGCCTCATTGGAGTATTCTCCCTTTGCCTATCAATACTCTCGGGAATGGGGTTGGAAAACGCATTGAAAAATAATATCTCAAAACGCACCCTCATCCTCATCTCTTCAGCCATCGTTATCTTCCCTTTCCTCCTTTTCCCCCTCTCGGTTAGGGAAGAGCCTTTCTCCACTGTCAGAGCTATTTCGCCTTCGTTCCCTTATTTAGATTTCTCAAAGCTCCTCTGTATCCCTTTGATAACCGCTTTAATTCTTCATTTCAAAAAGAAGGTGCTTCCCTACATCCTCTTCCCTCTCCTCCTCTTAGACCTTCTACCCATCTCCTTCTCTCATCTCTATTTCTCCAAAAAGGAGGATGTCTTCCCTCGGTTGAAGGGAATTCCCAAGGAGGGAATCTATAGAATAATGGCTATAACTCCCCACTGGTCCTTATACCGCTACCCCCACGCTTGCCTCCCTCCCAATACTCCTATGGTCTATCGCTTATATGATGTGGCGGGATATGATAGCCTCTTCCCGCTATACTATAAGAACTTTTTAGATGAACTTGAGGGGAAAAACAGCGCTCCATTGGAAAACGGGAATATGCTCCTCCCTTCCTCTCTTAAAGAGGAAAACCTTCGCTTATTGGGAGTGAAATACATCATCAGCCCTATTTATATAGATGCTGAGCATCTTCAATTGGTGAAGACTGGCGAAACAAAGGTCTATATGTATAAGGGCAATCCCCTGAGATTCAATCTCTTGGATAAAGGATTTTTCCCCCAGGGCAAGGTAAGATTGATTAGCTATGAGCCGAATAGGGCGGTATTTGAGATTCGGGGAGAAAGGGAAGGATATTTCATCTTAAATGATACATATTATCCTGGTTGGAGAGCCTATCTTGATGGAAAAGAGGCGAAGATTTTCCCATTTTATGTCTTTCGGGGCGTCTCCATCCCCAAGGGAAAACATATACTCGTTTTCCTCTTTCGTCCCTTCCTTTACAAATTGAGTTTGTATATCTCCCTTCTCTCTTGCCTATTGCTTTGTTTTTTAATTTCCTGTAAAATATTTTTGATTAGGAGGTGAATTTAAAATGAAGAAGCTATTGGCGGTATTGATGGTATTAGCGGTTTGTTTCGCCTTTGGGGCTACCCAAAACCTTTTAACTTTCAAGGTCGTGGATGAGCCCTTCAGCTCGGTTGTGAAGCTGATTGAGGATAAGGCGAAGGTAGAGATAATCGTGCTTAATCCCATTGAGGACAAGGTGTCCTTGGAGGCGAATAAGGCGACTATTAATGAAGTTTTGGACTCCCTCACCCGCCAGGTGTCAGCGAGATGGGAGGAAGGATATTTAATCACGACGAAAAAGTGCGAGGCACCAAAGAAATTGGGAGGACCGTTTATCTCCTTGCAGATTAAAGAGGGGACATCGGTAAGCGATGCCTTCAAGGCACTTGAGGAAGCGAGCAAGGTGAAGATTTTAGTGAACCCGGATGTGAAGGGCAAAATGCCCTCCTTGAGCTTCAAGAATCAGAAATTGGAAGGGATAATAGACAAGCTTTGCTCTTCCTTGGGTGTATACTGGCAGAAAGTGTATATAATAAGCAAGCCGCAGGGGGTATTTGATTGGGAGAAGTTTCTCTCAGGGCAGGGACAAACCACGACGGGGCAGCAAGGTCAGCAGACGCCCGGTCAGCGATTCAGGGAACAATATGAGAGATTCCTTCAACTCTCACCTGAGGAGAGAGTAAATTTGATGAGCAACTTATTTGACCGCCTCTTCTCTCTTTCGCCTGACCAGAGGGACAGGATAATTCAAGGGGTTGCGGTATTCCTCTCAAACGCTGTGAGCGGTTTTCTTTCCCTTCCACCGGAGAGGCAGGCGCAGATAGCGAGATTTGCTATGCCGATATTGGAGGCGGGGGCAGCCGCTTACAATCGCCTGCCAGCCGATAAGCGTCAGCTTCTCAAGCCTTGGGTGGATGCCTTTGCTCCCCTTGAAGGATACCGTCTACCTCGTTAAATTTAGAAGGAGGGATTGAAATGGCGGTTAAGCGAATCCTAATGCTTGTGGGGGATTTCGTTGAGGATTACGAGGCGATGGTTCCCTATCAGATGTTGACGATGGTTGGACATAAAGTTGATGTTGTATGCCCGGGGAAAAGGGCGGGAGAAACGGTGAAGACAGCGGTGCACGACTTCACGGGAGAACAGACATATAGCGAGAAGCCGGGGCACAATTTCCTCCTCAACGCAACCTTCGCCCAAGTTGAGCCGAGCGAGTATGATGGCTTGGTGATTCCCGGAGGAAGAGCTCCCGAGTATATCCGTTTGAATGAAAAGGTAATCTCCATCGTTCGCCATTTTATGGAGAAGAAAAAGCCTATTGCCTCAATCTGTCACGGACAGCAGGTTCTGGCAGCAGCTGGCGTCCTCCGTGGGAAATCCTGCACAGCCTATCCCGCGATTAAACCCGATTTAATCAATGCGGGAGCAAAATGGGTTGAGCCCAACGAGACCCTTTCAAACGCCGTCGTTGATGAGAATCTCGTAACCGCTCCCGCTTGGCCAGCCCACCCAGAATGGATTAGGAAGTTCCTTGAGCTATTGGGAACGAAGATAGAACCATAAAGGGAATCAAGCCTCTTCAAAAGGAAGCGCCTCTTCCTTTGAGGACTTCGGCTTCCATTCCTTGCCGATGTCCAATATATGTCTTACTTGCCAACCTTCATTAGTCAAAGCCGAGGAGAGAAATCTCCTATGGCAACGCCAAGGCAATTTCTCGGCGCAGATTATCGCTACTCTCTTTATTAGAGCTCGCCGCATCAACTCCTTCAACCCTTCTTTGAATTCCGGAGAGCTCATATATGCTTCGTAACCAGAAGAACGATAACCTCCCAATTTCTCGCCCATCCAAATATAGGAGAAGCCGTGCTCCCTTAATTCCCTTTCAAAATTCTCCTTCTTAAACCATTCCAATTTGCTTGTGGGAAACCTCCGAACATCTATGACTTCCTCTATCTCGTAATGCTTCAGGATGTCTGTGAATTCTTCAAGACTTCTCTTTGATGTGCCAAGAGTGAAGATTTCCCTTCGGCAGGCGTTGAGCAAGCTTCTAAGGATGTTGAGGAAAATTCCGTTTTCATCTATCAGCCTTTCGGGATGAAACTGAACCCCCAATATAAATTCTTCCCCCTTGCTCTCAACGGCTTCAATATATCCATCCTTGCTCCAAGCGGTCGCCTCAAGGGAAGGCGCTAAGTCTTTTATCGCTTGATGATGGCTTGAGTTGACCTCTATTTGCTCTACTCCACCCAAAATCTCATAAAGCAGGCTCCCCTCCTTTATCTTTATCAAATGACGGCTTCCTCCCTTGTCTTTCCTGTGTCCTCTTATATCCTGATAGAGGCTTCCTCCCAGGGCGACATTTAAAACCTGTATACCTCTGCATATCCCCAAAATCGGCTTCCCTTCTTCCCTGAATTTCTTGACTAATCGTATCTCCCATTCGTCCCTTTTCCTATCTATATTTTCGCTGCCTTCGTTTTCCTCATTATATAAATTAGGGTCAACATCGTCTCCACCGGGAAGCAAAATACCGCTGATTTTCCCCAGCTCCTCGTCGCTATCTGGCGGTAGCATCACCGCCTCTCCTCCCGCCCTCTTGATTGCCTTCCTATAGTATTCCTCGCTAACTAATTCTCCTTCGCCTTTTGTAATCCCTATCTTGACCTTCTCCATTCTCATCGCGCCTCCATTATCTTATGCATTTGGGGAAGCACTTTAACTACGGAGAAAATCCCCTTTGCGAGCTCCTGCATCTTGAGCAATTTCGGCTCGGGTGGCGGCAGTATTCCCTCTATGGGGGAAACGGGCTGGAGAATGACGGGGAAATCCCCTTCCTCTCGCAGGCTTGATAAAGCTTCCTCAAGCTCCTTCAATTCCACTTGGGAGGTTATCACGAATTTTATCATCACTTCCCTCTGTTTACTTATCCGCAGGAACTCTCTATGAGCCAGGGAGTAATCCTTTCCCTCCATCGTTGAGGGGAGCTTGTAATCCATTGAGATTATGTCTATCCATCTGATAAGTTTCTCCAATTCCCTTGGCAAAGTGCCGTTTGTTTCAAGGGTAACGGGGAGGTTGAGATATCTTACTTGTGGGAGGAAGATGGCGAGGAAATTGCTCCAAAGTAGGGGTTCGCCTCCCGTGAGGAAGAGCGAATGATGAATCCTCTTGTTTTCCAGAAGGGGAGAAATGAGATCGAGGAGTTCCTGAGGGGATATGGGATTTGGATAAAGGTAAAATTCCCTTTCTCCCGCCCTTCTCTCCACAAGGCAAGCGGGAGCATTTTCCAAGGCGAACTTGGTATCGCAGTAAGGGCAACGGAGATTGCAATCGCAGAAACGAATGAAAAGCTCCCTTTCCCCCACATAAATCCCTTCTCCTTGAATTCCCGAGAAAATCTCGTATAAAAAAGCCTTTGGAAGCTCTATCATAGCTTCTAAGGCGCCCACCTCACCTTGCACATCGCGAAATTTATATCCTCAAACTCGTCTTCGTACCTCTTCATTACCTCCTCCCCGAAGCTAATCGGTTCTATTCCCAGCTCCTTGAGACCGATGGCTGGCACGGGCGCCCCCTCGGGGTCTATATTTATTCCAAGATGAATTTTCCCCGATATGGGGGTTTTAGTGGCTATTGAGATGGATAATTTCCTCTCATCAATGAATAAATCATCCCCTTTCCTTTCCACTTCGCAGCCTCGTCCTCGCAGGGCTTCTTCGGCACATATCACGAGAATCCTTTGGAGAAGAATTATTTCCCTAATATCAACACCGAAATGCTCACATATGAAGTGGAGCATCTCCTTAGCCCTTATTATCTCCCTTTTCGTCAAATCCTCCAAGTCCACCATTTCCTCCCTTTTCACATCGCAGGGACCGATGAAGGCGACGATGCTATCTCCGATGAGATTGAAGTTCCTGTAAGCCCAATGGGAATGGATTTGGCTGCCGTCGTAGAGGATTTTATCTTTTAGGAAAAGGGTTTGAAGCATTCCCTTTTCTCCCTCCAGAGCTCATAAATTCCCGCTAATTTCAAGGCATTTATGAATCTGAGGCAGGATTCGCATTTTCCGCATATCTCCTCCCCTCCCAAATAACAAGGCCAACAATATTCCAAGGGAGCATCTATTTCCCATCCCAATTTAGCTATCTCCCATTTCTCCAAATCCTGGGTGAAGGAGAGAAGCTTTATCTCTTTTAAAGAGGCATAGGGGAGGAGAGAATTGAATTTAGCCACGAACTCCGGGGAATTATCGGGAAATGTCTGGGCTTCCTCTTTATTGAAACCGCAAACGATGGCATCAGCTTCCATCTCCTCAGCGAAGGCGGCAGCGATTGAAACGAAGACGAGATTTCTCGCCGGCACCCATACCTTTTCCATAGTTTCTCTCCCTGCTTCTTTCACATCCTTTAATAAGGGCACTTCCCCCCTTATAATCCCGCTTTTGCGCAAATCCTTGAGAAAGGGAAGCTCAACGACCTTGTGAGGAACGCCTATCCTCTCACAGATAAGGGCACTGCTTTTAATCTCCCTTTCCCTCGCCATTTGACCATAGTCATAGGTCAAAGCGAGGAGGATTTCTCCTTTCTGAGCGGCGAGCTTCAAATTAACAGTTGAGTCCAAGCCACCCGAAAGGAGAACTATATATCTTTCCTCATTCCTCATAATAGGCGGCGCTATTTTGGTTTTCCCAGACAATTACTCTTTTCAAATGAAGGTGGGAAGGAAGGTTTTCCCTTATCTTTTGAAATATGAAGCGGGCGATGTTCTCGGCGGTGGGATTGAGGGAACCGAGCGGGGAATCCTTGTTGAGGAGGGAGTGGTCCAACTCCTCAAGGATTCCCCGCAGGAGCTCCTTCCCTTCATTGAAATCATAGAGAATCCCTATATTATCTAAATTTTCCCCCTCAATTTGCACTTCCACCAAATAATTATGCCCGTGAATTCGCTCACACTTCCCCTTATAACCCCTTAAGTAGTGAGCGGCGCTGAATGTGTCCCTTATTATGATTCCATACATTTATTCCTTTTTCAGCCAGGGCATCAGCTTTCGCATTTCCCTGCCCACTTCCTCCAAGGGATGCTGGGCTTCAATCCTCCGCAGGGCATTGAACATAGGCATTCCCGCTTGCCCTTCCAGAATCCATTCCTTTGCGAACTCACCGGTTTGTATTTCCTTCAGAATCTGCTTCATTTCCTCTCTCGTGAGCTCATCTATGATGCGAGGACCCCTCGTCATATCTCCATATTCCGCTGTATCGCTTATGCTTTTGCGCATATAGGCGATTCCGCCCTCATATATCAAATCAACGATGAGCTTGAGCTCCTGGAGGCATTCAAAGTAAGCTACTTCCGGTTGATAGCCAGCCTCAACGAGCGTTTCCCAAGCGGCTTTGATGAGGGCGGTTACGCCTCCGCAGAGGACGACCTGCTCGCCGAAGAGGTCTGTTTCCGTCTCCTCTTTAAATGTCGTCTTAATGACTCCAACCCTCGTTGCGCCAATTCCCTTCGCATAAGCGAGGGCGATATCCCAGGCGGAGCCAGTGGCGTCCTGTTCAACAGCAACCAAGCTGGGGACGCCCTTCCCCTCCTCAAACATTCTCCGAACGAGGCGCCCCGGCCCCTTAGGCGCTACCATAAAGACATCAATCGTTGAGGGTGGCTTTATCTGGTTGTAGTGGATGTTGAAGCCGTGAGCGAAGCCAAGAGCGGAGCCATCCTTGATGAAGGGGGCGATTTCCTCCCTCCAAATGCGTGGCTGGAGGGTATCGGGAGTGAGGAGCATAACCACATCCGCTTTCTTCACCATTTCCTTCGCTTCTCCTACCTCAAATCCCGCTTCCTTTGCTCTCTGCCAAGCGGGAGAATTGGGTAGCTCGGCAACGATGACCTTCAAGCCCGAATCACGGAGGTTGAGGGAATGTGCCTCTCCCTGATTGCCATAACCGACGATGGCAATCGTCTTACCCTTCAATACCTCCAAGTTCGCATCCTCTTCTCTGAAAATTTCTGCCATAAATCATACCTCCTTTTTATGTGGTTTTAATATATATGACAATAAATAGCCGAGTAGGAAACCGATAGCTATGAACAAAAAGACATTGCAAAGGAACGCTTTCACGCTGTCGAACCCGAGTTTATCCAATATCAGGCTATAGAGTCGCCAAAGGAGAAGATTGAAGGGACCGATGAGACCCAAGCCAATTCCCCACAAAAGGGGGGCAAGCTTCTTTTTGAGGGCAGAGAGAACAGCGCCGAGGAAGAGCCCTAACAAGGGCAGGAGAATTGCGAGATATTTAAAGATTAATTCCACTACTTCCTCGCTTATCAGTTCCTTTTCAGGCATATATTAGATTATACCCCTTGTCCGTGCATTTGGAAAGATTATGTATAATTCAATAACATATTGGACTCCTAAAACTCGAGGTGAGCATATCTGTTCAGAGCGGAACGAGGTTTCCCGCTCACTTTACTAAACCCTCAATATGCTTATTACCAAGCTACCTATTCAATTCACCCCAAAAGACTACCTATACTTGCCTTGTATCAATGAAAATAATGTCCCTCTTAAGTTATTCATTTAAGGTTTTCTATAACTTCATAAATCTCTAAAATGCCTCAAATTTCCCATCAGGATGCTCGTAGAAGAAACCCGCTTCAAGGATATCTTCCTCCTTGAGGGAAAACCCCCTTCGGAAGATGAGATAATTCAACGGCAATTCAAGCGAGATTTTCATCTCTTTTGAGAAAACGGCGGGATTCGTGGACCAGATTATCAAAATCTCCTTCTCTTTATTGAAGGGACTGGGGAGATTCATTATGAGGGATATATCCTCTCCTTCATATCTTCTTCCCTTTATCTCAACGAACTTGTCTCCCAATTTTACCGGAAGTGAATCCCTAATTCTCTCAATCAGCGAATTATCGTTTAGTGAGCCAATCAGCAATAGATTCGCTTTCTTCAAATCCTCATCTTTCGCTTCCTCGTCCTTCATAACTTTTATCTTGCCTTCAGGATAGGTTATAAGGGTATCGGTGGAAAGCATTCCCTTGATTACATTCTCATAGAGCGATTTTTGCTCGGAATCGCAGTGAGTTCCATATATTATATAAATATCGGGATATTCCCTT